>Ga0116178_10003001_pt1 | contig 12946 bp, 15 predicted proteins | sample AD_STIC12_MetaG_FD_89880 | JGI IMG/M metagenome (GOLD analysis project Ga0116178, IMG submission 89880) | Active sludge microbial communities of municipal wastewater-treating anaerobic digesters from USA - AD_STIC12_MetaG | ecosystem: Engineered > Bioreactor > Anaerobic > Digestate | place: USA... | reverse complement strand
GCGGCCAGGACGGAGCGGCGGGCCCCCGAAAGGAGCTTCGAGTCGACGACCCCCGAGACCCAGGCGGGCGGACGGCGGACGAGCCACTCGGGGGGGAGGATGACGGCGGCGGCCACGACCGGCCCGAAGAGGGCGCCCCGGCCGACCTCGTCGACGCCGGCGATGAGCCGGGCGCCGCCGCGGGCCAGCGCCTTTTCGAGCCTGAAGGAGGCCACGGCCCCAGCCGCTCAGCCTTGGTCCTCTTTGAGCCGGGCCGCCTTGCCCTTGAGGTCGCGCAGGTAGTAGAGCTTGGCCCGGCGGACGCTGGCCTTGCGGACGACCTCGACCCTCTTGATCATCCTGGAGTGGAGCGGGAAGACGCGCTCGACGCCCACGCCGAACGAGACCTTCCGGACGGTGAACGTGGCCTTCAGGCCCGCGCCGCGACGGCCGATGACGTCGCCCCGGAAGATCTGGACGCGCTCCTTGTCGCCCTCCCGGATGATGACGTGGACCTTGACGGTGTCGCCGACCCGGAACGGCTCGAGGTCCGTTCTCAGCTGTTTCTCCTCGACCGCGTTGATCAGGTTCATTCGTCTTTCCTTTCGTTCGCGAGCTCCTCCAGCAGACGGCGGTCTTCCGGAGCGAGGCGCTCATCTCGGACCAGGTCCGGCCTGCGCCGGGCCGTCTTTTCCAGGGCCTTCCGGCGCCGCCAGCTCTCGATCTTCCCGTGGTCGCCGGAGAAGAGGACCTGCGGGACCCTCATCCCCCGGAACTCCCGCGGCCGCGTGTACTGGGGGTGACCGAGGAGGCCCGCGGCGAAGGAGTCGCGCCGGACCGAGCCCTCCTTGCCGACGACGCCGGGGACGAACCGGGCCGTCGCGTCCACGACGACCGCCGCGGGAAGCTCGCCGCCCGACAGGACGTAGTCGCCGATCGAGATCTCGTCGTCGGCCAGGCGCTCGGCGACGCGCTCGTCGACGCCCTCGTACCGGCCGCAGATGAGGATGACCTGGCGCTCGCCGGCCAGCTCGCGGGCCAGCCGCGCGTCGAGCAGGCGCCCCTGCGGCGAGAGGAGGCAGACCCGGCCGCCTCCGTCCTCGCGGACGGCCTCGACGGCGCGGAAGATCGGCTCGGGCTTCAAGACCATCCCTTCCAGGCCCCCGAAGGGCCGGTCATCGACCTGCCGGTGCTTGTCCTGGGTGTGGTCCCGCAGGTCGTGCACGGCGATCCGGACCAGTCCCCGGTCCAGGGCCCGCTTGACGACCCCCCCCGAGAAGACGCCGGTGAACATCCCGGGGAAGATCGTGATTATATCAAATCTCATTCAACTCCAACAGGCCGTCCGGCGGGTCGATGACGATCCGGCGCTCCTCCGGGACGACCTCGACCACGATCCCCTCGGCGAAGGGGACGTACACGTCCCCCGCCCCCCTCCGGACGACGAGGAGGACCGGGCCGCCGGGCTCGAGGAGGCCGGACACCTCGCCGACCGCCGTCCCGTCCCGGGTGACGACCCGGCTGCCGAGGACCTCGAAGACGAAGAAGCTGCCGGGGGCCGGCCGCCCGAAGTCGGCCGCGGCGGCGAAGACCTCCGCGCCGGCCAGGGCGTCCGCCTGGGCCAGCGTCTCGATCCCCTTGAGCTTGAGGAAGGGGGCGTTCCGGTCGATCCGAAAGGATTCGACCGCGAAGGCCTCGGGGCCGGAGCCCTTATCGACGTACACCTGGCCCCCGCTCGGCGCCGGAATCCCCTTCTCCCTGAGCTTGAGCTTGACCGTCCCGTCGCGGCCCTGGCTCCGGACGATCCGGCCCAGGGCGACGAGATCAGCCTTTTTCAATGATCTCGAGGTTGAATCTCCTCTTGAGCTTCATCCCGGCCGCGCCGAGGATGATGCGGATCGCGCGGGCGGTCCGCCCCTGCTTCCCGATCACCTTGCCGAGGTCTTCCGGCGCCACCTTGAGCTCGAGGATGGAGGTCTGCTCTCCCTCGAGCTGGGACACCTGCACCCTGTCCGGCTGGTCCACCAGCGCCTTGGCGATCAGCTCAACGAGTTCCTTCACGCTGCCCTCCTTTACGGTTCCGTGCTTGGAGCGGTCTTCGCGGATTTGGCGGCCCTATCCAGAAGGGACCGAACGGTGCTCGAAGGGCGGACGCCCTTGGCGAGCCACGCTTGGACCCGGGCGAGGTCGAGCTTGACGCCGGCCGGGTCGTCGAGGGGGTCGTAGGTCCCCAGCGTGTCCAGGGCCTGGCTCTGACGGGCTCGTTCCGAATCCATCACCACGATGCGGTAGGTCGGCTTTTTCTTGGTGCCAAATCGCTGCAAGCGCATGCTCATCATTGTGGTTTCACTTTCGTGGCCGAGGTCGATGCCGGAAAATGATAGCCGATTCACCGGCCTAAGTCAACAGCTTTTCCCGGCTGTCCTTTGGAGAGGACATGCCGGGCGGCGTCCCGAAGTCCGCCGCTCGCAGCTCTATTTCAGGCCGCCGAGGAGCTTCTGGAACGAGGAGCTTTTCATCATCTTGCGCAGCTCCTGGAACTGCCTGACGAGCTGATTGACCTCGTGGACTGGCCGGCCCGAGCCCCGGGCGATGCGGGCCCGGCGGCGGCCGTCGAGGATCTTGGGGTCGGCCCGCTCGGCCGGGGTCATGGAATCGATGATGGCCTCGAAACGGGCCACCCGCGACTCGTCGATCCGGGCCTCGGCCAGGGCCTTGAAGGGCCCGACCTGGGGGAGGTGTCCGGCGAGGTCGGAGAGCGGGCCCATCCTCTTCATCTGGCGGATCTGCTTCTTGAAATCGTCCAGGGTGAACTCCCGCTTGCGCAGCTTCCGGGCCATCTCCCCGGCCTCGGAGGCCTCGGCCTCGTCCTGGGCCTTCTCGATGAGCGACAGGATGTCGCCCAGGCCCAGGATGCGGGAGGCCATCCGCTCGGGGCGGAAGACCTCGAGCCTGTCGGGCTTCTCGCCGACCCCGATGAACTTGATCGGCCGCCCGGTCGCCGAGACGATGGACAGGGCCGCGCCGCCGCGGGCGTCGCCGTCGAGCTTGGTCAGGACGACCGCGGTGAGGCCGATCCGCTCCTCGAAGGCCTGGGCGCTGCGCACGGCGTCCTGGCCGGTCATGGCGTCCCCGACGTAGATCGTCTCGATGGGCCTCAAGGCGTCGCGGACGGCGCGGAGCTCCTCCATGAGCTCGTCGTCGACGTGGAGGCGGCCGGCGGTGTCGACGATGAGCGGGTCGAAGCCCCGGTTGGCCGCGTAGGCCCGAAGCTCCTCGAGGGCCCTCCCGGGCTCCGCCGCCCGGGCCGGGGTCGCCTCGTAGAACGGGACGTCCAGCGACCGGGCGATCGTCGCCAGCTGGTCCTGGGCGGCCGGGCGCTTCAGGTCGAACGAGGCGAGCAGGGGGTGGCGGCCCGCCCCGGCCGCCCAACGGGCCAGCTTGCCGCAGGTCGTCGTCTTGCCGCTCCCCTGGAGGCCGACGAGCATGAAGACCGAGGGGGGTCTGCCGGCGAACTGCAGGGACTTATGGGCGCCGCCGAGCATCCCGGTGAGCTCCTCGTGGACGATCTTGATGACCTGCTGGGCCGGGTTCAGGCCCCGGAGGACCTCCTCGCCCAGGGCCTTGGCCCGGATCCGGGCCTCGAAGTCCTTGACCACCTTGTAGTTGACGTCGGCCTCGAGGAGGGCCAGGCGCATCATCCTGAGGGCCTCGGCCATGTTCTTCTCGGTGACCGCAACCTCGCCCCGGAGGAACTTGACCACCTTCCCGAGGCGTCCGGAGTGCTGTTCGAACATCGCTTCGCGTCCCTCGGGCCATCATAAGGGAACCCCCCAGGGCCGTCAAATAGGAAGGCCCCTGGACCCTCCTCGCGGCCGAATGGGGACATGTACCTCCGGTACGTGTCCCGTGCCCGCTCAGCCCTCCCGCGGCCTCCTCTGGGAACACCCCTGCGCGGGGCGGATTCCCTGACTTCTTGGCGTCGGGGGTCATACGGGGAAAAAGGCCCGGGGAAGGGGGGCCCTCCGCGGGTCCGGCTTGACAAGAGGGGGGGGATGCCGATAAGGTAGGGGGCACCGACGCGAGGTGGAAAAGGGCATGACAGACAAGACCAGCAAGACGTCCGGACCCGAGGAAACGCCGCTCAGCGGCAAGATCGACTACGACGAGGTCCGCAGGCTCGTCGCCCTCCTCGAGGAGAAGAACCTCTCGGTCTTCGAGCTCGAGATCGAGGGCCTCAAAATCAAGATCGGCCGGAACGCCTCCGCCCCGGCGGCGCCGGCCCTGGTCCAGACCCCGGCGGCGCCGGCCCCCGCCATCAACGGCGCGGCGGCGGCCGCCGCCGCGGAGGCCCAGGTCCAGGCGGCCGCGGCCGCGGCGGGCCTCCGCCTCATCTTCTCCCCGATGGTCGGGACGTTCTACCGGGCGCCCGACCCGACGGCGGCGCCCTTCGTCGACATCGGCGACACCGTCAAGAAGGGCCAGACCCTCTGCATCATCGAGGCCATGAAGCTCATGAACGAGATCGAGGCCGACGTCGACGGCACGGTCGCGGAGATCTTCGCCGAGAACGCCAAGCCCGTAGAATTCGGGCAAAAGCTCTTCGCCATCCTGCCGGAGAGCTGAGGCCGATGATCCAGAAGCTCCTGGTCGCCAACCGCGGGGAGATCGCCCTCCGCATCATCCGGTCCTGCCGCGAGCTCGGCATCAAGAGCGTGGCCGTCTACAGCGAGGCCGACCGGCAGTCGCTCCACGCCCTCCTCGCCGACGAAAGGATCTGCATCGGGCCGGCCAAGGCCTCCGAGAGCTACCTCAACGTGGCCAATATCCTCAGCGCCGTCGAGATCAGCGGCGCCGACGCCGTCCACCCCGGCTACGGGTTCCTGGCCGAGAACGCCAAGTTCGCCGAGATCTGCAAGACCCAAGGCCTGACCTTCGTCGGCCCGCCTCCGGACATCATCCGGCTCATGGGCGACAAGAACAAGGCCCGTCAGACCATGAGGAAGGCCGGCCTGCCCGTCCTGCCGGGCAGCGACACGACCATCGACGACCTCAACGTGGCCAAGAGAACGGCGGCGAAGATCGGCTACCCGGTCATCATCAAGGCCGCGGCCGGCGGCGGCGGGAAGGGCATGCGGATCTGCCGCTCGGCCTCCCAGCTCGAGGACCAGTTCCCCATCGCCCAGGGCGAGGCCAAGGCCGCCTTCAGCGATTCGTCGCTCTACATCGAGAAGTACGTCAGCGGGGCGCGCCACATCGAGATCCAGGTCATCGGCGACCGGATGGGCAAGGTCACGGCGTTCGGCGAGCGGGAGTGCTCGGTCCAGCGCCGCTACCAGAAGCTCATCGAGGAGACGCCGTCCCCGTTCATCGACTGGAAGACCCGGCGGCGGATGATCAAGGAGGTCGAGGACGCCGCCTCCAAGGTCGGCTACCGGAGCCTGGGCACGTTCGAGTTCCTGGTCGACGAGAACCGCAAGTTCTACTTCATGGAGGCCAACGCCCGGGTCCAGGTCGAGCATCCGATCACGGAGATGGTCTACGGCATCAACCTCATCAAGGCCCAGATCCGGATCGCCGCCGGGGAGAAGTACGCCCCGCCCTACGCCCTGGAGATGCGCGGCCACGCCATCGAGTGCCGGATCAACGCCGAGGACCCGAAGACGTTCGCCCCGTCGCCGGGCAAGATCGACTTCCTCGTCCTCCCGGGCGGCGAGGGCATCCGCGTCGATTCGGCCGCCTACGGCGGCTGGGTCGTGCCCCCGGACTACGATTCGCTCGTGGCCAAGATCATCGCCTACGCCCCGAGCCGGGAGCTGGCCATCCACAAGATGCGGGCGGCCCTGGAGACGACGACGGTCGTCGGCATCAAGACCAACATCCCGCTGCACCTCGAGATCCTGTCCAATACGGACTTCCAGGCCGGGCGCTACACGACCCAGTTCATGGACGAGCACCTGGCCGCCAAGTCGAACGGCGAGGCGGCCTGAGGGCGGGCCCGCTCAGAGCGGGCGCCGCACGACGAGGACCTCGAACTCCCCCCCGTTGTCCGAGAGGACGTTCTCGTTGACGCCGAGATAGAGCCGGCCCCTGAAGGGGACGGCGGCCCGGCCCGCCGCCCCGATCGGGAAGAGGACGAAGATCTCGTCGCGGACCTCCCGGCCGGAGCCCTCGTCGACGCGGCTGGCCACGAGCTGGGCGATCCGCCCGATGAGGGCGCCGAGGTTGGCGACGGGGACGGGCTGCTCGACGGTGACCAGGTCGAGCCCCTCCGGCCCGCAGACCGCGCCGGGGTTGCCCTTCTGGAGGACGATCTCGCCCGAGGCGGCGAAGAGGAGCTCCTCGCCCGGGCCGACGTCGATCCCGGTGTCCAGCCAGCCGCCCGCGGCCGGGACGACGAGCTTCTTCTCCAGCGGCGCGGCCGGGGCCACAGGCGCGACGGCCTGGGCCGGCGCCCGGGCTGGGACGACCGCGGCCAGGCCGAGGGCCGCGGCGGCGAGAGCCGTCCGGCGCCGGAGGTCAGCCATGGGCCCCTCCCGGCCCGGCGTCGAGCGCCAGGACCTCCAGCATGGCGGCGTGGAGGAGGCCGTTCGTGGCCACGACCCCGGGCGCGTCCAGGCCGAACGCGCCGCCGTCGAGCCGGCTCACCCGGCCGCCCGCTTCGGCGACGAGCAGGGCCCCGGCGGCCATGTCCCAGGGCTTGAGCCTGATCTCCCAGAAGCCGTCGAAACGGCCGCAGGCCACGTAGGCGAGGTCGATGGCCGCCGAGCCGCAGCGGCGGACGGCCTGGGCCCGGAGGATGAACCGCCCCCAGTGGCCGAGGTTGTTGTCGGCGCGGGCCCTCAGGTCGTAGGGGAAGCCCGTCGCCAGCAGGCTCCGGCCGAGCTCGGCGGTCGCCGAGACGCGGACCGGGACGCCGTTGAGGCGGGCTCCCCGGCCGGCCTCGGCCCGGAACATCTCGTCCCGCATCGGGTCGAAGACCCAGCCCAGGACGGTCCGGCCCGCGCACTCGAGGGCCGCGGAGACGCTGAAGACGGGAAAGGCGTGGGCGTAGTTGGTCGTGCCGTCGAGGGGATCGATGATCCAGCGGCAGTCGGAGCTCCCCGGCCGCTCCAGCCCCTCCTCGGCCAGGAAGCCGTGGCCGGGGAAGGCCGCCGACAGCCGGCCGACGACGATCTCCTGGGCGCCCAGGTCGAACGGGGTGACCAGGTCGACTTCTCCCTTGTAGGAGGCCTCGGCCGCCCGGCCCAGGTTGGCCCGGAGGTACAGGCCCGCCTCGCGGACGGCGGCCTCGCCGACCCGGGAGAATTCGTCGTACGGGCTCATCAGGCTCATCTTAGCAGAAGACGGGGTCAAACCTTTAATTTTTTAATTTTTCCGGGCCCGATGCGTCGCTCCTTCCGAAAAATTAAAAAATTAAAGGTTTGACCCCGTCTGGACCCCCGGCCGGCTGGCCAAAACCGAAGCCTCGGTAAATCCGTAGTATAATGGGCAGATAGCGTCCGTTCACATCCCGAAAGGCAGACAGCCATGACCGGAAAGACGAGCTTCTTCAAGCGACGTAAAAAGGCGCTCCTCATCATCGGCGCCCTCGCCGTCCTGGGCCTCATCGTCGCCGGGAACCTGCAGTCGCGGCGCGAGAAAGCGGTCAAGGTGACCGTCGACAAGGCCAAGAGGCAGGACCTGACCTCGATCATCTCCGCGTCCGGCGAGGTCAAGCCCAAGAAGAACATCAACATCAGCGCCCAGGTCCCGGGCCGGATCGTCAAGATCGGCGTCGTCGAGGGGCAGGAGGTCAAGGCCGGCGATTTCCTCCTCAGCCTCGACTCGGCCCAGTACGAAGCCAACGCCGACCGCGACCGGAACTACATCCGGGCCGCCAACGCCGATCTCATCCAGGCCGAGGCCCGGCTGGGGCGGGACAAGGCCTCCTTGGACCGCCAGCAGAAGCTCTACGCCGACGAGCTCATCTCCGAGGACCAGCTCGAGGCGGCCCAGGCCCAGTACGCCGTCACGAGCGCCCAGGTCAACGCCATCCGCTTCCAGATCAAGCAGGCCGAGGCCTCCCTCAAGAGCACGCTGGACAACCTGGCCAAGACGACCTACGGCTCCCCCATCGACGGCGTCATCACCAGCCTCCGCGTCGAGGAGGGCGAGGTGGCCATCATCGGGACGATGAACAACCCCGGGACGGTCCTGCTGACCATCGCCGACCTCTCGGTCATGGAGGTCGAGGTCGAGGTCGACGAGACCGACGTCGTCGGCGTCGCCCTGGGCCAGGCGGCCCGGGTGCGCGTCGACGCCTTCCCCGACAAGACCTTCGACGGCCGGGTCACCGAGATCGGCAGCTCGGCCCTGCAGCGGGCCGCGTCCGGCGTCTCGACCCGGGAATCCAAGGACTTCAAGGTCGTCGTCACTCTGGAGAACCCGTCCGAGCGGCTGAAGCCCGGCCTGTCGGCCTCGGCCGACATCGTCGTCGCCGAAAAGGCCCAGGCCCTGGCCGTGCCCATCTCCGCCCTCGTCCTGCGGGACAAGCCCGGGGCCGCCGCCCTCGCCGCGGCCAAGGAGGAGGAGGGCGTCTACGTCGTCGAGGCCGGCCGGGCCAAGTTCGCCCCGGTCGTCAAGGGCATCGCGGGCGGAATGATGATCGAGATCGCCTCGGGGCTCGCGGAGGGCCAGGAGCTCATCACGGGGCCGTACGCCTCGCTGCGCGACCTCAAGGACGGCGTTCTCGTCAAGCCGGAGACGAAGACGGAGGCCCCGGCCAGATGAGCGGCCCCGAGCCCGTCGTCATCGCCGCCGAGGGCCTGACCAAGGTCTACAAGCTCGACGAGCAGGAGGTCGCCGCCCTCCGCGGCGTGTCCCTGACCGTCGAGCGGAACGAGTTCGTGGCCATCATGGGCCCGTCGGGGTCGGGCAAGTCGACCCTGATGAACCTCATCGGCTGCCTCGACACGCCGACCTCGGGCGAGTACCGGCTCAACGGCAGGCTGGTCAGCGCCATGTCCGAGGACGAGCTGGCCTACATCCGCAACCGCGAGATCGGCTTCGTCTTCCAGGTCTTCAACCTTCTCGCCCGGGCCACGGCCTTCCACAACGTCGAGCTGCCCCTCGTCTACGCCGGGACGAAGAAGGCCGAGCGCAAGGACAGGGCCCGCCGGGCCCTCGAACGCGTCGAGATGACGGCCCGGATGAGCCACCGGCCCTCCGAGCTCTCGGGCGGCGAGCGCCAGCGCGTGGCCATCGCCCGGGCCCTGGTCAACGAGCCCTCCCTCCTCCTGGCCGACGAGCCGACCGGGAACCTCGACAGCCGGACGGGCCGGGAGATCCTCGGCCTGTTCCACCGCCTCCACGAGCAGGGCCACGCCATCATCATCGTCACCCACGACCGCGAGGTCGCCGGCCAGGCCCAGCGCGTCATCCACATCCGCGACGGCCGGATCGAGCGCGACGAGCGGACAGGAGCCTAGCCCATGAGCTTTTTCGAGCGCCTCCAAGGGGTTTTTCTCGGGCCCGAGCGCACGTTCGGCGCGCTGGCGGCCAAGCCGGTCTGGATCGACGCGGCGGTCGTCGTCCTCGCCTCCCTCATCGCCTTCAATCTCGTCGTCGCCCCTTACTCCCAGCAGGACAACCTCCGGCTGATGAAGGACAACGCCGCCCTCAAGGACCGCATGGGCGAGGAGGCCTACGCCAAGCTGATCGGGCAGGCGGAGGACATGTCGGCGTCCTCCCGCGCCATCCGGGTCCTCGTCTCGACGCCGCTGCTCTTCCTGGCCGCTCTGTTCCTCCAAAGCCTGCTCCTGCTCGTCTTGGGGCGGCTCCTCTCGATTCACGGGACCTACGTCCAGGTCCTGTCCGCCCTCGTCCACGCCAGCTTCATCGACAAGCTCCTGGGCAACGGCGTCCGCCTGGCCCTGGTCCTGGCCAGGAAGTCGGTCCTGCAGACCTCGACCGGGCTGGCCCTCCTCTTTCCGCGGCTCGAGGTCACCTCGACGGCCTACGTCGTCCTGTCCCAGGCCGATCTCTTCCAGCTCTGGATGTTCGGCGTCCTGGCCCTCGGCCTGGCCGCCATCTTCCGGATCGGCTTCAGGAAGGCCCTGGCCCTGTCCTACGGGATGTGGCTGCTCAAGGCCCTGGCCAACATCGGGATCGGGCTCATCGGCATGAGCTTCCTGCGCTAGCGGACGTCCCGGGCCCGGCGGCGCGAGGCCCGGGCCTTCCGGCGATTGACTTCACCCCACGGGCCCTATACATTAACGACATGGACGATTGGTTCGCCTCGGAGGAGTTCTCCCGCGTCCCGTTCGTCCGGGTCCTGGCGGAGATCTGGCGGCAGGGGCTGAGCGGCTCGCTCTACGTCAAGGCCGGCGGCGGCCCGAAATGCCTGTCCTTCGAGCGCGGAGCGCTCGTCCTCGACTCCGTCTCCTTCGAGGAGAAGGACTTCCTGCGCTACCTCCTGACCTCGGGCGCGGCCGACCTCATGAGCCTGAACCGCGTCGAGGAGCGGGCCGAGAAGGCCGACGGCTCGACCCTCCGCGCCCTCGTCGAGGCCGCGGTCCTCCCGCCCGAGCGCCTGTTCGACCTCCTCGAGGCCTTCGCCCGCGACGAGGTCCTGGCGCTCATCCCGGACGGAGGGGCCGAGCGGGAGTTCCACACCCGCAGCGGCCCGCCGGCCCGGGTCTACGTGGGCGGGATCGACATCCCCGGCCTGATCCTCGAGGGCGTCCGCGGGCTCGCGGACGACGGCCTGCCGGCCGAGGCCCTCCCGGCCGCGGGCGAGATCCTGCGCCGCCTGCCGACGTCCTCGGCCGGCGCGTTCGGGCTCTCGCGCGCCGAGCGCTACGTCCTCAGCCTCCTCGAACCGCCCAAGAGCCTGGCCGAGGTCTGCGCCTCGAGCGACATCGGCGAGCCCGCCGCCCGGCGGGCCCTCCTGGCGCTCGTCCTCCTCGGCCTGGCCGGGCCGGCCGGCCCGAAGCCGAAGACGGCCAAGTTCGGGGCCGAGCTCCCGCCCGCCGCCATGGACCGCCTGCTCGGCCTTTTCAACGCCAAGTGCGCCTTCATCTTCAAGCACATCTCGAAGGAGGTCGGGCCGGTCGCCCTGCCGCTCGTGGGCAAGGCCTTCGACGAGGTCCGCGGCCGCCTCGACCCCGCCCTGCAGGCCGCCGAGCTCAAGCCGGACGGCCGCTTCGAGCTCAAGACCCCCCTCAAGGTGAGCGCCAATATCGCCGGCGACGAGAGCCGCCGGAGCCTGCTCCGAAGCATGGACGAGGTCCTGGCCGCCGAGGTCCTGGTCGTCAAGCGGACCCTCGGGCCGGAGCACGAGTCCGCCCTCGTCCGGAGCCTGGAGAAGGTCGGGGAGGCCCCGTGAAGCGGCGCCAGCTGCTCGCCCTCCTCGTCCTCGCGACGCTCCTCGTCATCGGGATCCTGATCCGCCTTGGAAGCTGAAGCCCCCGCCCTGGTCATCGTCCTCGGCCCGACCGCCGTCGGCAAGAGCCGGGCCGCCGTCGAGCTGGCCCTGCGCCTCGGCGGCGAGGTCGTGAGCGGCGACTCGATCCAGGTCTACCGCGGCTTCGACATCGGCACGGACAAGCCGTCCCTCGAGGCCCGGCGCGGCGTCCCCCACCATCTCATCGACATCGCCGGCCCCGAGGTCCAGTTCACGGCGGCCGATTTCGTCCGCGAGGCGCTGGCCGCCGCCGGCGGCATCGCCGCCCGGGGGCGCCTGCCGATCGTCGCCGGCGGCACCGGGCTCTACATCAAGGCCCTCTGCGACGGCCTCTTCCCCGGCCCCGGCCGGGACCCGGTCCTCCGGGCGGCCCTCGAGGCCGAGGCGAAGGAGCTCGGGCTCGAGACGCTCTTCCGCCGGCTCGAGGCCGTCGACCCCGAATACGCCCGCAAGGTCCGCGGCCGCGACCGGGTCCGCATCATCCGCGCCCTCGAGGTCCACGCCGCCACGGGCCGGCCCATCTCGGAGCACTTCCGGGCCACGGAATCCCCGGTCAAGGGCCGCACGGTCGTCCGCATCGGGCTCCGGCTCGAGAAGGACGAGCTCGCCCGGCGCATCGACGCCCGGGTCGACCGGATGTTCGCCCTCGGCCTCGTCGACGAGGTCCGGGCGCTCCTCGACCGGGGCGTTCCCGCGACGGCTCCGCCCTTCCGGGCCCTGGGCTACAGCCACGTCCTGAGGCTTCTCCGGGGCGAGACGGGCCTCGACGAGGCCGTCGCCTTGACCAAGGCCGACACCCGCCGCTACGCCAAGCGTCAGATGACCTGGTTCCGCAAGATGGCCGGCGTCGTCTGGTTCCCGCCGGACGACGCCGCCGCCCTTGAGGAACACGTCCGAAACCGATTAAAATAGGCGGGGATATCCATGGAACGCGCCATCCTCGTCAACGTGGCCACGACCAAGGCGGAGAAGGAGGGGGCCGAGGAGTCCCTAGGAGAGCTGGCCGGCCTGGCCGCGGCCGCCGGGGCCGAGGTGGCCGGCCGGGTCTGCCAGGTCCGGCCGCGCCTCAGCCCCCGCTGGCTCGTCGGCGAGGGCAAGGTCAAGGAGATCGCCCGCGAGGCCCGGGAGGCCCGTGCCGACATGGTCATCTTCGACCGCAACCTCAACGCTTCCCAGCAGCAGAACCTCGAGGACGAGATCAAGGTCAAGGTCCTCGACCGGACCCAGCTCATCCTCGACATCTTCGCCCAGCGGGCCCGGACGAACGAGGGCAAGCTCCAGGTCGAGCTGGCCCAGCTCGTCTACCGGCTGCCGCGGCTGCGGGGCAAGGGTCTCAGCCTGACCCAGCAGGGGGCCGGCATCGGGACGCGCGGGCCGGGCGAGAAGAAGCTCGAGGTCGACCGCCGCCGCATCACCGACCGGATCACCAGGCTCAAGCGCGACATCGACGGGCTGGGGAAGCGGCGCTCGAGCCAGCGCCAGAGCCGGCGCGGGAGCCCGGTGCCGTCGGTCTCCCTGGTC
>Ga0116178_10002998_pt1 | contig 12950 bp, 19 predicted proteins | sample AD_STIC12_MetaG_FD_89880 | JGI IMG/M metagenome (GOLD analysis project Ga0116178, IMG submission 89880) | Active sludge microbial communities of municipal wastewater-treating anaerobic digesters from USA - AD_STIC12_MetaG | ecosystem: Engineered > Bioreactor > Anaerobic > Digestate | place: USA... | reverse complement strand
CCCACAAAGAAGTTCTTTGCCCGCCCATTGCTCGGTCCGGTCCGTGCCGGTTTGCCCCAGCCGGTGACTCAGGAAGAGCCTGAACTGCTAACCCTGGACGACTACTTCATAGACGAGCCCAATCGCACCTCCCTGCACCGTGTCAAGGGCGACAGCATGAAAGACGCCGGCATCTTTGATGGTGACCTGCTGGCCGTCGAGCACAACAGCCCCACCAAGGCGGGTGACATCGTGGTGGCGTATGCCGACGAAGAATTGACCGTCAAGACCTTGCGTATGACAAGCGAGGGGAAGTACTTTCTGGAGGCCGCCAACGTGGCCTACGGGCCCATCCACCCAAAGAGCTCATTGGAGTTGCTTGGTGTGGTTGTCAGCGTCATGCGACGCGTACGGAGGTGACCCCCTGAATACCTCCACCGCAGCCTAGCCAGCCCCGGCTCCCTAGACGACATCACAGCGGCTCTGCAGCATCGCAGCGCCAGGAAGAGGCTTTGCCCTAACGCATCTGAAAAGGAATAACAAATGGTCCCGACTACGCAATCGAAAGAGCCCATCGTGGCATTGGCCCACTGGTCGGTGTACGAGGTGCCGCTGCTTGGGCCTGAGTTTCACTGGACTCGGCACTTTGTCGGATACTCCGAAGACCTTGGCCTCGCGCAAGTCAGTTCCGCCATCGCAACGTTTGACCCGGAGCATGGCACCGGGGTCTCACTGAGTGGCCGGGTGTTTCAGCTCGCAGGGGAATCTGGCCGGCACCCAGAAAGCGCCCGGATGTGGGCACGCTGGAAGCTTTTGAACAAGGTACCTCATGAGCGCGACCTGACCTCCGACTTCTACAAGGCTATGTGCGCCTGGCAAGGGAGTGCCTGCGTATGAAAACCCCGGCCGGCCGCGGCGGTCTGGTTCTCTACTTGGACTATGACGGTGTCTTGCACCACGAGAACGTCCGCGTCTCGAAGAAAACAGGGCCATTCCTCTTGGCGCCGGAACGCTACACGCTGTTCCAACATGCGGACCTGCTCGCATCTTTGCTTGAGCCATATCCCGACTTGCTGATTGTTCTTTCGACGTCCTGGACAGTTCGTTACGGAGTAACAGCAGCAACGAAAAAGTTACCCCTAGAGCTGCAAGCTCGCGTCATTGGCGGGACCTTCCATGAAAGATACATGGAAAAGTCTGAATTTATTGAAACGCACCGTGGCCAGCAGATAGCTGCCGACGTGTACCGCCGACAACCGCGCGATTGGTTGGCACTAGATGATGACGAAGAAGGCTGGCACCCGTCACACCGCAGTCATTTCGTGCAGACCCACATGTATGAAGGAATCTCAGCCCCCGAAGTCCTGGCAACCTTCACGAAGAAGCTTGAGGCCATGTGCAACCCTCCGAAGCCCCGCAGGAACAAAAATGACAACACCTGACGAACGCACCCGCGCACTGGTGCAGACAAAGCAGTTTTTGCAGGGGCTGCAGATTCAAGACACGGTGCCGCCGGATGTGCGCGAAGTTGCCAGGGCGCTTCTGCGGCACTACCCGACCCTTGCACACGCCTTATCGCCGGGGAAGACATTGCTATCAAACAAGGAGCGCAAATGATGAGATTCGGCAAAGCCAAGGTACAGGGTCTGCGCGCGCTTGCTAGTCTGCAAATCATGAACAGCGGCCGAGTCCAACTGGCAATTTCTGTAATTTGGTACACGACTGCGCGAGAGCGCAAAGCGGTCCGGCAGCTTCATCGACAAATGCTATTAAAACGGGAGCAACCGTGATTCGATTTGGAAAACTCAGGATGAGAGAGCTACGCGCTTATGCGCGGCTGGAAGGCAGAAGTGAGCTAGCCGCCTTCGTTCGCAACTACATGTCTGCGCGGGAGCACAAAGCGGTTCGCCAGATTCAGCGACAAATGCAATCACAACTTGAGCAGCCATGACCATCGTTGAACTAATCGCGGCTTTGCAGCAATACGACCCAACCGCAATTGCGGTAATTCCATCGCCGGAAGGGTACTCAAACCCCTTGGATGTTCTGAAAGTTGAGCCGCGCGACGTCACTCCAGCCTGGCTGGTGGGCCGGGACAAGCCAGGGCTCGGGAATCTGCGGCTTGCAGACAGTGACGCACCAGGCGCTATGCCTGGGGTGTACTTGGGCGACACCAACGCCGTGCCTGCCTTAGTCTCCGGTGCACGGCTAATTCCTCCCAATGCTGCAGCCGCAGCACGGCATGGTAAACAAAAGGAGCGTCCGTGAGCACGCAAGACTTCAAGTGCCCGGCATGCGGACGCCGGCACACCATCCTCTCGCGCGACGCCGCCAGCAAGGTCCTCGCAGACTGCAATTTCTTCCTACAACCCGGCGAGCGGCCAACCGCCATGGAGGACTTGGCATGCTGCTCACGGTGCGGGGCGCCCAGCTCCGGGTTCGTTCCCGCCGACACCCCTGACCGGCCTGGTGAATTGGGATTGGGCGTTGCCGTGCTTTTGACGGTCCACTGAAACAACGGGACCCGAAATGTGCACCTATTACAAAAACCAGCGCGTTTTTATAACAAGTAGAACGGGGCAGCCATGACAGTACCGGACGAACGTTCGCGCGCATTGGTCTACACCCGCGCCTTCCTGAAAGACCTGCGGGACCCCAGAGTAACGCCGCGCGTGCCAAAAAATGTGCGCGACACTGCGGGTTGGCTCCTTCGCCACTACCCCGAGCCGTACGTGATTGAAATCGCACACAAGGCCGCCCCGGGCTGGTACGGCCCCGTGCCGAAAAACCAGCATTGGCGGGAGGAGGTACCGGATGCGCTCGACCCGCGCCTGCAAACGCCAGCCCATAGCTCGTCGGTCACATCGACAGTCGCTGCCGGGGTCCTCCCTGCGGCGGACCGGGCAGTTGAACCCTATGCGACCCGCAAACCACATTCGAGGGCTGTCAACAACCGGCCTGGAGGTAAAAAATGACTTCGCAGCTCTTCTGGCTATTTCTTAGCCAACTTCTGTATGCGCCGAAGCGCGCCCACCCTGGTCAAGGCCTCACCCGGCTTGTGGCTGTCGGGATAAAGCTCCTTGGGTTTCGGGATTTCCAGGTATTCGGCACCCAAGGCGTCGAGCACCATCAGCGCAAAGGCGAATTTCTTGTGCTCACGGTTAATTCGGTTGATGAGCGCCTGTTCCGTCCGGGCGATGCCATACCCCGCAAGCTTTTCAGCAAGGTCGGCATAGAGAATCCCCCGTTCTTCGCGCAATTCCTTAATCAGCTCTTTGGCCCGAGCCTCATAAAAATCGCGCACGTCAGTCGCTTTGGTCATAAATGGATATTGGGTTATGAATCCTAAAGCCCCATCTCTTTTTTTCCCGCAAATAACTCAATTTAAGGGTATTCATTTAAGTGCATGCCATTTACTGCTCGCCAAACCAGGCAAGTTTTGAATATGAGGTCCCCTATGAAAGTACATGTCAGATTGATGCGCAACTGTGGCCAGAACCTTAAAGCCGCTGAGCTTAAAGAGCTACCACCCCGGGTGGGCGTGTTGGAGGTCAGTGAGGAGCGCGATACCGATTTGGGTCGCAGCACGGTACGGGCACGCCTGCTGGACGAAGGCACCCGCAACGACATCCTGCCCGAGCTCAAGGCCGCCACCCTGCTCTGGGCAAAGGAGCGCCTGATGCGGCTCACCGGCGTCGAGCAAATCGACCGCCGCGATTACGCCCAAACCTGGTCGATTGAGGTGCAGTGATGTTGAGCGTCAAAATTCACAGCAGCCTCTTGGCACAGCGTTCGCCCGCCAACACCCTGGCTATTCTGGACATTGCCTACAAGGTGCAGAAAGCCTGGGCGGACTACACCGCCCACTTTGCGCTCAAGGGCGAAGGGGAAGTCCAGGCAGAAGATGTGCTTGACTATCCGCGCTGGGCCGGCAGCGTCTGGGACCTGGTCGCGCGGGCACTCGCAGCGGTGCTCTTTCGCACCGAACAATTCGCGCCGGCGCTCCCTGCAGACAAGCGCTGCGCCTATGCAACCAAGCTCTGCGCTGTCGTCGAGCGCTCCACGGCAAAGGACAACCATGTTGAACTGGCCACCGTCGAGATATGCCAGGACGGCAAGAAACGGGGCCACTACACGGCGACCTTTCGGGAAGACATTCTTGGGGAGCGCACAACGTCATTTGTGTACGGGCTGAAGTCCCTCCAGCATGCTGAGCTGCTTTTGCGGGCAATTTGCTATGCCTACTTCGACAAGGACACGCTGGGCGAGCGGCCGGCACTTATCCTGCCGACCACGCTCAATGTGGCGGGTAAGTCCATGTTCGATGCCCATGGGCTACCAGAGCCTGCCAAGACCGGGTTTAACCGCTATCGCAGCTGGAACGCTCCCGCGCAAGCTGCGTTGCCACCCATGGCCAGCGCAGAGGACTACGCTGCATTCTTGGCAAAGGGCTGAGCCGTGAGCAAAGCATCCTCCAAGAAGATTGAAGACGCCCTGCAAGCGGCGCAGGCGTTAGCCGACGTGGTGGCCGACGCAAAGCCTCTGACCCCGGAAGAAGCGCGCCGCAAGCGCAAGCGGGTTAAGCGTCGAGCCAATCCCCGCGCGGCGTTTCACATGTCCAAGGCATCGGTGGGTTTCAACAGCGATGACCTGGCAAAAATGACTGAGCTCGATGCTGTCTATTGGTTGGCCGAGGCGCAATGGGGCTCCCGAACCGAGATGCCGTGCCCTCACTGCGGCACCATCGACAAGCACTACTTCACCCGGTCCCAGCTGCGGTGGAAGTGCAAAGCGTGCGATGCCCGGTTTTCGGTCACTTCCAAGACCGTATTCGCTGACCGCAAATTGCCCCTGACCAAAATCCTGCGTATCGCATTTGACTGGTCCGCTGGCGCATCCGGTGTGCCCGCGCTGCAGCTTCGCCGCAATTGGAACGTCACCTACTCCACGGTATTCACGTTGGCGCACAAGCTGCGTGAGGGCTTGGTACGTGGCAACAATATCGGTGCGGTGGCCGGTGTCAACGAGATGGACGGTATGGACGTCATTGGCCGGCGTGGCTACGAAAAGCGGGGGAACCCCAGTGACAAGGTTAAGCCGCTGGACATACCGCCAGAACTCAAAAAACCAGGTGTGGATGAGAACGGCAATCCCTTGCCCGCAAAGTTTGAAAAGAACGCTCGCCAGAATCCTGCCCGACGGCTCATGCTGGTGATGTGCCAGCGCGGCGTAAGCGCCGGAACCGGCTCCAGCGCAACTCGGGTCACCATTTCAGTTCGGGAACAAGCCAGTACCGTGAAGGCGTTTGCGCAGATACGCGCGTCGGCCGAATCCATCATGATGACCGACGAGGACAATTCGTACGCGGCGTTCTCCGGGCTGTTTGCCGAGCACAACACGGTCAACCACTCCAAGGAATACAGCAACGGCAACGGGGTGAGCAACAACCAGGCCGAGAGTTTTAATGCCCGCATGCGCCGCAGTGTCGAAGGAATATACCTGAACCCCTCTCACAAGTACCTCATGGAATATGCCTGCGAAAACGCATGGCGCCAGGACGTGCGTAAGCTGAGCACCGGCCGCCGGCTGTGCCACTTGTTTGGAAAGGCCATGTGGGTTGGGCACTCTCGATGGTGGTGCAATTACACCCATGGCGAGAACCGCGAATACGAGATGCTGATTGAGGGGAACCAGCCGGTTGCGACACGGGGCAAGCCGAAGGGGTATCAGCATCGGTTGCCGAGGTAGGACCAGCATCTCCGGTGCTAAAGATGATGGCAGAACGGTTTATGAAGAAACACCTGAATTGGCGCATTGCTCCGCCGTAAGTGATACGCCGACGTCGGGATGTTTGGCAAAGAAATGGCCGTGAACCACGTTGGTACACGGCCATCAATCAAGTCTTGGCAAGCCACGATTAGCCTGCTAAGGGAAGAGAGTTCAGTTGCTTGAACAAAGTTCTAAGCGCCTCGCCTTAAATGCCGCCTGCTGGTCTCGCCAGGTTTTGTGCATCAAATTGATTTGCGTCAGCTCTGCACCGCTTTTCATTGGTGAGTGCCGCATCTCGTACGCGTAGCCAAAAAACGAAGACGCGAGGTTCGTGAAAAGCTGCTGCTCGACGGGCCTCAAGGTGGCGGCGAATCCTAAGCCTTCAGCGTTTAGAGCGGAAAACTCTTTATCGATGGCCGTATCCGGATAGGGATAAGCGAGTGCCGCAGTTTCGCGCGAGACATGGGTCTCTTGCTTTCCAATGAGCTCAATGCCCTTCTTCAAAGTGTCGCAGTACTCAGCCTCCACGTCACCGTGTAGCTTGACTTTTGCGAGTGCGATAGCTTTCTCAACCTCACCGGGAAGCGACAACCTGAGAAGGCCTGCCGCCATAATGGCTGTGATTGCTGGAATCAAAAGAGCCTTTCCGAGAGGGGTGTCCAGGGCTTCATTGATGCTGCTCCATATTGTCTTTTGTTTTGGGGTCTGTGGTTCTGTTGTCATATTGGCCTCTTAAAACAAGGTATAGAGACACGCCTGACTAAGTGGTTAGCCGAGTTACTGACTTGGGGCCGAGTACTTGGCGTACATCCAAGAAAGCGCGCGAAATTCGTTGAAAAGAACGAAGACGCGTTAAGTCAACTCGGCGAGAAGGCGACACTGAAGGTTTTTAGCGGAGACGCTCCTCTTGCCCAAGCGCAGACGCCAGTCGTCCAGGGAACCTATCGAGTCCACGTCCAAAACCGGATTGAACTGAAGCAGCGTCAAGCGCACCGCAGCACGCTTAGCTTGCAGCCGCGCGACATGCCCACTCAAACGCTCACCATCTGCGCTCCCGAGTTCGTTCGCATTGAGCAAGCCCATGCAAAAGGCATATTCGCCGTTGAGTGCCGCGAGCATTTTGGCCAGCTTACTGAGCGTGGTTTGATTGCGGGTCCTTGACCGCGTTAGCGACATGGCGGCCCTTGTGCCCGAGCGCGGTCGTGGGCTTTGACCTGCAGCGCCTCCAGCGAGCTAAATGGAGCCTTCCAGCGCCATTGCCCGTGCTCTGAACCGGTGCCCTCGTGCAGGGGCTCGACCTGCCCCTTGAGATGTAATGCATGCAGCGCGCTACGAACGGACTTCCGAAAAGACCGGCGCTCGCTCGGTACCGAGAAAGCTTGCCCGAAATGTCTGGCGGCCAAGTCCAGAAGTACGGTCATCGTGAGCGCACCAGGCGCACTTGACTGCAGGGCACCTTTCACAAAGGCGGTCAATGCACCACGTTCGCCGTAACGGCCGGCCCATGCCTGTACCGAGCCTGCGCAGCTAGGATTAACTTCCTGGTGAACCAGTGTCACGGAGGTATCTAGGGCCTGCAGGTTGGCCTTGAGGCGCTCAATCGCAACGGCTGTGCGCTGACAGTCACGCTGGACAATTTCGAGCTGGTGCTCCAGCTTCAGTTGCTTGGCTTCAAGCTTGCTGCGACGTTCCTCCTGGGCCTGGATGGCGCCGTGAACACTGGCTCGCTCGTTGAGCAGCCATTTGAGGTCAGGTGGCGTGCGGCGCATCGGAGCTTCACCCCCCATTGGCGGCCTTGTCGAATTCTTGCTTTTGCCTCAGCAGGTCGCTGAATGCCGACCGGTGTATGCGCATTCGCCATATAGCAGGGCGGCCGCGCCCTTGCCCCCGAGATGCGCTATCAATCTCCCCTCTGCGGCGGAGCACGCCCAACGTGTGCGCCACACTGTTCCTGAAGCACTTCGTGAGGTCCGCTTCGCATGCGACAGGGGCATCAAAGTGGCTGGCGGCACACAACGCGAGCTGGCGGGTGTCAATTCCGTCCTTACCCGCAGCTTTAACCTGCGCAAGCAAAAATCGCATGAGTCCACCGTATCCACCATACCTGGTGGCGGTTGCACGGACGGCACCCGCCGCTGCAGGATTCACGCAGGAGTTAACCATGTCAAGGGTTTTATCAAGCGAATCAATCTTTTGGTGAAGCACCGTCAATTCGCGCTGGAGCACCGCCAACTGCTCCTGTCGAAGTTGGACCTCACCGCTGAGCATGGCACGCTCGTTGAGAAGCCACTTTATTACCGAGGGCGTAATCGGACTTTGCGGGATGGGTTGGGACACTTTTCGGGCTCATAGGGGTTACGTTACCCCCGTAAAGCCACTACGCCTACTCGGAATTGCTTAAAAAAGCAGCAAGTCCGGGGCGTCCTCAAAAAACTGGGTCATCAGCTGGATAACTCCCGCCAACTCAGCGTGATTTGGCAGCGATGGCAGCGCGCAGCTGCGGCATCAACTGCTGCATTGCCTGGCGACCGGCTTCGATCGAGCGTTTGCGCGCACCAAAGTCGGAACTGGAAACACCGGTCAACGCGGGCCGGACCACCACATCCGCTTCCTTGAGTTCAAAGTAGTTGATGCTTTTGCTCATGATCGAAAAGGTCTGCAGTAACACATCCAGCGTTCCACCCGCCAGATTGCCATCCGGTGGACTGGAAATATCAACCGCAATGATCAGCTCGGCACCCATTTGCCGGGCAGCCCGCACGGGCACGGGTGAAACCAGGCCACCATCCACATAGTCTCGCCCCGAAATGCGCACCGGTTGAAATACGGCGGGCACCGCGCTGGATGCACGCACCGCCGTGCCAGTGTCGCCCTTTTGAAACAGCATGCTGTGCCCGGTGTTGAGGTCGGTGGCCACAATCCCCAGCGGCAAGGGCAAATCTTCGATGACACGCGAACCCACCTGGCTATTTACATAGCGGGCCAATGCATCTCCACGCAACATGCCCCGGTTGAATAGTGGCAACGTCCAGTCGGCCATGGTGGCCTCTTCCATGGTTTCTGCAATGCGTTGCAATTGCTTGCCTGTCTTACCGCTGGCGTAAATCGCTGCCACCAAGCTGCCGGCGGATGTGCCGGAAACCAGCACCGGGCGAATACCTGCCTCTTCCAGCACCTGGATCACGCCGACGTGGGCAAAGCCACGGGCGGCACCGCCCCCCAGCGCCAGGCCAATGCGCGGCGGTATCTTGGGCACCGGTGCAATCACTACCGGCGGCAGTGCTGGCACAGGTTCGGGCACGACCACCGGTGGCGTCACCACCGCAATCTCTTTGGGTTGCGTCGCACAACCCACCAAAACTAACGACACCAAGAGAACGGCAAAAGACTTCATGAAACCCACATCCAGAAACTGGCACCTATTGTATTGCGAATGATTCGCGTTTGTAATATGATCAAGCCACAACCTTCCACGCTATCCACATGATGAGAAAAAAACTCTTTACCATTGCCAGCCTTCTGGCAGTTTGCAGCACCGCCGCACTGGCACAGGACAAGGTCCTCAACATCTATTCTGCCCGCCACTACCCCACCGACGAGGCGCTTTACGCCAACTTCACCAAAGCAACAGGCATCCAGCTCAACCGGGTTGATGCCGACGATGCCGGTATTTTGGCCCGCCTGAAAGCTGAAGGGACGGCCTCACCGGCGGACGTTATTCTGCTGGTGGACGCCAGCCGCCTGTGGCGCGGTGAGATTGACGGCTTGTTCCAGCCGGTGCGCTCCAAGGTGCTGGATGACGCCATTCCGCCGCAACTGCGTGGCAAGCCCAACACGACGGGCGAGACACCCTGGTTTGGCTTCTCCACCCGAGCCCGCGTCATTGTGTACGACAAGTTACGGGTCAAGAAAGACGACGTGGACACCTACGAAGAACTCGGCGACCCCAAGAACAAGGGCAAGCTTTGCATTCGCTCCGGCTCACACCCCTACAACCTGTCGCTCTTTGGATCGGTCACCGAGCATTTGGGTGAAGCCGCCACCGAGCAATGGCTCAAAGGCATGGTGGCCAATATGGCACGAGCGCCTAAGGGCGGCGACACCGACCAGATCAAGGGCGTTGCATCCGGTGAATGTGGCATCGCGGTGACCAACACCTACTACCTTGCGCGCATCATGCGCTCCAACGCACCGGCTGACCAGGCCATCATGGACAAAGTCGGCGTGGTGTTTCCCAACCAATCCAGTTGGGGCACGCATGTCAACATCGCTGGCGGTGCCGTGGCCCGCAATGCCAAGCACAAGGCCAACGCCATCCAGTTTCTGGAATACCTGTCCAGCGCTGCCGCGCAGGATCACTTTGCCAACGGCAACAACGAATGGCCAGCCGCAAAGGGCGTCAAGCTCACCAATCCCGCATTGCAAGCGATGGTGAAAGACGGCTTCAAGAGCGAGAACATTCCCATCAGCGTGGTGGGAATGAACCAGGTCAGAGTCCAGCAAATGCTGGACAGGGTCGGCTTCAGATAATCAGCCCGCAGTAGCCTCTTCCGGTTTGGAGCGGCCCTTCTTCTCGGGCAGGGGCTGAATGTCGAGCAAGACCTCGGTCTTGCTGGGGTCGGTTTCGTCCAGGTCCACCGTCAGACGGCCACCGTCGGTCAAGCGGCCAAACAACAACTCGTCGGCCAGGGCGCGGCGAATCGTGTCCTGGATCAGGCGCTGCATCGGGCGTGCACCCATCAGCGGATCGAAGCCCTTCTTGGCCAGGTGCTTGCGCAGCTTGTCGGTGAAGGTGACGTCCACTTTCTTGTCCGCCAGTTGAGTTTCCAGTTGCAGCAGGAACTTGTCCACCACACGCAGGATGACGTTTTCGTCCAGCGACTTGAAGCTGACAATGGCATCCAGCCGGTTGCGGAACTCGGGTGTGAACAGGCGTTTGATATCCGCAGCCTCATCGCCGGCTTCGCGCGGGTTTGTGAATCCAATACTGGCCTTGTTCATGGTTTCGGCACCGGCATTGGTCGTCATCACGATGATGACGTTGCGGAAGTCGGCCTTGCGCCCGTTGTTGTCGGTCAGCGTGCCGTGGTCCATCACCTGCAACAGCACATTGAAGATGGCAGGGTGTGCCTTCTCGATTTCATCGAGCAACAGCACGCAATGCGGCTTCTTGGTGATGGCTTCCGTCAGCAGGCCGCCCTGGTCAAAGCCTACATAGCCCGGAGGCGCGCCAATCAGGCGGCTCACCGCGTGCTGCTCCATGTATTCGCTCATGTCAAAGCGGATCAGGTCAATGCCCATGATGTAGGCCAGTTGCTTGGCCGCTTCGGTCTTGCCCACGCCAGTGGGTCCACTAAACAGGAACGAGCCAATCGGCTTGTCGCCCTTGCCAATGCCTGAGCGCGCCATCTTGACCGCAGACGCCAACACGTCAAGCGCCTTGTCCTGCCCGAACACGACATTGCGCAAATCACGCTCCAGCGTCTTGAGCTTGCCGCGGTCGTCGTTGGACACATTGGCCGCCGGAATGCGCGCAATCTTGGCCACAATCTCTTCGACCTCAGCCTTGCTGATGATCTTCTTGCGCTTGCTGGCGGGCAGGATGCGCTGGGCAGCGCCAGCTTCGTCAATGACGTCAATCGCCTTGTCGGGCAAGTGGCGATCGTTGATGTATTTCGCACTCAGTTCGGCCGCGGCTTGCAGGGCGGCCACGGCGTACTTCACGTTGTGATGCTCTTCGAAACGTGATTTGAGGCCTTTCAGGATATCGACGGTCTGCTCGATAGTCGGCTCCACTACGTCCACTTTCTGGAAACGACGGGACAGGGCAGCGTCTTTCTCAAAAATACCACGGTACTCGGTAAAGGTGGTTGCACCAATGCACTTGAGCGCCCCCGAACTCAGGCCCGGCTTGAGCAGGTTGGATGCGTCCAGCGTGCCGCCAGATGCCGCGCCAGCGCCAATCAACGTGTGGATTTCGTCAATGAACAAAATGGCGTTGGGCTTGTCTTTGAGCGACTTCAAAACGCCTTTGAGACGCTGCTCAAAGTCGCCACGGTATTTGGTCCCGGCCAGCAGCGCTCCCATGTCCAGCGAATACACAATGGCTTCCGACAGTATTTCAGGAACGTCTTTCTGCGTGATGCGCCAAGCCAGACCTTCTGCAATGGCGGTCTTGCCCACACCGGCTTCCCCCACCAACAGGGGGTTGTTCTTGCGGCGGCGGCACAGGATCTGGATCACGCGCTCAACCTCGTATTCGCGGCCAATCAGGGGGTCAATCTTGCCGTCCATCGCCATCTGGTTCAGGTTCTGGGTGAACTGCTCCAGGGGCGACGCTTTTTCATTCTTCTCACCGCCAGCACCCTCTTCTGCTTCGGCGGGGTTTTCGCTGGCCTTTGCAGATTCAGGCGGATCGCTCTTCTTGATGCCGTGGGCAATGAAATTGACCACGTCCAGACGGGTCACACCCTGCTGGTGCAAGTAGTAAACCGCATGCGAATCCTTCTCGCCAAAGATCGCTACCAGCACGTTGGCGCCGGTAACCTCTTTCTTGCTGCTGCCCGTGGACTGCACATGCATGATGGCGCGCTGAATGACACGCTGAAAACCCAGTGTGGGCTGCGTATCGACATCGTCCGCACCGGCTACTTGCGGCGTGTTGTCCTTGATGAAATTCGACAGCGACTTGCGCAAATCGTCGATATTGGCCGAGCAGGCGCGCAGCACTTCGGCTGCGCTGGGGTTGTCCAGCAACGCGAGCAACAAATGCTCCACGGTAATGAACTCATGGCGCTGCTGGCGCGCTTCGACAAACGCCATGTGCAGGCTGACTTCCAATTCTTGGGCAATCATGTGATTTCCTTTTACCTTGCGTTGATGATTAACTGTAAACCGTTTCCGGCAATACGTTCTGAGGGGTTGGATATCACGCTACATTTCTACGGGTTCACACACACACTTCAACGGGTGCCCGGCCTTGTGTGCAGCTTCCAGCACCTGGTCCACCTTGGTCACCGCCACGTCGCGCGAATACACGCCGCACACCGCTTTGCCATCCAGATGGATCTTCAGCATGATGCGCGTCGCGGATTCCAGGTCCTTCCCAAAGAATTCCTGAATCACCACCACCACAAACTCCATCGGGGTGTAGTCATCATTGAGCATGACCACCTGGTACATCTGCGGCGGTTTGACGCGCT
>Ga0116178_10002989_pt1 | contig 12971 bp, 11 predicted proteins | sample AD_STIC12_MetaG_FD_89880 | JGI IMG/M metagenome (GOLD analysis project Ga0116178, IMG submission 89880) | Active sludge microbial communities of municipal wastewater-treating anaerobic digesters from USA - AD_STIC12_MetaG | ecosystem: Engineered > Bioreactor > Anaerobic > Digestate | place: USA... | reverse complement strand
GTTCTGATTCCGAAAATCAACGATCACGAAATTCTCGCCTTTGCTGATTTTGCCGTCAAAAAGGGCCTTTCAGTGCGCTTTATCGAACGCATGCCCTTCAATGCCGACCCGGCCGGCGAGCCGACGGCATTCATTTCCGAAGAAACGGTGCTTGCAACGATAAAGACCAGGTATCAGCTCGAACCATACGAAGAGCCATCTTTTGGCCCGGCGCATAATTTCCGCATCGGCGGCAGCGAGGGCCGCGAGGGCCGCATCGGTTTCATCAGTTCGCGCACCGCGCCGTTCTGCCACCTTTGTCAGAGGCTGCGACTGACTTCGGGCGGCTATCTGCTGCCTTGTCTTGACTCACAATATGGTGTAAATATCAGAGGCATGAATTCCGAAGAAGTTAAGGCGGTTATTGCCCGGTTGTTCTCAGAAAAGGCCTCGTGGCGCAAAAACCGTGCATGCTTCGCGGCAACGTTCGATAATTCCCTGTCTAAAATTGGCGGTTAAAAAGGAGCTGGCTATGGCAAAAGCGAAAAATCTCAGTCTCGGAATCGATCTCGGCGGTACCAAGGTTGCCGTCGGTCTGTGTCATGACGACGAGATTCTGAAGAAAGCGATTTTTCCGACCCAGGCTTCTGCCGGCTTTGATGGAGTCATTTCGGTGATTCTCGGTGCGGTTGAAAAAGTGCTCGAAGGTCGCAGCATAAAGGAAGTCAACGGCGCCGGCATCGGTTCGGCCGGCCAGATCAATGGTGCTACCGGCGAAGTCATTTATTCGCCCAATCTCGGCTGGAAAAACGCGCCGCTCGGCGGGTCGATCAGCAAGGCGCTCGGCGTGCCGGTCAGGGTGCTCAACGATGTTCGTGCTGCAACCGTGGCTGAGCATAAGTTCGGCAATGGCAAGGGTCTCGAAAATTTTGGCAATATCTTTGTTGGCACCGGCGTTGGTTCGGGCTGGGTGATCAATGGCCAGCTGATGAACGGCACCACCAACTCGGCCGGTGAAATCGGCCACATCTGCATGGACCCGGAGGGCCCGCTCTGCGGTTGCGGCAATCGCGGTTGTCTCGAAGCCTACTGCTCCGGCACCGGCATGGAAAACTACGTCAAGGCTGAGTTGAAGAAGGGCCGCAAGAGCCTGCTTGGCGAGCTGGCCGAACATAAGCTTGAAAACGTGCGTGGCCCGCTGATCGGCAAGGCGGCCGAACAGGGCGACGAACTGGCGCTCGAAGCGATTCACCGCGTCGGTACTTATCTCGGTATTGCGCTCGCCAATGTTCATACCCTGATGAACCCTGAAGTGGTACTGCTTGGCGGCGGCATGATGGCGCTTAAAAAGTTTTTCATGCCAACGCTTGAAGCAACGATGCAAAAACACATTCTGCCGGTTGCAGCCGGCGCTGAACGGCCACTGGTAAGAGAAGCCCGCTTCGAAAATGACGCGGTTCTGCTCGGAGGCGCTGCAATTTTCGCATGAAGCCTCTGTACCCGGCTCGATTCAGATCTGCTGACGTAATCGCCCAGCACTGGGCTGAACTGCCAGAAAATCTGCAGTTTTACCGGCATCTGCGTAATGTCTGTCATGGCTTTCCGAGCACCGTGCTCGCTTATGCAGCCCGGCCCGGCCTGGCTGAACTTGCCGCCGGCATTGCCGAGGGCCTGATGACCTGTGGCATCAATGTGTTCATGCCGTCGCAGGCTGTTCCGATCTGTGCGCTTTCACAGGCACTTGCTGCGAGAAACCTGCCGATCGGGCTGTATCTCGATGGTGATGCCGGTCTCGCAAACCTGACGCTCTCAGCCCTGTCAAGCCACGGCGGCCCTTTTGACGCTCAGGATGTTCAGACCGCTCCTTTCGGGCGCGGCAGCAAAAACGGCGTTGCCGGCGAAACCGACCTTGACCGGGCTTACGTCAGCAATCTTGCCGGGCTGGCCGACCAGTTCATCGAAAAGGGCATCGGTTTTTCCTCGCTGGTGGTCCCTTTTGCAGCTGTCGAAGCAAAGCTGCGCGACAATGAAAGCCTGAAAATTCTTTTTCAGAACGACCCGAATGGCCCGCGTGCCGAAATCAGCCCTGATGGCCAGTCATTGCAGATTTTTGAGCGCGATGGTCGGCAGATTGCGCCCGAACAGGTCGCGCGCGATATCGCCGCTTATCTGGTGGGTGAAAGGCTGGCTTCAGGCTCGGTTCTTGGCCCGGCCGGTCAGATTCAGGGGTTTCCTGACAGCCTTGAATGCATAGAGGTTGACGGGTCGGCGGTCGACCTGAACCATCGCGCCAGTTTCGCCGACCTGCTGATCGCCTGGTGGCCTGATGGCAGCATTGCCCATCAGGGCAGCAGCTGTTTCGGTGACGCCATTCTTTCGGCCGTCTACTACCTCGAAGCCCTTCGCTGCCGCCGGTAGTTTTTCCGTCCGGCTCAAATGTTTTGCTCGTTAAAAAAGCCCGGCTTTAGCCGGGCTTTTTTAATCAGCAACAACAGGTTATTTGGCAGCTTTTTCGAAGAGGCAGACGACTTCGACGTGGTGCGTGCGCGGGTAGAGGTCGAAGCCGGCGACTTCGGCGAGCCGGTAGCCGCTTTTAACGATCGCGGCTGCGTCTTTTTCGAGGGCGTCGAGGTCACAGAAGACGCTGACGACTTTCTTCGGCTGCAGCTTGCCGACGATGCGGCCGATGCCGGGGGTTCCGGTGCGGGGTGGGTCGAGCAGCAGCACGTCAGGCTCAGGCTTGTATTTGATCAGTTCCTTGATTGCATCGCCTTCGGTGAGCTCAATAAGTTTGTCGTAGCCGCCACGCAGAATGTTGCGCTGTCCGGTTCTGACGGCGCCGGGGTGTGACTCGACCGCTTCGACGTGGGCGCCTTTGGCGGCAAGAGCCAGCGTGAAGTTGCCAGCACCGGCAAAGCCTTCGACAATGCGCATGCCGGCGGCAGGTTTGCAGAACTCGACGACCTTGCGCACCAGCAGCGGGTTCTGAAAGATGTTTCCCTGCACGAAAAATGAGGGTTCGGCATCATAGGGGCCGCCATCGACATCAGGGGCGACCAGGCCGGTGACGTTGACCGGGCCGACGACCTCTTTGACCTTGCCGTCAAAGGTCGCGATCGACATTCCCTTGAGATTGAGGCTGCGCATGACTTTCATCAGGCTTTCGTAGGAGTGGCGGGCGGTTTTGCCCTTCATCAGCACCGCGTGCCCCGTAACCCGGTCGGAATTATGCGACGACGATGACATCAGCGTCAGGCTGTCGAGCATGATCGGAACCTGGTTGAGGATTTTGCGGGCCGCAACCAGTCTGCGATTGAGCGGGGCGGTAATCAGAGCACAGGCCGTGACCGGCACCACACCCCCCGGGACCGGGGTCGGCCAGCTGTCTGAGGCAAGAAAGCCCGATTCGCGTTCTTCAAAACTGCGGCTCTGGTGCAGACGCACCCGGGGCAGGTACCTGATGATCTCGCGCGAAGGGTGGAAGCTGTGCACGAAGGCTTCTTTGCCCCCCGGAACATAGTTCATTGAGCGTTCGATCATCGCCTGTTTCTCTTTTTTGCGGCCTTTTTCTGAGAGTTCGAGCAGGTCGCAGCCGCCACACGGGCCATGAAAAAAGCAGTCGGGCTTGACGCGGTCGGGCGATGGCTCAAAAAGACGGGCGTCTTCAATGCGGCCCTCGTCGTTGAAGTGCAGCTCGACCTTATCACCGGGCAGAAAGCCCGGAACCCGGACCTTTTTGCGGTCGATGGAAACAAAGGCCTGGCCATCGCTGGCCAGACCTTCAATATCAAGTATAAGTCTGTCGGTCTTTTTTGCTTTCACTGCAGCTTACTTCTTCGGCACTTTCGGGCACTGCAGGCGCTCGTAGCTCGGCATGCTGCCAAGCAGAGGGCGGGCATAGTTAAGGAAGTCGGTGGTAACGCCATTGCCGGCTTCGTTGATGAAGGTGCGCGGCATCGATTTGGTTTCGCGGGCCACACTGGCGAGCGGGGTCAGGAAATAGTCGACCGAATAATCGCCGGTTCTGCGAATCGCGACTGAACCGTCGACATTGTTCCAGATTGCGAACTGGGCGGCCTTTTCGCCGACTTCGCGGGCTTCAGCCTGGTCGACTTCAGAAACGATGCCGAGGAAACTTCTCTGCAGGTAACCGAAGGTGTCTGAGCGAACGCGTTTGATCTTGAGGCGGTCTTTGATGACCTTGCCAAGAGCGTCGCCGAGAGCGCCGGTGCCCGAAAGCTGCACGTTGCCGTGCGCATCTTTTTCAGAGTCGCCGATCAGCGAAGAGATGATCGGTTTGCCGTCGGCGCCAACAATGCCTTCCGATACGGCGATGACACAACGGCCGAAGCGGCGGTAGGCATCATCGACATCTTTCAGGAAAGCTTCAGTATCGAAAGCTCTTTCGGGCATGTAGATGAGGTGTGGGCCGTCATCTTCATATTTCTGGGCAAAAGCGGCAGAAGCGGTCAGGAAGCCGGCATTGCGGCCCATGACGACGCCGATGTAGACGCCGGGCAGAGCGCGGTTGTCGAGGTTTACGCCGGCGAAAGCCGAGGCGACGAATTTGGCGGCTGAACCATAGCCGGGGCAGTGGTCGGTAACGCGCAGATCGTTGTCGATCGTCTTCGGAATATGAATGCAGCGCAGTTCGTAACCGGCTGCGGCGGCGTTGTCGTTGACGATACGCACGGCGTCAGCTGAGTCGTTGCCGCCGTTGTAGAAGAAATATCTGACGTTGTGCTTCATGCACACTTTAAAAATCTTTTCGCAGTAGTCTGCATCGGGTTTATCGCGGGTTGAGAGCAGTGCAGAGCTCGGGCTGCAGGCAACGCGTTCGAGGTTGTGAGTGGTAGCCTGGGTCAGATCGATGAAATCTTCTTCGATGATGCCTCTGACGCCATGCAGGGCGCCGTAAACGCGATCGACTTCGGGAAACTTCTTGATTCAAGAACCGCACCAACCAGACTCTGATTGATAACCGCAGTCGGGCCGCCGCCCTGAGCGATAAGAACATTGCCTACGAGTTTTGCCATGCAGATTGTCTCCTCTGTGTATTAAAGTTTCACGGCGCTATTATGCCCACAACCGCCGCTGCAGGTCAAGCACTGATTTTTTTCTTAAGGGGCATTGACAAAGAATCTGACGCACCATAAAATTCACCGCATGCCATCCCCCCGAAAAAAAAAGGCCGCGCCGACCACCGCGGTCACTATTGCCGCCGAAGATCGCCAGATGCTGGTCGACGCCATTTCCGAAGCGCATGGTGCTGAAGTTCTCAGTGCTGCCACCTGCCGCGCCGACAAATCCTGGGATAACATCCGCATTCTCGCCCGGGGAAACGAGGATTCGGCGCCGGCAATCGTTCGCAGTCTGCGGCCCGGCGATGTCATGCTGCACAATCACCCTTCCGGCGAACTGATGCCTTCTGACGCCGACCTCTCGGTTGCCGCCCTCTGCGGTAAATCCGGAATCGGGTTCGCCATACACAACAATGAATGCACCGAGTTTTATGTCGTCGTCGAGCCTTTTATCGAAAAGGAAACCCAGAAGCTCGACGCGGCCGAAATGACCGGTTTCATTTCAAAGGGTGGGGCGATCGCGAAAAAACTCGATAACTTCGAAGAGCGCGCCGGCCAGAAGCAGCTGATGACGAAGATTATCGAAGCAATGAACAAGCCATGCCATGCAATGCTCGAAGGCGAGACCGGCATCGGCAAGAGCATGGCCTATCTGATTCCGGCGGTGCATTATGCGATCAAGAATCGCTGCCGTGTCGGCATTTCGACGAATACCATCAACCTGCAGCATCAGCTGGTCAACAAAGACCTGCCGTTTCTCGCTTCGATTCTGAAGTTTCCGTTCAAATACTGCCTGGTTAAAGGGCGTCGCAACTATATCTGTCTGCGCCGCATCCGCGAGGCCCTCGGTGCCAGCGAAGGTGAGTTTCTGCTCGAACACGACGAATTTGACCAGTTCAACCGTCTGGTCGCCTGGGCCGAGAATACTTCAGACGGTTCGCTCAGCGATCTGAACTGGGTGCCGGTCGAATCACTATGGGAAAAGGTCTGCTGCGACAAAGACAGTTGCCCCGGCATCAAATGCAGCGAATTCAACGACTGCTTTTTCTATACCTCGCGGCGCGCCGCCTCAGAGGCCGATATTCTCGTGGTGAACCACCACCTGCTGTTTGCCGATCTGGCATTGCGTGCTGATACCGCTGAATACAGCCAGACGGCGGTTATTCCGGCCTGTAAGATATTCATTCTCGATGAGGCGCATAATCTCGAAGAGACCGCCACCAAGCATTTCGGTTTCAGAACCACTTCGGTCGGCGTGCAGCGCGCCCTCAACAAAATTTACCAGAAACGTGGCCGGCGTGAGCATGGCACGCTGGCGAGCCTTTATTCGATGATTTCCTTCGGCCGCGGTGAGTTTTCGGTCGAAGACCGCGCCGCTCTGCTGCAGGACATCTCAGAAGAAATGATTCCGAGCCGTCTTGAGATCGGCGATATCAGCCGCAGCCTTTTTGACGTGGTGACCACCTTTATTACCGACCCGACCAAGGCGCAGTATGGTGAATACCGCCTGCGCATCGGGCCAAAAGAAGAAAAACGCGGCGAATTCAGCACACTGGTGCATTTTGCTTTCAAATTGCGCGATGAATGCAAGCGCCTCGCAGCTAAAATGCGCAAAATAGCCCGCAAGATCGGTAATCTGCTTGGCGAAGAAGGCGACGAAGAAAGCGAATGCTTCGAGCTGCCGCTGACCGAGTTGAATTCTTATGCCTCACGGCTCGACGAGATTGCCGGTGGCGTCAACATTCTTTTCGACACCGGCGCCGCTGACCGCGAAATTTTCGTGCATTTCTTCACTGCCGCCTTTCGCAAAAATGCGGTCTACACCGCTTTTCATTCACTGCCGATCGAAGTTTCGAAGCCGATGCTCGAATACTGCTTCAAGAAGATTCCGTCGACGATTCTGGTTTCCGGCACAATGACGACGGCGCATGATTTCAGTTTTATCCGCAATCGTCTCGGGCTCAACAGTGATGAGCTGGTACCGGCGCCGATCGAGGGCCGTTTCCCGTCGCCGTTCAACTACCAGGAACAGGCCCGTCTGTTCATTCCGACTGATATTCCCGATCCGGCGAGTGCAATTTTTGCCGAAAAGGTCAGCGAGCCGCTGTTCGAGATCATTCTGGCATCGCAGGGTGGGGCGCTGATTTTGTGCACTTCCTATGGGCACCTGAACCAGTTTTACAATTTTCTGGCGCCACGACTCAATTCGGCCGGCATCGAATGTTACAAGCAGGGCGAACTTGAACGCCACCACCTGCTCGAACTTTTCAAGGAAGACGGCAACGCCGTTCTCATCGCCACCGACAGTTTCTGGGAAGGCGTCGACGTGCCCGGCTCAGCCCTGCGCAACCTGATTATCACGCGCCTGCCGTTTGCCACCCCGAACGACCCGGTGCTGGAAGCTAGAAACGACAAGATCAAGGCTAGCGGCGGCAACGCTTTTAAAGAATACCAGCTGCCGATGGCCGCCATAAAGCTCAAACAGGGTTTTGGCCGCCTGATCAGAAAAAAAGACGACCGCGGCACGATCTGGATACTCGACAACCGCATTGTCAGCAAAAGCTACGGCAGCTATTTCCTCGAGTCGCTGCCCGAACTGCCGGTAATGCGCGGCAAATTCAACGTCCTCGCCGCCATGGCGAGAAAATTTATGGGGTCGGACCAACAGGAAACGGCTTAGAAAGCCGAAAAATTAACTTTTTTTTGCCTAAAAATGACCTTAGAAGGTCATTTTTTATGCTAAAATTAGTGCTCTAAGGAATTTTAAATTAGAGGAGGCAAATTTTGAGAGCTAACCGATTATTTTTGCCTGGCTATGTGTGGCATATTACCCACAGGTGTCATAAGAAGGATTATCTGCTCAAGTTCGTGCAGGATCGCGAAAACTGGGTTCACTGGCTTTTTGAGGCAAAGAAGCGATTTGGCATTAAGGTTTTGAATTACAATGTGACCTGCAACCATATTCATCTGCTGCTGGCTTCGGGAAAGAATGAATCGTCAATTTCTTCAGCCATGCAACTGATTGCCGGGCGTGTGGCGCAGGAATTCAATGAGCGAAAAAACAGGAGAGGCGCATTCTGGGAAGATCGCTATCATGCCACCGCAGTTGAAAGTGGTCGTCATCTGGTTAACTGCATGATTTATATTGATATGAACATGGTTCGTGCAGGCGTTGCGGAACACCCCATGCAGTGGAAAACTTCTGGCTACAATGAATTGAAAAATAGCAAAACAAGGTATAAGCGAATAGACGAAGCCACAATGGTTGAATATTGCGGCTTCAGTGATATTTCTGAATTTCGTGAGGTGTATTTCCGCGAAATTGATCGCTTGATTGCTGCCCGTAATTTTGGTCAGAAAATTGACTGGTCGGGTTTACTTGCAATAGGCAGTTCTGGTTTTGTTGAAAAGTTCCGGCGGGAAGCTGGAATTATAGCTAGATATCGCGATGTTGAAGCACAAAACGAAGAGTTTATGCTGAAAGAAGAGGCTTTTCCTTACAGTGGCAAAAATGACCCCCAAATTGCCATTCTAAGAGAAAAAAATGCCGTTTTTTGGGAAGAAAATTGAGTGTTTATGATGCTTTTGGCTGGTCCGACCCGCCGTTGAGGTGTTTGAAGAATTCGACGAGTTCGGGTTCGTCGGCATCTGCGGCGATCTGCTGCAGAGTGAGGCCGGCCTCATTTTTGAGGTTGGTGTCGGCGCCGGCGGCAATCAAAGCTTTTACCGCTTCGATAGAGCCGTCTTCGACGGCGTGCATCAGGGCGGTGTTGCCTGAATCGTCGCGGCGGTCAAGCAGAACGCCGTATTCGAGCAGCAGGGCGAGAACGTCGTAATGCTCTTCGATTACTGCGCGTATCAGTGGTGTCGCGCCGAAGATGCCCTTGATCTCGGGGTCGGCGCCGTGATCGAGAAGAGTCTTGACGATCTGCGGGTTGCCGAGGTTGACTGCCAGCAGCAGGGGCGATGAACCCTGCACGGCTTCGCAGCGGTGCAGGTCTGAATCTTTTTCGATGAGCATTTCAACGGCAGTGCGGTTGTCCTGCTGGATGGCCTTGAACAGCAGGGTCATGCCCGAGTCGTCGTTTTCGTTGATAACCTGCGGGTATTGCTTGATCAGCGCCGAAAGCTCGGCGAGGCGGTTGCCTTCGAGCAGCTTGACCGCTTTGGCGAACTGGCCGGTGACGTTGATGGTGCCCGGTATCTTGTTGATCGCGTCGACAAGTTCGACTAGACGCAGCCGATCAAGATTGTCTGGGAGTTTTTCGAGATAACCGGCGAGGTCGGGCAGGCTGTTGAGCAGAATCGCGGCAACCGTAAGGCTCGAAGACTGCCGGTAGTTGGCGAGCAGGCATTCAAGCCCCTGCACAAAAAGCACCGGAATATCATTGCTTTTGCCAAATCCGGTTAAAAAGCGACCAAACCCGAAATTCAGGTTGTTGCGCTTCAGACGTTCAAAGTAAATGCAGGCGTTCTGGGCTTTCTGCACCCGCGAAACCACGTCGGTGTCGTGAAATGACATGGTCCAGGCAAGGCGCGACAGCTTCAGCGTCAGAACGGCGTTTTCCTGGGCACAGGCGAGTTCGGCGGCAACCGAAGTCATGTAGGCGGTCTGAATACGGTCGAGCACAAAGGGGTGGTCTTCGTCGCTCATGTAGAGATCGAGCGCTTCTTCGCCGCGATCGAGTCTGACCAGGCAGAGAAAGTGATAATAGCGCTGCCAGCCGAAAATCGACGGATCGACGGGAGTAGTCGCGAGCAGCCGGGTGCGCATTTCAAGGCAGAGATCGAGCGCCGTCGCGTAACTGCTCTGGTTCAGCTGAGTGGCGATCTGTTTCAGATAGGTCTCAAAAATTAAGGTATTGTTCATTCTAGTTATTCCGTATATCCGTGATTGTCGCCATTGTTGGTTTCAACGCAGCTGACGCGCAGTTCGTCCTTCTCGTTCTGTATCCAGTAGCGGCCGGCGCAGGGGCAGACCGGCTTGCGACGCAGATAACCCAGCTCGATGAGCTTATCGACAGTAAGATTGCTGTTGTCGATCGCCGCCATTTCAGTCTGAGCCTGCAGCGCAGCTGCCATTATCACCCGCTGGTTTTCGCGGCAACTGGTGCGGCGAATGCGGCTGCGAATATTCGAAAAGCTGTAGGCAGCGAGGCTGACAAGAATTGCGATGATAGCGATCACTATCATCAGCTCGATCAGGGTGAAGCCCCGCGTTTTCCGTTTCAGTTGCAATCCTGTCTGGGTGTCGTGCATATTCGGCAATAATGATATAACGATTCCGCCAGAAAAGAAAGCGGCAAAAATCAGGCGTTGCAGAATCTTCACGGTAGTTATATGATTCTTGGTAACTTCAGCTGACCGTAACACGGGGGAACAAAACTATGGGATTAACCGCCAAACTCGTTCTCAAGACTCTGGAAACCGGCCTCGTTCCTGAGCGCCTGACGAGAACCTGGGTGCGCTATCTCTGCTCGCAGGCAATCGATCGGGCTTCCCTCGGCGACGTTGAGGCCCGCCACGCCGTTTTCCGCCAGATCAACAAAGAACTCAAAATGGGCGCCAGCCTGCGCCGCGACCCGAACGCCGAAGCTGGTGACGTCGAAATGGGTCCGGAGTTTTTCGAGCTTTTCCTCGGCAAACGCCTGAATTTCGGCTGCTGCTATTTTCCGACCGGCGCCGAAGACCTTGACGAAGCCGAAGACACCATGCTCTGGATGGCGGCCGACCGCGCCCATATCAGAGACGGCATGCATATTCTCGAAATCGGCTGCGGCTGGGGCGCCATGACCTTCTGGCTCGCCGCCCAGTTTCCGCAGACGCAGATTACCGCGATTGCCGAAAGCACCAGCCGCGCCATTCACCTGCAGAAACGCCTTAAAGACCTCGAACTCAACAACGTTAAGGTCATCGCCGCCGAATTCAACGACCTTAAATTTGCCGCCGAATTCGACCGCATCATCTGCCTTGAACGCTTCGACCTGGTCTCCCAAACCCCGGGCTGGGATACCCGCCTGAAAGGCTGGCTGAGGCCAGACGGCAAATTCTTTCTGCAGCACCTCGTGCATTCGGGCTGCGCCTATTACCAGGATTCCGTCGGCCTAGAAGACATGCCGGGCAATGCGGTTATCAACCCGCGCCTCGTGCCTTCGGCAGAACTGCTGACGATCTGCCAGAAGACTTTCCGGGTTGAAGATTACTGGAAAATCAGCGGCGAACAATACAAAAAAACCGCCGAACGCTGGCTCAACCGCTATTATTTCAACCGCCTCGCAATTCTGCCGCTGTTCGAAAAAGTCTACGGCAAAAAAATGGCCTGGACCTGGCTGCAGCGCTGGCGCCTCTATCTGATTGCCCTGACTGAACAGACCGGCTACAACCGCGGCCAGGAATGGATCACCGCCCAGTATCTCTTCAGCTGATTTAAACCTTTTACCGACCATAAAAAAAAGCCGCCGAAGCGGCTTTTTTATCTGATAAAGTTATGACCTGTCAGTCGCGGCGCTGAAAGGCTGCCAGAAGTCTGAGCAGTTCGAGGTAGAGCCAGACAAGAGTGACGAGCAGGCCGAAGGCGCCATACCATTCCATGTGTTCGGGGGCACCACTGTCGGCGCCTTTTACGATCATGTCGAAGTCGAGAATCAGGTTGAGGGCAGCAATGACAACGACGACCAGGCTGATGATGATACCGACGCCACCGGTGGCGTGAATCGGTGAAGCCAGGCCGAACATGCTGAGAATGAACGAGAACAGATAGGCGAAACATACGCCCATGGTTGCAGACATGACGCCGGCCTTAAAGCGCTCAGTCGGTTTAACGATTTCGGTCTTATAGAGAAACAGCATGCCGAAAAGGGTTGCCAGGGTCAGCATTACCGCATTGAGAACGATGCCCTGATAAGCCATGTGGAAAAGACCCGAGATACCGCCAAGGGCCAGGCCTTCAAAAACCGCATAAATCGGCGCCGAAAAGCGGGCGTTGCGCGGAGAGAAAACCGTAAACAGCGCCGTGATCAGACCGCCGAAAATGCCGAGATACATCATGCTCTGCAGGCTGGCAACGCCTTCAAGCGCCATCTTCCAGGTGAAACTGCCCGAAGCGACCAGCAGAAGCATCAGAAAGCCGATCTTGTTGATCGTGCCCTGAATGGTCATTACCTGACCGGCCGCCGCCGTCGACTGAAAATACTCAGACCTGAAAGCAGGATTAGAACTTCGATCAAAATTCATAGCCTTTACCCTCCATAACATTCACAATTACAACCTGCCGAAGCAGTCGAAAAATTTACAATCTGTCTTTATTATACTTGCTGCGACAATTGTGTCGCAGTCTTGCGCGTTACTCACAAATCATCCAGCCGAAAGTCCGGGCATCATCTGTTAGATCCCTGCTTCCGCAGGGATGACGTGCAAAATAGATATCTCTTACAATGTGTGATTGGAGCGCCAACCACTTTCGCAAACTCAGCCGCGACTGAGCTTTTCGGCCTCGATCAGGCCTTTTTCAAGGTCTTCCAGGCCGTTTCTGATGTTGTCGACTTCTTTGACCATGGCATCTGACGATGCCTGCAGCGTCATGACATCGACGAACTTCAGGCCGTTCATGTGGTCCATCAGACTGTCGAACAGATCGCGCATCTGCACTTTCTGCATCTTCACCCTGTTTAGACTCGTCTCGAGGTCGTTGAGTTTCATAAATCTTTTCTTGCGCTGGTCAACCGTTGCCTGCAGCTGCGCCTTCGTCACCTCGTCGGCCTGGGTCTGCAGCTGTTTTTCAAAATCGGCCAGTTCGTCAGAGAGCTTCTTGCGGTCAATGTTCTTCAGATAACTGCCAAGGCCGGCAGTCTTTGCTAGAACCACCGCATGTCTTACCTGCAGTTCCTCGACCTGATCGATGATTTTCTGAAG
>Ga0116178_10002986_pt1 | contig 12972 bp, 10 predicted proteins | sample AD_STIC12_MetaG_FD_89880 | JGI IMG/M metagenome (GOLD analysis project Ga0116178, IMG submission 89880) | Active sludge microbial communities of municipal wastewater-treating anaerobic digesters from USA - AD_STIC12_MetaG | ecosystem: Engineered > Bioreactor > Anaerobic > Digestate | place: USA... | reverse complement strand
GCGCCCTGCGTGATCCAGCCATTGCACAGCGCGTACAAAAACAGCGAGCGTGCCAGCCGGTGCTTCAGGCTGCCGGTCGGGTGGGTGGACTCGTCCTTGAGGTACAGGTCGATGCCTTGGGCGGCAAAAGTGGGCAAGTTCAGCGGGATGAGGTGCGTGTCCGCACTGCGCTGGAAATCGGCCTCAATACGCGCGATGGCGCCATGCAGCCAGGTGGAGTGGGGCGGTGTTGCAGCGTTCATCGCAACATTGTGGCGTGAAAACTGCGAGGGCTGTGGGGACTCGTGTTTCGGCCCTGTGGGTTGGGGGCATGTTTTAGATGCTTTTTAGGCCTCTAGCTTGTCACTGCTCATCTTTGGTTCCTCGGATTGGCCTTCATGCGTTGACGTCCACGACCGTGCGGCCGCGCACCTGGCCTTGAAGCACCGGCCCCGCAAGCCCAGGAACCTCGGCCAAGCCGACAACCTGTGTGGCGCGCGCGAGTTTGCCCAGATCCAGATCGGTGGCCAGACGTGCCCACGCCAGCAGCCGCATGTCCTGCGGCGCGTTGACCGAATCGATTCCGGCCAGCGTCACGTTGCGCAAGATGAAAGGCAACACCGAGCCGGGCAGATCAGCACTCTGCGCGAGACCGAAGGCCGCCACCGCGCCGCGGTACCGGGTCTGTGCCAACACATTGGCCAGCGTGTGACTGCCCACCGAGTCGATGGCGCCGGCCCAGCGTTCCTTGCCGATCGGAGCGCCCGGCTCAGACAGAGTGCGCCGGTCGATGACCTCGGCCGCCCCCAACTCGCGCAGATAGTCCGTCTCTTCCAGCCGTCCGGTCGAAGCAATTACCCGATAGCCCAGCTTGGACAGCAACGCGATTGCGATGGACCCAGCACCACCGCCGGCCCCAGTCACCAGTACGTCACCTTTGTCCGGTGCCACACCCGCATGCTCCAGCGCGAGGACGGACAACATGGCGGTATATCCCGCCGTGCCGATGGCCATGGCATCGCGCGTCGAAAACACGTCGGGCAACTTGACCAACCAATCGCCGGGCACACGCGCCTTCTGCGAGAAGCCGCCGTGGTGGGTTTGGCTCAGGCCCCAGCCGTTGGCGACAACACGGTCTCCTACCGCGAACCCGGCGCGCGACGAGGCTTGCACGGTGCCCGAAAAGTCGATGCCAGGAATAAGGGGGAACTGGCGGATCACCGGTGCGCGGCCGCTGATCGCCATCGCGTCCTTGTAGTTGACGGTCGAATAGTCGATCGCGACAGTAACATCACCTGGCATCAGGCTCGTCTCGTCGAAATCCACGAGATCAGTGGAAATTGCATCACTCGTCTTGGTGGTCAGTAGCGCTTTGAATGACATGGTCATGTCTCCTTTGAGGTATCTGGGGTCAAATCAAGTGCGCGCCCGCAGGCGCCGCGTGCGGAAGGTTCTCCAGCCGCTGCTGAGAGCAGACTTCAGGAACGCTGACAGCCCACCCTCGTTGGGTCGCGGCGCTTTCCCTCTCGCAATGCGCTTTAGCTGGCGCTCGTACCAGAGCACCTCCATGATGCCCATGCGATCCACGGCCTTGATGCCGGTGCTGATGGTGCGCACCTGCTGCGGGCTGTCGCGCCCTTGCAGCAAGGCGGCGGATGCGTCGGGATCGATCGCCAGCAGACGCGCCAGGCCCACCACATCCAGCGTGCCAGAGCGCAACGCGGCATTCATGCCGGCCACCGTGCGGAAACCACCGGTGACCATCAGCGGCACCTTCACGTTGGCGCGCAGCGTTTCGGCGAACTCCAGGAAGTAGGCCTCGCGGGCCACGGTTGAAGCTTTTTTCGATTCCTGCATTCCGCCGCCCATGGCGGGCGCCTCGTAGGTGCCGCCGGAAATCTCGATCAGGTCGATGCCTGCATCGGCCAGTGCACGGACCGTCTCCATCGAGTCCTCTTCGGAAAATCCTCCGCGCTGGAAGTCGGCGGAGTTGAGCTTGATCCCTACCGAGAAGTCCGCGCCGACCTGCCGGCGGACTTCCGCGTAGACGGCCATCACGAAGCGCCTGCGCTTCTCAGGGCTGCCGCCCCATTCATCGTTGCGGCGGTTGTGGTGTGGGGACAGGAACTGGCTGATCAAGTAACCGTGGGCCCCGTGAATCTCCACGCCGCTGAAACCGGCCTTCTTGCAGATGGCCGCGCTGCGCCCGAAGCGCTCGATGATGTCCTGGATTTCTGACGCGGTGGCTTCACGCGGGGTCTCAAAGAAGGCCGCCATGTCCTCACGGAACGCCACCGCCGAGGGCGCGAGGTTGTAGGCATTCAACCCCTTGGTCGATTGTTTGCCGGGATGGTTGAGTTGCGCCCAAATCGCAGCCCCCTGCTGCGTCGCTGCTTGGGCCCACTGGCGAAGAACAGGCAGGTCGGCCTCGTCTTCAATCACCACGTTGCCCGGTTCGCCCAGTGCCCGCCGGTCGATCATCACGTTGCCCGTCATGATCAGACCCAGCCCTGAGGAGGCCCAGCGCCGGTACAACTGCACAAGGTCAGAGGTCGGTCGGTTGTCGTAGGTGCCCAGCGTCTCGCTCATGGCGGCTTTGGCGAGGCGGTTGCGCAGCACGCTGCCATTGGGCAGGTGCAAGGGTTGGTTCAGCAGATTGGTATCCGACAAGAGAGGCGTGGCCATGGTCAGTTCTGGGCGGTGCGGTCAAGCGCTGAGATGACTTTCGGCGGTTGCAGGAATGCCGTAAGGCCCTGGAACCACAACACTTGCAGAAAGTCACCGCTGATGCTCAAGTCTTTGCTGCCTACACCTCTGAGGAAGGCCTGCTGGGCGTCCTTGGCCGACAGTATCTCGAAACCTTTGGCAGCATTGACAAAGCTGAGTGTGAACTGGGCGTTATTCGTTAGCCCGGCAGAGGACCGGACCGCGCCGTTTTCAATGACAAAGTGGCGGCCAGTGCCTGAGTCTGTGCGAATCTGAAATGCCAGACGTTTTCCCTGAACGTAACGTGCGCAGTGGGGGTCGCTATTGATTTTTCGTTGCAACAACTGGGCGAATGCCCACAACAGAAATTTGAACTTGAACATTTTGGGAATCCTCTTGAATTGGAAAAAAGGCTTTCTGGTGATGACAGGTAGGCATGTCACTCGCTGAGGAACTGTATGACGTGCTGCAGGAAGCGCTGCGGGTACTGGAACTGCGCTGCATGACCAGCGTCAGGGTAAATAAACAACTGGGCTTTGGGAATGTTGCGTGCCATGTAGAACGAATTGACCGTCGGGATCATCACGTCGTTCACACCATTCAGGATGAAGGTCGGCTGTTTGATATCACGCAGGTGGGCGAAAGGATCGTCTTCCGAGAGCCTTGGCAAATACAGCACGTTGGCTTCAATCTGGGCGTGCATCACCGCAGGGGAACTGGGCGGGTCCTGGTCCTTGCGCTGGTGACGGCGCTCCCAGAAGGCCCGTCCGGCCTGCTTCGCAGCCTCTGAACGGCCGAAGAAGAGGTACAAAAAATCGTCGACGGTTGGGACTGGACGTGGCGCTCTCTCCGTTACACCCGGCTCTGAGTCGGGATTGCCGCCCCGTGGACCGGTTCCCAACAGCATGAGCTTGCGAACGAGGTCGGGGTGACGTCGTGCCAGGTCCTGGGCCTGGAAACCGCCCAGCGAGAAACCAAGAACATCGACCTTTTGAAGTCCGAGCGCACGTATGACAGCTGCCGCGTCGTCAGCCATATGTTCAATGCGGGTACGGGGCGCGCCTGAAGAAGAGGCAACGCCACGACCGTTGAAGAGAATTACCTCGCGCCCAGCGGCCAGACCATCCGTCATCAGCGGGTCCCAATGGTCCATGCCGCCGCGAAAGTGCTGCAAGAAGAACAAAGGCGGCTGATCTGTTGCGGTGTTGCCCCAGCGGCGGTAGGCAAAGGTGTCGCCATTGACTTCAACGAAACGGGTGGGGGCGGTTAAGTGTGTATTTGTCATATTGAATACTGATGCATTTGGATGGTTGGGATGTAGAAAAGGTCGGCAACGGTGGCAGCAGCCGACTCCCAGTTCTTTAAGGCTGGAGGGAGAAGGCGTGCTGCGCGAGACGTCACACAAAGACGATGTGCTTGCGCAGCGGCAGTTCTCGAATGCGGTTTCCGGTGGCTTGGAAGATCGCGTTGGCCAGCGCCGGGGCCACTGGCGGCACACCGGTTTCGCCCACGCCACGGATCGTGCCGCCGCTCTCCAGTACCTTGACCACGATCTTAGGCGCCTGTTGCATGCGCAGAACCGGGTAGTCGTGGAAGTTGCTCTGCTCGGCTGCGCCCTTGGAGAAGGTGATCTCGCCAAATAGCGCGGAACTGAGCCCAAAGATCACGCCCGACTGCTGTTGCGCTTCGATGTTGCGCGGGTCCAGCGCCGTGCCCACATCGACGGCGACAAAGACCTTGTCGATCTTCACGCCCGCCTTGGTTGCCGTGATTTCGACCACCTGTGCCGCTGGCACCCCGCGGCACAGGTGAAAGGCCACCCCTCGGCCACGACCGGGGGCCAATGGCTGGCCCCAGCCTGACATGGTCGCCACCGCCGACAGCACCTGGCGCGACGGCTCGTGTGTGAGCAGCGACAGCCGCATGGTTAGCGGGTCAGCACCGGCTTGTGCGGCCAGTTCGTCGATGAAACTCTCGATGAAGAAGGCGTTGTACGAGTTGCCCACTGATCGCGTGTAGGTCACCGGTCGGCCAACCGGCGCGCGGTAGGCCGTGGCACGGTAGTTGGCGATGCCGTAGGGTTGGTCGTAGGCACCTTCGATGATTTTCGCATCCGGCCCCAGGGCAGGCAGGCCCAGGCGGCCGAGGTTTGATTCGACCACGGACAGCGAGGCCACCTTTACGTCAAATGCGTTCACCTGCTTTGCGGTCGTCATGCCCCGCAAACGTGCCACGGCCGCGGGGCGGTAGAAGTCCTGTGCCATGTCTTCCTCGCGGCGCCAGGTCAGCTTGACTGGCTTGCCCGCCATCGCCGTGGCCAGTTGCGTGGCTTGCACCACGTAGTCCGCCTCGAGGCGCCGGCCGAAGCCACCGCCCATCAGCATGACATGCAGGTGCACCTGTGCGGTGTCGAGGCCTGCAGCCTTGGCCGCCAGGTCACGCGCCGCTGTCGGGTTCTGCGTGCCGCCCAGACGTCGAGCTTGCCGTCATGCAGCCAGGCCACAGCGTTCATCGGCTCCATCGTCGCGTGCGCGAGGAAGGGAACACGGTACTCGGCCTCCTGCACCGCAGGCACCGTGCCACCGGCCAGTGCCTTGTCGACGTTGCCGTCGTCGCGCAGCCGGCTGTCGCGGTCCTTCTCGGTCATCGAAGCCGCGATAGCCTCCATCATCGCCGTCGTGCTGCCCGGGTAGCCGGGCTCGGCCCAGTCGCACTGCACGGACTGCGCAGCCTGGAAGGCGCGCCAGGTGTTGTTGGCAATCACGGCGACGCCGCCGGGCAGGTCGATCACCTTCAACACGCCACGCATGGCCTTGGCCCCGGTGGCGTCGAACTTGACCAGGGCCGCGCCCTTCGCCGGATTCATGCGCACCGTGGCGAACACCATATCGGTCAGCCGCACGTCGATGCCGAAGGTGGCCGTGCCTGTGCACTTGGCCACCATGTCGACCCGCAGCATCGACTTTCCGAGGTAGCGCCACTGCTCGCGCCGCTTCAGTTGAGGGCTGGTAGGCAGGTCGATCGCGGCTGCGGCCGGCGCCAGTTCCATGTAGGTCAGGCGTCGGCCATCGGGGGCGACCACGTTGCCGTTGTCGGTCTTCAGTTGTGTCGCCGACAAACCGAGCTTCTGCGCCGCGGCCGCTATCAGCGCGAACCGCGCCGCCGCGCCAGCCACACGCATGCGGTCGAACAAGTCGGCCACGTTGGAGGAGCCGCCGGTGACCTGCATCGGCAGCAGTTTGGCCACCACGCCCATGGCGCCGCGCATGGCCTCGGCTCCCACGCTGTGATCCAGGTCAGAAAAGGGGACGTTGTGCTCCACCAGGACGCGGTTGTAATAGGCCGCCCCTAGCGGGCCGTGCTCGACGCGGATGCTGTCCCACGCCACGTCCAGTTCCTCGGCCACCAGCGCCGCGAGCGTGGTGTGAATGCCCTGGCCCATCTCGGCGCGCGGAGCGATCAGCGTCACGCCCTGGCCATCGATGCGCACGTAGGGCGTGAGTGCGGTGGCACCCTGCGGAAGGTCGTCCAGCAGCGGGTTGGTTGCCTCTTGCTTGACCTTGTAGACCCCGAAGGCGACACCACCGACGACGGCGGCCGAGCCGATCAAGAAACTGCGACGCGCGATAGTTGCAATCTTGCCCATGGTCAGACTCCCTTTGTTTGCTGAACGCGCTTGGCAGCGCCGTGAATGGCCGCGCGGATGCGCGGATAGGCGCCGCAGCGGCACAGGTTTCCGGACATGGCTTCATCGATGTCGGCGTCGCTGGGTGCCGGGTTCTTCTGGAGCAGGGCTGCGGCGCTCATGATCTGGCCCGACTGGCAGTAGCCGCACTGGGCGACCTGGTGCTCGATCCAGGCCGTCTGCACGGCGTGCAAGGTGGCGGGCGCGCCCAGACCCTCGACCGTGGTGACGGCACCGGTGACTGAGCCGACCGGCGTCACGCACGAGCGCACCGCAGCTCCGTCTACATGCACGGTGCACGCGCCGCACTGCGCCATGCCGCAGCCGAACTTGGTGCCAGGCAGGTTCAACTCATCTCGAAGCACCCACAACAGGGGCATCTCGGGCTCGACGTCGAGTTCGTGGGGCTTACCGTTGACAGTCGTTTCATGTTGATTACTCCTTTGGTGTGCAAATGCGGGCTACTGTGTGTGCTTTCCAATCGCTACGCTTTCTGCTTAGCGGGCCAAAAACTCAAGTGCACTGGGCACAAAAGTGGTGTGGTACTGAAAGATGCCGCCATGCCCCGCATCGGGATAGATGATCAGGGTGCTGTTCGGAAGCCGCCGCGCCAGGTCGTGCGTATTCGGCGTGGGGACCATGCGGTCTGCATCGCCGTTCACCACGAGTACGGGCTGCTTCACAACCGACAGATCCGCAGGTTTTTTCTGACCCCAGGTGCGCAGCGCCTGTAGTTGGGCCATAAATGCACTGACTGATATTTCTGCGTCACGGTTTTCGGTGCGTTCCTTCAGCCGCTCCAGAAACGCCTTGCCAGCCTCGATACCACCCGGTGTGCGCGTGAAGAACAGATACTGCTTCGCATCCTGGCCCGTCAGGAAGCCCCGGAGCATGTCGTAATACGTCACCCACGCGACTGAACTGATGCCCTCGCCACCCGCAGGACCTGTCCCGGCAATAACCATTTTCCGGATGAGTTGCGGTTCTTTCAGCACGATTTCCTGGGCCACCATGCCGCCCATGGAGAACCCCAAAAGATCCACCTGCTTGAGCCCTTTAGCTTTGATGAAAGTAATGGCATCGTCGGCCATTTCTTCCATGGAGTTGGATGGCGACCCGCTGGACGCTCCGATGCCACGGTTGTCAAAAGCGATCACATGGTGTTTGGCTGCAATGCCGTCCATGATCCGGGGGTCCCAGTTGTCCAGCACAGCGGCCAGGTGGACGAGAAACACCACGGGTGTGCCGCCATTTTTCTTGCCCATCTCACGGTACGCGTAGGTGACGTCGCCAGCCGTAATGGTTTGCGTGGCAACGCTCTTCCAGGTATCCCCCGTCGTTTGATTGGACGCAGAAAGGGTTTTCTGCGCTACGGTAGGCACCGCATCTGCAGCCCCAGCCGCTGCCGAAAAGAAAGTGGCAGCCGCGGTGAGCCCCAGCAAAGTGGATTTCAGAAAATGTTGGATTACATCGGTTTTCATGATCAGGTTCTTTCGATTTCGGAATGGTTGTATCTAGTAGGTGATCTGTGTTCAGTTGGCTTGGGGCAGGTAGACCGGGCGTGGTGCCGCCAGTCCTTGCCGTATCTGCTGGGTTAGCACATCGGCCAGCACTTCATCGGCGCCTGCCTCCAACCCATCGAGTGCGCGCTGGACGATCTCTTCGGCGCTGCTCTTCTGTACTTCGAAGCCCCGCGTGAGATCGGTGTCCACGTAGGCCATGTGCAAGCCCAACACCTGGGTTTTTTGCCCTGCCAGTTCGTGACGCAAGGCGTTGGTCAACGACCAGGCCGCCGATTTGCTGGCCGAATACGCGGCCAGCTCGCCGCCGTTCACCCACGATGCGACTGACAGCACATTGAGCAGTGCGCCGCCACCATTGGCTTTGAGCACCGGCGCGAAAGCCTTGCCCATGCTCAGCATGCCAAAGAAGTTGGTCTCGAAAATACGGCGTGCGACGGCATCACTGTCCTGTGCCAGAAATCCGCCAGGCTGGGCGATGCCCGCGTTATTGATCACAAGCGTCACATCAGACGCTCGGTGAACGGCTGCGGCCACCTCTTCAGGTTTGGTGACGTCGAGCTGTAGAGCCTCGACACCCTGTAAGGTCACGGATTCGGGATTGCGCGCGGCAGCGTAGACCTTTCGCGCGCCACGGGCCAGTAAAGCGCGTGCAAATGCCAGACCGATTCCTCGGTTGGCGCCGGTGATAAGAGCAACAGAATTTTCGATTTTCATGGGGGACTCCTGGGGTTAAATGGAAATTCACATGACGGTCGTCATATTTCTAGACGTGCCAATGCGTGGAATGCGTTGGCAAAGGTTCAACGAACCTTGATCACCACCTTGCCTTTGGCACGTCCGCTTTCGACGTAAGCCATGGCATCGTTAGTGGATGCGAATGGGAAAACCTTGTCCACGATGGGACGAATAGCGCCAGACTCAACCAGCGCCGCAATTTGCTTCAATTGCTCACCGCTGGCTTTCATGAATAGAAATGAATAGCTGGCGTTTCGATTTTTTGCTTTTCTTCTGGCACCAAAGCTGAGCACGCGCATGAGTTGCCGATAAGGCCATGCGAGTTTTTGAGCTTCGGCAAACCCGGCATCAGGTGGGCCAGAAATAGAAATGACCTGTCCCCCTGATTTCAAGACGTTGAAGGATTTCCCTAACGTCGTGCTGTCCTGGCTGTTTAAAACCAGGTCATAGCCGCTCAGCACTTCTTCAAAGTCGGCTTGCTTGTAATCGACCACCACATCAGCACCCAGGCTCTTTACCCAACTCACGTTGGCGGTGCTGGTGGTGGTGGCAACTTTTGCCCCCAAATGCTTGGCCAATTGAATGGCAATCGTGCCCACGCCACCTGACCCCGCCTGGATAAAGACCTTTTGACCAGCTCGAATCTTGGCACGTTCAACCAGAATTTGCCATGCCGTCAAGGCGACCAGCGGAAGAGATGCAGCCTCTTCCATACTGATATTTTTGGGCTTGATCGCTAAAGAGCTCTCTTTGACAGGAACATACTCGGCGAATGTGCCGACCTGGAAATCATCAGGACTGGCGTAAACCTCATCCCCGGTTTTGAAATGCTTCACACGCGCACCTACGCGCACCACGACACCGGCCACATCATGCCCCAGCGCAAAAGGGGGACGGGCAGGCATAAAGAGCTTGAAATCACCATTGCGAATTTTGAAATCGAGCGGATTCACACTGGTAGCGTGTACTTGAACCAAAACTTCGTCTGGACGTAGCTCAGGATCGGGCAATTCACCCTCGCGCAAAAGAGTCGTCTTGCTATAGCGATCAACGATAAATGCTTTCATGGCTTTTCTCTTTTCAAAAATGTGCGGTTGGAATGCAGTAGCCTGGTTTGTAGGGATATTTGGAATGATGATCATCATATTAATAGGCAAAAAAAGGGGCGAGCACTTATGCGCCAGAGGGAGCAAGACTTTTCAATGTGGCTGCACAAAAGCTGTCAGACAGCGCAGGATCATCAACTGCGCGGGCCAACATCAATGTGCCAACCATGGTGGCCACAGTCCTCAGGGCACGCTCGTGTGCGCTGGGTTGCCCCCAGTCTGGAAACTGACGGGCGACCAGATCAATCATCTCCTTGATACGGCGCGTGGCTGCGCGGCGCACCTCGGGCGATTGGCGTGGCATTTCAGAGCCGAGAGCTGAAATCGGGCAACCCGTCTCAATACTCTCAAGATGCTCCTTGGAGAGATAGACCTGTATGAGAGCCTGTAGCGCCTGGTCTGATGGCACTGCCGCGATGACACTCGCCGCAAGGGCGTTGGATTCAGCACCCGCACGGTCGGCCGCTTCAGCCAGCATGGCTTCGCGGGACTCAAAATGGGCATAAAAGGCACCATGTGTCAGACCAGCTTCTTTCATGATGTCAGCGACGCCGGTGCCGTCGTACCCGCTGCGACGGATCGCCCGCGCGGCGGCGGACACGATGCGCTCGTGTGAGGCTTCTTTGGCCGCAGTTCGGATATTGGGTGCTTTTCGCATGATGTGCATCATACATTAGATAAATTGAAGTTGCAACATGCTGGTTAAGGCGTGGTGGGAATCCGAATTCTGAGTGTGTCAGACGACTGGATGGCGATGCCAGTTGGACCAAACAGGTGCCATCGAAGTTCGTTTCACGGGATTGGAAGTCCGTTTGGAGCGCTGATTCTGCAACGATCCACAGCTGCTTTGGGGTGGGAGTCGTCTTCTGATTCGGCTTGAGGTTATGTGGACAACGTCCCCGGCTTAGGAGTTGGCCCAGCTGGCGTGGAACCATCAGTGGCTTGAACGCGCTTTAGTGACATCTCAAAGAAAGTACCAGAACCCTACCAATCTTCTTTCACCGCCAGCACCGCATCCCGCCCCGCTGCAGCGCGCCCGGCCAGCCAGGCGGTCACCGTGCCGGCCAGCACCACCGCACCACACAGCAACGCCAGCCGCGCCCAGGGAATCAGCAGGTCCATGGTCCAGTGAAAACTCTGCGGGTTCACCACGTTGACCAGCACCAGGCTCACGCACAAACCCAGCGCCAGCCCGGCGATGGAGCCAATGACCGTCCACGCCAGGCCTTCACCCGCCACCACGGCCAGCACCTGCCGACGCGTCAAACCCAGATGCGCCAGCAAGCCAAACTCCTTGCGCCGGGCCAGCACCTGCGCACTGAAACTGGCGGCGATGCCAAACAGGCCGATGCCAATCGCCACGGCCTGCAGCCAATAGGTCACGGCGAAGCTGCGGTCAAATATTTTGAGGGATGTGGCGCGGATTTCAGTGGCTGAGGCGAAGTCGATCAGGTCGCCACGCCCCGATGTGCCCGTTGGGTCTGCAGCAGGGTCGGTGGCAGGGTCGTTGCTTTGACGGGAAGCCAGCGCACGAATGGCTTGCTGCACCTGACCGGTGTCAGCCTGATCGGTCAGCCACAGCGCAAGGTCGTTGGCGCGGCGGTCGCCGGTCAGCCGCTCGAAATCACGCTGGTCGATGGTGATGGCGCCAGACTGACGTGCATAGTCCCGCCACACACCTGCTACAAAAAAAGTAGCTGCTTGCGCATATTGGACGGGGGCTGAGGCCGTATTTGACAGGTCATTTTGAGCATTCAAGGCCTTTGACAGCGGTTCAAACACCTCACCGGGCGCTGCACCAAACAGATCCATCATGGCCTCGCTCACGTAGATGCCGATGTAGCCCGGTGGAACGGGCAGCGGGTTCGTCACCAGCGGCAGGTTTTTCGCCGGGTCGTCGATGCGCCTTGCGATGAGCGCCACGGCGGGTTTGGCGGCGTCCAACAGCAGGGCCTGGGTGCGCTGGCTGCTGACGCGCTGCACCCCTTGCACCTGCGCCACAGCCTGCACAAACTCCGGCGAGAAAAAGACGGTGTCGCCCGCGCTGGTGGAGTTGGCGGTGCGTACAAAGAGTTCTGCGGGCAGCACCACGTCCAGCCATTGCGTCACCGACTCGCGAAAGCTGGCCACCATCACCGTGAGCGCCACGGCCAGGCTGAGCGAGGCCACCACACCGCTCACCGCCACGGCAGCGCTTGCGCGCACGCGACGCGCCCGCTCAATCGCCAGCATGGGCAGCAACTGCTTATTCAGCACGGGGGCGAGCCGGTCGTACAGCAAGGCGATCAGGGCGGGCAGGGTGGTGATGCCACCCACCAGCAGCAGTGCAACAGCGAAATAGGCGGCCAGTGGAAGACCAAAAATGGGTGGAGCCCACGCCAGTGCTGCGCCAACAGCTATCAAAACCATACCAAGCCAGGGCTTTCGGTTGCCCGATGTTGCGGCGCCCAGTCCTTTGAGTGTTTGAGCGGGTGGCAGTTGCTGCGCTGCCCGTGCAGGCCACCAGCCACCCACACCCGCTGCGGCGACGCCCAGCACGCCGTAAAGAAACGCAGCGCCCGTGTCGAACTGAAGCGTTGGCGCGACGCCGGCAAAATAGCCGCCGCCCAGGTCGCCACCGAGCACTTTCAGCGCCACTGCTGCCAGCGCTGTGCCCAGGCCCACGCCTGCGATGCTGCCGATCACACCCAGCACGATGGACTCTGCCAACACCAGCCGCAGGCGCTCGCGCCCGGTGAGTCCCAGCACGCCCAGCAGCGCAAACTGCTGTGCGCGTTTGGCCACACTGAGCGCCAGCACCGAGAACACCAGAAACGCTCCCGTGAATAGCGCCACCAGCGCCAGCACAGTCAGGTTCACGCGATACGCACGCGACAGGTTGTTGACCCGCGCGGCAGCGTCACCCGGCTCGGCCAATGCGATGTTGGCGGGCCAGCCGGGTGCGGACTGCAGGGACCGCACGAAGCTGCCCCGGTCCGCGCCGGCCTGCAGGCGCAGATCAATGCGTGAGAGCTGGCCCAGCTTGCCAAACAGCTCCTGCGCAGCGGCAATGTCCATCACGGCGAGCGCACCGCCACCGGCACTCACCTTGCCTGCGACGTGGACCTCGCGCATCGTCAGGCCACTTTGCAGTTGCAGGGTTACCGGGCGATCGGCCCCGGCAGGTTTGAGTAACTGCGTTGCGGCGCCGTTCAAAAATACGCTATTCGGCGCAAACAGGGCAAAGCGATCATTGCTG
>Ga0116178_10002984_pt1 | contig 12979 bp, 11 predicted proteins | sample AD_STIC12_MetaG_FD_89880 | JGI IMG/M metagenome (GOLD analysis project Ga0116178, IMG submission 89880) | Active sludge microbial communities of municipal wastewater-treating anaerobic digesters from USA - AD_STIC12_MetaG | ecosystem: Engineered > Bioreactor > Anaerobic > Digestate | place: USA... | reverse complement strand
GGCCGCCATCATCCGGACCCTGCTCGACAAGGGGTTCGCCTACCGCAAGGACGGCTCGATCTACTTCGCCATCGACCGGTTCCCGGCCTACGGGCGCCTGTCCAAGATCGACCTCGAGGGACGCCGGCCGGGCATCCGGGGCGACGCCGACGAGTACGAGAAGGAGAGCGTCCACGACTTCGCCCTGTGGAAGGCCCCCAAGGAGGGCGAGCCGTCGTGGGAGACCGAGATCGGCCCGGGCCGGCCGGGCTGGCACATCGAGTGCTCGGCCATGAGCATGCGCTACTTCGGCCCCACCTTCGACATCCACTGCGGCGGCGTCGACAACATCTTCCCCCACCACGAGAACGAGATCGCCCAGTCCGAGGCCGCCAACGGGGTGACGTTCGTGAAGTACTGGCTCCACGCGCACCACCTCGTCGTCGACGGCGAGAAGATGTCCAAGTCCAAGGGCAATTTCTACCGGCTGGCCGACGTCCTGGCCAGGGGCTACGAGCCGGCCGAGGTCCGCTTCCTCCTCCTCTCGACGCACTACCGCAAGACGCTCAACTTCACCGACGAGGCCCTGGCCCAGGCCCGGACGAGCCGCGACCGGCTGCGCAACTTCCTCTTCGAGCTGCGCCACATCGAGCGCGACCTGCCGCCTAACCCCGCGGTGGCCGCCGCCGCCGAGACGGCCCGGGCCGGCTTCGCCGCCGGCCTCGAGGACGACCTGAACATCTCCGAAGCCCTGGCCGCCCTGTTCGAGCTGGTCAGGGGCGTCAACGCCCTCGTTTCCAGGGGCACGGTGGGGCGCGCGGACGCCCGCCGGGTCATCGGCCTCCTCGGCGAAATCGACGGCGGGGTCCTGGGCTGTCTCACCGGGGAGGTCCCGGCGAAGGGAAAGGCCGAAGGCGAGGCCGAGGCCTCCGGCGCCGCGGACGTCCTCGAGGCGGGCCTCCAGGCCCTGCTCGACGCCCGGCAGAAGGCCCGCGCGGCCCGGGACTTCGCCAGGGCCGACGCGCTCCGGCGGGAGCTCCTCGAGGCCGGGATCGTCCTCGAGGACACCAAGGACGGCGTCCGCTGGAAACGGGCCCGGCCGGCCGGGCCCTGAGGGCCGGCGGGGGCGGGGCGGCGCCGTGACGGGCACCGGGAACAAGACCCTCGCGCTGGGGCGGCTCGGCGAGGACCTGGCCTGCGACCATCTCCGCCGGAAAGGCTACGAGATCGTCCGCCGCGGCTTCCGCCTCTTCCGCGGCGAGATCGACATCGTCGCCAGGGACGCCGGGACCCTGGTCTTCGTCGAGGTCAAGACGCGGGCCGACGAGGAGTTCGGCCGGCCCGAGGAGGCCGTGACGCCGTCGAAGCAGAGGCAGATCCGCCGCGTCGCCCGCGGCTACCTGGCCGCCCATCCCGGCGCCGAGGCCGGCTGCCGCTTCGACGTCGTCGCCGTCCTCTACCGCGGCCCCGGCGACTACCGCCTGGAGCACTTCGTCGACGCCTTCTAGCCTGAATGACTCAGGCCAGGCCGGACGAGGCGCAAACCGGGCGGGCAGGATTGACACGCCGTCGCGACCGGTAATATCATGCCGCCGTGATGGCCACGATCTTCCGCCGGCTGGCCGGGCCCCTGGCCGTCGTCATGTTCTTGAACCCGGTCGTCGGGGCCTCGGCCTGGTTCCTGGTCCGGAAGGCGATCGTCCGGCACGAGGCCCGCCGGCACATCGTCTCGCGGGGCGACCGGGCCGGGCTCGTGCTGCTCAGGTTCACCAAGTGGGAGTCGGAGACCCTCCTGCGCTGGGAGCACTCCCGGGAATTTGAGTACGACGGCCAGATGTACGACATCGTGGACGCCTGGGCCGAGGGCGACGCCCTCTACTACCGGTGCTGGTGGGACCGGGCCGAAACGCGGCTGAACGCCCAGCTCAGGGCGCTCGCCGCGCGGACCTTCGGGGCCGCCCCCAAGTTCGGCGGCGACAAGAGCATCGAGCGCACGCAGCTCGAATCCGCGGACTTCATCCTCCCTCCCCCCTGGAGGCTCCGGATACCCCGGGCGCCCGTCCGGCGCTTGGGCGGCCTCGAGGAGACGCTTGTTCTCAGGAACACCCGGCCTTTGACCCCTCCCCCCTGGACGGCCTGAGCGCGGCCTCTCTCAGCCAAGCGGGCCCCCGCCGTGTCGTCGCGCGAGCGGGACGCGAGGGCGCCCGGGACTTGTCCCCTATCATGCAGGAAGGAGTACATTCACGTGAGAAGAGCATTGCTGGCGCTGTGGCTCATGGGCTCGGCCGCAGCCGCGTTTTCCCAGACGGTCACCATCAGGGACCGGGCGACGGGAGAGCCCCTCGAGCTCGTCCGGCTGACGAGCGACGCCCCGCAGGCCTCGGCCGCGACGGACATCAAAGGGCAGGCCGACATCACGGCCTTCGAGGGTTCGGAGAGGATCGTGATCGGCCGGGTCGGATACCGGGAAGAGGCGCTGAGCTTCGCCGAGATCAAGGCCCGGTCGTACGAGCTGACGCTGGCCGCCGTCCCCTTCGACCTCCACGAGATCGTCGTCTCGGCGTCCCGCTGGCGCCAGGAGTCGGCCGACGTGCCGCTGACGATCGTCGCCGTCACCCCGACGGAGGTCGAGCTGCAGAACCCCCAAACGACCGCCGACCTCCTGGGCCTCTCCGGCCGGGTCTTCGTCCAGAAGAGCCAGCAGGCGGGGGGGAGCCCGATGATCCGGGGGTTCGCCACGAACCGGCTCCTCTACGCCGTCGACGGCGTCCGGATGAACACGGCCATCTTCCGCGCCGGGAACATCCAGAACGTCATCTCCCTGGACCCCTACGCCATCGAGTCGACCGAGGTGTTCTTCGGGCCGGGATCGGTCATCTACGGGAGCGACGCCATCGGCGGCGTCATGAGCTTCCAGACGCTCGTGCCGCGGTTCTCCCTGACCGGCGATCCCCTGATCAGCGGCGAGGCCACGGTCCGCGGCTCGTCCGCGAACGGCGAGAAAACGGGCCACTTCCACGTCAACGCCGGCTGGAACAAGTGGGCCTTCGTCTCCAGCATCAGCGCCTTCGACTTCGGCCACCTGCGGCAAGGGAGCCACGGCCCGAACGACTACGTCAAGCCGTTCTACGTCCAGCGCCAGAACGCCGTCGACACGGTCATCATGCAGGACGATCCGCTCCTGCAGATCCCCTCGGCCTATTCCCAGGTCAACCTCATGCAGAAGGTCCGCTTCATGCCGAGCGAGGCGTGGGACCTCCAGTTCGGCTTCCATTATTCGGAGACCTCCTCCTACGGGCGCTACGACCGGCACTGCCGCCTCAGGGCCGGGCTGCCGCGCTCGGCCGAGTGGAACTACGGGCCGCAGAAGTGGATGATGAACAACCTGAGCCTGGCCCACACCGGCGGAACGGCCCTGTACGATCGGCTGACGGTCCGGCTGGCCCAGCAGTCGTTCGAGGAGAGCCGGATCGACCGCAACCTCAACAACGCCCTGAGGCGCATCCGCGTCGAGGAGGTGGAGGCCTATTCCGTCAACGCCGACCTGACGAAAGCCCTGGGGCGGAAGCACACCCTGTTCTACGGCGCGGAGTTCGTGCTCGACGACATCGTCTCGACGGGGACCGACGAGAACATCGTCGCCCGGACGAGCGTCCCCGGCCCGTCCCGCTACCCGCAGGCCACCTGGTCCTCGCTGGCCGCTTATGTCAGCGACCAGGTCCGGCTCTCGGACCGCTGGCTCCTGCAGGCCGGCCTGCGGTACAACCAGTACCGGCTGGACGCCCATTTCGACACCACGTTCTACCCGTTCCCGTTCACCGAGGCCTTCCTCAACAAGGGCGCGCTGACGGGAAGCCTGGGCGCCGTCTTCCGGCCGTCGCCGTCCTGGGCGCTCTCGGCCAACGTCGCCACCGCCTTCCGCTCGCCCAACGTCGACGACTTGGGCAAGGTCTTCGACTCCGAGCCCGGCGCCGTGACCGTGCCCAACCCGGGCCTGAAGGCGGAGTACGCCGTGTCCTACGACCTCGGCGTGGCCAAGGTCTTCGGCGAGACGGCGAAGGTCGACCTGACCGGCTATTACACCACGCTCGACAACGCCATGGTCCGGCGCGATTTCCTGTTCAACGGGGAAGAGTACATCATGTACGACGGCGTCCTGAGCCGGGTCCAGGCCATCCAGAACGCGGCCTACGCGCACGTCTACGGCGTCCAGGCCGGGATCGAAGTGGCCCTGCCCTCCGGCTTCGGCTTCTCCTCCGACTTCAACCTCCAGGACGGCAAAGAGGAGATGGACGACGGAAGCGTCAGCCCGGTCCGCCACGCCCCGCCCTGGTTCGGCGTGTCCCGGATGTCCTATAACGCCGGCCGTCTGGGCCTCCAGCTCTTCGCGGCCTATCAAGGGACGTTCCAGCACGAGGACCTGGCTTTGGAAGAGAGGGCCAAGGACGAGATCTACGCCCACGACGCCCTCGGGAACACCTACTCGCCGGGCTGGCTCACCTTGAACTTCAAGGCGCTCTACCGGCTCCCGGGGGGCTGGCGCGCGGGCGCCGGGGTCGAGAACATCACCGACCGGCGCTACCGTCCCTACAGCACGGGGATCTCGGGCCCGGGCCGGAACTTCTATCTCACGCTCGGCCTGGACTTCTGACGACGCGGGCCGGGTCGGTCGAGGCGTCCAGGAGCTCGCGGACGGTCCGCCTCCGGACCGGATGGACGAGGTCCGGGGCGATCTCGGCCAGCGGGACGAGAACGAAGTTCCGCAGGTGGAGCCGCGGGTGCGGCACGACGAGGTCCGGGTCCTCGATGACGAGGCCGCCGGCGAAGAGGATGTCGATGTCGATCGTCCGCGGGCCCTTGGCCGCGGTCCGGACGCGCTTCAAGGCCGTTTCGACCGCCCCGGCCAGCCGGAGAAGATCGCGGGGCCCGAGGTCCGTCCGGACCTCGACGGCCTGGTTCAGGAACCACGGCTGCCCCGGCAGGTCCACGGGCTCGGTCTCGTAGAGGGACGACTCCGCCGTGATCACGGCCCCCCCCGCTTCGAGCAGCCGGCGGGCCCGGACGAGGATCCGGGCCCGCCGGCCCAGGTTGCTGCCGAGGCTCAAGTGGTAGATCATGGCCCGCCTCCCCCCTATCTTAAGCGTTCCCCCCGGCCGGTTGCAATCCGGCCCGACTTCGTCTAGTATTACGCCTCTCGCCCGGCCGCCGGGCCATTCCCCGCAGCGGAGCGCGAACATGAGCCAGCTGATCTTTCTCGACAACGGCGCGACCTCCTTCCCCAAGCCGGAAGAGGTCTACCGCTACATGGACCATTTCTTCAGGCACTACGGGGTCAATCCCGGCCGGTCCGGCTACGACCTGTGCATGGAGACCGGCCTCGTCGTCGAGGACACCCGCAAGCTCCTGACCGGCTTTTTCCACGGCGCCGACCCCAACCGCCTCTGCTTCGGCTACAACTCGACCGACGCCCTGAACCTCATCATCTTCGGCCTCCTCCGCCCCGGCGACCACGCCGTCTCCACGGCCGTCGAGCACAACTCCGTCCTGAGGCCGCTCTACCACCTCCGGAGGGAAGGGGTCGAGGTCGACTTCGTGCCCTTCGACGGGGCCGGCTTCGTCGACCCGGAGGAGATCCGCAAGAGGTTCCGCCCCACGACCCGTCTCGTCGTCGTCAACCACGCCTCGAACGTCATCGGCACGGTCCAGCCCATCGCCGCGATCGGCCGGCTCTGCCGCGAGGCCGGCATCCCCTTCGCCGTCGACGCCTCGCAGTCGGCGGGCAAGGTCCCCGTCGACATGGAGGCCCAGTTCCTCGACGTCGTCGCCTTCACCGGCCACAAGTCGCTGCTCGGGCCGACGGGCATCGGCGGCCTCTATGTGCGGGAGGGGATCGAGATCCGCCACACCCGCGCCGGCGGCACGGGCGTCCGCTCGGCCGTCCGGGCCCACCTCGACGAATACCCTTATCGCCTCGAGTACGGCACGCCCAACGTCATGGGCATCGCCGGCCTCAAGGCCGGCGTGAGCTGGGTCCTGGAGAAGGGGCTGGAGACGATCCACCGCGAGGAGATGCGCCTGGCCGGGATCCTCCGCGACGGCCTCCGGGACATCCCCCGGGTCCGCCTCTACTGCCTCGACAGCCTGAATGACCACATCGCCGTCCTGGCCTTCAACATCGAGGGCATGGAGGCCGCCGACGTGGGGACCATGCTCGACGTCGATCACGGGATCGCCTGCCGGACCGGCCTCCACTGCGCCCCGCTCGTCCACGAGCAGATCGGGACGGACAAGATCCACGGGGCGGTCCGTTTCGGCATCGGCCCGTTCAACACCGAGGAGCACATCCGCAAGGCCGTCGCGGCCGTCGCCGAGATCGCGTCACTCAAGAGATAGCTCCCCTCCGGGCCCCCGTGGAGCGCCTCTCGGCCCGTTTTGGTGTATAATTGAGCCTGTTCCCAAGGAGGAGGCATCATGGGCAAACTCGTCCTGGCGGTCCTGTTCGTCGCCCTCGGCCTGGCCGGCGTTTCGTCCGCCTCGGCCGGTCAGGAAAAGGACGTTCTGGCGACCTCGCAGGGGGACCTCGAGATCGCCTTCCTCGGCCACGCCAGCCTGATCCTGGCGTTCGGGGGCAAGACGATCCACGTCGACCCCTACGGCGACGTCGCCGACTACGGCGCGCTGCCCAAGGCCGATCTCGTCCTCGTCACCCACGAGCACTTCGACCACCTCGACCCGAAGGCCTTCGGGGCCATCCTCAAGCCGGGGACGGCGGTCGTCGGGTCCAAGGCCTGCGCCGGCAAGCTGCCCGCCGGGGCGGTCCTACTGGCCAACGGCGAGTCCCGGACCGTCCTCGGCCTGCCGATCGAGGCCGTCCCGGCCTACAACATCGCCCACAAGCGTCCCGACGGCCAACCCTTCCACCCCAAGGGCGCGGGCAACGGCTACGTCGTCACGTTCGGCGACAAGAGGGTCTACATCGCCGGGGACACCGAGAACACGCCGGAGATGAAGTCCCTCGAGGGCATCGACGTCGCCTTCCTGCCGATGAACCTGCCCTACACCATGACGCCGGAGCAGGTCGCCGACGCGGCCCGCGCCTTCCGGCCGAAGATTCTCTACCCCTATCATTTCGGGGACACGGACACCGGCCGGCTGGTCAAGCTCCTCGCCGGCGAGAAAGGGATCGAGGTCCGGGTCCGGAAGCTGAACTGAAAGGAGCTCTCTTCATGCCGACGATCGAATACCGGGGCCGGACGCTCGAGCTGAACGAGGAAGGCTTCCTGGTCCGTCCGGAAGAGTGGACCGAGGAGATCGCCCTGGCCCTGGCCAAGGACCAGGAGAACCTCGACGCCCTCACGCCCGACCACTGGGCCGTGATCCGCTTCATCCGCGGCTACTACGAGGAGAAGAAGCTCGCCCCGATGGTCCGGGCCATCTGCAAGACGACCAACCTGCCGCTCCGGCAGATCTACGAGCTCTTCCCGTCCGGGCCGGCCAAGGGCGCCTGCAAGCTGGCCGGCCTGCCCAAGCCCGACGGCTGCGTCTGAGCGGCGATGACGGCGCTCGGAACGCTCCGCGTCCTCACCCTGGCCGCGGCCGGGGCCTGCCTCGCGGGCCTGGCCTGGCTCACAGCCCGGGCTTTCGCCTTCGGCCGCAGGGTCTATCTTTCCGAGCCGCGCGGCCGGGCCGGCCGCGGCCTCCTCTACGCCTTCGGCAAGGGGATGGCGGACAAGGAGAGCGTCAGCCGCCACCTGCCGACCATGCTGGGCGGCGTCGTCTATCACACGGCCATCTTCGCCGCCCTGCTCGACGTCGTTTGGACCGCCCTGCCCGTCAGGCCCGGCCCTCCTCCAGGCGTCTTCCGGCCGGTCCTTCTCGCCGGCGCCGTCGTCGGGCCGGCCCTGCTCGCGAAGCGGGCCGCCAAGCCGCATCTGAGGCGGCTCAGCTGCCCGGACGATTTCTTCGCCAACCTGTTCGTCGACGTTTTCCTCGCCCTGGCCTTTCTCCGCACCGTCATCCCGTCCCTCGAGACCGCTTTGCTTGCCGTCTCGATCCTGCTCTTCTTCTACATCCCGCTGGGGAAGATCCGGCATTGCGTCTTCTTTTTCTTCACCCGCGTCGTCTTCGGCCTCCATTTCGGCCGGCGGGGCGCCCTGCCGGGTTCCGAGTCGAGGGCCTGACCATGGCGGACGCGACAGCCCGACACGACCCTTACCAAGACAAGCTCGACAGCTTGACGGACGCGGACCTGGCCGCGATCCTGGCCGAGCTGCGCCGCCGGCTCAAGGCCCCCGAGATCGCCGCGGCCCACACCTGCATCCGCTGCGGCCTCTGCGCCGACGCCTGCCATTACTACCTGACCAACGGCGAGCTCGAGGACGTCCCGGCCCACAAGCTGAACCTCGTCCTGGGGGTCATCAAGCACCATTTCCTGCCGGGCGGCCGGCGGGCCGGCGGCTGGGTGGGGGCCCGAAAGCTCGACAAGGCCGTGGTCCGCGAGTGGGTGGACGCCCTGTTCGGCCGCTGCTCCGGCTGCGGCCGCTGCACCGTGAACTGCACCTCGGGGATCAACATCCACGGCCTCATCCGGGCCGCCCGCGGCGCCCTGGCGGCCGCCGGACTGGTCCCGCCCGAACTGCAGTCCACGGTCATGACCGCCGTCGAGCAGGGCAACAACATGGGCATCCCCCGCGACGAATGGCTCGAGACCGTGGACTGGATCCAGGACGAGCTGAGGGCCGAGACGGGCGACCCCGGGGCCCGGATCCCCGTCGACGAGAAGGGCGCCCGGCTCCTCTACACGGTCAACCCGCGCGAGCCGAAGTTCTTCCCCCTTTCGCTCCTCGCCGCGGCCAAGCTGTTCCACGCCGCCGGGGAAAGCTGGACCTTCTCGTCGGACCGCTACGACGTCACGAACTACGGCCTCTATTCGGGCGACGACTCTTGCGCCGGCCTCCTGTCCGGCCGTCTCGTCCAGGCCCGCGAGGACCTGGGCGCCGAGGTCCTCGTCCTGGGCGAGTGCGGCCACGGCTTCGCCTCGACGCGCTGGGAAGCCCCGCAGTGGCTGAACAGGCGGTTCGGGTTCCCGGTCAAGAGCGTCCTCGAGGTGGCCGCCGAATACGTCAGGCAAGGCCGCGTCCGGCTCGACCCCTCGAAGAACAAGAAGCCGCTCACCCTGCACGACCCCTGCAACCTGGTCCGCCTGGGAGGGGTCGTCGAGGAGCAGCGGTACCTCCTCGAGAACGCCGTCGAGGATTTCCGGGAAATGACCCCCAACCGGCGGAACAATTACTGCTGCGGCGGGGGCGGGGGCCAGCTCGCGATGACCCGCTTCGCCAAGCGCCGGCTGGCCGCGGGCCGCCTCAAGGCCGAGCAGATCCGCGCGACCGGGGCCATGGTCGTCGTCGCCCCCTGCCACAACTGCATCGACCAGCTGACCGAGCTCGGCAAGGAATACGGGCTGGGGACCGAGGTCAAGACGGTCATCGAGATCGTCGCCGACGCCCTCGTCCTGCCCCGGAAGAACGCCTGAGTCCCGTCCCGGACCGGTCCGGCCTCGTCCTGCCCGCGAACGCCGCCTGATCGGGAGCCGCCGAAAAAGCGGGCGGCTTCGCACAAGTGATATTCAGGCCTACGGGACACGTACCGGGGCGGTACATGTCCCGATACGCGCCTCGAGAACCTGGCAACCGATCCCATTGCCACCCACACGCCGCGCTGCGAAGGACCGGGGGGATGGAAACGAAAATGGCTCCCCGTGTGCAACCCTCTTCATAACGGTTCTCTTTCTCTAGCAGTTAACCGAAAACCTTCAATATCAACGGGTTATCAAAGATCAGGCCGTTCCGGCACACCGGAAGCGGCGTCAAACTCAATTTCCCCTACACCTATTCTTCCAGGATACGTTTTCGAGCAATCTGTTCGATCTTGGCAGCATCAATACCTCCATCAGGCGCATCCTGGGATGTGATCAATCGATCCGAAAAACCGTTTTCCTTATACCAAGTCTGTTTTCGTTCCCACGCCTCGCGATAGCTGGGTACGTTTAGCATACCAAGATGTTCCCAATAAAAAACATCCCCTTCAAAGCTGACCGTGAAGTCAGGAAGGCGAAAGTCCTTCGAATCAGTCCGCGAATAGAGCGGCTGCTCGTAATCGTAGCTGATCCCAAGCGCATCCAACACATCTGCCACGACAACCTCGCTCTTGGAGCGGACTGCAATGCCCTTCCGCGTACGATGGATGAGTGCCTCCATGTGAGGTCGCTTCACATCATCCGGTCGAAGGGCTATCGTGAACATATGAGTATTCCGCAACCGTGTGTCCGAGCAGTCCGGGCTGCGTAAACGTCGGAGGGGCTCGATATCCTTTTCGACCAAGAGCACCAGCTTGCGACGGAACCGCGTGAGGCCGGTATAATTCAGTTCTCGCGACAAAGTCGAGGCTTTCTGCGGGATGATCAGGAAAACCACCTCGAAGTCGCTCCCCTGCGCCTTATGGACGGTCAACGCGTAGGCAAGTTCGAGGTATTCGTCAACCTGACCGCGGTAGTACCGATAGGAGGCGTCTACTTGCGTAGAAAAAACAGCGGCAAGGACATCGCTGCCTTCCTTCCTCTTGAAAGCCTCAGTAACAATTCCGATCTCGCCATTGGCGACGTAGTCCAGCCCACTTCCCTTGGGGTAGGCCCATCCATCCTTGCTTCGATTTCGAACCTGAATAATCTTGTCGGTCCAGACGATCTCATAGTCACCGAATGGTCGTGGCATCTTGCTCCATTGGCTCTGCGACTTCTGAATGAGACCTGCCTTGTATTCTCTCTGGATCAAGCGGTTGAGATCGTCAGTGCCGAAGTGTTGCGCACGAGTGGGTGAGAGGATTTGCCACGCCTCGCTGCGGACCCAGTCCTTCTGATCGATCCCAAGCGACCGATTAAAGCTCTGGTAGTCGTCATCACGGATATTAAGGATATCAGCCATCCGCCCCTTAAGCTTGGCAAGCAGATCGTCGTGGTCGTCCCAAAACACAATATCCAGGTCGCCCATCGACTGGCCCCGAGCGACTGAGGCCAGAATCTCGTCATCACCCGGATTGACGACTGATGTTCGGTAGCCGTCCGCAAGCGCCAAGGCGACACTCTCCTCGCCTGGAACTCCCTCCACCTCATCAACGCGCATACAGACTGTGAGTGGAGCGATGCAGTCAGGGTGGTCTTTCTGAAGCCACTCAATAATGTCGGCGAAGGGCCTCCCAGGGCCAATTGGTGGTAGCTGGTTGGGATCACCCACAAGAATCAGACGACTCAAGGGCCCGGAGTCAAGAGCACGCAGCAATGTCCCAAAGAGGTCCGTTGGGATCATTGAACACTCGTCAATGATAACGGTGGTCGCCTGGAAGGGGCTCTGATCGCTTTGTTGTTTGATTACGAAAATATCAGGGACGAACCAGTGTAGTCAATCATCTAAAAACGTAAAATTTTGGACCTCAGCCGGAAAAACACCTCAACATCATCGCGCCGCAGGCGCCAATGACATCATCCGCATAATCGTGTAATTTCTTATCGCAAGGCGAACAGAAGGAGACCCCGATCGTCATCACCGACCGGGGTCCAGTGGCAAGACCTCTCGGTTGAGAGGTTCCCTAAATAGCCATACATAAGCTGACATGATCAGCGTCAGTTGTCCAGTCTCGCCTTCGGGTGAGAATGAGATACGACGCCGAAGATGTTCTCCGTCAAAGGGTTTGCCGCCGGCCTGAATGCCATACTCCTTTTTGTATCTGCCGCAGCTGCGACCGTGGACAGCAATATTGCAGCGACCGATGTCGTGCCAAAGCCCGCCGGGAGCAGCGGCGCGCCGCCAACCTCCGTCACCGTAAAACCTATGAAGGGAAAATGGACCAACGTGACCGGCAACGCGCTTATCGCCGGCGCCGGGCGGCACTTTCCGTTATGGATCAAGGTTCCCCAAAGCCTCTGAATCCTGCCAGGATCATCCCGCCAGTATTGTCACCGCGGTTTTTTGTTGAAACCAGCGGCAAAAGACACCCAGCGGGCCTTCCTTGCTGCATTGTCTGCGGACGGACGGGCCGTTTTGTTGATCCTTTTCAACTCCGGAGGTAATTTTATGATCAATGACGAGACGCGCGCGCTGATTCGCCACTTGTTCTATGCCGAACACTGGAAAATCGGCACCATTGCTCGTGAACTCAGCTTGCACCCTGAGACCGTCAGCGCTGCCGTGGAAACCGAACGCTTCAGCAACACCAAAACTTTCCGGCATATAACAGATGCATATTCTGACTTCATTCGGGAAACGCTGACCAGGCACCCTACTTTGCGGGCAACGCGCATTTATGACATGATCCGCGACCGTGGTTTTGAAGGCAGCATCGTGCAGTTGCGACGATTCGTTGCCGACATCCGTCCAGTACCCAAGGAAGCCTTCCTTCGGCTGACGACTTTCCCGGGGGAGCAAGGGCAGGTGGATTGGGCGCATTTCGGAGTGGTTGCAGTCGGCCGGGCGCGGCGTCGCCTTTCTTGTTTTGTGATCACTCTTTCCTATTCCCGGGCCTTGTACTTTGAGTTCTTTTTCGATCAAGGCATGGAAAATTTCCTGCGTGGCCACATTCACGCCTTTGAGGATTGGCGCGGTCTTCCCCGCATCCTGCTCTATGACAATCTCCGCAGTGTGGTTCTTGAACGGCATGGCGACGCGATTCGTTTTCATCCCCGGCTGCTTGAGCTCAGCGCCCATTATCATTTTGCCGCGCGCCCCTGTCAGGTGCGCGCCGGCAACCAGAAAGGCCGGGTCGAGCGGGTCATACGCTATATCCGGGAATCCTTCTTTGCCGCACGGCCGTTCACCACTCTGGAAGAACTCAACCGCCAAGCCCTTGCCTGGCGTGACCGGGAGGCTCATGGCCGCGCCTGGCCGGGAGGCGATCACCGCACCGTAGGCGAGGCCTTTGCCGAGGAAAAACCTCGGTTGTTGCCGCTGCC
>Ga0116178_10002980_pt1 | contig 12988 bp, 7 predicted proteins | sample AD_STIC12_MetaG_FD_89880 | JGI IMG/M metagenome (GOLD analysis project Ga0116178, IMG submission 89880) | Active sludge microbial communities of municipal wastewater-treating anaerobic digesters from USA - AD_STIC12_MetaG | ecosystem: Engineered > Bioreactor > Anaerobic > Digestate | place: USA... | reverse complement strand
CCAACGCAACCCAACCCCAAGTGACGGGCAAGTCAAAAGGCGGCGCGTCGTCCGTTAGCGCGGGCTCATCCTTTTCGCGCTTCAGTGTCTTCGCAGCAATCAGCCGGTCTTTCTCCGCCCGTATCTTCTTCAGCAGCGCACTCGCCGGTTCATCCCTGGGGTCTTGCGGCACCAGCTTGCCTTGCACCGCCAGCGTCAAAATCAGCTCGCGCAAACGTGCCACGCCGCCGGGGGCGGTGGCCAATAAGTTCAAATTTGATAGCAGCATGCGCACATTCCATGAGGGCTAGAGGCCAATTTGGCTCCAAAAATAGTGGTCATCACGCCTGGTCCCCTCGGGCACTCTCAAGCAGCGCACGGTCGCGGGTCAGCTCGGCTTGCAGTTCGGCTTCGGTGGGTAGCCAGGGCTGGTAGCGGCTGGCAAAAATCTGTTCGCTACCGGCCAGCAGCGAGTAGCGGGCCACCGCCTCGTTGCGCTCGGAGCACAAGATGAGACCAATGGTGGGGTTGTCGCCTGGCTGGCGTACCTGTTCGTCGAACACGCGCACATACATGTCGAGCTGGCCCACGTCCTGGTGGCTGAGCTTGCCCACTTTAAGCTCAATGAGCACAAAGCATTTCAGGATGTAGTTGTAAAAAACCAGGTCCACAAACGCGTCTTCGCCTTCCACGCGCAGGTGGCGCTGGCGGGCCACGAAGGCAAAGCCTTTGCCCAACTCCAGCAAGAACTTTTGCAACTGGTCGAGCAGGCCTTGCTCCACGTCTTTTTCGTACCAGCTGGATTGTGGTTGGCCGTCCAAAAATTCCAAAATGTAGGGGTCGCGGATGAAATCGCGCGGGCTGGGTGGTGCGTCGCGCTGGATGAGGGCGCTGGCCTCCGCCTTGACGCCATCCTGGTCCTGGCTGGAGAGCAGGCGCTGGTAATACAGGGTGCTGATCTGCCGGTCGAGCGCGGCCACGCTCCAGGTCTGGCTGACGGCTTCAGCCGCGTACCACTGGCGGGCGGCGGGGTCGGGTACGCGCATGAGCAGGCGGAAATGTGACCAGCCCAATTCGCTACATGGTGTGTAGCGAATCTCCTCTTCGGTGAAAGTCAGGAAAAACTGGCGGAAGTTGCGCAAGTTGGCCAATGAAAAGCCTCGACCAAATTCGGTGGACAAACGCTGCGCCAGGGTTTGCAGGGTTTGGGCTCCATACACAGCGCGGTCTTCCCCGCCTTGTTCGTGCTCGACGATCAGTTTGCCAACTTGCCAGTAGGCCAGCACCATGGTTTGGTTGACGCTGCGCTTGGCCTGCTGGCGGGCTTGGCGCAGAACGTCCTGAATTTGCGCAAACAGCGCCTCTGCCACGTTGGCCACTGGCGTGGCCTGGCTGGCGGTCAAGCTGGTGTTGGGCTTTTTCATGGCAATGCTCTCATGGCAAATGATAGGTTCATCAAATTTGATAGCAGCATGCGCACATTCAACGGGGGCTGGCGAGCGATTTGGCCAAAATTTCTCTCAGCTCATCCCGCAGCGCCTGCGCCTCGCCCTGCAACCGCGCGTAGTCGGCCAGCAGTTGCTCGGGGTCGTGGCTCACGGTGTCTGCGGCGTGGGGGTTCTTCTGGTCCAGGTTGTAGCCCGCAGCCTTGATCTGGTCGATGCTCACCTTCCAGGCACGTTCGTTTTCCACACGGCTGACAAAGCCATCGGCCTCGCTGCCCCACCAGGCTTTCTCGGCGTCGAACTCTTCTATGCGGATGGGCTTGGTTTTGTTGTAGTTCTTCACACCCGCTGGGTACGGGTGCTCGTAGTACCAAACTTCCTTGGTGGGCGTGCCCTTGGTGAAGAACAGCAGATTGGTCTTGATGCCGGTGTAGGGCGCGAACACGCCGTTGGGCAGGCGCACGATGGTGTGCAGGTTGCACTCGGCCAGCAGTTGCTCTTTGATGCGGGTCTTCACACCTTCGCCAAACAGGGTGCCGTCGGGCAACACCAGCGCGGCGCGGCCATTGGTTTTGAGAATGTGTTTGATGAGCACCAAAAACAAATCCGCCGTTTCTTTGGTGCGCACGTCAGCGGGGAAGCCTTGCTCAATGCCAGGCTCTTCCACGCCGCCAAAGGGCGGGTTGGTGAGCACCACGTCCACGCGGTCGGCCTGCGTCACCTCGCGCAGCGGGCGGGCCAGGGTGTTGCCGTGGGTGATGAGGCTGGGCACCTCGATGCCGTGAAGCATGAGGTTGGTGACGCACAGCATGTGGGGCAGCTGCTTTTTCTCGACGCCGGTGATGCTGGTCTGCAGCACGGCTTCTTGCTCGGTGTTTTGCACCTGTTTGCGCAGGTGCTCGATAGCGCAGACCAGAAAGCCGCCTGTGCCGGTGGCGGGGTCCAACACTTTTTCGCCCAGTTGCGGATTGACCATGTCGACCATGAACTGGGTGACGGCGCGGGGGGTGTAGAACTCGCCCGCGTTGCCGGCGCTTTGCAGGTCTTTGAGAATCTTCTCGTAGAGGTCGTTGAACTGGTGGCGCTCGCTCTGGCGGTTGAAGTCGATGGCGTTGAGCTTGTTGATGACCTGGCGCAGCAGGTGGCCGCTTTTCATGTAGTTGTAGGCGTCTTCAAACACGCCGCGCACCACGTAGCCGCGCGGGTTGCGCTGGGCGTCGCCGCCCAAAGTCTTTAGCGCACCAAACAGGTCGTTGTTGACGAAGTTCAGCAAACCGTCGCCGGTGATGCCTTCGGCGTCTGCAGCCCAGTTGCGCCAGCGCAGGGGCTCGGGGATGGGGCTGGTATAGCTGTCGCGGGTGAGCTCCATCTCTTCCTCCAGCGCGTCAAACACTTTGAGGAACAAAAGCCAGGTGAGCTGGGAGATGCGTTGGGCGTCGCCATCGACGCCGCTGTCTTGGCGCATCACGTCCTGGATGGATTTGATGACGCTGGAAAGGTTGGACATGCAGTTTCTAGGTTCTTATGAATGAAATAGGGCTCTAGCCCTCGTGAAATATGCGCAAGCAGCTATCAATTACGTAGCATTTATGGCGTACAGCTCGCGTTCCAAGGTTTGCAGGGCGTCCAGGTATTGGGGGCGACCGCCAAAGCTTCTGATGATTTCAGCGGGGCGGCCAATGTCGGTAAAGGGCTGGACGTTGAAAACCGTGTCGGCCTCGATGGTAGCAATGCCCTCATCAGCGTATTTGTCCAGCAGCGCGTCGATGACTTTGCGGGCTACGGGGCCGTATTGGGTGAACACATTGCGCTTTTTGACGCGGCTGGCGCGCTCGCGCCGGGTGAGTGGCGGCATGTTGTAGGCCACATGCAGCAGCAGATCAAACGGGTCCAGGTTGGTGAGGCCGGTGCTGGCCAGTTCTTCGGCCAGCGCCTCAATCAGGACGCCCTGACTTTCCAGCTCTTGCAGCAGCGCCGCCTTGCGGTCGGCGTCATTCCACGCCTGCAGGAATTTGTCCAGCGAGTCGTATTGCTTGGTGAGGTTGATGCGGGTGTAGTCGCGCAGGCTCTCGGTGATGAGCTTGCCCTGGGCGTTGAGGTACTGCACGCGCTCGCGTGCCACGGCGACGGTGACCATGCCGCCGACCACGTATTTTTTTGGCTCATCACTGCCAGGGGCGAAAGGGCCTAGCGGCGGCAGATCGCCAGAGCCAGCGTCGCCCGGCGCACCAGGGGATGCATGCGGCGGCGTGTCTGGTGGAGCAATGGGCTGACCGGCCTTGGGCTCGTAAATCTGCACCGGCTCGCCGTCAAAGTCTTTGTCGGCAAACAGCTCCGTGGCGCGCTTGAAATCGAGGATGGTGAACCAGGTCTTGCCCAAGTCCTCGCGCAGGCGGGTGCCACGGCCGATGATCTGCTTGAACAGCGTCATGGACTTGATGTTTTGGTCCAGCACGATGAGCTTGCAGGTTTGCGCGTCCACTCCGGTGCTCATGAGCTTGGAGGTGGTGGCAATCACCGGGTAGGTCTTCTCGGGGTCGATGAAGTTGTCCAGCTCGCGTTTGCCTTCGGGGTTGTCACCGGTGATCTGGACCACGTATTTGGGGTGGGTAGCGCAGATGTCGGCATTGGCATTGCTCAGCGCCTGGCGCATGCGGGCGGCGTGGTCTATGTCTTCGCAAAAGACGATGGTCTTGGCGTAGCGGTCGGTGGCTTTCAGGTATTCGGTGATCTTGGCGGCTACCGCTTCGTCGCGTTTCTCCAGCACCAGCTTGCGGTTCATGTCCGCGCCGGTGTAGATGCGGTCTTCAATCAGGTTGCCATGCTTGTCGGTCATGCCCTCTGTGGGGCGCCAGCCAAAGGCGTCTTTGTCCAGATCGACGCGAATCACTTTGTAGGGCGCGAGGTAGCCGTCTTCAATGCCTTGCTTGAGGCTGTAGGTGTAGATGGGGTCGCCGAAGTAGTCGCTGTTCGATATCTCTTTGGTTTCCTTGGGCGTGGCGGTCAGGCCTAACTGGGTGGCACTGCTGAAGTAGGTGAGGATTTCGCGCCAGGCGGAGTCTTCATCAGCGCTGCCCCTGTGGCACTCGTCCACCACGATCAGGTCGAAGAAGTTAGGGCTGAACTGTTTGTAGATGTTTTGCGCTTCGTCAGTGCCGCTCACGGCCTGGTAAAGCGAGAGATAAATCTCGTAGCTCTTGTCCACCAGTTTGGTGGTTCTGTTGACGGCCAAATCCACCTCTTCCACCTCGATCTGGCCTTGCGCATTGATGCGCTCAATACCCTTCGCGTTGGGGCTCAGCTTGGCCATGGCGCCCTTGAAGGGGCGGAAGTCGTTGACCATGGTTTGGTCAATCAGGATGTTGCGGTCGGCCAGAAACAGGATGCGCTTCTGGCCGCCAGGCTTGTCGGCCCGCCAGGGCGACTTCCACAGGCGGTGGATGATCTGGAACGCGGTGTAGGTTTTGCCGGTGCCCGTAGCCATGACCAAGAGCACGCGGTTTTGTCCGGCGGCAATGGCCTCGACCGTGCGGTTGATGGCATTGAGCTGGTAGTAGCGTGGGGTCTTGGCGGTGGTAGCGAGGGCGTAGTCAAACCCGGCGACGCTTTGTACTTGCGTGCTCCAGCCTTTCCATTTGCAATAGCGTTCCCACAATTCTTGCGGCGAGGGGAACTGGTCGAGCGTGAGGGTTTGTTCCAGCACGCCAGTAGACAGCGTGGCGTCGCGAAACACAAAGCCTTCGCCATTGCTGGCAAAACTGAACGGCACGTCAAGCAGCTCGGCGTAGTGAATGGCTTGCTGCATGCCCGCCTGCACCGAGAGTCGGGACTTTTTGGCCTCCACCACCGCCAGCGGGATGTTGGGCTTGTAGAACAACGCGTAGTCAGCGCGCAACACGGTGGACGGGTCGCGCTTGGCAGTCTTGCCGCGCACCACCACACGCCCGGCGCGCAGAGGGTATTGCGCGTAGATTTGGTCGAGCGTGTTCCAGCCAGCCTGCACGATGGCTGGCCGGATGAATTTGTCGCTGATGTCGCTCTCGGAGAGGTTGTTATTGTTCATTTCAGTCCCTGAACACGAACCTTACCCCAAAAAGGGCAATGCTCGACCACTGAGAGTGCTGTGCGCGAAGCCGTATTGAGAAGCCCTGCGTTTGGGTCTTGGGTGAGCATGCGTTAAAATACATTCACAATAAATGAATGTTTAAGGAAAGCCCACCATGAATGCCCGTTTACCAAGCGCCCAAGCAGAACATTTTGTTTTGACTGCAGAGCAACCCGTCGGCCAAATTGCGATCCACATTCCAGGGTCCACAGCGGTTTTGCGTCGGCTGAAGCTGGACTTCTGCTGCGGTGGCCATATCAGTCTTGCGCAGGCACTGGCAGATAAAGGGCTGGACCCGCAATCGGTTGTGGATGAACTGGCAACCCTTCAAAGGTCGGACACCGTGACGCAGACAACCGACCCGGTCACGCTGATTAGCCACATACTGGAGCGCTACCATGCAGTCCACCGCATTCAGTTACCAGAGCTGATTCGCATGGCCAGGCGGGTTGAAGCGGTTCATAGGGACCACCCCCATGTTCCCGCTGGGCTTGCCGAACTACTGGAGCAAACCGAGCAGCATGTACTGAGCCATATGGACATGGAAGAGAGCACGCTGTTTCCACTCCTGATCGCAGGCGACGGATCCAAAGTACAGCCGCTGATGGCAACTTTGCGGGCCGCGCACAACGACCAAAGCGCGATGCTCTCCAAAATTCTGGCGTTGACCCACAACGCAACGCCGCCCGAAGGGGCTTGCAATACATGGCGCGCCCTTTACAGCGGCCTCGCCCAGTTTCATGACGACCTCAGCGGCCACATCCATCTGGAAAGCAACATGCTTTTCAGCCAGTTTGAGGTCGCTATACCCACACCAGCTCGATCAACCTGTTGCGGAGCCTGTTGCTGAGACATTGGGAGGGAGTTGCATCGCCTGGTCTTGAAAAGTGCTGGCCTGCTGTGCCGCCAGGATGATGCTGTCAAAACTGCCTCTGCGAAAGAGCTTCAGGAAAGCTGGGACCACGGTGGGGTCAAACTGGGTTCCTGCTCCGTTTTCGATCTCCTGCGCTGCGCGCAGGGGTTCCCATGGTTCCTTGTAGGGCCGACGGCTCACCAGCGCATCAAACACGTCGATCACGCTGACGATGCGCGTCACCATGTGGAACTCGCGCGAGGGCCGTCCTTCCGGGTAGCCGGAGCCATCCCAGCGCTCATGGTGGTGCATAGCAACATCACACGCCATTTCCAGAATACGGTCATCGGCCAGAATGCGTCCACCAATTTGCGTGTGGGAGCGAACCACTTCGTACTCTTGCGCGGTCAGTTTGCCAGGTTTGCGCAAAATGGCATCGGGAATGCCCACCTTGCCGACGTCATGCAGGCGGCTGGCCTTGCCACACAGAATGGCCTCTTCTTCCGACATACCCAACTCGGCCGCGACCAGGCGCGTGTAGTGGTCGATGCGGTTGATATGGCTGCCAGTGGTGCTGTCCTTGAACTCCGCAATCTTGGCCAGCATGTCCAGCATGTGGTCGTAGGACTGGGTCAGGTCAATGTGCAGGCGCAGGTTTTCCAAAGCGCTGGAGCATTGCTGTGCCATCATGCTGATCAGGCTCCGGTCTGACTCGTCCAGGTCCTGCGTAGGCTCGATGTAAATAAAACCCACGGGTGCGCGCTGCACCAGCAGTGGCACCACGTACGCGTCTTTGCGCAAGCCGTCGGGCATCTGCCCGGTCAGGGCCGCTTCACTGCACTGGCTGCGGATGCGGTCAAACCGGTCCTCGCTGGCCAGACTGCCCGAAGCCGCCTGCAAGGTGGCTTGGTGGTTGTCAAAGGTTGCAATCACTCCATCGACCGTGGAGATAAAGCTCGAATCCGACAAATTGCACAAGCCAATGATTTGCGTGAGAACGCCCTTGAAAAACTGGTCCAACGACCGATTGGTGATGCGGTAAATGTCGGGCGCTGATTTCAGCACATGCTGCAGACCAACCCGGTTCAGGTCAATGGTGCGCAGGTCGCGGTACGATTTCACGGCCGACCGCACGGCGGTATACAGGTGGGTTGCGGTGAGCTCGGTCTTGTCTTTGTAGTCATCGATGTCATAGTGGTCAATGACATAGCGCTCGGGTGCAAGGCCAGGCTGGCCGGTGCGAATGATCAACCGCACCATGGTGTTTTTCAGGTCTTTGCGGATGTACTCCACCAGGCGCAAACCGGCATCATCGGTCTCCATCACCACATCAACCAGTGCCACGGCGATATCGGGGTTTTGCGCCAGCACTTCGCGTGCCTCATAGGCTGAAGCCGCTTCCACGATTTCCAGATCACGGTCGCCAAAACGGAACCCCCGCAGATTGATGCGTGTCAGCTCCCGCATGTCAGGCTCGTCATCGACCACCAGCAGCTTCCAGGTGTGGCGTGGGCCGTGCGGGTTTTCAGTCGACTGCTGAGGCTCGCTGCGGGTACGAATCAGTTTCATGCCGTGGTCCCTTCTTCTCCATCACCATGTCCAGCGGGAAACCGCACATCGAACCGGCAACCCGCCTGCGGTTGCCCATGGCATTCGATGCTTCCACCCAGCCGGGCAGTGACAATGGTGTAACAAATATACAACCCGAGCCCCGAGCCGCCCTGCCCGCGACGGGTGGTGTAAAACGGCTCAAAAATCCGCTCGATTTGGCCGGCGTCCATGCCGACACCATCATCGGCAAACTCCAGGTGGATGTTAGTCCCTTCGCGCTGCACGCGGATGTGGATGTTGCCAGCGCGCTGCCCATCACAAAAGGCGTGCTGCACGGCGTTCATCACCAGATTGGTCAGCAGCTGCTCTATCAGCCCGGGAACCCCGTCCAGTCGCAAGGCGGTTGGGCACTCCACATGGACGGTGATGGGCAAGCGCTTGAGCGTGCCTTGCAGGGCGAACAACACATCGTTGACCAGCTCACTCATCTCGAACACGCGGGCATGCTCGGACGTCTGGTCGATCGAGGTGCGCTTGAAGCTCTGCACCAAATTGGCTGCCCTGCGCAGGTTCGCCATGGCCAGTGCACTACCCTGCCGAACGCCATTCAATTCTTCGCGCAAGGCCTCCTCGCTGACCTCTTCCTGGCTCAGCATCGCGGTGATGCGGTCCAGCGCGTCTTCGTTGTGCGAAACCGCTCCCACCGCAACGCCAACCGGCGTATTGATCTCATGCGCAAATCCCGCCACCATGCGCCCCAGCGAGGCCATTTTTTCACTTTGAACCAACTCCTCACGGGTATGCTGCAACTCGAAAATCTTGCCATCCAGGTCCAGCCAGCGCCTGCGCAACAGCTCCAACAACAGCCAGCCCAACACCGTCACCAACACAAACACCGAGCCGTAAGTCAGTCGCGCCTGTTCAACACCGGCACGGGTTGCGGCTTCAATGGGGGCATAGCGCTGCGACACGCTGATGCCGCCCCGCACATCGCCCACTTTGTAGCCCTGCCTGGCATGGCAGGCCATACAGGTTTGCTGCACCAGCAGCGGCGCCATGTAGCGCAACTGCTCCACGGAAGCGTCCTTCGTCACGGCAATGGCTTCCTTGTTGCCGTTTTCAAACGACAGCAAGGCTGCTCGCTCCCACTCATCGGGTGCGTTTTGGGGGCGAATCGGACGCAAACTGGTTAGGCGGAAGATGGCACCGGAGTCGGACTCTGCCATCTCGGCAATCAAGCGCGTCATGTAGGCGGGGTTGACCAGGGTCAGCGCCTGGCCGTCAGTCGTGGTGACGTCACGCCGCGCCACATCAAGGTAGGGATTGGGCTGTGTCTTGGGAGTGACCGGCACATACACCCCGCCGTGGCTGGAGTTCCAGCTGCGGGTTAGAACCACCATGCGAAACATGTTGCGGGCGCCCTCGGTGGCAATCCGGGTGCTCTGGGTGTGGATGTCGGCCACGTGAATCGCCAACGTCATCCAGACGCTCACACCCCATACCGCCAGCAAGACGACCCACCACCGCCGCTGCCGCACGAGCCAGGGCACAGCCTTTGCCAGGCCTCCCTCTTTCTGAATGACAGCGTGTGCCATATCGCCCACCTTGCGAATGATTCCGCCGCCCAGAAAAGCTGGGCAAGCCTCCTCGGGTCGCCCCACGGGCAACCAAGCGTTGCAGTGTGTCAGGTTGCTCTGGTCAGTTCAAGAAATTGCTTGGGTTGATCCTGATTCATTGATATGGATCAACCCGCAACGCGCAAGGGATAATCCTGCCCACATGGCACTTATCACCTTACTTGACGCCCAGCTGGCATTCGGGCACGTCCCGCTGCTTGACCACGCTGACTTTTCTTTGGAAACGCAGGAGCGTGTGGGCCTGATTGGCCGCAATGGCGCGGGCAAATCCTCCATGCTCAAAATTTTGGGCGGCATGGAGAAGCCCGACGACGGCACCCTGCAATTGCAGGGTGGCACCCGCATCTCCTATGTGGCGCAGGAGCCAATTCTGGACGCCAATGCTACAGTTTTCGTAGCTGTACGCGCTGGCCTGGAGAGGGTTATCGGCCTGATTGAAGAGTATTGTCAGGGCCATGGCGACCTGGACGCCATGCAAAGCGAGATCGAAACGCTGGACGGCTGGAACTGGGAACAACGGGTGGGCGAGACCCTGCAACGCCTGCACCTGGACCCCGAAGCGATTGTCAGCACGCTCTCAGGCGGCACCAAAAAGCGTGTGGCCCTGGCTCAGGCCTTGGTGGCCCAGCCCGATGTGCTGCTGCTCGATGAGCCCACCAACCACCTGGATCTGGACTCCATCGAGTGGCTGGAAGGCTTGCTGGTCGATTTCAAAGGCTCCATCATCACCATCACCCACGACCGGTCCTTTCTGGACAACGTGGCCACCCGCATTGTGGAACTGGACCGCGGCAAGCTGATGAGCTACCCCGGCAACTTTGCCGCCTATCTGACGCAAAAGGCAGAACAACTGGCGCAAGAGGCCGTTATTACCGCCAAGGCCGACAAACTGCTGGCACAAGAAGAGGTGTGGATTCGCAAGGGCGTGGAGGCACGCCGCACCCGCGCCACGGCGCGCATCGTGCGACTGGACGAGCTGCGCGCGCAGCATGCTGCGCGGCGCAATGCCGTGGGCAGCGTCAACATGGACGTGTCCAGCGGTGACAAGAGCGGCAAGCTGGTCTCCGAGATGGTGCATGTGAGCAAGACCTTTGGCGATCGCAAAATTGTGGATAACTTCACCGCCACCATTCTGCGCGGTGACAAGATCGGCCTCTTGGGCCCCAACGGCGCGGGCAAGACCACACTGCTCAAACTCATTTTGGGCGAGCACAAGCCCGACCCGGCCCCGGCGAATGCACCCAAGCCCGAACCCGGCCACAGCCCCTGGGGCACGGTGCGCCTGGGCGCCAACGTGACGGTAGCCTACTTTGACCAGATGCGCAACGCACTGGACCTGGACGCCACGTTGGAGGATTTCATCAGCCCCGGCAGCGAGTGGATCGAGATTGGCAACCAGAAGAAGCACCGCAAAAGTTATCTGGGCGACTTTCTGTTTTCACCGGCCCGCGCCAACTCGCCCGTGCGCTCCCTCTCTGGCGGCGAGCGCAACCGCCTGCTGTTGGCGCGCCTGTTTGCCCGCCCGGCCAACGTACTGGTGCTGGACGAGCCCACCAACGACCTGGACATTGACACCCTGGAGCTGCTGGAAGACCTGCTGCAGAACTACGACGGCACGGTATTCCTGGTCAGCCATGACCGGACCTTTTTGGACAATGTGGTCACCAGCACCATTGCCTTTGAAGGTGACGCCAAATGGCGCGAGTATGAAGGCGGCGTGAGCGACTGGCTGATCCAGACCAAACGGGCCAACGAAATCAACGCGGCTCTTGGAAAAACCACGGCCAAGCCCTTTCATTACGAGCGCGAGCAGCTGCAAAAACAAGAGCAAGCCGTTGCCCAGGTCAGTGCAAAAACACCCGCAGCCCCGCCGCCTGCAAAAGCCAGAAAGCTCAGCTTCAAGGAACAGCGCGAGTTGGATGGCTTGCCGGACCTGATTACAGCCCTGGAAGCAGAGCAGCGTGAGATCAACGGCGCTCTGGCAGACGGCAGCCTCTATTCCATCGACAACGTGCGTGCCATGAAGTTGGCCACGCGCAATGCCCAAATCGACGACGAATTGATGGTTGCGCTGGAGCGCTGGGACGTGCTGGGTAAACCGGTTTAATCCAGCGAGCGCCCACACAGGCGCAGCAGTGTGGTTACCAGGTGGTCCAGTTCAAACGGCTTGCCCACATGGTCGTTCATGCCCGCTGCCATACAGGCCGCGCGGTCGGATGCCATGGCATTGGCCGTCATGGCGACGATAGGCAACACAGTCAATCCCAACTCCTGGCGGATGGCTCGGGTCGCTGCGTAGCCGTCCATCACCGGCATCTGCACATCCATCAGCACGACGTCAAAGGGTGGTTGGGCGGTAGCCACCGCTTGCACACCCAGTTGACCGTTCTCAACCAAGGTGATGTCAGCACCTTCTTTTGACAGCAAGCCCTTGGCCACCATCTGGTTGATCTTGTTGTCCTCTACCACCAGCACGCGCAAACCCAGCAGTCGTTTGACCCTATCAGGCACCGCACCGCCCGCGGCAGCCGGCGGTGGCAACTCCGCGACAGGCAAACTGGCCAGCGGGAAGCGGATCTGGAAGTAAAACGTACTACCTTGCCCCGGCGTGCTGTTGAGTTGAAGCTCCCCGCCCAGCAGGGTCACTAGACGACTGGAGATAGACAAGCCCAGACCGGTACCGCCGAACCGGCGTGTGGTGGACGCCTCGGCCTGCGAGAAACCGCTGAAGATGTGCGCCTGGTTCTCCGGTGCAATGCCGATACCGCTGTCGCGCATGGCGAATTCCAGCACGGTGTCCGTGGCACCGCGCTCCACCTGGCGCACCCGCAATACCACTTCACCCTGGCTGGTGAACTTGATGGCATTGCCACCCAAATTGATCAGCACCTGCTGCAGCCGCATGTCATCGCCCAGGAGCACCCGTGGCACGTCAGAAGCCACATCGAACTGCAGCGCCACCGGCTTGTCACCGATGTTGGATTTCAAAATGACCGCCAGATCCTTCAACAACTTGTCCAGATTGAAGGGGCGTGGGTCCAGCGTCATCTTGCCCGCTTCAACTTTGGAGAAGTCCAGAATGTCATTGAGCAAGCCCAGCAGGGAACGGGCAGCCCCGTCGGTTTTGGCCACATAGTCGGTTTGTAGCGCGTTCAACGGCGTGTCCTGCAGCATATTGAGCAAGCCCAGAATCGCATTCATGGGCGTGCGGATTTCGTGGCTCATGTTGGCCAGAAACTGCCCTTTGGCCACACTGGCCTGTTCGGCCCGGGCAAGTGCCAGAACATAGCCCGTGACATCCGTAAAGGTCCGCACAAAACCGCCCGTGGGCAGCGGCGCCGACTTGATTTCCAGCGTGTGCCCCGACAGCGTGCGCCGCGTGTAAATGGGAGGGGGCGCAAGTGCCGCCCCGGGTCTG
>Ga0116178_10002979_pt1 | contig 12988 bp, 12 predicted proteins | sample AD_STIC12_MetaG_FD_89880 | JGI IMG/M metagenome (GOLD analysis project Ga0116178, IMG submission 89880) | Active sludge microbial communities of municipal wastewater-treating anaerobic digesters from USA - AD_STIC12_MetaG | ecosystem: Engineered > Bioreactor > Anaerobic > Digestate | place: USA... | reverse complement strand
GATCAGGAGCAGAAAGTGGTTTTTTTGTCATTGAATTCAAACTTAAGGCTAGTTGTTTCTGTTGTAATATTGCATCATAAAATCGTAATTCGTAACTCCAAATTTGCATCTGTATGGCCGTATTTCTGCTTACTCTCGGTGTTTTCGGAATATTTTTCCTGCTTATGTCAGTACGGTTGTTGTTTGTTAAGAATGGTGAGTTTCGCGGCACCTGCGCAACGCAAAGCCCGTTTTTAGCTAAAGAAGGTATCACCTGCGGTTATTGCGGAAAAGTTATTGGTGAAGGTGAGGCTTGTGGCGATCCGGAAAAGGAAGCAACTGCCATATTACCTGAAATCAAGAAGAAATAACAAGAACAAACGATAGCGGTATAGCTCTGGTTTATAGTCAATTTCGCTCCTCCATTTTTCTTAGCTTTACGGTCACATTTATAAAATCATTCTGTGACTTTAATTAAATCCATTTCAGGTATTCGAGGTACTATTGGTGGCGCTCCCGGTGAAGCACTTACTCCCGTTGATGCTGTAAAATTTGCGGCAGCTTTTGGTACCTGGGTCAAATCGCGCAAAGGAAAAAAAATAGTGATTGGTCGCGATGCCCGCCCTTCCGGGGAAATGGTAAGTCAGTTGGTATCCGCAACCCTGCAAGGTCTTGGGTTGGATGTTATTGATCTCGGACTCTCAACAACTCCCACAGTTGAAATCGCGGTGACTGCTGAAAAAGCTGGTGGTGGAATTATTCTCACCGCGAGTCATAACCCGGTGCAATGGAATGCATTGAAGTTGTTAAATGAAAAGGGGGAATTTATATCAGGCGCAGATGGTGCTGAAGTATTGAGAATCGCCCACGAAGAAAAATTTGATTTTGCTTCCGTTGAAAAACTGGGTACGTACACGCAAAATAATTCATACATCCAAAAACATATTAACCTTATCCTCAAACATAAGCTGGTGGATGTAAAAGCTATTCGAAATGCAAAATTTAAAATTGCTGTCGATGCTGTTAACTCGACCGGTGGAATTGCAGTGCCTCTATTACTCAAAGCACTAGGCGTAAAAAAAGTAGTTGCCCTTTATTGTGATCCAAATGGAAAATTCCCCCACAATCCCGAGCCTTTGCCCGAACACCTTTCGGTGATCAGCAAAGCAGTAAAAAAAGAAAAATGTGATTTGGGTATAGTGGTCGACCCGGATGTGGATCGTCTTGCATTGATACAGGAAGATGGCAAACCCTTTGGCGAAGAATATACACTCGTTGCTGTGGCCGATTATTACCTAAGCAAACGAAAAGGAAATACGGTTTCTAATTTATCATCTACACGCGCCTTGCGCGATGTAACTGAAAAAGCAAAAGGTCAATACAATGCTGCGGCTGTTGGCGAAGTGAACGTGGTAACTAAAATGAAAGAGACAAAGGCTGTGATTGGTGGTGAAGGTAATGGAGGTATCATCATACCCGACTTTCATTATGGCCGCGATGCGTTGATTGGAATCGCCTTATTCCTGACTCACCTCGCTAAATCAAAAATGAAGGTTTCGGAATTACGAAAATCATATCCGGCTTATTTTATTTCGAAAAACAAAATTGAATTAACTCCACAGATCAATGTGGATGAGGTGCTGGAGAAAATAAAGACACGCTATTATTCTGAAAAAATAAATACGAGTGATGGTGTGAAGATTGATTTTGAAAAAGAGAAAGAATGGGTTCATTTGCGCAAGAGCAATACGGAGTCGATCATTCGCATTTATGCAGAATCTCAAAACGAACAAAAGGCCGATCAACTTGCACACCGAATCATTCAGGATATAAAAGAAATTATTAAATAAAGTCCACAGACTACCGTTAACGGTCCACAGTAGACAGTGGTCGGTGGACTGTCGATCAATTACCCAAAGTATGAGGATCTATCTCGATAACGCAGCTACCACACCTCTCGATCCCGAAGTATTTGAGGCGATGAAACCCTTTATGCTGGAGGATTTTGGAAACCCATCTTCTACTCATGCTCATGGGCGTAAAGTGCGGGCTGCCATTGAATCTGCCAGAAAAAAGGTTGCCGAATTATTAAACTGCACTCCCGGAGAAATCATTTTTACATCAGGTGGAACCGAGGCCGACAATACAATTATCCGGAGTGCCGTTGAAACTTATGGACTTAAGCACGCCATCTCCTCTCCTATCGAACATCATGCAGTAACCCATTCCCTGGATCTTCTTGTTAAGCAAAATTTAATTCAATTACACCATGTGAACCTTGATGAAAAAGGTCATGTGGACCTGAAACATCTTGAGGAATTACTGAAAGAATTTCCGAAGGTCTTGGTCTCGCTTATGCATGCCAACAATGAAATCGGAAATCTTCTTGATATGGAAGCCGTAGGGAATCTTTGTCACACCTATCAGGCCTACCTTCATTCCGACATGGTGCAAACAGTTGGACACTATCGTCATGATATGAAGAAACTGAAGGTGCATGGCATGGCCGCAGCCGCGCACAAGTTTCACGGACCGAAAGGTGTTGGCTTTATGTATCTCAATAAAGACAAGAAGATCCATTCGTTTATGCAAGGCGGGGCACAGGAACGCAACATGCGTGGGGGTACCGAAAATGTTTACGGTATCATTGGTCTGGCCAAAGCACTCGAAATTTGTTATCGCGAAATGAATGAACATAAAGCATCCATTGAAGGTCTGAAATCCCGGATGATCGAAAAATTAAAAGAGGCAGTACCAGGAGTAACCTTTCATGGTGACTCAGAAAATCTGGATCGCAGTTTATATACGGTGCTTAACGTAAGCCTGCCCGAATCGGAAGAAAACGAAATGCTGCTTTTTAATCTTGACTTGCAAGGCATTTCGGCCTCCGGTGGCAGTGCCTGTGCCAGTGGGGCATCAACGGGTTCGCATGTGTTAGGAGCTCTTTATCCCAAGTCTAAGCGAGGGGCGGTTCGTTTCTCTTTCAGCAAATACAATAAGCCCGAAGAGATTGATTTTGTCACCAGTAAACTATTGGAGATCTACAAGGTTACGGTTTAGCTTACCGCAAACTGGTGACTTCCAAAGCGCTTGATAATTTCCTTTTCGAGCATTTCACGATTGGCAGGATGCGCAATATTCATAAGTGCCAACGCCCGCTGGTGTAGATTTTTTCCGTACAGGTTTGCAATTCCATACTCCGTAACCACATAATGCACGTGGGCCCGTGTTGAAACTACACCTGCCCCCTGTTTAAGGAACGGAACAATCTTTGACTCGCCCTTCTTAGTTTCCGATGCCAACGTTATAATTGGTTTACCTCCTTCCGACAAAGAGGCCCCGCGGATAAAATCCATCTGTCCGCCTACGCCAGAGTATTGATACGTACCAATAGAATCTGCACAGACTTGCCCGGTTAAATCAATTTCAATGGCGCTGTTGATAGCAACAACTTTAGGATTAGTGCGAATAACCCGGGTATCATTTACGTACTCAGCTTCTAATAAAGCAAACCCAGGGTTATCATCAATAAAACGATAAAGCTTATCCGTTCCGATGGCAAACCCAGATACAACTTTTCCGCGATGTTTCTTTTTGTATGCATTTGTTATGACTCCGTTCTTGACGAGATCAATGACTCCATCTGAAAACATTTCTGTATGGATTGCCAGATCCTTGCAATGATTCAATGATTTCAAAACAGCATCCGGAACAGCGCCAATACCCAATTGCAGAGTAGATCTGTCCTCCACAAGTTCAGCCACTTTCCTTCCGATAATGAGGTCGGTGTCAGTAACGCGAGCACTGTAATCCAACTGAGGCAACGCATCATTACATTCCGTAATAGCATGGAGTCGGCTTATGTGTACAAAACCATCGCCATGGGTACGGGGCATGTTTGGATTAACCTGAGCAATTACTTTCTTCGCATGCTTTATGGCAGATTTTGCAACATCCACGGAAGTGCCCATTGAGCAATACCCATGTTTATCCGGTGGCGAAACATGAATCAGTGCTACATCTATTGGCAAAATTCCCTTTTCAAATAATTTAGAAATCTCACTGAGGAAAATGGGGACATATTCACCGTTTTCACCATTAATACATTCTCTTATATTTTCTGAAACAAACAGTGAGTTGAAATAAAACCGGTCTTTAAATTCGGGTTTTGTTAAATCTAACTCACCCATGGTACTCACAGCAATTAGCTCGATGTTTCGCAGGTGTTCAGAATTTTCAGCCAATCCTTTCAACAAAGTCTGCGGTGTAGCTGCACTTCCATGTATAAAAATACGATCTCCCGATTTTATCAACTGTAAAGCTTCGGCAACGGAAGTATATGCTAGAGACATGGTATTTTTATCAGGCCGAAAGTTAAGCAGGGCTTTTGGTATTAACCGATGATTTATATCAGTTAATTAGTTAATTTTAATCGTATGGCAGCCTCACATTTTGTTTCATTTATTGGTTCTGGAAATCTCGCCTGGCACCTGGCGCCCGCCCTTGATAATGCAGGTTTTGTTGTAAAGGAGGTCTATAGTCCAAATCCACAACATGCTGAACAACTTACTGATCGTCTCTACCAGGCAGAGGTAAAAGCAACACTTGATTTTTCTACGAGTGATTCTTCAGTTTTTATTATAGCAGTAACCGATGATGCAATCAGAAAAATTGCCCAGGAAATAATTTTACCGGATGATGCGGTTTTAGTTCATACTTCGGGTAGCCAGCCAATCACTGAATTGCAGTTTGCTGCAACACCCCATTTAGGAGTACTTTATCCACTACAAACTTTCAGTAAAAATCGCAAAGTGGACTTTAAAACCATTCCACTGTTTATCGAAACACATACAGAAGAGGCAGAAAACATTTTGATGCACCTTGCAAAAAGCATTAGCAACGAGGTAAGAAAAATTGCATCCGAAGAACGTAAAGCTTTGCATATCGCAGCCGTGTTTGCCTCCAACTTTACCAATCACATGCTGACCGTTTCAAAAGAAATTCTTCAGCAAAACAGCCTCGACTTTGACTGGCTCAAGCCATTGATCACAGAAACGATTAGCAAGGGTTTATACATGGGTCCGGAAGAGGCGCAGACTGGTCCTGCCAAACGAGGTGATTTAGATATTTTGGATAATCATTTGGATTTTTTGAAAGGACAGGACGCCATAGCGGAAATCTATAAAGTGATCAGCCAGCATATAATAGACACACATTACCAGGGGTAATTAATGATCACAAAAAAAGGTCAGGAAATCCTGACCTCTTTTATTAACTTTTTTTGGAATTACTTACCTGTTTGAGCGGCTTGTACTTCTCCTTTGATTGTAAGCTGAACAAATCCCGTTTCGATATTTGCAGTTACCGTCACAGTTTTGCTGAAAGCGCCAGCTGAAGCAGCATTGTAAGTTGCTTTAATAAATCCCTGACCACCTGGCATAACCGGTTCTTTTGACCAGTCTGGAGTAGTGCAGCCACAAGAGGCCTGAACATTGGTAATCACCAAGGGCACCTTACCCGAGTTGGTGAATTTAAACTCATGAGTTACAGGGGTTCCTTGCTTGATTTTACCAAAATCGTGAGATGTATTATCCCAGGCAAAAACTGCCACATCCGTCTTTACTTCATTCTTATTAATTGTAGTTGGTGGCACTTGTTGGGCTACGGCAACTCCTGCAAAAGCAGTTAAAACAGCGATAAAGAGTAATTTTTTCATTTCTTCATTAATTTAGGGTAAACTTAAATCGTTCTTTTGAACCTTACAAACATCCGACTCAAAAACCAGACCATGTGTTAACAAAGGCCTAAAAAGTGTTAAGGACTTGTTAATCTTCAAATTACGGCATTAAATACTCTTTACCTTTACAAGGTGAGTCGCTTAACCTTACGGATTGTCATCATTCTTGCCGCCATCAGCATTGCAGGTATTACTGCTACCCAGATTTACTGGGTACGCAAAGCTTTCGATTTACGCGAAAACCAGTTTAACCGCGATGTAACATCCGCGCTTACCAGCGTAGCCTCTAAAATCCTTGAGATCTCCAAAACTCCTTCACCAGCCAACAATCCTGTAACTCAGCTTTCAACCAACTATTTCGTTGTTCTGGTGAATGGCCCTATCGATAATAACCTGCTGGAGTTTTTACTGCTTACCGAATTTGAAAAGCGGCACATAAAAGCCGATTTTGAATATGGTGTTTACGATTGCGTGAATCAATGCATGAAAGGTGGCAATCATGTATCTCCAAAAAAAGCCTCTACACTGGTCAACTTTACAGAGTTACCAGCCTGGAAAAATGATGGTTATTACTTTGGTGTGCAGTTTCCCATGGTAGAAGCCAATCTTATAAGCCAAATGGGTATTTGGGGATTTTCCTCAATCGTTCTTTTGATTGTGATTTTCTTCTTTGTGTATACCCTATTCGTTATTCTCAAGCAGAGACGATTATCAGAAATCCAAAAAGACTTTATCAATAACATGACACATGAGTTCAAAACACCATTGTCAACCATTGCTATTTCCACTTCCGTGCTCAAAGATCCATTGATTGTAAACACCCCGGAGCGTTTGTTAAACTACGCAACCATTATCGAAAACGAGAGTCAACGTTTGAAACAACAAGTTGAACGGGTACTTCAGATGGCCCGGCTTGAAAAGGAAGATATTGGTCTTAAAAAAGAAGAACAGGATCTTCATGAATTAATTCAGGAGGCAGTAGCTAATAATTCGTTGGCTTCTAAAGCAACCATCAAACTCCAACTGGAAGCTAATCAAACTAAAATCATGGCGGATAAACTTCATTTGGTTAATGTGATTTTCAATCTTCTGGATAACGCCATAAAGTACAATAACAACCGCCCGGAAATTCAACTACATACATCCAATACAAATGGCAGCATCCTTCTCAAAATTCAGGATAATGGAATTGGAATCAGGCCGGAAGATCAAAGGAAAATATTTCATCGTTTTTATCGTGTGCCCACAGGCAATGTTCATGATGTAAAGGGTTTTGGTTTGGGCCTGAGTTATGTGAAACTCATAATTGAAGCACATAAAGGAAAAATTACTGTTTCCAGTGAGCGGGGCAACGGAAGTTGCTTTTCAATCGTATTACCACTAGTAAAAGCATGAATGCAAAAATTCTGTTAGTGGAGGATGATCCGAACCTGGGGTTTGTCATTAAAGATAATCTGGGTATTAAGGGCTATGATGTAACGCTGTGTAGCAATGGAGACGATGGCCTAAGCACGTTTTTAGAAAAGGAATTTGATTTGTGTGTTCTCGATGTGATGATGCCTAAAAAAGATGGGTTCACGCTTGCCCAGCAGATTAGAGAAAAGAACCAGCAGATTCCTATTCTTTTTGTTACAGCAAAATCCATGCTTGAAGATAAGATTGCCGGGTTTCAAAGTGGTGGCGATGACTATCTGATCAAACCATTTAGTATGGAAGAGCTTTGCCTGAGAATTGAGGTATTTCTTCGAAGAATCAATTTGCAACCTAAAGAAGAATTTACGTTAGGAGATCTCCGTTTCGATTGTCACAACTTCACCTTACATCATAGCACGGGAGAAAAAACACTTACTCAAAAAGAAGCTGAAGTTTTAAAATTGCTTTGCCAAAACAAAGACCGCGTATTGAAGCGCGAAGAAATCTTAAAAGCCGTTTGGGGTAACGATGATTATTTTCTGGGGCGATCGATGGATGTTTTTATTTCCAAGCTCCGCAAGTATCTCAAAGAAGACCCGCGTGTTCAGATTGTAAACTATCATGGAGTGGGTTTTAGGTTGGAGATAGACCCAGCTTGATAATAGAAAGTATTAAGATAAGGAGTCCCGATTTATCAGATTAGTTTTCCAATCAGATTATCCACAGTCATTCCTTCAGCCTCAGCTTTAAAGTTGCGAACAATCCGATGACGAAGGACAGGCCTTGCTACAGCCTGTACATCTTCAATATCCGGAGAGTACTTCCCGTTAATTAAGGCATTACACTTAGCTCCAAGCACCAAATATTGTGATGCCCGCGGGCCCGCACCCCACTCCAGAAATTCATTGGCAAGCGCAGAACCGTTCGGGCCGGGTCGGGTAGCCTGACTCAACTTTACTGCGTACTCCACTACATTATCAGCAATAGGCACCCGTCTTACTAAATGTTGAAACGACACAATTTCATCGGCCGTAAGAACCTTTGAAACTTTTAATACGTCATCGGCTGTCGTGTTTTTAACTATGTCCACTTCCTGCTGATACGATGGGTAATCTAGAAAAATATTAAACATGAAGCGATCCAGTTGAGCTTCCGGCAACGGATAGGTGCCTTCCTGCTCAATAGGATTTTGAGTGGCTAATACAAAGAAGGGACGGGGTAACTTGTATTGATTTCCGGCAATCGTTACGGCATATTCTTGCATCGATTCCAAAAGAGCGGCCTGTGTTTTGGGTGGCGTACGGTTGATTTCATCCGCTAAAATAATATTGGCAAAAATAGGACCCTTCACAAATTGAAAGTTCCGCTCCTTATCCATGGTTTCTGCCCCAACAATATCAGAAGGCATCAGGTCAGGCGTAAACTGAATTCTTTTGAATTGCAGATCGAGTGAGGTTGCAATTGTTTGTACCAGAAGTGTTTTAGCTAAACCTGGCACGCCTACTAGTAATGAATGGCCCTGACAAAATATTCCGGTGAGAACAAGTTTCACGACATCATCCTGGCCTACCACGACCTTAGCGATTTCATTTTTCAGTTTTTGATAGGCCTGCTTCAGTGCATCCGCGGCCTCTACGTCATTCGAAAAATTCTGCGCCATACTTTATGTTTAACGAAAGATACATGTTTTATGTGGTGCCCAATGAAAAGAAGTACACCAGCGGCACTACTCCATAATTTTACAGTAACTATAAGTAGGATCTATATTTATAAAGACGTCCTGACGGGCCTTTATAAACCACTTATCAAGAGCCTTATCTTTTTTCTCTGCCAGGGCTGCAGATTGAATACGATTCCAATCATCCTTTAGGTTAGCGGCATGTGGGGGCAGTTTCTTTTTAAAATAAAGTATTCGAACTGCATCCTTGCCATCATCAGTTCTGTATTGAAGTGGCTTGGAAATATTGCCAACTTTCATAGTGTCAATATTCAGGTAAACAACAGGATCGATATCGCGCATAGAGATTTTGGTGGATCCATCCCCATCCGTAAAGAAGCCCCCCATACCCTTGGTCATTTCATCGTCTGAATATTCTTTTGCAATCTGTTCAAAATTCAATTTGTCTATAATAATTTTTGAACGAAGGCTATCCAGATATTTTTCAGCCAGCGCAATATCTTCTTTAGAGGGGACTGCCGAAATCAAGATATGCCTTGAATGATATTCATTGCCTCTCCGATCTAGCAATTGCAAAATGTGAAATCCAAAATCAGACTTAAAGGGTTGCGAAATCTCACCCACCTTTAGCCTAAAGGCCATGGCTTCAAATTGTGGCACCATCGCTCCACGACCAACATAGCCCAAATCTCCACCATTATACTGGGCACTTGGGTCTTCCGAATTTTTCATGGCTAACTCTGCAAAGCTTTCGCCCTTTAAGATACGCTCGCGCAAATCCAACAACTTTTTTCTTGCTTCATCTTCCTGGGATGCGCTTACCTTGGCAATTCTTACGATTTGGGCCACCTCTACATCCGAAGAATAAAAGGGCAAACTGTCTTGCGGAATTTTATTATAAAACTTCTTGATCTCCGCAGGAGTTACCGTAAGACCTTTTGTAATGCGAGAAGTCATTTCTCGTGCAATCAATTGCTCCCGGATTTGATCCCGTAATTCCAGCTTGATTTGCTCCATGGATTTACCGTATACTCTTTCCAATTGTTCAGGAGAATTTCCGGAACTCTGTAAGATCATGGCCATTCTTTGTTCTGTATTGTTATCCACCTCTAAGTCTAAAACCACGACCGAGTCAATTTCTGCTTTGGCAACCATGAGTTTATTTAATATAAGTCGGTTAAATAATTCACAACGCGCCTCTTCAGAAGCTGGGTTACCCTCTGATAAGTAAGCCTGATAGCCTATCTCCAGTTCCGACTTTAACACTATATAATTATCGACCTTCGCAATGATCTTATCTACCACAAAGCCTGTGTCTTGAGCGCCAGCCGGCAACACAAAAAATAGAAGCCCTGCTAGCAAACTACTGGTTAAAAACCTCAAAATCTTTTCTTTTAGCGGCATTTTCATACACATCGTCTTCCAATTTTCTCGCAAGTTCAACTTTTCTTTTATTTAATATAATGTTTCTAATGTCCTCTTTTACGAATTCGAGCGGGGACACGTTATCCAAAATTTTATAAGCATCTATTTTAAGGAAATACAAAAACTCATCATCACTTGTCTCGTAATAATTATAACTCCGCAGAAATTGAATTTTGTTCGGGATCTCGGCCAGGGGTGAGTTCACAGCCAACTTATCAAACTCAATCCATGAAGAGTCAGCCAAGTGATACGCAGCCGAAAAACTGAGGCAATAGGATTTTAGTTCAGCTATTTCCTTCTCTTTCTTAGAATACATCAATTCCTTAACGCGTTTGGTTCTGGGCGCTTCCTTTGGCACCTTGATATAAGTACCCTGAATAATATTTTGCTTTAGAATAAAATTATCTAGCCGTTCTTTATAGTAAACTTCAATTTCTTTGTCTGATACGCTATCGTCAAGATTCTTCTTGATGTAATAATTCTGATATTCATACCCAATCAGGCTGTAGCGATAATCCAACACTTTTCTTTCCACTTCAGCTTCGTTGATGTCAATGTTCTTCATCGCTTCGTTAATCACGAGCTGCTTACGTATCCAGCTATTCACATAAGCAGTTACACGTGCAACACTGTCTTCGCTGATTGTTCCTGTGGGGATGATCCCGATTAATTCATCCTGATACAAAAATGAATTGTGCACCCGGGCCACCACTTTACGAACATTTTCTGTCTCGGCTTTCTCATTCTTCATTCGGATAAATTCGCAATTGAAAAGAAAGAGACCTACCAATACAATGATTGCTTTAGCTGCTCCTGCCCTTAAATACAAATTTCGAAATCTCATTTTTTTGTTAACTCTGCTAAAACGAATTTCTTGCCCTTATTATTGATTTTCACGCGGTATTTCTCACGAAGTTGACGAACCCAACTCTTTTCAAGATAATCCTGATAATCAGAAATCACCTGGGCACGGGCTTCGTCAAAACTACGGATACCTGGCGGAACCAATTGCTTAACCTCCACAAGATAGAATAGTCCGTCCGATTCTGTTTCATGAAGACCCGTTGACCAGCTAATCCGGTCAATTATCTTGTTTTCCTTCTTTTCGTAAACCCGATATTTCTGGATAGACTTAAACTTCTTCAAGTCCGCATCTGTCAAGGTGTCGCCCTTGTTTATTTTACTGATAATTTCGTCACGGATTGTTTTATCCTGAGCGGCAAAAATCCGGGCCTCAATGCGATCTCCGGCCTGATAGGTATTTCTATTATTCTGATAGTAGTTCCGTTGCCCCAACGTATCGGCAGATGCTTTGTTCCAAACTTCTGTCTCCATTATTTCAAACAATAAAATACCTTCCCGATACTCGGTAAGAAGACTGTTGTATTCGGGATATTTCTTTTTTAATTCTTCCTCTTCAGCAATCTGAATTCTTTCATCTACCAGATTTTCATAAAGCTGGTTCATATAACCTGTTGGAGTTAAATTAGTCACCTTCTGATTTGCCATAACATAGGCGACAAAATCTGAAATCATTACAGGATTATTTTGAATAGAAAATAATCTCGTATTCAATTTTTCTTTTTCCCCCAGGTATTTCCATAAGCCCCGGATAAGGCTGGAGTCAGCCAATAAAAGTAAACTTTGCTTAGCATCTTTATCCTCGGTGAACGAATACTCCTTTTTACGTTTGGCACTCAATGCCTGTTGCGATAATTGCAATCGCTCATCTCTACTTACCCTGCGCTTTAAAGAAGGTTCCATTTCCTTGTACCCCGGCAATGGTATTTTTTTCTCGAGGCGAATGATATGCCACCCGATTGAAGATTGAAACGGATCAGAAATTTCGCCAGGTTGTTGCAGTGAAACCGCCATCGATTCAAATTCCGGAACAGAGGCCAGCGCACCAACACCAAAAGGCTTTAGTCGACCGCCATTGTCTTTTGTATTTGCATCTTCTGAATACTCCTTACATACTTCATCCCAGTTTCTTCCGCCTTTTAATTGATCATAAACTGAAAATGCGGTGCTTTTAACTTTACCATCGTTCCCTGTACCGGTGCGAATCAAAATATGCGATACTTCCACTTCACCACGGGCTGGCTTGCGATCTTTTACTTTAATCAAATGATAGCCAAAGCGAGTTCGAACAATGGGTGACAATCCACCAACTGGTGCATTATAGGCCGCCTCCTCAAAAGGATATACCATCTGCAATGCCGTGAAATAACCAAGATCTCCGCCATTGTATTTAGCGGAGGGATCTTCAGAAAGTTCCCTTGCTAATTTTTCAAAATCCTCACCACTATCAACGCGTCTTTTTATTTCCGAAATTTTCTGATAAGCTACTAAAGTGTCTGTTGGTGGTGCGTCAGCCTTCACCGCAATAAGAATGTGGGCCGCTCTTATCTCTTCTGTTAAATGCTGATAGGTTTCCTGGGTTAGTTTTTCCAATGCATCGGGCTCCGTACGATACGGTTTCTTTAACTCTTCGCGATACGTTTTGAATTCCGCGTTGAATTTGGCAGTAGTATCTAGCCCACGAGCATGGGCTTCGGCAACCTTTAATTTAAAATTGATGAAGAGATCCAAATATTCATTTACTTTCTTTTCGGTGAAGTCTTCCGTGTTGTTCTGATGGTTCTTGCGGTATGTATATAATAACTCATCGGTGGTAACCGTTGTTTCCCAACCGTGAATAGAGGCAAGGATTTAGCCGGCTCTTTGGTTTGCCCAAAAGAAGAGGGAATCAGACT
>Ga0116178_10002975_pt1 | contig 12995 bp, 9 predicted proteins | sample AD_STIC12_MetaG_FD_89880 | JGI IMG/M metagenome (GOLD analysis project Ga0116178, IMG submission 89880) | Active sludge microbial communities of municipal wastewater-treating anaerobic digesters from USA - AD_STIC12_MetaG | ecosystem: Engineered > Bioreactor > Anaerobic > Digestate | place: USA... | reverse complement strand
GATGGCGCTGCCGGGGTGGAGCACGCGGCGGCGGAATTCCATGGTGCGGCCGGGGGCAGCGTCGCTGATGCGGTAGGCGGTGCTCATGCCGATGGCGCCGTGGGGCGGCGGCTGGTCGATCGCGACGTCGGCCTGATCGACAACCACCATGCGGCGGGCGGGCGGATCGGTGGCGGCGACGGGCGCGGGCGGGCTGGCGCAGGCGGCCAGCAGCAGGGTCGCGATGACGCCCGCACGGATCATCCCGCCGCGCCCTTCATCCATTGTGGCAGCGTAAGCGACAGCGCAGGAAAATAGGTGATAAGGATGAGCGCTACGATCAACGCGCCGTAGAACGGCCAAATGCTGCGCAAGGCGTCTTCCATTCGCGTCTTGCCAATAGCCGAGGCTACAAACAGCACGGAGCCGACCGGCGGCGTCACCAGACCGATGCCGAGGTTCAGCATCATGATGATGCCGAAGTGCACCGGATCCACGCCGATCTTCTGGACCACCGGAAGAAGGATGGGCGTCATGATGATGATCAGCGGCGACATGTCCATGAAGGTGCCCAGCAGCAGCAGGATCACGTTGATGATCAGGAGGACCAGAATCGGGTTGTCGGTGATGGAGGTGATGAGTCCGGCGAGCTGGGTCGGCGCCTCGAGGATGGCCAGGGCATAGCCGAAGGCGGTGGCCGCGCCGATGATCATCAGCACCATGGATGTGATGCGGACGGATTGCGCCGCCGCTTCGCGGAACCTTGTCCAGCCAAGCGAGCGATACGCCAGCGTACCGACGATGATGGTGTAGATTACGGCGATAGCGGAGGATTCTGTCGCCGTGAACATGCCGGACAGGATGCCGCCCATGATGATCACGGCAGCGAACAGTCCGGGAATCGCCAGCAGCATTGCACGCAGGAAAGGCGCCCAGCCAGGGAAGACACCACGCGGATAACCGCGTTTCACGGCGACGAGCCATGTGGCGACGGCCAGCAGGAAGGCTGTGACGATGCCGGGAACGACGCCCGCCAGGAAGAGATCGCCGATGGGCACGCCGATGCCACTGGCGGCGGAATAAATGATCATGTTGTGCGAGGGCGGGATCAGCAAGCCAACGATGGCCGCGGTCGCAGTGACGTTGACCGCGTAGTCCGCGCCGTAGCCCTTCTCCTTCATGGGCGGCATCAGCGTGGCGCCGATGGCGGAGGCGCTGGCTATGGCCGAACCGGAAACCGATCCAAAGAGCGTGGAGGCGCCGACGGTTACGAGACCGAGACCACCACGCGAGCGGCCGAATGCGGCCTCGGCGATCTGCACCAGCCGGCCCGCAATGCCAGCGCGGTACATGAGGTCGCCCGCGAAGACGAAGAACGGTATGGCCATAAGCGAGAAGGTGCTGACGCCGGCAGCCATGCGCTGGAATACAACGACAAGCGGAATATCGAGCGCGAGGAAACAGGCGATGGATGCGCCGAGAAGCGCGAAGGCCACCGGCACGCCGATGGCGAGCAGCACGGCCAGGGTGATCATCAGGATGGCGAGTTCCATCAATCGATCTCCTTCGCCGCTGGAGCTTCGGGCGGAGGGGCAAACAGGCGCTCAAGCGCAAACAGGAAGATGAGACCGCCGGAGATCGGCAGCCCGAGATAGGCAAGCCCGCGCGGCAGACCGAGCGAGGGGATGGTGTGGCTCCAGGTACGCAGGACGAGATCGCCGCCGAGCACAAGCATGGCGACACCACAGCCCGCCACCACGAGCCCCGCAACGAGACGCAGCGCCGTGCGGATTCCCGGTGGGGCCGCCTCCTCCAGCGCGACGATGCGGATGTGGAAGCCCTCCCGGATCCCAGCCGCAGCGGCAAGGAAGGCAAACCAGATCATCAGCACCTGTGCGGCCTGCTCCGACCAGGAGGGGCTGGCGCCGAGGATGTAACGGCCGATGACCTGCCAGCCAATGATCGCGGTCATGGCAACGAGCCCAGCGCCGGCTAGGCCGATCAGCAGGCGGGACGCCGCCCACGAAGCCGCACTCAGAGGATGCTTGCTCATATCGTCATGGCCTGGATGTCGGAGACGATGCGTTTTTCGAAGTCCGTGGTGACGAACTGGTCGTAGACCGGCTTCATCAGCTTCACGAAACTGTCCCGGTCGGTGACTTCATTCTCTTGCACGCCGGCGGCGAGGAGACGCTGGCGGGCGCTTTCGACACGCTCGTCCCACAGCCTGCGCATAAAGGGGACGCTGTCGGCAGCGCAGGCCATGACGATATCGCGGTCGGCGCTGGAGAGCTTGTCCCAGCGGGCTTTCGACATCAGCAGGACTTCCGGCGTCATCACATGGCGGGTGAGACTGAAGTATTTCGCAGCCTCGAAATGGCGGCCCGATTCATATGACGGCCAGTTGTTCTCGGCGCCGTCGATCACGCCTTGGACCAGCGACTGGTAGACTTCGCCAAGGTCCATCGGCGTCGCGTTGGCGCCGGTCGCGTTGATCATCGCCACTGACATATCGGAGTTCGGCGTGCGGATCTTCATGCCTTTCATGTCGACGGGCGTGAAGATCGGATGCTTTGTATTATAGAAACTGCGCTCGCCGGAGTCATAGTAACAGAGGCCCATCAGGCCGTGCGGCGCGAGCGTATCGAGGATGGCGCGGCCGGGCGTGCCATCGAGGGCGCGACGCATGTGTTCCTTTGAATTGAAAAGGAAGGGTAGCGACGGGATGGTGGTTGCCGGCTCGATGGCGTTCAGCGGCGACAGGAATACGCGGTTCATGTCCAGACCGCCGAACGTGGTGATCTCCAGCGTGTCGCGCTCTGCGCCGAGCTGTCCGCCGGCGTAGATGCGGATGCCCATGCGGCCCGATGTGCGCTCGGCCAGCAGGCGGCCCATCTCGGTGACGGCCTGCACGGTGGGATAGTCCGCGGGGTGCGTGTCGCTGGAGAGAAGCATGCGCCCCTCGCCACGCCCGCAGGCGGACAGCGCCAGCGCGGACAACGCCGAAGCGGTCGCTGCGCGACGCGTCAGCGCTGCTTTCCCGGCGGGATGAGTGTCCCTTGTAATGGCCGTCCTCCCTCGTGATCGCGCCGGCGATCGTTGCCGGTCGGTCTTATCCCCATCAGGAGACTTGCCGCCGGTCATATTCAATAATGGTAACCGGTGTCAGGATCGGTGCAAGCTCAGATTTCTCGATGGACCAAACGACCATTGTGGCCTGTCTCCCAAGGCTTGTAGACACTTTACGCTACGTCCGCCTGTGTTGCATTTTCGAGCTTCGGATCAAAAAATGCATGTCTTTAGGAAACCGGTGTCAATTTTCCTTGCGACTTAGGTAACCGGTAGCTATCGATATAAACAACACGGTGGGGGCGCCGCATCCCATCACATAAGCCAGGCCTGCACTGACGGGCCCTGGCAAAGATCAGGGAGTGGAAACAATGGCTCAATCGAGCAACAGAAAAACGTGGCTGCGCCTCGGGGCCGGCGTCTCACTGCTGACTTTGTCCTCCGCCTTCGGCTTGGCCGCGCCGGCCCTGGCCCAGCAGCAACCAGCTGCGGAGGGAACCGGGGACGTCGTCGTCGTTACCGGCTTCCGTGGAAGCCTTGCCGCCGCAATCGAAGTGAAGCGCGAAGAAAACGGTATCGTTGATGTGATCACGGCAGAAGACATTGCCGACTTCCCCGATCTCAACCTCGCGGAGTCGCTGCAGCGCGTACCCGGCGTGCAGATCGACAGAGATGGTGGCGAAGGTCGCACAATCAACGTGCGCGGCTTGTCTTCCGATTTCGTGCGCGTGCGCCTCAACGGGCTCGAAGCGCTGGCCACGACAGGCGGCCGCGACGGACGCCAGAACCGCAACCGCGCGTTCGATTTCAACGTGTTCGCTTCCGAACTGTTCAACTCGATCAAGGTGTCGAAGTCGCAGTCCGCCGAAACCGAAGAAGGCTCGCTCGGCGCCACGGTGGACCTGACCACGGCGCGGCCGTTCGACTATGACGGCTTCACCTTCGCGGGCGGCGCGCAGGTTTCCTACAACGATCTCGCGGAGAACTACGATCCGCGTTACACCATGCTGATCTCCGACCGCTTTCTCGATGGCCAGCTCGGCGTCCTGTTTTCGCTCGCCTACGCCACGCGCAACACCAGGGAGGAAGGCTCAAGCTCCGGTCGCTTCCGCATTCCCAGCGTCGATGGCTGCGTTGCGACCCCGCCGACCACGGGCACGGTCGCGGGCGGCAACCGCTGCTACCAGACCATTCAGGGGCCGATCACCACGCCGACCGGCGTGCTGACGGGCGCCGCCGCGGCCACGGCGGCGAACAACGCTGCCCACCCGCGCATTCCGCGCTACGGCCGCATCGGCTATGACCGCGAGCGACTGGGCTCGACCTTCTCTGTGCAGTATCAGCCGTTTGAATCGACGACTTTCGGCTATGACCTGCTCTACGCCAACCTGACGGAAGTGCGTCAGGAGGAGTTCCTCGAGGCGATCAGCTTCGCGCGCGAAACCAACGCTTCCGGCCTGCGTTCAACCGACCTGCTGGCCGGCACCGTGGACGCCTCCAACACGCTGGTGTCGGGTACGTTCAACGATGTCGACATCCGCGTCGAACAGCGTCGCGACAACCTGGAGACCGAGTTCTTCCAGAACGTGTTCCGTGTCGACCACGATTTCGCCGACAACCTGAAGGGTGAATTCATCGTCGGCCACACCCGCGCCGTTCAGTACAATCCGAACCAGACCACGCTGTCATTCGAGCGCTACGATGTGGACGGGTATTCGTATGACTATTCGGATCCGAACCTGCCGGCGTTCAACTATGGCTTCGACGTCACCAACCCGAGCAACTACACGTTCTCGTCTGCGGCGACGCTGGGCGATGCCTCGCTGATCCGGCTGCGCCCAAACAAGGCGGTGAACACTTTCCTCTCGTTCGACGGGCGCCTGAGTTATGAACTCGACGATGTGTGGACGCTGAAAGGCGGCGCGTCGCGCAAGCAGTTCGATTTCACGGGCACGGAATCGCGCCGTACAACCGAGGCGCTGCCCGCCAGCGTGCTGACGGCGCTGGGCGGCGCCGGACACACGATCGCGGACTACTCGACCACGGTGACGGGCTTCGGCAACAATCTCGACCTGCCATCCGGCACACCGACCAGCTGGGTCGTGCCCTCGATCAACAAGCTCAACAAGCTGATCGATTTCGAATGCGATTGCGTGAACGCGTTCGGCGACTTCCGCACGGATGCGGTCAACAGCCTTGGTGAAAACCGCGCGGCGACCGAGACATCGACAGGGTTCTGGGCGCAGGCGGATTTCGACTTCGAGCTTGGCTCGATGCCGGTCCGCGGGAATTTCGGCCTGCGCTATGTCGAGACCGGGCTGGAAGCGACGGGCTACACCAACCAGGGCACGGGGTCTCTGCCGCTGACGGTGGAGAACAAATACAACAACACGCTGCCGTCGGCGAACATCACGTTCGAACCGATCAGCGACGTGCTGGTGCGTTTCGCGGCCGCCAAGACGATTGCGCGGCCGAGCCTGCCGGCGCTGACGCCGGGGGGCACGCTCGACGCCAACCCGCCGGGCTTCTCGATCAACGCGGGGAACCCGTTCCTGGCACCGATCGAGTCGACCAACTACGATGTCTCGTTCGAATGGTATCCCTATGACGAGGCGCTGTTCGCGGTCGCCTTCTTCCAGAAGGACATCGGCACATTCGTGCAGCGCCTGCGTCAGCTGATCCCCTACAGCCAGACCGGTTTCCCGGACTCGCTGCTGCCAGCGGGCGTGGCCAACACCGAACTGTTCGACACCAATACCTTCCTCAACACGCCGGGCGGCGATCTCACCGGCTTCGAGGTGACGGCGCAGACCCCGTTCACCTTCCTGCCCGGACCGTTCGACAAGTTTGGCGGCCAGCTGAGCTACACCAAAATCGAGAGCGATGTGTCCTACGTGCTCGCCGCGACGATCGGGGCGGGCTACGTGAACGCGCCGCTGACGGGCCAGTCGCCGGAATCGATCAGCGCGACACTGTACTACGACGATGGCCCGTTCCAGGCCCGCATCTCGGCAGTATCGCGTGCGGAGTATCTCACGCTGGTGCCGGCGGCGAGCGGCAACGATTTCGAGGGCAAGGCCGATGTGCTGAACGTCGACTTCTCGGCATCCTACGAGATCAACGACCACTTCACGGTGTCGTTCGAGGCGATCAACCTGACCGACCAGTTCGACGAGCGCTGGATCTCGTCGGCGCGTCACAATAACCTGAACTACGAGCACACCGGCCGCGAGTTCGTGTTCGGTGGTCGCTACAAGTTCTAGCGACTGACGCATCCACCGGCGGCTCCTTCCCCAGGGTCGCCGGCGGACCGTTCTCCCCGGGAGGTACTGGCGCCGGCGCAGCAACGCGCCGGCGTTTGTTTTTGCGCCGGAGCGCGTGGCGCGCACGTGCGCGGATAGCTCCACTGCCCCTTGGCCATGGAAGTTCGCAGCAACTCGGGAATTCGACGGAGGGCCTGAGGGATGCGGGATACGCAGCATAAGTTGGCGTTGCCGATTGCTCAGCGCTACCGGCAGGTCGAAAGAAGAAGCGCGAATTCCCTCAGGCTGGTACGGCCTTGCAGCTAATCTCGCCGCAGCCAGAGAAGGTTATAAGGGAGCGTTGCCCAGCGCGGATGCTGTGGACACCGGTGATGGCGCCGCTGGAGACGAGTTGTCCCTCGCGCAAGGGACGGCCACGGGAAGCAAGGTGGGCGAGCAGAAAGCGGAGGCCTGCAATGGGGCCGCCGGGCAGGACGTCGGCGAAGCCTGTGCCAACAACGGCGCCGTCGATCAGCGTTTTGACTTCGATCTCGTTGAGGCGCTCGCGCCAGCTGGAGATTTCCGGCCCGAGAATGACGCCGTAGTTGTTGCCGAAGTCAGAGCTGACTACCGGGGAGCCAAGATCGTTGATCGCGGCCATCGGGCTGCCAGCGGTTTCGATGCCGATGTGGAGGGCGGCAACGAGGGCGATGGCTTCCTCGTCCGTCCAGTCCGTCCTCGCTGCCGGCGCATCGGCGCCTATGCGGAAGATGAACTCGCCTTCGACAGCGGCAAAGCCGCCGGTGAAGACCGGGAACGTGGTCTCCTGCCCTGCCGTCGCGCGGCGGACATCGCGCGAGAAGATGGGACCTGAGAGGCGCTCGGCGCCGAGGCGGGCACGCATCGAGAACGGGTTCACCATGCCGATCTTCCAGCCAGCGATCTCGTCCGGCCACAGCGCGATGCCAGCGTCCTGGATGCAGTAAGCCTCTTCAAGCGATTGCGGCATCGGACCGGGAAATCCGTCGAGCGGGCGGCGCGCCTGGCGCGCGCTAACCAGCGCCGCCGCGATCTCGTCGGGTGTTGCGACCCTCGCGCTGTCCATGCTCTCTACTTTCCTGCCCGGGCGCCCGCACGGCATCCGAGTGACGCCCAAGACATGACGTTTCCAGCGCGACAGTTGCGCTCTTAGGAAACCGGTGTCAATTGTTGTTGGTATGGTATTCCGTGGCCTTATGCAAAGTGACGGTGGGACATGATGAAGCTGCGCCACTTCAAGATCACTGTCCTAGCCACGCTTGTCCTTTCGGCATGTGTGGCGACCAGCGCGCCGGGCCAGGTCGGCGGGGCAAGCGGGCCGCCGACGCTGGTGAGCAAGGACGCCGTATCGCAGTGGTTTCCGGCGCCGATGGGGTGGGCCGCTGAGACCAAGGGCGGCACGGGCGGTCAAGTGATCCTGGTCACCAATCTCGATGCGAAGGGGCCGGGCTCGTTCCGCGCGGCGCTGGAGGCGAAGGGTCCGCGCATCGTCGTGTTTGAGGTGGGCGGCGTGATCGACCTTGGCGCGGAGACGCTGAAGGTTGCCGAACCGTACATCACCATAGCGGGACAGACGGCGCCCTCGCCTGGAATCACGCTGATCCGGGGCGGCATCGATATCACCGCGCATGATGTGATCGTGCAGCACATCCGCGTACGGCCGGGAGCTGCTGGCGGATCATGGCGCAAGGGACCGGACTTCGATTCCATCTCCACCGTCGGCGCGTACAATGTGGTGATCGATCACTGCTCGCTGACATGGGGGACGGACGAGAACCTTTCGGCGTCTGGCCCGCGCTTTACCGGATCAACGCCGGAAGAGTGGCGCAAGGGCGCGAGCCATCAGGTGACGTTCTCGAACAATATCATCGCGGAGAGCCTGGCGCATTCAAGCCATCCGAAGGGCGAGCACTCGAAGGGTTCGCTGATCCACGACAATGCTGCGGACATCCTGATCATCGGGAATCTCTACGCACACAACTATGAGCGGAACCCGCTGTTCAAGGGCGGCGTGCGCGGGACGGTGGTGAACAATCTGATCTACAATCCGGGACAGCGCGCCCTGCACTACAACCTCATGGCCAATGAGTGGGGCGCGACCGCCCCGGTGAACGGACATCTGACGGCCGTGGGCAATGTGCTGCGTGGCGGACAGGACACGGCGCAAGGCCTGCGCTTTCTCACGATCGGCGGACAGGGCGATCTCGACTATTTCGGGCGCGACAACCTGATGGTGGATCGGTGGGGATCGTCGCTGGACGAGCTGGGCTCCTACGGCCAGACCGGCGCGAAAATCGTGAAACACGGCGCTCCGCTGGACTGGCCTACGGGGCTGATCGCGCTGCCGTCGCTGCAGGTGGAGACGCATGTGCTGACGCATGCGGGCGCGCGGCCATGGGATCGCGATGCGGATGATGTGCGGATTCTCGCGGACGTGGCGGAGGGGCGCGGTGAGATCATCGACAGCGAGGACGAGACCGGCGGCTATCCGAAGCACGCGATGACGAAGCGCGCGTTCGATCCTGCGCAATGGGACCTCGCGACAATGCGGCCGAAGGAGGCCAACGTGCTGGACAATGGCGCGAAGGCGCGGGGGACGTGAACCGGCGTTTTTTCCTGCTGGCTTCGGCAGCGATGGTTGCTGCGCCGGCATGGGCTGTGCCGGAGGCGGGCACGATCACCGGCGGGTATGGCGGGCGCATCATCCGCGTGACGACGCTGGCGCCACAAGGGCCGGGTTCGATCACCGAGGCGGTGAAGGCCAAGGGGCCGCGCATCGTTGTGTTCGAAGTCGGCGGCGTGATCGATCTCGCCATGGAAACGCTCGAGATCAAAAGCGACGACATTACCATCGCGGGGCAGACGGCGCCGTCGCTGGTGACGTTCATTCGCGGCGGGATCGCGATCCGCGGCGAGAATGTGATCATCCGGAACATCGCCGTGCGGCCGGGCGAGGCGGGCCAAGCGAAGAAATCCGGTTGGGAGTGCGATGGCATCTATGCCTATGGCGCGGCGCGGGTGGAGGTTTCCAACTGCTCGATCACCTGGGCGACGGACGAAGGGCTGTCGGCTTCGGGCAAGCGATTTGAAGGCGCGAACGCGGATGAGTGGCGGGCGAACACATCGCACACGATCATGTTCCGCAACAACATCGTGGCGGAAGGATTGTCGAACTCCACGCATTCCAAGGGCGAGCATTCGAAAGGCACGCTAATCCACGACAATGTGCGCGATGCGACGATCGTGGACTCGCTCTATGCGCACAACCGCGAGCGCAACGTGCTGTTCAAGGGGGGTGCGCAGGGATTGATGGCGGGCAACGTCGTCTACAATCCGGGCAAGCGGTTTGCGCACTACAACCTGCACGCGAACGAGTGGGAGGGACATCCGTTCGAGGCGGGTAAGGTGCGTGTGGAGCGTAATGCGTTTCTCGCTGGGCCATCGACCGACGCGAAGGCGGCGGCTGTCATGGTCGGTGGCGATGGGCCTTTGACACTGGAGATCGAGAACAATCTGACGCTGCGTGCGGATGGATCTGCGCTCCCGATGACAGGGCGGTTTGGCGACGGGACGCCGGTGCTGGATCTGCGCATGAACACGCAGTTCGATGATGCGGCGGCGGTACGCGCGAACATGGCGCGCGCGCTGGAGACGTGTGGCGCCTGGGCTTGGGCGCGCGATCCGATCGATGCGCGGATCGTGGAGGATGTGCGCAAGGGGACGGGGCGGATTATCGACTCGGAAAACGAGGTCGGCGGCTATCCGGTGCGGCCGGAAACGCGCGCGGCTTTCGTTGAGAGCGAGTGGCATCTGGCGAGCATGGTGCGGCGTTCTTCGTGAACGGCGGCCGGTGAGCCCGCCGTCAACCTGAGGAGACCAAAGGCCGTCTCGAAGGACGAGAGCGGGCTTGCGGACACCAGCTACAAGGCCCTGTAGGTCACCGACCGGATCAACGCGCTGCCTTTGCCGCTGCAGTAGAGCGCAGGCCTCAGGCTTAAAAAATCCCACGCGGTGTTGTGATTGTAGCCGCTGGTTTCGAAGCGGACGCCGTATTGCGTCCACTTCGCGCCCGGTGTTCGCGTCCAGCTGGTTACGATATGGCGGTCGTTCTGGAGTTTGATTTGCAGGCGTTTGCCGAAGTCCTTTGGGGGCGCGTTGCGGCGTTGGGTGGCGACGCGGTGCATGACGAGGCCGGACTCTGTGAAACCGAGGCCACAATAGAGCTTGGGTGAATAGAACAGGAGCACGCCGGCTTCGGCGCCCTCGCCCAGTTCGATGTCGGCTTCGACTTCGTAGGCGAGATCGCCGTTGATGAAGGTGAGCGGGCGGCTGTCGGTGGGCGTGTTGCCGCTGGCGCGCAGGGTGAGGCCGTTGTTGTTGCGCGTCACGCGTGCAGCCTCGTTGGGGCCAGGGGCATGGAAGGCCCAGTGCATGCCCATGCGGTCTTTCGAAAAATCATCCGAGAGTGCGATGCCGTGCTCGGCGTTGGGGATGTTGACCGGTTTGCGGAGCGGCTTCGAAAGATCACCGCCGGTGGCGTGGAACCAGCCGTCTTTTGTCCATTCCACCGGGTCAAGGAGGCATTGACGGCCGAGAGTCCAGAAGCCGTTTTCGTAACCGTGATAGACCATCCACCAGGCGCCGTTCGGGCCTTCGAAGACAGTGGCGTGGCCACGTGACCACCATTTCTCGCGCGAGGACCAGGTGCGGACAATGGGATTTTCCGGATCGTGTTGCCAGGGCCCATGGATCGAGCGCGACCTCGCGACGATGACCATGTGGCCGGTGGGAGGACCGGCTGTGCCGCCGACGGCGGTGATGAGATAGAACCACTCTCCCCTGCGAAAGATCTTGGGGCCTTCAGGCGCGAAACCTTCGACGACCCATTCCTCAGGATAGCGCCATGGGTCGTAGACGTGTTCGACGTCGCCGATGGTGGAGAGACCATCATCGCTCAAGCGGATGCGGTCGCCGCCGGAGAGGAAGAGCCAGCGTGATCCATCTTCGCCGACGGCGTGACCGGGATCGATATGGCGCGGCAGGTTGAGATCGATGGGCTCTGACCACGGGCCTTCAGGATGCTCGGCGTGGATGACGTAGATCGAGCGCTTCTCCGGGAAGCGCGCGGGGATGAAGAGGAAGTAGCGGCCGTTGTGCTTGGTGAGTTCGGGCGCCCAGACGGAGCCGATGTTGGTCTTCAGGGCGGCGGTGAGCGGCGTCCAGTTCACGAGATCGCGGCTCTGCCAGATGACGAGGCCCGGATAGGATTCGAAACTGGAGAACGTCATCAACCAGCGATCACCGTCGCGGAGGACGGTGGGGTCGGGGTGATCGCCGGCGAGGATGGGGTTGAGGAATGTGCCGTCGCCAGTGTCGGCGCGACGCTGGTTCTCGATGCCGCGACGCCATTTGAGATGCGCCCAGTCGAGGCCGGCGGGGGAGATTTCGTCTTCGCGGCGGGAGAGCGGCGGGACCGGCGCGGGCGTGGCGGCGCAACCGGCGAGGCCAAGGCCGGGGAGCGTGGCGAGGACGTTGCGGCGGGTGAAGCTGGTCATTGAGACCCCTCGGGTTTTAGCGAGCGTTCCGCCTATTGCTACCGGTGTCAACGGATGGTCACGGCGTTGCCGCGATTGCCGGGCGAGGCCCCGGCGGTACAGAGATTGTCCTGCTTGACGGGTTGTCCGCCACGCGCGCATGCATGGGACATGAAGAAGACAACGAAGCTGGCGCCTGCGCCCAAGGCTGCACTGCCTGCCCCTAACGAACCTCGGCGAAGACCGACGATCAATGACGTCGCGCGACTGGCGAACGTGTCGAAGAAGACGGTGTCGCGCGTCATCAACCAGAGCCCGTTCGTCAACAAGGAAACCCGCGAGCGTATCGACGCGGTGATCGCAGAGCTGGGCTATGCGCCAGATCCGGTGGCGCGCGGGCTGGCGTCGCGGCGGAGTTATCTGGTGGGGCTGATCTACGACAATCCGAACCCGCAGCACGTGATCGACACGCAGCAAGGGATTCTCGACATCATCCGGGGATCGGGACTGGAGCTAGTGGTTCACCCATGCAACCGGCGCGACAAGGATTTCCTGCCCGGCGTGCGGGGCTTCATCGACCGGCAGAAGCTGGCGGGCGTGATCCTGCCATCGTCTGTGTCGGAAGATGAGGAACTGGTGGCGCTGCTACGCGATTCGGACACGCCTTATGTGCGGATCGCGTCGGTGCTGCTGGACAATGAAGAGAATTCGATCGTGACGCATGATCGCGAGGGCGCACGGCAGGCGGCGGAGCATCTGGCGGGGCTGGGACACAAGACGATCGCGCATGTGTCCGGGCCAGACACGTTCAGGTCGTCGCATGAACGACGGGCAGGATTCATGGAAGGGCTGAAGGCGGCGGGGTTGTCGCTAGACAAGAAGCTGGACCTGCGCGGGGCCTACACCTTCCAGTCGGGCGTCGATGCCGGGCGCAAGCTGATGGGACAGGCGATGAAGCCCACGGCTGTGTTCTGCGGCAATGACGAGATGGCGGCCGGCGTGTGCCAGGCGATCCGCGAGACGGGACTCGATATTGCGAAGGATGTCTCGGTAGTGGGGTTTGACGACAGCCCCCTCGCCTCGCGGATGTGGCCGGCGCTGACGACCGTCCTGTTGCCGGTGAAGGCGACGG
>Ga0116178_10002973_pt1 | contig 13001 bp, 7 predicted proteins | sample AD_STIC12_MetaG_FD_89880 | JGI IMG/M metagenome (GOLD analysis project Ga0116178, IMG submission 89880) | Active sludge microbial communities of municipal wastewater-treating anaerobic digesters from USA - AD_STIC12_MetaG | ecosystem: Engineered > Bioreactor > Anaerobic > Digestate | place: USA... | reverse complement strand
TGTGTTTTTAGTGTCTCGGCCGTTTCCTGGGGCTGGTCGATATAACCCATCATCACGGCGGGTCCCGATACGCAGATTTCCCCCTCCTCGCCGGGCGGCGCCTCTTCGGTGGTGCCGATTTTCACAATTTTCGCCAGCATGTCGGGAAACGGCACGCCAATGCTGCCTTCGCGGTAGCTCCCCAGCGGCGTGGCCATGATGGCTGTAACAGCCTCGGTCAGCCCGTATCCTTCGAGCAGCTGAACATTGCCGCCCTGCCTTTTGACCATGCTTTCAAAGCGCTCCTTAACAGGCCGCGGCAAGGCGTCCGCACCGGAGAACGTCGCCCGCAGACAGCTCAGATCAGCCTTCTGCATTTTGGGATCGCGCGACAGGGCGTCAAACAAAGTAGGCACGCCAATCACAAAAGATGGCTTCCGTGATCTGATCAGAGAGGCAACGGTCTCGGGTGTAAAAACCGGGACGAGGATACTTTTACCGCCTCCCATGAAACAGGCGTTGACACACACTCCCAGTCCGAAACCGTGAAAGATGGGTAAAATGGCCAGCACTGACGAGGCGTCGTCAAGCTTCCCCCACTCGGCGACCATCATCCCCTCACTGATAAAGTTCATGTTGGAGAGCATGATTCCTTTGGGCACTCCTGTGGTGCCCCCGCTATAGAGGATAACGGCCAGATCGTCCGTGTCCATCTTTGCCTGTGGTGTCTGGGGATATTTTCCCTTCATCACGTCCGCCCACCAGTGCACCAGCGGATCGGCAGGCACTTTTGGTATGAGTCTTCCTTTGGTGAGATTGAAGCCGATACGTTTGATTACCCCCAGGTAGTCGGGAATGCGCGCGAGAATCAGCGTTTCAAGCGGAGTGCTGTTTTGAACTTCCTTAAACTTGCCGTAAAAGGCATCCAGCGTCAGCGCAAAGCGGCTTTTGGCGACGTTTAGGTAAAATTCAATTTCCTTGGACGTGGAAAGTGGGTGAATCATACTCGCCACCGCACCCAACTTGTTGGCTGCATAAAAACAGATAATGCCCTGCGGGGAGGTGGGCATGGAGATGGTAATGCGCTCACCCTGCCCCAGCCCCAGCCAGGCCAGAGCGTCGGCACATTGATCTATTTCTGAGATGAATTTACTGTAAGTGGAGGTGTAGCCCATGAAATCATAGGCGATCGCGTCCGGCTTGGTACGGGCGGTCTGTCTGAGCGCTTCGTACATCGTGACCCGCGGATAGTCAATCGTTTCTGGAACATTCCCGTAAAACTTCAACCATGGTTTTTGTTCGTACATATCCGCACCTCCTAATTATTTTTTATGATGACACGGGAGTTGAACCCCCCTGCTAAAAAAGATTCCTTCCCGGGTGCCCGAATGGTTATCAACCATTAACCACGAACTACGCGCGCCCCTTCGACAGGCTCAGGGTGCGCGGTATTCCGTACGTCCATCAACTATCCACCATAAACTACCGGCTATCCCGGACTTTTTGCTTGATCCCAACAAACCACTTCTCCTCCACACCGGGCGTTTGCGAGGCGTGGACCTCCACAGCAAAGCCTGCCTCTTTCATAAAGTGCGAAACAATTCCCTCCGGACGAAAGCGCTCCGGAACGCCGATCATTTTAAGATGGAGCATTTCAATACGACGTTTCCAGGGAATCTTTCCCGGCACCGGAACAGTCGCACGTATCAGAAGCGAGCCGTCCGGCTCAAGTATCTCATAAATACGTTCCAAAACCAATTTCAATTCCTCATCGTCAAGATAATGCAGCATGTCAAGCATCAGAACATGGCTGGCGCGTCCTTCGACATCAGGCAAATCCGGCGCCCTGCCCGTCTGCACTGATCCGCGGGCTCCAATTACCCGGCGGGCAATGAGTACTCTTTTTACGTCCGGTTCCAGACCGATCACCCTCGCCTGGGGATAAAGCTCCAGAAGCCATGTGGCCGGCACGCCCCAGCCACACCCGATATCGATGAGCAGGCGGGGGTTTTTCACATAACGGTCAAGCTCGCCGAACATGGGGTCTAGTTTGATTTTGAAGCGGGCAAAAATGCGGGGGTAACCGGGCAGATGCCGGTAGCGCGCAATCGTGCGTCTTGTATGTTCGGACGTGCCAGGCATGGGTCGATCTTCGGGAAACTCAAATGGAGCAAAAATTCTTTTCATCAGGTACGGCAAAATCAGGTAAGCGCCCGCCAGAGAATAGCCGATGCCCAGGAGGGACACCAAACCGATGCTTTTGAGCAGCGGATGCCTGGCCAGCGCCAGCACGCCGAATCCGATGAAGGTTGTCGCTGCCGACAAAAACATGGCCGGCACAACCGTCTGCATGGCGGGGCCCTTCTCCTCCGGATGGCGCTGATAGGTGCAGGCGTAATATACGGAGTAGTCAATACCCATGCCCAGAATCACCACCCACAGCATGATGCCGGGAATATCCAGGGGATGGCCGATGATCTTGAGCGTTCCCAGCGTAGAGACAAGCGCAAAGGCCACCGGCGCGAGTACAGCCAGCGACAGGCGCCAGTCCATGAAAAAAATAAAGATGACCAAAACCAGACCGATGCTCACGATCACAGCGATTTTAAAAAATATTGTTTTCAAAAACTCGCCCAGTCTCTGATTGAACAAGTCGGCGTCGAAGATGTCGACAAGCCCCGTGGGCGCCAGCCGCTCAAATAAATCTCCCGGCCGATAGTTCTTGCCCACAGGAATGAGACTGAGCTGGGTAAGCCCTTCCGGCGTTTCCGTGATGCCCAGCATTTCATAATACTTTTCGGGAATGGGGGGCGCACCGGCATAGCCGGCACCAAGCGATTTTATAAAAGGATCAAAAGCATCCTCGGTAAAGCCGTATTGGATGGCCGCCATCTTCAGGTTGCGGCCCAGCTCCCGCACACGCCCGTCATTCCAGAAATTGTGCCAGGCTTGGTGATTGGCACGGGCCGACGCCTGGTCCGGAAACAAAACAGTGGGCAGAAATACTTTTTCCAGGCTTCCTCTTTCCGCCTCCGCGGAAAGCAGCTTCATCAGTTGCGCGTTCTTTGACTGCAGCTGCCCGACGTCCTGCGCGTTTAGCAAAATATAGCATCTGCCGGAGATGTCTCCCCAGACTTTTTGTATTTTCTGCTCGGCGGTGATCGTTTCCGGACTTACGGAATTCATGGTCTGCAGGTCGATATCAAAAACCGGTTTGGTAAAAATCAGCATGACCAGGGCAAATACCACGGCAGCGATGGTTTTCCAGCGTGCCGGTGCGGCGGCGCTATTTACGGCGGCTTGCAAAAGGCGGTTAGCCGGCCGCCGGGCCGGCGGTAAGGACAGGAATATGCGGGGGAAAACAATCTGGACAAACAGCAGGGCGAAAGTGATGCCCAGTGAGGCGAAAACACCGATCTGGGCCAGAATTTCAAAATCACTGATCAAAAGGAGTAAAAACGCGCCCGCGGTGGTCAGCGCCGCCGTCATTTCCGCCGCCCGCACCTCGGTCGCCACCTTCTTGCCGCTGGTGGCATAGGGCTGATCCAGAAACATGAGATAGGTTATCCCCAGATCAACTGTAAAGGCCATAATCGCCCCGCCGAAGCCTACCGCCAGCATCGACATGGATTCAAACACAAAAGAACAGACAAACAGCGAGGCAATCGCTCCTACTGAGGAGGGCAGGAGCGCCAAAAGGCCGATCAGCGGCCGGGGAAAGGCCACAATCAAAAGTAAGGCGATGCCCAGCACGGTCAGGATAATGGCCAGCCGGACATCACGCTTGGCGATGGCCTCGTTATCAAGTGCCGCCCGGTAGGCACCGACCGGTGTCAAAAGATAGGTTCCCTGTAGATCTTTTCTGTTTTCCAGCTCCTGACGGCATTGTTCCACAAGCTGGCTAATGCGGAAGGCGTGTTTAGTGTCTGTAGCGGAGCCGGCAATATGCGCAATGACCAGCGTGTGGCGGCCGCAGGCAGAGAAAATCCGCCCCTGATAAAATCTGGCTTCATTTGCCGGCAGCAGCGCCGACATCTGCCCGAGAATCACCCCCGAAAAGTTCAAAGGATCCCGCACCATCAATTCCGACCGCCCGACGCCGCCTAATTCGATCAGGCTTTGCCTGTTTTGCTCCATTGCTTCACGGATTTTTTCAGGCGCGAGAAGCGGCCTGATTTTTTGTTCCAGATCATTTTGATTAAAAAGCACCGGCAGACTATCCGTTACATGCTTAACCAGCTCAGGAAAGATATGTGCATCGAGACTCATGCCGACTTTAGTAAACAGGCCGCTGGCCTGAAGCTTTTCCTCGACCAGGAGCGCCGCCCGCGCCAGGCCGGCCGGATCGCCCGATTTTTGCTCAATATCGAGAAAAAGCCTGTCCTGAATCGGCAGGTGGCTGATGACGCGCCGCGCCGAATCCAGTACCGGGTCATCGTGCGGCATGGATTTGACAATGTCTGTTTCGATCTTTAAATGGGTGGTTTCCCAGAAGAAAAGCAGGCCCACGATCAGGGCGGTGACAATGACGATCGGCCATTTTATGTTGTATTTTTGCAGTAACATCCGGCCTCTTGGAGTATCATTCGCTTAAAATAGCCGCCATCTTTTTAAAACACATTTCCCGGCCGCCCGCAAGAGGAAAACTTAAGTAAAAACACTTTTATTTCACTTACATATCCACAATTTATATTATTATTTGATAGTTTTCAGGTTTTTTTGCTTAAGATTTTTTGCGGTCATGCCGATGATAAGAATAAGCGAGCTTCTGGGGTGTTCGTCAGAACCTTCCGGATGGCGGAATCGAACAAGAAAAAAACTACAGCGGTCTGTTCAATGGTTTGCCAGTTGAGGCCGAAATTAATTTAGACAGCGATTCCGGCCACGTTGAAGAAAACGGCGCATCTGGAACTCACCCAATACCCCCCGTGACCCCTCGCGGGGGGTATTTTTTCTGGTAAAGATGATTTGAATAGTAATAATACCAAAAAATTGAGAGCAAAAACGTGCAGCAGACGGAAACACCTCAAATCAACCTGAAAACAAAAAAGGTCCTGGTCGTCGATGATTTTTTCAATTTCCGCCTCACGCTCAAGAACATGATGAGGTCACTGGGAATCATGTATATCGACGATGCCGCCAACGGTGAAGAGGCGGTCCGTAAAATGGCCGTGCGCCAATACGATATTATCCTGTGCGACTACAATCTCGGCCCCGGTAAATCCGGACAGCAGGTTCTGGAAGAAGGCAAATTCCGGGGGGACATCAATTATTCCAGTATTTTCATCATGGTCACGGCAGAAAACACCCAGGAAATGATCATGGGCGCAATGGAGTATCAGCCCGACGCCTATTTAGTCAAACCTTTTGCCAAAGAAGTTCTCGAAAAGCGCATCAAAAACATCGCCACCAGAAAACTCAATATCAAAAACATTGAAACAGCCATTGCCGATAACGATTTTGATCATGCTCTTCGCATCTGCGATGAGCTGATGACACAAAATCCGAGAAATCTCTCCGAAATCATGAAACTAAAAGGTGAGGTGCTGCTGAAGAAGGCCGACTATAAACAGGCGGCTGAATTTTTCGATCATGTTTTGCAAAAAGGCAATGTAAGCTGGGCGCAACTGGGGCGAGGACGGGCCGACCTGCTGATGGGAAATTACGAAAGTGCAAGAGACAGATTTGCCGGTATCATCAGTCAAAATGACAAAATCATGTCCGCCTACGACTATCTGGCTAAAACGCTCATCAAAATGAACGATCCGCTGGAGGCACAAAACGTACTGATGAGGGCGACCGAAATCTCTCCCCGCGCCCTGCTCAGGCACAAATATCTGGGTAAACTGGCCTACCGTAACGAAGATTTTTCCACAGCGGAAACTTCATTTAAAGCCGCCGTGGAACAGGGCAAAAATTCCTGTTTCAAGAGTCCGGAGGACTACACCAGCCTGGCCAGGACTCTCGTTCAGCGTGCCGCCCCGCAGGAGAGCCTGAAAGTTCTGGGAAAGGCTCTCCTGGAGTTCCCGGACAGAAATGACGCCCGCATGCATGTAAACCTCGCCGAGAGCTACGCATACAATGCCATGAACAAGCCGGCCGAGGCCAGGCGCGCCCTGGCGGAAGCGCAAAAATCAGCGGCGGAAATGGCGGACAATATTCCCCGTGAACTGTCGCTGGCACTGGCACAGGCACGCATGATGGCAGGAGAAACAGACGAGGGGCTCGCCATCATGAAAAAAATTGTCAGCTCTCATCATGATGACGAGGAAATGCTGGCTGATGTGCGCACTTCTTTCAAGGAAATGGGCATGGCCGACCAGGGAGAGGAACTCATCGCCGCAACGCGTGACGAGATTATCAGTCTGAACAACGAAGGTGTCGCTCTGGTACGTGGCGGAAAAATTTCTGAAGCCATTGCCTACTTCGAAAAGGCGGCAGACCACCTGCCCGACAATAAAATCATCAATGCCAACGCAGCTCATGTTCTGATGCTCGACATGAAAGAAAAAGGAGCCGATGAAGATGGTTTGGCCAGGGCCAAATATTATCTGGACAGGGTTCGGAAAATTGACGAATCCTATACCGATTATGCGATGCTGATTACCATGTATCGCGAGCTGGCCACCGGGGTGCTCATATGAAACAAAGTATCAGTTTTACCGACATACTGGCGATGACCCTGCATGACACCAAAAATTCTCTGGGCATCCTGTTTAACAACCTCGAAGATATCATTGCCGGGTGCCGTGCCGAAAACTGTGCCAAATATTCTGAATTCTATCTCCTGCAATATGAAATACAGCGGCTTAACAACAGCCTCATCAGGCTTTTGTCTCTGTACAAAGCCGAAAAATCACAACTGGCCGCCAATATCGACTATCATGCGGCAAGTGATCTGCTGGAAGAAATCGCGGCTTCTCACGAAATTCTGCTGGCGTCCCGCGGCATTAAGCTTTTCACACAAAGCGCAGATGATCTGTTCTGGGCCTTTGACCGCTCCCTTATCGAGGGCGTCATCGACAACGTCATCAACAATGCCTTTCGCTATGCAAAAACGGCTGTTAAAATCAGCGCCCTGGAGGAAAATGAATACTTCGTCCTGAAAATCGAAGACGACGGTGCCGGCTATCCGCCAGGCATGTTGTTCAACGAGGGAAAGCAGCCGGACTTCAAACAGGAAGTCGATTTCAAAACAGGCTCGACGGGGCTGGGACTGTATTTTTCGCTGATGGTTGCCGATTTACATGTTAATCGGGAGAAAAGGGGATTTATCTCCATCGCCAACGGGGGCTCACTCGGAGGCGGCGCTTTTTCCATCTATTTGCCCTGAAGGAGACAAAATGGCACCTAAAATTTCCACTGTCGCGGACCTTTTTCACAGGTTCCATCAAAGCGAAATGCAGCTCAAACAGGGGAAGATCGCCGCCTGCCTGATCAGCTTTAAGGAAGTGATCGAAGCGGCGCCCGCCATCCCCAAAACCGAAAAAGAAAAAAATGAATTAGATCAGGAAATTGACTTTTTTTTAAAAAATCTTTCCGCCCATAAAAAATTCCAGGATATTTTCGGCAATATCTCCTTCGGGGACAGTGATCTGGAAACCAATCTGGAATTCATCAAAGGGATGATTATCGCACAGGAAGAGGAAATTATCGAACGATACCAAAAAGACGAAGAAACGGCCGAAGCACTGCGGCTGGAAATCGGTCAGGAAAAACGTAAACAGGAAGAGGAATTCCGGCAGAAAGTCTCCGAGGCAATCGAAAACATCGATCAGGATAACCTCCCCCGTGCTCAGGAAATCATGGACGAAGATGAAAGCATCCGTGAGGCGGTGGTCAGTCACTACAACGATCTGGGCATGCAGTTCCGCGCTGCACAATCATTCGAGGAGGCGATTACAAATTATTCCAGAGCACTTATCGTGTCACCCAATGACGAAAACCTGCACTACAACATGGGGCGTGCGCATTGCGAGGCGGGCAATACGAAAAAAGCGGAAGATTTTCTGGCGGCCGCCATGAAATTAAACCCGGAATTCGACGAAGGAAAAATTCTCTACGAATATCTGATGAAGGTAAACCGCTGCCCGGAACACTCCAGACCTGACCAATGCCAGGATAAAAATATCGCGGGCTATTTCAAAAGCATTTTTGCAGGCTTACGAAAAACCAAGCCGGCAGAGGCTGCCGCTACGGACGAACCCGAAGGCGAAGCACCGCCCGCTTTGTGACCAAAGAAGCAAAGCCGTCGTCAAGGGCCGGTGCTTTTCCTGATGACCATGGCGTACACCGCTACGGGCCGGCCCCGGTCAACAACCAGCGGATTGATATCGATTTATTCGGTCTCCGGAAAGCTCCAGGCAAGCTTTACCTTCGCCGCCGGAGCACGCAGGCGTCCGGTCGCCCTGCCATACCGGCGGCATAGGCGCGGCAACCTCAGTTACCGCTGGTCTTGCCTCATGATGCACCAAGTTTCCCACGGGCAAAACAAACATAACTTTTATCAACTTGACACAAGCAAAATGCGCCTGTTATAGAAAAAAAAGAGGACAAAAGAGGCATCGTTCAGGAATCAGGCACAGATAAGAACTTTTCAGTAAGCCACAATCCCAAATGGTTTCTATGTTCCTGAAATTACTTTTTAGCATTAAATACAGCCGGCGCGGGAAAAAAGATGAAAAATCTGATCATGGATATTAAACACATTTTGTCAGGATATAACTTTTTCAACGACAAATACCTGCGTAATATTGATTTCGCCAGGGAGAGTTTTGCCGCCGCGCTCAAAAAAGCCAGACAATATTATGACGGTAAAAGTCCGATAAAGACAAGCCCGGAGCTGGTTCATGACTCATGGATGAAAAATATTGAGGCGCTTGTTCCATATTTTAAATTCAGGATGAATGAAAACTTCCTTTTAGATGAAATCATCAACGGCACGATGGTGTTTACGGACAAAAAGGTCAATATAAAAGAATTGCAAAATCTTTCCTCCGTAATCAGTGCCGGGACAATCGCAAAAATTGTCAGCGGAAAATTGAACAAAGCTTTCATAGAAGGGAAATCGAAAAAGGCGGCAATGATAAATTCCGTCCACCATCTCCATCATCTGTTTCAGTTTGAACAAACAGCAAAACAACGAATTGAATTCAGCGGTGATATTGTGGAGTTCGGCGGAGGTTACGGCAACCTGGCGCGTATTGCAAATAACATGGGGCATCACCGTAACTACCTTATTATTCATCTTTTGCCGTTGTCGTTCATTCAATACGTTTTTCTGGCCACCGTATTTGATGAAAAAGAGGTGGCATTTGCCGATCAGGCAACAGACGGAGCAAAATTCATTCTCCACCCCTTATTCGGATCAGACACAATGAATGGCCTCAGCTGTGATCTTTTCATCAGCACCTGGGCGCTCAGTGAAAGCCCGCGCAAAGTCTATGAATTAGTTGCCGGCTGCGACTGGTTTGGGGCAAAACAGCTGCTGATGGCGTACAATTATGCCTGGAAACCATGGCAGGACGGCGAGCTGGAAGCATCTCTTGAAAATAACGGATGGAGCATAAAAAAACAGCCTATCTCTTTTTTACCCGGAAACTTTTATCTCTTCTCAACTCGCTGAAACCGGCGTTTTATTGAATGATCATTTATACTTCTGCCCGGCTTAGTGCATGGGTTTAAATTATCCTGGACACCGGCATGCCTTACGATCAAGCAGTCAGTCATATAAGCCCAGATTACGCAATAGAGCATTAAATCCCGAAAAGATCATCATTACAAGCGAAGAGCAGCAACCTAAGTCATTGATTATATGAAATTGCTTCGTCACTTTGCCCCCGTAATGACTGTTTAAGAACTTTGAAAAACTACTCTTATTCGTCATGCCGGCGCAGGCCGGCATCCAGAAAGCTTTGAAATAACTGGATTCCCGCCTGCTTCGACAGGCTCAGCAACCAGCGCGAATAGCAATATTGTTGTTTTTATGTGGTTATGCAAACGTCTCTGTTTTTTGTAAATTATTTTTCTATTGCATAATCTGGGATAAGTATGCCCGGAGAAAAGACAGATCTTACGGGTACTGACGATGATCACCAAAGACCATTCACCCCGGATTGAATAACATCAAAGTGTTCTGGCGAAGCATGTCGTCAACTTACTTCAGTAGCTCCAGAATTTTCTGTTATGCATCTTCATATTAATGATTTTCCGAAAAACTTCGGCGGAAGAAAGGATATCGTTTTCCGTAAAATATTTTCCAATCAGAGGTTGTGTCAGCTTTTGCTTCTCCAGAAGTTTATACAACTGATGGCGCGACAGACGTCCCAGACGCACGGCACATTCCCCGAATTTTTCGCCGCTTCGACGATTGCGCAAAATATCCAGGATGTCGCCGCCTTTGAGCCATCCCCAGCTCACGGCAATCGCTCCCACCGAGGGACGTTGCAGTTTCTGCCAGACGATCGCCTTGATCAGTGTAGAAAGGGAAATGTCGCCCGCATAGTAGAGGTACTGCCCGAATAAAAGTCTTCTGAGCGGCATCCGGCCGGAGTAAAGCGGCTCCGATCGGCCTGACGCGGAGCGCGGCGGAGGTTTGCGCCGGGCAGCGGGGCGTGGGGCCGTTCGCTTGCGCTCATACAAAGTACCTTCTTCGTTTAGTGAATACTTCCATGGTGCATCGAGAAACGCACACAGCAACTGGTAAGCCCGGCTGATTTCCTTGAAGCGGTCCTCCATGAAATCCGCCCGGCCCGCAAGCGCCGCCGCACGGTCGGGATGGGTTTCCATCGCTTTTTTGCGATATGCGGCTTTCACGCCCGCCGGTTTCAGGTAGCGTAAAAACTCGATCGAAATGTCAATTTCCGTCCCAAACAGCGACTCGCACGCCTTGAACAAATCGTGTCTGGAAACTTCGGCCAACGGCAATGCTTTTCCCTCCGTATTCCCGACAATAAGCCGGTTCAGCCCGCGGCGGTTTTATGAAAAATACCACATGCTGCGGCAGAAATACAAGCGTCAATGCCACTTGACTTAACGACGGGTGAAAATGCGGGTGAAAATGAGGCGGGTGAAGGTTTTGGCGTTGAGAACAAAATCCGCAAACGGGCGGAAATGAGAAATTCTGGAATTTTCATCACCGTAAACCACGCTGACGGGTACTTCAATAATGGGAATGCCCCGCCGCCTGGCTTTCACGAGGATCTCGACTTCGAACTGAAACCGCCGCGCCCTGGCGTTGAGTCCCATCGTTTCCGGCAGTGGGTAAATCCTCATGCCGCTTTGTGTGTCGGAAAGTTTCGGCCCGCCGGAGGTGCGGACCCAGAAATTGGAGAATTTGCGTCCGAAACGGCTGGTCCAGGGCACATGGCCGTCTGTATCTTCCATGCCCTGGCGCGCGCCGATAACGATCGGACGCTTTTTAGCAGGAATGGCGTCGATCAGTTTCCACACATCCTGCGGATCATGCTGACCGTCAGCGTCGATCGTTATCGCAAAATCCGCCACATGGGAGGCGGCCATGAATCCTGTCATCAGCGCCGCCCCCTTGCCTTCATTTTTTGCATGACGTAAAACAGTGATGTCTTTTATTTCTGCAAGATATTGCGATGTCTGGTCTGTCGATCCGTCGTCCACAACAAACACAGGATAGCCCAAAGCCAGCGCCTGCCTGGCCACCTGCGCTACTGTCGCGCCATGATTGTAAACCGGAATCACGAAAGCAAACCGGCTGTCGGCTAAGCGCAGCGACTGTCCTGCCGCAGCGTCCGACGGCATAATGTTTTCCGTCATGGTTTTATCCTCTCATGCGGTTTTCAAAAAGGCCATACCCCATGTACCCGGCCCCATATGGGCGCCTGATGTCAGTGACAGAGGCTGCAAAATAATAACTGCCTTGGGATAAAGTCTGACAAGCTCGTCACCGAATTCAGAGACCAGCCTGCGGTTGTCCGAATACTCAAGCATGATCAGAGCGCGTGAATCCCCGTCAAGGGAGGCGGCCAGTCTTTCTCTGGCCATTTTGAGCTGGTCTTTACGGTTTCGCGCAACGCCCATTTTTTTGACCCCTTCCGGGTGCGGCGAAATTACCGGCTTCATCCTGAGCATATCGCCGAAGAACGCGCTGGTCTTCGAAAGACGACCGCCCGCTGCCAGGTACTGAAGCTTTTCCAAAAAGACGTATTCCTCACACGTCTGTACGGCTTTTTGGGCAAATGCGATTGTTTTTTCCACGTCCTGCGTGTGGTTAAAATATTGCTGCACGGCGAGCACAATCGTGCCTAGTCTCCCGGAGGCAGCTCCGGTATCGATCACCTGCAACCTGTTTTCGTGGTCATGCTGCTTTTTCCAGTCCATCACCACATCGTAATTACCCGTATAAACGGAGCCGACACACAGGTACAGTACTTTTTCATAGCGAGCCAGCACGCTCTCGTAGAATTGATGCCTCTCGAAAATGGACGCCTGTGACGTGCTGACCTTGATACCGGCCTGCATGGCCTTGTAAAGTTCCTGGGGGTGAAAATATGTCTCCGGCAGAGACTTCTCGCCGACGTTTAAGTAGCTGTTCAAAAGCGTAAATCCGTATTTTTTTGCGTCGTCGCGGGTAAGCGACCCCGCCGCATCCGTCATAATATGCAAGCCGGCATCGGCGGGGGCATTCATGAAATCACGGATCTGAGAAGAAAGATTATCGGACTCCCAATTTAGCACGCTGCCCAGCTTGCTCATCCGGGCCTTGACTTTGTCTTTGTCGTTTGTGTGCAGGTGCACTTTGTACAGGTCGCCTTCACGGATGATAATGGCGCTGTCCTGATCGCCGGCAATTTGTTCAAGTTCATCAGGCGAGGTATCGATTCTCACTACGGTATCGATGCAGTAGCCGTTTTCCCCCGTTTCGCGAAAAGAAGATGATATCTTCAGCAAACCCGCGAATACTTCCGTCAGCGGGCGGTATTTCAGTTCCATCCCGGAAAGGGTATGGAAAAAACCTTCAAAAAAAACATACATGCCCAGGGCACCTG
>Ga0116178_10002972_pt1 | contig 13004 bp, 19 predicted proteins | sample AD_STIC12_MetaG_FD_89880 | JGI IMG/M metagenome (GOLD analysis project Ga0116178, IMG submission 89880) | Active sludge microbial communities of municipal wastewater-treating anaerobic digesters from USA - AD_STIC12_MetaG | ecosystem: Engineered > Bioreactor > Anaerobic > Digestate | place: USA... | reverse complement strand
TTTTTGCAAAATCTAGGAAAAAAATTTCTTGACTTTTTAAAAAAAAAATAAAAAAAAGTTTGACCCTATCAAAAGTCAAGAAATTTTTTTCCTAGATTTTGCAAAAAAGAGGGGATAGGGAATTTTTTACAGTTTTCGAAATTTCGATATTTATTTTTTTTTTCGGCGAAACGAAAACTGTAAAAAATTCCCTATCCCCTACTTTTTGCAAAATCTAGGAAAAAAATTTCTTGACTTTTTAAAAAAAAATAAAAAAAAGTTTGACCCTATTAAAAAGTCAAGAAATTTTTTTCCTAGATTTTGCAAAAAAGGGGGGATAGGGAATTTTTTACAGTTTTCAAAAAAGTGATCAAAATTTTTATTATTTCGCTGAAAATAATATTTCTTTTTTCCCCAACTCTTTAATGTATGCACTTGTTACAATTACGATTCCTTTTTTCTTTTCAAGATATTCGTCAACTATTTGAGCTCTTTCTGGTTTATCCACAGATACATGGGCTGATAGTTTTGGATATTGTTTAAATTCTGGTTTTTGTTTATATGTGTCTTCGTACATTTGTTCAATAAAAAAACGTACGTGGTCGTTACAAATGTATACATTGTGTGTGGGCACATCATTTTTATAACCTCTCATAACGATACCAGGTTCAATAACGATAACGATTGGTAAACTAAGTAATTTTAAATATTTTACCATTTTATCAACGTCACTAGGGGTTGGGTCAACATTCAACATTATTGTCACGTGAGTATCTTCTCCTCCAATGTGTAATGCAGCAAACATGTTTTTTTAACTATTAGTGGGAAAGTAAATTTTCGAAGAAAATTTACTTTCCCACCCCCATGGATCACTGCGCGACTTGCGGATCTTCCAAATCTTTAAAAGCTTGTTCAGGTTGCAACTCTACCATGTATTGTAGTGTTGATTGTCAACGTAAAGACTGGAAACATCATTCGGGAATTTGCAAACAACTTGATATTGAAAAAGACATTTCAAGAAATTTGCAAGCCTACATTGAATATTTGGAACAGGAGCTTGAAATTGAGCGCGAAAACAATAGAAATATGAGAGCAAATATGATGGAAACGGATTCTGAATAATATATAATAAAAAAAAAATTGAATGAAAAAAATGAAAGAAGAGGATAAAAGGAGGAGAAGGAGAAGGTTTGGTTTCTTCTTTTTGATTGGAATTGCAGTTTCAATTATTGTTCCAGCATTTACAGCTCCTCCTCCACAAAGAATAGCAACTTGTGGGGATGTTTTTTATTCAAATTACACAAGTAACTACACCCCTGCTTTTTTCAGTTCAAACTGTATTACGTTTTTGAACAACAGTTTATATTTCATAACGTATGATGGTGTTTTTCCATTTTCAATAATTAACGATACTGTTGTATTTGGTCCAAATCAAATTAATGGTCAAGAAGGCGCATTGTTTGCTAATACCTATGGATGTGGACGTAAAGATGATACAACAATTTATATATCCTCCGAGAGTTATGCATTAGCTACCATATCAACAACTGCTACAAACATTACGGATTTGAGCGGTAATCCATACCTTGCTCGTGGGTTTGCTCTTGTTAACTATACGGATTTGTATTCTGTATATGAAAATTCCATATATTTCAATAATACAGTGCTTTCAACTCTCATTCTATCAGATGCACCCTGCATTAATTTATTTGGATATGGATTGGCATGGGATCCCATTACAAAAAATACTTATATCATTTATTCCCGTGCTGAATTTCTTGAATTTGAAAGAAGAATCGGTGTTGTAAATTTGACAACGGGCATTGTTGATCCTACATGTGTCAATTTTACAGAGATTTTCAGTTCCATTACATTTGATTCCACTGGACAATTGTGGTCTGTTCTCAATATTGATAATCAATACGATGTAAAACGTCAATCACTTGTGCCGCCTGTCAGGTTTTTGAACTTTTCAAAAGCTCCTGAAATTATAAGAGAGGAATTGGTTTGTAATGGATTCGGAACAAAACGAGGTTCACCCATAGCTGTTGCTAACAACAGATTTGGTAACCCGACGAAATTGAGCGGCGATGGAAAAACCGTTATCGCAGGTTCAATTGTCAGCAACGTCAATAACATATTTGCAAGAGTGTATCGTTTCTTCAAAAGCGAATGGTATCAAATAGGATCAACGTTTAATCAACCATTGAAATCTCTTGCAATTTCTGAAGATGGAAACATTATTGCAATTGGTAGTATGGTATCGAATTTGACAAGAGTGTACAATTTTACCAATTGCACATGGGTTCAAATTGGAAATAATATTATAGGAGGAGGAGACGCAGTATCTTTGAGTGGGAATGGATTAACAGTCGCACTTTCAAATATTAATGATACCATGACGAATAACACCATGGGCATCACATATATTTACGACTGGAATGGAACCACATGGAATTTAAGAGGCAGTCCAATTATGGGTGTTAATTCTTTAGATTACAGTGGGTTTGACATTTCCTTATATGGAAACAATAGAATCGCCATTGGAATTGTTGAATTCAATGGAACAGGTAGAACTGAAGTTTATGAATGGTCAGGAACTGCTTGGATTCAACTGGGATCTTCCATTATGGGAGAAAACTTATCAGATAACAGCGGTAATTCCGTGTCATTGAAAAACAACATTGTTGCAATTGGTGCATGGAGAAATGATAATAATGGAACAGAGTCTGGTACCACTCGAGTTTATCAATGGAATGGTGTTTTATGGAACCAATTGGGTCAAGATTTAGAAGGTGAAGCCGCATTTGATTATTTTGGAGCAACCGTTTCATTATCCGATAACGGATTACGTCTTGGCGTTGGTGCTGTGCTCGTTAATAATCAACTTCCAGGATACGTTAAAATTTATGATTATCAATCAAATTTATGGGTTCAACGAGGTTACACCTTTCGTGGAGCGCAATTTGGAGAAATGGGATATTGTTCATTATCAAATGATGGTGGTAGTGTTGCAATTGGTAGCCCTGGTGGTTTGCCTCCTTTTGGTAATAACGTAACCATTTACTGTTTACTGCCAGTGTAATTTATTAAAGCACAAATTGCACACCTTATATATACACTCTCTTGTTTTGCAGCATCCTTCAGGGTGGTTCCAATCGTAAAGATTCAAAACTCCATCATTATTCATATCACACACTCGGAAAAACCAAGGTTTGGTGAATGAAGGAATTTCAGAAAGGGTAATATTTCCATCATGATTTAAATCCACATGACGGGAGAAGCAGTCCAAAAGTCGGTCCCTTTCCATGGAGGAACATCTTCCAGCGTATGCAAATACCAAAAAGAGAAGAAATAAGAAGAGCATTTTTTTTAATCTTTTTTTTATGAATAAAATTAATAGTAATTTAATTCAAACTACGGATATTCTCCATCGTTCCCTTATTAAACTGAGTGAACGTGGATTAAAGATGAATGAGTTGGAGGAGAAATCTGATATGCTTTTGGAAAGTAGTAATCAATTCATTTCATTTTTCGATCCTTGGTATATTCGTATCGGGAAAACTTGTTGTCGTCCTTGGTGGTTTCGTTGGGATCGGGAGGAAGACGAACCGCGTACTCTCCCAATGGTAGTAATTTGAGATTTCTAACAATTTCAATATCTTCTTGATACTTTGGAATTTCTAAATTTTGTAAATAAAATCTAAATATCGTATTACGTTCTCTTGCTTTGTGACGGCAAATATTATGAAACTCTTCAACAGTTCCAAATACAACACACTTCTTCTTTGCTCTAGAAACTGCAACATACGGAAACTCTCTTGTAAAGAAGGTATTTGGATCCTTGTAAATCCAAAATATCACATTATCCCATTCCGAACCTTGTGCCTTATTGCAAGTTGTAGCGTATCCCGTGGTCAAATCAACTTCATTAATGGGAACACGTTTACCATTTGTCAAATACAAAATGTCTCCTTTGATTTGACTAATTTGTCCCATTTCTCCATTTCGAACAGAATCATACTTTTCACTGACCAATTTTTTGGTAAATACAATCTTTTTCCCTGGGTATATGAAACAACCGTTCAAATTGTAAGCGCCTTTGGGCTTTTTCAAAATTCCTCTACTAATCAATGTATCTTCGTAGAGCTTGTTTAAATGACGCGCATCCGCTTTACGAAGCGTTACAATTTGAAGGCGCATAGTGTCATCCAACGTTTTGACCATTTCCAAAACCACTGATTTAAACGAAGCATCCGAACGATCCGAAATAATTTGAAGACATGATGTGCTGAAATCCACTTTCTCACTCTCCCCTCTTCTAATGTGAGAAGCTGCTTCTGCTAAATTCTTTGCATCGGGATCCACTCTCATATTCTCAGTTAGCATATATGAATGTTCTCTATACTTATTGACCAAATCATAAAATGGACAACCCGGTTTGATAGGGAAAATTTGTCCCAAATCTCCCACAATGATAATAGAGGAGAGACCTGTCATACATCTAATTAATCGACCAAACAGCTTCACATCAACATTTGATCCTTCATCAATAATTAAAACGGTAAACGATTTGATCCACTCCAGTACTCTCTTATCTGTTGTATTCTCTATTTTACAGCAAATGTAATGAATGGTGTTTGCTGTTTCAGGACGATCACCAAAACGTTTCTGAAGTGAATCTACCATCATTCCAATATATGTAACAACAATAGGACCTCTAGGAGGTTCTCCAATATCACGCATACACAATTGAGACATGATTGCGACTAGAGTTTCCGTTTTTCCCGTTCCTGGAGCTCCTTCTAAAAGAGTAATGTGATTCTGAAGAGCATGTTTTACAACTTTCAACTGATCTTCCGATAATTTGGAAGATGGTAAACACGCGGAGTAGGGGGGATGATTCGGGGGGGCCGAAGGCCCCCCCGAATCATCCTTTGGGAGGATCTTGGGTCGATTCAAAGAGGCCGAAGGCCTCTTTGAATCGACTAATCTTCTAAAATTATCAAACAGCTCCTTATTAATCTTGACATCCTTTGCAAATCCTACATAATCATCATTAACCATGGTAAGTCCTTGAAACATTAAAAAATCAAACGCAGGTTTCATATCCTTATCATTCTGCTCATATGCCACTTCTTTCCAATGTGTAAAATAATCATTAAACAGTGTATGCACTGAAAACAAATCATTTCCTCGTTCTCGTTCTTCATTCATATAACTGTACAATCTAATGGCTTGCAAATACAGAGGAAGCACTCTCTTTTGATATTTCACTCTAAACGTGTGAAATCCCTTGTATTTTGCTTCTTTTAAATCGTATTTAGATACGTACTTATCGAAACATGCTTTCCATGGGTAAACATCCACCAATTGTGTGAGTTCTAATAATTGTTCAGCATTCAAAAGTTTCAACTTCTTTTGATTTTGAAATAATATTCTCAATGGTTCTTCATAATCCATTCTAAAGTAATCACACATTTTAAACATTTCAAAACATTCCAACTTTTTAAACTCTTCTACATGCATTGGAAGCTTAATTGATAATACTTGTAATTTTTGAGCGGGTGTCGGTGATATTTCCAACATGAAGTAATTTAAATCATCTGTAGTTATATTGAATGGATTAATCTTTTCATATTTCACATTTGAATTTTCATGTAACGTTAGAACGTTTTTATAATTTTTAAAGTTTCCAGATATATAAAAATTTTTAGAACAGGTATCTAATTTACCCTGGAAGTAATCTGCATTTTTAGCACCCGATATTCTAAATCTTCCCCAATAATTCTTTCTTTTAAACTCGGAAGGATCACATTCAATAATTTTGAATTTTTGAAAACCGTATGAAGGTGTGGGTTGACTCATTGCTCACAAGTGTGGGGAGCCCTCTCAAAAAAGAGTATCTCGAAACCCCTAAACTCGTAATTGATTTTAGAAAAGATCAAAAAGATAAAAAATGGTACAAGAATGATTCGATGAATTTGGAAATTGAAAATGTCTACAAGGATCAAGGAAGAGCAGTAAAGGATAAAGACCAAACAATCAAAAAGTTGTGCAAAAAGATTGTCACCCTAATGAATGAAGGAGAACAAGTACTTCTTGTATGTTATGATGGTATGACCACATGTGGATACATTGCAATGATTTGCAGATGGTGGTACCTATGTTCCAATGATAAGATTGAAAAGGATTTTGATTATATGAAGGAAGTGAGAGATGGGAACGACTTTACATCTGCAAAAACAAAGGAACAACGAGAACAAATGGAGGAAGTGAAGAAGTTTGCATTGTTGGATATGAGATGGAAGAGGTGGAAATGAAGTTTTATTTTCTTTCACCCAATTCACCATGTGAAACGGTAGTCTTTCCAAACTTTTTTGGAACATCACTGGTTCCTCGTCTTCCACGAGCCAAAAAATAACCAAAGTGTCTAAACACTGAAGACAAGGCATTCAGCTCTTCCAATGTCCAACAAGGAGCACCGTAAAACGCTTTTAGGAAAGTCTCCCATTCCTGTTTGGTTCCATACTCTGATTTGCATGGATAAATGACCGTGTTATCATTTTCCCACGATTTAAGTGTGGTCTCTGGTTCAATCCAAGGCCATTTGTCCGTTGGAAAACATAAACGAATAGATTTGTAGCTGGATTTATCTTCAGGATCTTTTCCGGGCCAACTTTTGAACAAGATACCACCTTCTTTGATAGGTTCCAAATCCAAAACATATCCAGGACCAAGAAGCTTTTGATACTCTTCAATAATGCGAAACATGATATGTTTTGTAACAGATTCACTCATATGGAACATGGGTCCATTTGTAAAAGTGTAAGCAGGACCCTTTTTCATTTTTTAAACTTTTATCACTTTAATAATTTTCCCTTCCTCCTCAGCCTTTCTAATGGAATCTTGTGTTCCTCTCCCCTTTTCACTGGGAAAAGCAATCATATGGGTGCATTCATGAACGATATTAGTATTCCTTCTGATTCCTGCAGATTTTCCATATTTCTTCCACTCAGGAACCATAATTAATGTAGGTATCTTGTGAATTTTTGCCCAACGTTCAGCAAGGGAATCAGCTCCTGATGCTCCTCCAGATACAATTAGCTCTGGCATACCAAATTTTAAGACATATTCATCTATATGTTCTTTAAATTTGTTCCAATCATTAAATTTGCGATAACCAACAATTGCAAGTTTCATTTAGACCCTTAAAAGACCCTAAGTTTTATTTTATTCGAATAATGATCAGGACCTGTGGGACCTCTCAATCCACGCGGATAAATATATCTCCTTGTTTGTGCATTTAATTTCCACAAATATTCACACGCTTCATATTCCATCTTATTCTGCCAGAAATACAATTTCGAATTTTCTAAATCAACCAATTCTTTTGCCTTTTCACATTTTGTTTTTTCAATATTAATTTCCTCATGTAATTCATTTTTTTCCCTTTCATAATTATCGTCTTCTTCTTTCTCTCTATTTCTAATATCAGATGTGTATGTTACACCGAGTACCAAATGTCCCAAATTTTCTACCGTTTCCTTCAGTTCTACTTCTGAATACCCTTCAGGAAAGGTAACAACAATTTCTGATCCATTAAAACCATCAAAATTTGCAAGAGCACTGATGCATTTTTGATAAGAAGGAGATCGAGCAATCGAAAGAATAAAGAATAAAAATAAGACCCTCATCGTGATAAACTCATAATAGCATTTACAATATCGAAATCATGAATTATTAATGCGAGTAATGACATACCAAGAGATTTTCCAGTTTGATTTTTTACAATAATAATATCATCAGGAAAGTTAATATCGGTAATTTTTGGACCCACAAACTCCAAAATCGACATTTCGTCAATCAAATTCATGTCATTATTATTTCTATACAAAGAATATATGAAACTTTTCGATATTGTTCCATAGTCATTAATTTTTCTATTATAATATTCCCAAAAACACCGACTGTTAGATAGTTTTTCAAATTTAAAATCATATATTCTTTTTTCTTCCTCAAAATCATGTTTTTTACGCTCCTTTAATTGATATTCCGTGAAAAAACCTCTTAATCTTTTATTACAAGAAGAGAGATTCTGCTTAGTTTCAAAATCACAATAATCACTCATTAATAATCTCCAGATATCAACTGGAAAAATTTTAAACCCATCCATTTCATGAATATTTTTATTTCACTTCATGGAAATACATATGGTTATACAAATTATAAAGGATTGAAAATATCCAATTCAAAGATACTAGAAACATGGAAGGAGTTTATTATGGAATCATTCACTTTGAAAAGAACGAGTGAAACATCATTTATCATCACTCGATATAGTCAAGATTGGAACAGTGTTTATGAATTTATTTTGGAATCTTTATGGGTTGGAGAATCTTTGAGAGTGAATATACCATCACTCGATATCTTCAATACATTTGGGTCGAACCAAAACTTATGGGACATTTAAAGGTGTTACAATAACAACAATAAATAACGATATTAAATCCATTGTATATCTAAATGCCGGCCATGATTCATACAGTATAAGATATTTTCCATATCTTATAATGATGAATGCAATAACAGGTGTTGATTTATACAATTTAAATTTTTTACAAAAGGGCAAAATAATGACGGCCAATGTTAGAATTGATTTGAATTCAAATACAATATAGAGACATATAAAAAGTATGACCCTTTTGAAAAACATAAATTTTTAAAAATGGAGGGTCCAAAAATTACAGTAAAAGGAGAAACGGATTTACATACTTTGGCAGTAATTTATCCTGCACATGATACGCATTTCGGAATGTCGGTAGGAGATGTAATCAATTTAGTAGCTGGTAAAAATGGGTTTAGTAATTTAAATCAATTGGGATTGAAAACGATAAATGGACTTGAATTAAAACGAGGAATATTTTTAGAATTTAAATTATCTCCAGTGGTTCATTTGTTCACTTTGAAAGGAAGGGTTCAGGAAGAAACAAAATATCAGCAAATATTTGTCTTTCGTTATAAAGATGGAGGACCATTTATGAAAATTCAATTAGCAGAAGATAAAATTGATGTCAATGAATTATTGATTGAAGCATGTATCAATTTTAGTTTGGAGATTGAAAATTATGAATTATATGAATATGAAGATAAACCGTTTGAATTTTATTTACATTATGTACATTTTAAAAGTGAAAGACCGACTTATGAATTTGAAAAATTTAATATGAGAAAATAAAAATGGAAGAAGGGGATCTTTTATGTGATGGTGACTGTATCGGATGTGAAACTGAATTTTATCATGATTTATTTTATTGTCCAAGATGTTCTTGCCGTAAAACTGAAAGATATTTAGGTACTATAATTCCATTAAATTTTATTATGAATAGACCTCATATGACATATAAAACAAGAAATAACATTCATTCATCTTCTTTCTGTCTTTGATTACATCCCTTATAAGGTGATTGTGTACATCCAAAATAACAGTCTCCACATAAAATTGAATATGTTTCATTTGTATATTTATTTTCCCAAAGATACATTGGTGTTCCGGTCATACATCTATAATGTGTTCCTTCACAACAATTACAATAAAATGCACAAGGTATACAGCCTTGAACGAGTTTAAAATCTCCACCACTATTCATTATTTAAATATTTCCCGTTAATGTATTCCAAAATCCGTTTCGCGTGCACGAGCAGAAAAAACAAGTAATGCTAAAAAATATCCAAATTCCTAAAATAATGTACAATATTCCAAACAGAAACCCTGTGATCATCTCTTTTTTAATTTTCTCACATCGTATTTGTTCCAAAAGGTCTTCCACTTTGAAAAACTTATAGATGGATATGATCTGAATGATGTTTTTGCCAGTGCATCTGTATCTAATCCATCTCTTGGTTTCTCTTTCTTGTTGTTTTCAATCACCCAGTTTCTTAGAATCTCATATGCAAAACCATATTCTTGATACTTTGGATATTTTTGAATAAAGTTTGTAAATTCTTCAAGAGTGTGTTCAGTGGGGATTTCGGGAGCGGCCGAAGGCCCCTCCCGGAATCCCGAAGACCCCGGAAATTCCTCAAAGAATGGTTCTGGTTGAGATTCCTGAGGGGCCTTCGGCCCCTCAGGAATCTCATAATTCTTCCCATATTTTGCATAAATCTCAGTATAAGGCAGTATCTCTCTAGTCGCAACAACTTCTGCATTGTTCCCATTAATTTCATATTGTGCATTGTTATTATCCATGGTATTTGCATATCTTCCAACTTCGTCGATATGAAAATTAATTCTTGCATCAAAATACCATCCATAAAATGGACCTTCTGATGTAATTTCCAAAACATATGCACTACTCACATCTTGCCGATTGCATAAAACCCCTCCGTATACACAAATGGGATCTCCTCTTTCAAATTTCTTACTTGTGAATAACCCGTAACCAGCGTTTGGTATATCGGATAACAACACTGCGAGACCATCATCTTTAATGACCCAGTTGGTTAGTTTTATGAGTAGCTCTTCATCTTCAATTTTTCGAACAATAAATGAGCTTATCCACGATTTAAAGTGGGAAAACTGGGGGCCTTTTGGGGAGATCCCGGGGCCGGAGGCCCCGGGATCTCCCTCAATTTCCCAAATGTTCTTTTGGGAATTCTCGGGGCCAAAGGCCTCGAGAATTCCCTTCTTTATAAATCCGTTATAAAAATTCACCAACGACTCTTCCTCCACGGGAAATCTAAACAAAATTTCAAAATAATCATACTTTTCAGGAAAGTTAACTTTGATGATTCCCAAAAATTCTTTCACTTTGATTGAATATTTATCAGGTTTATAAATCCATTTCTTATTAAAATGTTTCGCAATTTCTTTCCATCCAAACTTTGTGTCCACATTTAAAAAGTCTTTGTATTGTGCCAACGTTTCAATAATTAAGAATTTACCATTCTTCATGAGTTTATCAAATTCTCTTGTCAAATAAGTCTTGGAAATGTTAACATCCTTATTTTGTACTACTCCATTGTATTTTAATTTATTGTTGGAACATTTTACTTCCAATCCACCACTTACTTTAAATGAAAAGGATTCTAAATATTTATATCTCTCCATTTTTTTCTTTATTTTATTTTAACATGATATTTATATTTCATAAATATTGATATTGTTTTCAACCAAAAACATTCCTTTTTATGACTTTTCCAATCTTTCTTTGAACATTTTACACTACAATATTTGTAAAAATGACAATCATTGCACGCGCCTATAGCTATTTTCTTTTTACAAAAATCACAATTCGAAGGTATTTTTGCAATCCTCTTCATCATATCTTGATGAACGACCTTTATCCGATTCATTAAACATTCAAAAAAATGCTCAACATGAATGTCCACTCGATTTTCAAAAATTTGATTCAAATCTTTAGCTTGATCCTCAAATGTATCAAGAACAAGACTCACCATGTCTTGATCAGAATCCATAATGCAAAATATCTTACGTTCCAAAGCACATTCACCACAAAAACAACAACTAACAAATGAAGAAATGTAAAGTGTGTCTATTTTTGCAATTAAACAACGAATTCCAAGAGCCACCGTTTTATCCATAATGTCGGCGGCACACACACAACATGTGGAATGACATTTCTTAAGCGCTGAATCTTCAACATCACGATCTTTAACGACGGTATACATTAAAGTAGGAACAATTCGATGAAGGTGGACAACGTTATTGAAGAGATGTTTCTCCCAGAATGAGGAGGCGGAATCTATGGAATCTCGAAGAGATTCCATAGATTCCGACATTAAGAACCCTTAATTATATAATAAATAAAAAAAAAATATTTTTAAAAATGAGACTTACCGACGTTCCTAAAGATCCACTTAGCTTAATTGCTAAACAATTTGAGGATCCTTTTGATATTAATGCATTTGAAAATAGTCATCCCAATTTTAAAGATTCTGTAGAAATTTATCATATTTACAGAGAATGGGAACGTAAATTAATGCCAAATGATGATATAAGAATAATTGCGACAAAAATATATACATTGTATGGTGGTTTTTATAGAATATTATTTCGTAAAGAAAATGAATTAATTCTTATCGAAGAAACATCAGAATTATTTGTTAATATTACCGTTATTCAAGGTGAATCATTTGAAAAAATATATTTAAAAATACCTTTCTTAAAATTAAACGTACAACCTAGACTAATTGGATATTCGTATTCTGGTCGTAACCAATATGGGATTATTATTTTAATATATACATTACTTTTAAATGGATTTAAAAATGATCATGATTATTCGTATTTAGGTGATTTAAGCAATTTAAGATTGAAAGAAAAAAAAAGATTTCCAAATGATAAATATAGAATATTGTCAATATTTATATTTGCAACGGATTATGAACCAAAATTTATCAAAAATGGGGAAATTTATAAATTAAAAGTAAAAAAATCACAAAGAAGTGTAGAAGGTATATACAAATTATTCGAAAAGGGTTATATTTATGATAATGGAATTCGAACATTACAAACAAGAATATCTGATTTAACAGTATTTTAATCTAATAAATTATTTATTTGATTACCTCCAAAAATAATAGTATAACCATTTTGATATAAAACAAAAGGTCTTGAACAATGATGACAATGATTATCAAATTGATATTGTTTCATATCACATCCGATGCCTTGACATAAATCATTAATTAACCCTTCGTTCATCCCAAAATTCAAAAGGTTCCAAATTCATCATTTTTCCAATCAATTTACGAATGTCTGGTACCACTTTTAACCTTTTAGCACATAATAACCACATTTTACGTGATTCAGATATTTCATATTTTTTGCGGGATATAGTTTCGTTGTACATGTCACAAAATCGTGACCAATAATTATCCCAAAAAAGTGTTACTCTTAAATTATGATTTTTCCACATTTTATAACTAAAATCAAAAACTCTAATTGTTGTTACATGACCTGGTATGTCTGTATCTGGCCAACACTCTTTTACCAAAATACC
>Ga0116178_10002971_pt1 | contig 13006 bp, 8 predicted proteins | sample AD_STIC12_MetaG_FD_89880 | JGI IMG/M metagenome (GOLD analysis project Ga0116178, IMG submission 89880) | Active sludge microbial communities of municipal wastewater-treating anaerobic digesters from USA - AD_STIC12_MetaG | ecosystem: Engineered > Bioreactor > Anaerobic > Digestate | place: USA... | reverse complement strand
TTACGTACGCCGCAGTCTAATAAAATTTGTGAGCCTATGCCATAGGTGCGGAGCTCTTGATTGATGCGAATTGGCTCATCGGCGCCCTTAATGCGCTCTACAATGGCGCTTCCTATTTCGTTTTGACGTAGTAGCACCATTACCCCGGCCTCAGCATTGGCAATGACTTGCATGGCTTTTAGCGTGTTCCAGCTATGTGAGCAACTTGTGCTGTCTAACAAATCAAACACCGAAAGCGGCTCATGTACGCGCACCAGCACTTCTTTTTCGGCTGTGGGGTTGCCTTTGATGAGCGCTAAATGCGTTTCTTTGCCAATTTTATCGCTGTAGGCGACCAGTTTCATTTCACCATAAGGCGTTTGCACCATGCGCTCGGCAGTGCGCTCAATAAAACTTTCAGTTTCAGCACGGTAGTGAATTAAATCTGCGATGGTGCCAATTTTTAGGCCATGCTCAGCGGCAAAAGTCATTAAATCAGGCAGGCGCGCCATGCTGCCATCTTCTTTTAAAATTTCGCAAATGACGGAAGCGGGTTCCAAACCAGCTAATTGCGCTAAATCGCAGCCAGCCTCCGTGTGGCCAGCACGAATCAATACGCCGCCATCCATTGCTGTGAGTGGGAACACATGCCCTGGGCTGACAATATCAGATGGCTTAGCGGCCTTTGCCACAGCCGCTTGAATGGTACGCGCGCGGTCAGCCGCAGATATACCCGTGGTGACACCCTCAGCCGCTTCAATTGAAACGGTAAAGTTGGTGCCCATGCGCGCGCCATTTTTTTGCACCATTTTGTTGAGTTGAAGTTGCTGGCAGCGTGATTCCGTCAGCGTCAAGCAAATCAGCCCACGGCCATATTTGGCCATAAAATTAATATGTTCAGCATTGGCGAATTCTGCCGCGAGTACTAAATCCCCTTCATTTTCGCGGTGTTCATCATCCACCAATACCACCATGCGGCCGTGCTTGATTTCTTCGATGATTTCTTTTGCGCTGCTTATTGGTTGATGCATTGCTGTTTTCTCTTAACTTTAATTTTTTCTATTGGCTTTCTGAGGCCCATTCCGTCATGCGTTCCACATAACGGGCGATTTGATCTACTTCCAAATTCACGCGGCTACCCGCTTTTAAACACTTTAACGTGGTGTTTTCAAGTGTATGCGGAATCAGATTGATGCTAAAAGTATCGCGCGCGACTTGATTGACCGTCAGGCTGACGCCATCCACACAAATCGAGCCTTTTACGGCAATGTATTTTGAAATGGCATGCGGTGCTTTGATGTCTAAACGCCAGCATTCGCCTAGCGATTCAAAGCGAACTACTTCTCCCACGCCATCCACATGCCCGCTCACCAAATGGCCGCCTAAGCGGTCTGACAAGCGCAAGGCTTTTTCTAAATTCACCGGGTGCGCGTACTGCAAACCTTCCGTGACCGAAAGCGTTTCTTTAGAAACATGTGCAACAAAATGGCTGTCGTCAAAACTCACCGCAGTGAGGCACACACCATTCACGGCAATGCTGTCGCCCGTTTGCACATCGTGCATGTCGAGTCCGGTGCATTGAATGTTGAGTTTTAAGTCTTCGCCCGCTGGGGTGGCCAGTGTGATTTGACCGACGGTTTGTATGATGCCTGTAAACATGCCGCTAATTTTAGCAGACTTGATGTGCAAAGTATCTTTTGCTTTGCGCTAAGAATCAGATTTTTATGCGTGCAATCACAGCGATATCGTGATGTGAAATTGAGTGTGAAAAATGGATTTAAAAGTGCAATTTAAGCACCAAACCTTTTGAGGTGCCCTGCGAGCCTTTATTTATAAGGCTCGCAGGACAGTAAAATTTTCTCGGGAGAAATAACGACGATTTTAATGCGATTTACCGAATGTGAATTCATGCATCAATTCATTGCGGATTATTCAAATAATTCAGGTTTGGCCACGCCGTAGCCTTGTGCGTAATCTACCCCAATTTCTTTGAGAATCTGGATAATTTCGTTATTTTCAGCAAATTCTGCAATGGTGTGCAAGCCCATCACGTGGCCGACATTGTTAATGGATTCAACCATGGCGCGGTCAATTTTGTTGTTGGCAATGGCTTTAACAAACATTCCATCAATTTTGAGAAAATCGACTTCGAGGTTTTTTAAATACGCAAAAGAGGATAAACCGCTACCAAAGTCGTCCAGCGAGAATCGGCAGCCAATTTTTCGCAATGCCTGCATGAATTGACGGGCTTTGTTCAAGTTGGCAATCACCGAAGTTTCGGTAATTTCAAAGCAAATGCGGCTTGTATCGACGCCATAATGGTTGATTTGTTCAATGACGAAGTCAAGAAAGCCTTCTTCAGACAAGGTTTGACCTGAGAGGTTGATGGCACACACGTAACCAAAATTAGCACCTTTGCGGGCGATAATGGAAAGCGCTTCTTTTACGACCCAGCGGTCGATTTCTGGCATGAGGTGATAACGCTCGGCAGCGGGTAAAAAATAACCTGGCGGGTAATATGAGCCGTCCATCGCTTGCATGCGAATCAGCAACTCACAATGCAGTTCAGCGTTAGGCGTGAGGCTTTCCATGCGCTGTATATAGAGTACAAATTGTTTGTTTTCTAATCCGGTATGAATGCGCGATACCCATTCAAGTTGATTGTTATGCTCTTTGATGTCGGCATCGTTTGAGCGGTAAATATGGATGCGGTTTCCGCCTTCTTCTTTTGCGGTGTAGCAGGCAGCATCCACCGTGCTGAGTAATTCGCTGAGCGTGAGATTGCTGTTGGGTGAAATTTCGGTAAGCCCGACACTTGCGCCAATTTTGAACACTTTGTCATCAAAGGTGAAACGATATTCGCGAACAACCTGCAATAAGCTCTCAATGATTTCCTGTGCTTTGATTAAATCGCAACCCATGAGCAGTAAGGCAAATTCATCACCGCCCAAACGCGCTAAGGTATCTGAACTCCGTACTTTAGCTTTGATGTGATTGGATAATTGTTTTAACAGCACGTCTCCCGCCATGTGGCCGCATGTGTCATTAACGATTTTAAATTGGTCCAAATCAAAATAGGCTAAACAGTGGACGCGATTTTCTGTGGCTGCGTCATCAATCGCGAACTGGGCTTTACGGTCAAATTCATAACGGTTAATGAGACCTGTGAGTTGGTCGTGCCGCGCCTGAAATGACAACTGATTTGAAAGTGTGCGTAACATGGTGACATCGTGCAGCACCGTGACAATGGCAAAGGTGTTTCCGTCTCTGTCATATAAAGGTGAGGCGGATTTACGAATCACAAATTCGTTCCCATCGGCCCGCTCAAGAATGACTTCTTCGAGTGCGCTGTAAGAGTCAGTGAGCCAATGGCTATCAACGGGAGTGGTTTTATCCTCGGCCATTAAGCGAAATAATGCATTCAGGGTTTTAATTTTAGCCTCGCTTAACCGAATGCCCGTCAGCCGTTCTGCCGCGGCATTCATGTAGAGTACAAAGCCATTTTCATTGCTGGTGATGACCGCATCGGCGATGCCTTCAAGGGTAACTTGAGCACGTTCTTTTTCTAGCTCAAGTTCGTATTGTGCGTCTTCGATACGGTCTAACATGCCATTAATGCCATGCGATAAACTCGCTAATTCATCGTTTCCATGCAGCTTGCGAATACGTGTGCTTAAATCGACCGATTCACTGATGCGCGTGACATCCTCATTCATACGTGAGAGACGTAGCAATACCATGCGGTCAAACAGCCAGCTAATCGCAGCCAGCATGAGCGCGATAATGGAGGTAAACCAAGACAACAAACTTAAAGTGGATTCACCTTGTTCGAATATTTCACGGTCATCAATAGTGGTTAAAATAAGTTTTTCAGACTGTCCGATATTATTTAACAGCGCATAACCCGCTACTTGCTCATGGTTGAGCGGTTTGCTGAACATCTTCATTGTTTCAAGGTTTTTTTCAACCTCAGCTTGTGATACCTCCAGTTTTTGCTGAAAAACCACTTTTGCACCTACAACTTTATCAAGATGCTCCATGAGCGCTTGATCCAGATGGCGCACCATAATAAGCGTGCCACGGCGAGTTGTTTTTTTGTCACCACTGGTCGGTAGAATGCTAGATGCCGAAACAATACAGACACCTTCAGGTGTCCAAAAAAATCCGGAAATTTTGTTGTGGCTGGCGTCTAAAAACACACCCTCTTTGCTAATGGCTTGCGCGAGCGATGGTGGTATTGGCCACGGTTTTCCTGTGGAATAATCAAACCCTCTTTTGTAGTGCGTTGCGCCTTCAGGGGTAACCAGTAGAATGGCTTTTACTTTGAGGTTGGCAAATGTTCCATCTGTGAAGTTTGACTCAATAAAACGCTGGTCAGGCTGCGCCATGTATTGGTAAGTGTCATCCCAATGCGCATATTCAGCAATAATGCCGTCTAGCTGCTCAATTTGTTCGTTCAAAAGCGTTGCAGCACTACTGACTTGAATGAGCGTTTTGTTTGATTCCAGTTTGGCATAGCCGTCGTAGAGGACTTTGCGGGCGGAAAAAAAGACGAGCGTAAACAGCAGTATCATCCCTACCGCTACCACCACCAACATTTTGGCGCGTAATCCAGTAAAGTGTTTTTCTGCCATTGAATCTACCAGGAAAGAGTTATTGCAAACGTATTGTGATAACGGCAAGCAATTGCCGTATCTTTAATTTTTCTGCAAATATAGAGTATCTCACATGAATGCGCTAACACAAGCGGCAACCCACAAAATGTATTTCTGAAAAATTGGATAAGCCTGATAGAATGCGGCTCATGAACTCTCTTCCATTTGAATTGTTTGTTGGTTGGCGCTACACCCGCGCCAAGCGTAAAAATCATTTTACTTCATTTATTTCGATCACCAGTATGGTCGGGATTGCCTTGGGCGTGGCTGTGCTGATTATTGTGCTGTCGGTCATGAATGGTTTTGGTACGGAACTGCGCAATCGTATTTTGGGTGTAGCCTCGCATATGCAAGTCATGGGCATCAACAGCCCGTTATCTGATTGGCAAAATGTGGTAGCGCAGGCTAAAACAGTGCCGCAGGTAAAAGCGGCAGCGCCTTACGTGATGGGGCAAGGCATGCTCTCTTTTGGGCAATACGCGCAAGGGGCGATTGTGCGCGGCATTGTGCCGGCGCAAGAAGTGCAAGTCGCTGAACTTGGCAATAAAATGAAAGTTGGCCAGTTAGATAATTTACGTGCCGGTGAATTTGGCATTGTGCTGGGCATAGATTTGGCGCGTTATTTAGGTGCAGAGTTGGGCGATAAAGTGATGCTCATGACGCCGAACGGCCAAGCCACCCCAGCCGGCATGGTGCCACGCATGAAGCAATTTAAATTAGTCGGCGTGTTTGAAATGGACATGAAAGAGTATGACGGCAATCTTGCGCTTGTTCACATTGAAGATGCGGCAAAACTGTATCGTATGGGTGATGATGTTTCAGGGGTGCGCTTAAAGTTGGACGATCCTTTTCACGCCAGCGAGGTTTCACCCTTGCTGAGTTTGGCGTTAAGTGGCCAGCAAAATTATTACATTAGTGATTGGGTTGATGAAAACCCCAATTTTTTTGCCGCACTCAAAATGGAAAAGCGCGTCATGTTCATCATCATGGCATTAGTCGTAGCGGTGGCGGCCTTTAACATTGTGTCTACACTGATTATGGCGGTGACAGATAAACGGGCTGATATTGCCATAATGCGCACATTAGGCGCTAGCCCCAGCAGTATTATGCAGATATTTGTGGTGCAGGGTGCGTTGATTGGCGTCATCGGCACCCTTGCAGGGGTAGTGTTGGGTGTGTTAATTGCCCTAAATATTGATGTTATCGTGCCTTTTATAGAACATTTGTTTGGTATCCAGTTTTTAGATAAAGATGTGTATATGATTACCTCGGTACCCTCTCAATTGCTATGGTCTGACGTGCTGGTGATTATGTTGACATCCTTTGCGCTAAGCCTTTTGGCAACGTTATACCCGAGCTGGAAAGCGGCCAGAATGAACCCCGCTGAGGCTTTGCGCTATGAATAACGCTACTACAAAAACAAACAACATTTTGCGCTGCATTGGGCTGCAAAAAACTTATGCAGGGCTAGAAGTGCCGGTATTGGCCGGAATTGACTTTTCAGTCAATGCGGGTGAGCAAGTCGTTGTGGTCGGTGCGTCCGGCTCTGGCAAAAGCACTTTGTTGCACCTATTGGCAGGGCTTGATAGCCCAAGTCAGGGTGAAGTCATGCTGATGGGAAAATCACTTAAAAGCATGACAGAAACCAATAAAGGCCTGATGCGTAATCAATCGCTGGGTTTTGTTTATCAGTTTCATCATCTATTACCTGAGTTTACGGCGTTGGAGAATGTAGCCCTGCCTTTGCTGATTCGCAAGCTAGCCAAGCGTGAGGCTTATCAGCAAGCCAGTGAAATGCTGGCTAAAGTGGGTTTAGGGCACCGCCTGGAGCATTTGCCGGGTGAACTTTCGGGAGGCGAACGGCAACGGGCTGCGGTGGCGCGCGCGTTAGTGACCAAGCCAAAATGTGTCATTGCCGATGAACCAACAGGCAATTTAGACAGAACAACGGCGCATCAGGTATTCGATATGTTATTAGACATCAACCAAACGCAAGGCGTGGCTTTGGTGGTAGTAACGCACGATTTAGAATTGGCCGCGAAAATGCAGCGGCAATATCGGTTGGTCGATGGGTTGTTACAGCCTTTGTAAATGCGCTAAAAACCGTTAGTCGCAGCTAAAAATCATGAGACTTGCGGCATTAAATTTTGTGTTGGGTGCGTGGCTAGTACAACAGCTGACGCAACTGCCAAGTGTGCCATGGTTGGTCTGCGTATGGATTGTTGCGCTGGTCTTATTATGCTTGTTGTTCGCCCCGCAACATCAGCAACAATCATCCGTTAATAAATATTCAAAAGTTTTTTTACGCGGGTTGGCGGCATTGATGCTTGGCTTAAGTTGGGCAAGCAGTGTTGCTCTTTGGCGGCTGAGTGATGCATTGCCGCACACTTGGGAACAAAAAACCATCGCGATTGAAGGTGTTGTTGCCAGTGTGCCAGAAGTAACCGAGCGTGGCGTGCGCTTTCGGTTTGATGTTGAAAAAACACTGACTGAACATGCCGTGGTGCCAAGCCACATTAGCCTTAATTACTATGCAGTAAATCAATACGCTAAAGACCAACAGACAATAGAACCCACTGCTACGCAATCTAATCTATTCAATGCGGGTGAACGCTGGTTGCTAAATGTACGCTTAAAGCGGCCGCACGGTAGCCAAAATCCGCATGGGTTTGATTTTGAGTCATGGGCGTTGAGTGAGAATATACGCGCCACAGGCAGCATTAAAACCAAAGCGGGTTGGAAAAAGTTGGACGATTTTGTTTGGCGCCCGAGCTATATGATTGAACATGTGCGTGCACGCATTCAGCAGCGCATTGCAAGCGTGCTCGCTAATAAACCTTATAGCGGTGTCATTCAGGCGCTGGTGATGGGCAACGATAACAATATTACGCCTGAAGATTGGCAGATATTTTTACGCACAGGCACCACGCATTTGATGAGCATTTCAGGGTTGCACATCACCATGCTATCTGGCTTGGCATTTGGCTTGGCGAGCTTTTTATGGCGGCGTAGCCCCAAGCTTGCCATACGCATTCCCACCAGAAAAGCAGCGGTGCTTGCAGGCGTTTTGGTGGCGCTCAGCTATGCGCTGATTGCAGGCTTTTCAGTGCCAACACAACGCACGGTCTACATGCTTAGCGTATTTGCTGTGGCGTTGTGGTCTGGCCGACAAGTTGCGATAAGCCAGGTGTTGGCGTTGGCGCTATTGGTCGTGGTGCTGCTTGATCCGTGGGCCGTCAACGCGCCTGGATTTTGGCTTTCATTTGGCGCGGTGGCTTTAATTGCCTATGCATTAGATGCGCGTATTGGTGAATCACACTGGTTTAAGGTCGCGGTAAAAACACAATGGGCGGTAACGATTGGTATGTTGCCATTGCTACTCGTGATGTTCAATCAAGCCTCTATTATTTCACCCATTGCCAATGCAATCGCTATTCCCGTCATCAGTTTTGTAGTAACGCCCCTCGCGTTACTGGGCAGTTTTTTACCTGTGGATGCGCCGCTAAAATGGTCATATTTCGCGCTGGAGCTTTGCATGCGTGTGCTGACCTGGCTCAATCAACTACCTTTAGCCACTTGGCAGCAACACACGCCACCAGTTTGGACGCTTTTTCCAGCGCTTATCGGGGTGTTTTGGCTATTGCTGCCACGCGGGATGCCGATGCGCTGGTTAGGCTTGCTTGGCTTTTTGCCGATGCTATTTATTGTTCCAGCACGACCCATGCAAGGTGACATGAAAATTACCGTGCTCGATGTAGGGCAAGGCCTAAGTGTGGTGGTACAAACCAGCAAGCGCACACTGCTTTATGACACAGGCCCAAAATTTAATGCACAAAGTGACGCGGGCAGCCGCATTGTTGTGCCTTATCTGCGAGGTGAAGGCATTGGCAAACTTGATGGCATGATGGTCAGCCATCATGATAATGACCACAGCGGAGGATTGTCATCAATACTCGCGCTGATGCCTGTGGATTGGCTTAATAGCGCCTTGCCTGAAAGTTTAGCGCTACCAGAAAGCTTAGAAACCATGCAGTGCTATGCTGGGCAAATCTGGACTTGGGATGATGTACAGTTTGAAGTGCTGCACCCCAGCCTTGAAAGTTACGACAACGAGAAAATAAAAGATAACGACCGTAGCTGCGTGCTTAAAATTACAAGCCATGCCGGCAGTATGTTGATGACGGGCGATATTGAAAAAAATGTTGAGCTGGCATTGGTAGAATTAGACGCAGATATTTTAAAGAGTGATGTGGTCATCGCACCGCATCACGGCAGTAAATCTTCTTCAACCGCTGCTTTTATTGAAGCCGTAGCCCCCAGCGCAAGCATCATGACGCCGGGCTACCTCAATCGCTACCAGCATCCCAAGCCGGAAGTTGTGGTGAGGTATCAGGCGGCTGGCAGCCAAATTTATCGCTCAGATTATCACGGTGCGCTTGAAATTCATTATGTGAAAAATCAGCCGATTCGCTTTAACAGCTACAGAATGCAACATCGCCGATATTGGCATGATGTGTTTGAAAATTCGCCAGCGCCATAAGGCGAAATGTTTAAGCATAATATTGTGCTTTTTGGTACCATTTTTTGTTGATTTAAAATACACGCATTTGCGCCGAGAAAAATTTTATGCTCTGGAAGCCTTTATTTAAAAGGCTTCCAGAGCATCGAAAAAGGTTGCATGTAAAATTGCTTAAAAAATAAGCAATTTTCGCCTGTTTTGATGAATGTATTTTCTGCTGAATTTGCGTGAAATTTTTAGCTGAATTTAAAAGCGCTTAAGTGATTTTGATGACACGCTTTGCGCTTAACTTTTATTGACTAATTGTTGTTCTTGCTTGCCCAAACGCGGGCGACAAGCTAAAGTATCGCAAGCATAAGTTTCATCGCATTGATGGCAAAATTAAAGTTGTTTAATCACAGTCTTTTTTGATTTTTTGGAGTTGTAATCTCATGTGGCAAATTATTTTAGCAGCTGGCTGGCCAATTTGGCCCCTTATCATTGCTTCTGTTGTAGCGCTGGCAATCATTGGAGAGCGGGCATTTGCATTGCGTGAATCAAGTGTAGCACCACAAAATCTGCTGCCCGAAGTGCAGTCATGGCTGGCTGCTGGCGGTGTGGCAAAAGAAACAATTGCCAAGTTAGAGCAGCACTCACCGCTTGGTAAAGTGTTCGCCAGTGCTTTAGTCAATACCGCAAACTCGCGAGAAGTGACCAAAGAAGCGATTGAAGAAACCGGGCGCGCGGTGGCACACAGTCTTGAGCGTTACCTTTCCACTTTGGGGACTATTGCCACGGTTGCCCCCTTGTTGGGCTTGCTCGGTACCGTGATTGGTATGGTGGAACTTTTTGGCGCATTTACAAATACTGGCCACGATATTGCACAATTTGCCCGCGGTATTTCTGTGGCTCTTTATAACACGGCTGCGGGTATTATTGTTGCGGTGCCGGCAATGGTGGCATATCGCTATTACCGGTCAAAAGTAGATGACTTGCTGGTGGGTATGGAACAGCAGGCAATTAAGCTGGTGGAAATCATTCATGGTGAACGCAAGTAAGCGTTCTGGAATCAACGAGTCAAAACTGAAAGAAATAGGATGAACTTTCAACGCGGAAAACGTCATGAAGAACTCGAGATGAATCTCGTGCCGCTTATTGATGTGCTACTGGTGATTATTATATTTTTGGTGGTGAGTGCTACGTTCTCGCGCACCAGTGAGCTGCAAATTAATCTGCCAACCGCTGAAGCTAATCAGGCGCAAGACAAACCGCTCACGATTGAAGTGGGCGTGGATGCGAGCGGTAAGTATGTTGTGAATGGTAAAGCGCTGGCAGATACCTCCGTTTCTGGCATAAGCGCGGCGCTGCAAGCGGCCGCGCAGGGTGGCAAAGAGCCCACGATTATTATTAATGCAGATGCAAAAGCGACCCATCAATCCGTGATCGATGTGATGGAAGCTTCACGCACGGCAGGCTACACGCACATCACTTTTGCAACCCAACAGCCAGCGGGTAATTAAATAACTTACAACTTCAACCACTTTCAATCACAAAAAGCCGCTTTTGTGATGCATAACCTTTTATTAGTATGACTAATGTCAAAATCCAGGCGTAATAAAGAAAAACTTCCGCAAATTGCCAACGCAAAAGTATTATATTTGCGCTTGTTTCGCTATGCGTGGCGCTATAAGTATGTGTTCGTCACCAGTATTTTATCGCTCGTGGTGCTATCTGCCAGCAATACGGGCTTTTTAGCGCTCATCAAACAGGTGACCGACGAAGGTTTTGTAAAAAAAGCGGCTGGGCAGGAAATCATTTTGCCATTGATGATTTTTGGCTTGATGTTTATTCGCGGCCTTGCAGGCTACATCTCTGTTTATTCAATGCGCACCGTTGCTAGGCGCGTGGTAGAAGATTTTCGTAAGGAAATGTTTGCTCGACTCATGGTGCTGCCAGTCAATTATTTTGATGCGCGCTCTTCAGGCGCATTGGTGGCTAAATTTGGCTACGATGTCGAGCGGCTTTCAACCGCCACCACCCGTTCCTGGCTTAATATTTTGCGCGACATTCTCACTGTAATTGGTTTGCTGGGATACATGTTATACCTCGATTGGCAGCTGACCCTTGTGTTTGCCTGCATTTTGCCTTTTATTGCCTTTTATTTAAGGCAGGTCACCCCTAAACTTAAAAGTGGTGCAAAGCTTGTGCAAGACAGCGTTGGAAGTATGACAAAATCGGCGGAAGAGGCGATTGCTGGCCAGCGCATCGTTAAAATTTTTGGTGCGCAAGATTTTGAATTAAATCGTTTTTCTGAAATTGTCACCAATAATCGGCGTATTGAATTACGTTTGACCCGTATCGCTGGCTTGAGCAGTTTTATGGTGGAAATGTTTGCAGCCATTGCGCTTGGATTGGTGATTTATTATGCAATTAGTCATTTTACAATCGGCGAGTTCGCGGCTTTTGTGGGCGCACTGCTAATGATGATTTCACCGATTAAACATATCGCGGCAGCTAACGAAGACTTTCAAATCGGACTTGCTGCCGCGCAAAGTATTTTTGAAGTGATGGATGCCGCGCCTGAGCAAGACGAAGGCGCAATTGAGGTAATGCGTGCAAAAGGCGAGATTGAATTTAAAAACGTCACCTTGCGTTACGAAAATGCCAGTGGTGTTGCCTTAGATAATTTGAGTTTTACCATCAAAGCGGGTGAAAAAATTGCGCTAGTCGGGCGTTCCGGCGGCGGTAAAACCACTTTAGTGAATTTGTTGCCGCGTTTTTATGAACTGCAACAAGGTGTTGTATTGCTAGATGGCATCGATATTCGGGCACTCAAACTTAGAAACCTGCGTGAACAGTTCGCAATGGTGAGCCAAGATATTGTGTTGTTCAATGACACAATATTTAACAATATTGCCTATGGTGTGTTAAGAAGTGCAACCGAAGAAGAGGTCATTGCTGCCGCAAAAGCTGCGCATGCGTGGGAGTTTATTCAACAACTGCCGCTCGGTTTGCAAAATGAAATCGGCGATCGTGGTGTGCGCTTATCAGGCGGGCAGCGCCAGCGCATCGCGATTGCGCGTGCCATTCTAAAAAATGCACCCATTTTATTATTAGACGAAGCGACATCAGCACTCGATACGGAATCTGAACAGCATGTTCAAGCAGCCATGGATGCTTTAATGCAAAATCGCACCAGTATTGTCATTGCGCATCGCTTGAGTACGATAGAAAACGCAGACCGCATTATGGTGATGGAGCAGGGTAAAATCATTGAAGCCGGTACGCACGACGAACTGATGAAACAAAATCAGCACTATGCCAAGCTGTATCAAAAACAGTTTAATACTTAGCAGTTTGTGACTTCAATCGGCCCAAAATCTAACATGCGTAATTGGTTTCAAAAGCAATGGCAAACAATCACGCCTTGGCATATTTTACTCATGCCGCTCTCCTGGTTGTTTGGAGCCATTGTCTATATTCGACGTACACTCTATCAAATTGGCTTGTTAAAAAGTATACACTTGAACGTGCCGGTGATTGTGGTCGGAAACATTAGCGTAGGTGGCACAGGCAAAACGCCGATGGTGATATGGCTGGCCAATACGCTACAGCAGCAAGGTTATCGACCAGGGATTGTCAGCCGGGGCTATGGTGGTAGCGCTAAACAAGCAACAGAAGTATTTGCGCATAGTAACCCGCTGCAGGTAGGCGACGAGCCTGTGCTAATTACCAAGCGCACTGCATGCCCCATGTTTGTTGCTGCAGACCGCGTTTTAGCCGGAAGAGCATTATTAGCTGCGCATCCAGACTGTAATGTGATTATTAGTGACGATGGCCTTCAGCATTACCGTTTAGCGCGAGATATGGAAAT
>Ga0116178_10002954_pt1 | contig 13068 bp, 10 predicted proteins | sample AD_STIC12_MetaG_FD_89880 | JGI IMG/M metagenome (GOLD analysis project Ga0116178, IMG submission 89880) | Active sludge microbial communities of municipal wastewater-treating anaerobic digesters from USA - AD_STIC12_MetaG | ecosystem: Engineered > Bioreactor > Anaerobic > Digestate | place: USA... | reverse complement strand
GGGTTTCAGTGACGTGGTGCGTGACCCATGGGCATGATTTTTGATAGCTGTGTTTGGGTGGGTCTAGCGTCCAACCAATTGGACACCCGAGCGGTTATTGAGGCGGCGGGTGACCGTCCTGTGTTCACGTCCGCCATTTCAATCGGCGAGTTAAGTTTCGGCGTACATTCATGCACCGACGCGACAGTACGTTCAATGCGCGCAGCGTACCTACGCCAAGTGGAAAGTCGTCCGGTTTTGGAAGTTTCCAAACACACGGCTGCAGCCTTCGGATTACTGGCGGCAGCCGTCAAGCAAAGCGGGCGTTCTCCGCGAGCGCGTTACAACGATCTTTGGATAGCAGCCCAAGCCATTGAGCATGGGTACATCCTGTTGACACTCAACACGGGGGACTTCGCTGACCTACCGGGTTTAAGGATCGCAACGCTCTCGCCGAAGTCTCAAGCATAAGACCACGCGCCAGAGGTCCAGGCGATTTGGTGGCATCCAGGGCATGGCGAGCGCCTGCCCGTTGCCGAGCCATTGTTCAAAGGGTTCATGGCCTCGCAGGACGCTTTGCCGCCCTGCCCTGCACCAGACTCGCAGCGTTCCATTCTTTGATGCTATCGTTCTGGCCAGTGCCCACGCCTTGGGCTGCAACGTGCTCTGGACTGAAGACATGAATGTGGGTGAGGTAGTCAATGGTGTGCGCGTCGCAGACCCTTTTGCTGGTGATCTCGTTGCTTAGAACGATCGAATAATTCGTGGCTACCCGTGGTTTAAGGGCATTCAGACATCTGACGCCGCATGCTCCCTCTCTTGCGTTCCGGATGAACACCGTTTGCCCCTCCACCATCCCCGCATTTGGCCCCAGGATTTCTGCAACCACCCTGCGCCGCCTTGGGACCAAGCTTGCCACAGCGAGGGTGAGCTTCTGGATCAGTCAAAACTCGCAACCACCATGGGCAACAGCGGTCAGACTGTTGGACGCTACATTGACCTGCTTTGCGACCTCACGCTGGTTCGCCGACTGCCAGCCTGGAGCGGCAACTCGAGCAAACGACTAATCGGCTCTCCAATTTGTTGGTACGCGACAGCGAACTGGTCTACGCCCTGCTTGGCTTAAACAGTCTCGATGCGGTATTGAGCAACCCTGTGGCAGGTTCCAACTGGGAAGGCTTTGTCGTCGAGCAACTCATCAATGCAGCACCTCCGCCCAAGCCAGCTTTTACCGGACCAGCAATGAAGCCGAGTTGACTTGGTCTTGGAGTTCGCGGCGGTCAGACCTGGGTAATCGAAATCATGCGATCTTCGGCACCAACTGTTCCCAAGGTTTTTTGCGCGGCCTCGGCCGACCTTGACGCTGTGCGCAATTTGTTGGTTGCTCCAGTCAAACAGCCCTATTCCATAAAGGACGGAGTAGAAGTCATGAGCCCACTTTTAGCAGCCCTTGTAATCCCCTCCCAGACTGAGATTCCATTTGTAGAACCGGGGAAAATATTCGAGCGATCATTGGCTGGATTCCCGCACTTTGCCCTTGCATCAGGCGAACTGAAAAAGGCCAGTTCAACTGCATACACAGACAGACGGCACGAACTTGACTGTGCTCTACCGTGGAGCACTGACGAATCCATCGTAAAAAAGGGCAGATGAACCTCCCTTGTAGTGAACCCATCTAGCGCAAATCCCTACGCTATTTGTAGAGTGCTCTACGGTAGAGCACCCTCCTCTTTCAGCACCTCCAGAATGACCTTCTCAACTTTTGAAAGTGTCATCTTGTTCAAAATCGGCAGATCAATCGCAATCTTGTCACTCGAAACTGACACCCTAAAAGCAGCCTTACCCCCATGTTTAACGACATGAGAAACAGTCTTCGGCACAGTCTCACTTGATCCGATAAGACATTCATAAACATGACCTGCCGACAAGACGGTACCTGCCAATCGGCTTGAGATGATCTCACTCGCACGCGAAAGAACCCTATCCGGGTCAGTCCTAAAGGCGTCATTTAGCGGTGCGGACCACCGGTACTGAATATCCAATGGCGAACCGAAAGCATCGACAACGGGCTTGGGTAGACGCGCAATGTTGATCGCAGTAGAAACGTTACTTGATTGGAGTCCCAAATCTTCAGCCAGCCTACGCTGGGAGCTAAACAACCCTTCATCCAATGCCCGTGCATACATCAATCCCTGCTCATACGGACGCAGATCCGCACGCTGACGATTCTCACGATCCATCTCCTTAAAGAGCTCTTTGTCATCAATGGACTCGATCGTGGCCAGAACCTCAAGTCCAAGATCAAGGCATGCGCGGTGACGACGATGACCGAAAACAATCTCATATTCCTGAGGTTCAGTACCAGGAATAGGGCGAACCTTAATGGCCTGAACATTGCCCCCAGCGGATTCCATCTCACTCTTCAATGCCGAGAACTCTGGCCCCTCAAAGCTCTTGTCATGGCGGTTGGCCCACTTGCTCGGCCTAATTGATTTGGGATCAAGCCTTTTGGATGGCAACACACCCTGCCACTCTGCATTAACGGCAGCCAGGTCCGCTCGTACAGCATCAACGGACTTCTCAGTTTCATGCAACTGCTTCTCCAAATCTGCAACTCTGCCGCCTTGCCCAGCCATTGCCAGGCCAATCTGAACCGAGTTGATCTGGCGAAATGGTGCTTCTGTAGTTGAAGTGGGAGCAGGGGAGGGCGCAACAGCCTTGTTCATCATTTGAGTAGCTAGAGCAGCCTTTTCCCGAGGACTGAGCTTTGTGACCATCAAACTTCTCCTTTAGCAATCATGGCGTCTGTCTTACGGACAGCTTCGGCGTTGGCTTCCCACACACCCCAAACCTGCTTCTCCACATAGTCCACCAGTAGCTCATAGGCGTCATGCGCGCGTTTGAGGGTCTTGGCCTGGGCAGATCCAACATCCATGTCATAGACCGTTCCAAACTCAGCACTAGCACTGGCAGCAATACTTGTCTTGGGAATCTCCACTGGTAAAACCTTTGGACCGTAGGCACTGACGATCCAGTTGCGGATGTCATTCGAAATCAGGTCTGCCTTATCCACACGGCTGAGCAAAATGTCAACGAACGAATACTGCTTGGTCTCGCCACGGGCTTCGAACAAGGAACTGCACACACCCGTGAAAAGACTCCAGAACTGCGCACTGCTCGCAAAATCCAAGGCATTTGGTGGAAGGGGCATCAACACACCATCCGCTGCGATCAACGCATTAATGGTGATGTAACTTAGGGATGGAGGGGTGTCAATGATGATGATGTCATAAAAGTTGCGAGCCTCTTCAAGCCCTGAATCCAGCACACGCCAAAAAGCGAAGTCGGGATCATTGGCCTGCCGGCTTGGCAATAGAAACTCAGCATTGAACAAGATTGGCGCCGCAGCTACCAGGTCAATCCCATCCCAATACGTCTTCTGGATCGCCGGCATTATCGAATCAGCATCACCGGTGCATAAACCCAAGATCGTGCTTTCAGCCTCTACCTCGGTGTCTGGCAAAACACCAAACAAAGTGGTAAGAGATCCTTGTGGGTCAGTGTCGATCACCAGAACGCGGTGGCCCCGCAGGCTTAGTCCCTGCGCAAGCGCCGCTGCAGTAGTGGTCTTGCTTACACCGCCCTTGTAGTTCGCAACTGCCACCGTGGTTCCAGAAGCCAAATCAGGATCGCGTAAAGTGTCGCTACGGAATGTCTTCACCCAAACCCTGGCTTCTTCCAAAGTCCACTCACGGCGGCTAACATTCGCGCGCTCACCACCTGGCAACTCGCCCTTCTTGGCGTGATACATCACTTGGGCACGCTCCAACCCGCAAAGTTCACCCAGCTGCGTGGAGTTGAATAGGGGAGGGGACTTCCGCGCCTCTGGGGCCAGCATGGAGCTTCGAGCCTGCTTGATGACACTGCTTGCGTTCAGCGACAGGGTATTTAGAGCATCTATGTCGATTGTTGGGTAAATAGGCTTTTGTAAGGTTCGCATAGTTTTCTCCGAGTTACGGAATTTTAGCGTAACGATCAAAATAGCGGAACTCTTACAAAATTCGTCGATCAATGTGAAATGGCAAAGATTCACAGAACACCGATGATCGAATCCACAAAATTGAGCAGTTGCCTAAGGATGTCCGATTCCTGGCGACGGCTGTCTGGACATTTGTTTGTGTTCCTCTCAAAGTCCGTTTGTCTTTAAGAAGAAGTCTTTAGAAGAGTCTTCAATACAGTTCGTGATCTATTAAATGCGATTTAATCTTTTAAAAACAACAGCTTACAAAACGCGACGTCCAGCTTTGTACCGCTAAATGTCCAACTCTATACCGTAAACGGTCCAAGTCTGTACCGTTAGATGTCCAACTTTGTACCGCTGGATCAATGGGTAGTTCCCCACAGTAAGAATTCACGAAATAGAGGTGTGGCAACCGGCTTTGTGGCGAAAACCCCCTGGAAATCACGAATGGAATGTCCAGAAATGGTCTCCTCAAACACAGGAAAACCAGTCACTGAGCGGCTCAGTGAGGGTGAATGTCCAACTCTGTACCGCTAAACACTGACGCTGCTTTCTACCAAAAACTGGTTTTGTCCAAATATTGCTATACTTATCTGGACGAAAAGATCTCTCATGAACGACAACACAAAAGACCAACTTAAGATTAAGAAGCCAGTTCAATCTCTGGTGTTGATCCCAAAAAAGGGGAAACTCAGTGTTGTCGCGCGCAAGTTGTACAACGTAATTCTGCATTCGACCATAGCCCAAATTGCGGAATTCGAGCTTCAGGGCAAAGAAGTACCAGCCGATCACCTATTTGAAGGCCGCCTGATCGATCTGGTTATGCCTATTCAGGTGGGGCAATCGGACCTAAGGGCAAAGGCAAAGGAATATTTGCAGCAGATGTCTGAGATTCGACTGGACTGGGAAGCACCGGATGCACATGGTCATGTCAAATGGACAAATCTGGGATTGCTGTCTGAGGCTCAACTGGAAAAAGAGAATCCCAAAGATCCCAAATCAGATGTCATTGTCCGATGGGCGTTCCCGCCAACTATCTTCAAGGAGTTGCGCCACCCTGAGATGTATGCGCAAATCAGCATTTACCAGATTGCCAAACTTTCGACTTATGAGGCGGTGGCCTTGTATGAGATTTGCGCAAGGTACAGGACGAATGCAGCCGGGGTCACCAGCATCCAAGAGCCACTTTGGTGGATTAAGGCGCTGTCCAACAAAGTGCCCGAGATCGATCCCAAAACCGGTGAGCCTAAATGGCGTGAGTGGCGCAAGTTCAAGGACGAGAAAATCAAGAAAACGGTAGCAGAAATCAACGAGCAGACCGATTTGAGTATTGAGCTCATTGAAAAGAAGGAAGGAGTTCAGTTTGCCGTCAAACGCAAGGCATCTGAATTTTTGCCAGCTCCCAATAGGCTCAATCCCGAAATCGCTGAAGCGGCTTTGAAACTTGGTCTTAAACTCACGGATATTGCTGCGCTGATCCGCAATGGTCAGTCAGAGCTTGGGCTAAGGGCGGCGTTCGCCAGGATGGCTAGGCAAGACCCGGGAAACATCACCAGAAAACTGGCCTACCTTAACAAAATTTTGGAAGAGGTCAATCCAATCATCGCTGATGGCCGAGCTCCAGATCAATATCAGCAATCCGTCCTGCCTCCTCAGACCACACCCCGCATTGAACCTTTAAAAGTTGTGCTGTCATACAAAGACGAGCGACGCGGGGAGATCAGAAACGAGTTCATACAACTGGAGAAGTCCGGACAGCAGGTTTTTGCCTACGAAGCACTGGCTGAACTCAAGGCCAGTAAGTTGGCCAATCCAGCCATGAGCCTCAAAGTTGAATCTGGTGCCTGGGAATCAGCACCCTTACTTTTTTCAAAAATGATTGAGCTATACGCGCGAGCAACGTATGGCCACAATTGGGGAGTTGAACAGTCCCAAACGGAACTTGCCTGATCGGGCCGAGTCATGAACACCTCATTCGAAGCACCCCTGGATCACCTGCGCGTTCCACCGCACTCTATCGAGTCGGAATGCTCCTTGCTGGGCGCCCTGTTGCTGAACAATGATGCCCATGGACTGATAGTCAGCCTCATTAAGTCTCGCGACTTCTACAGGTATGAGCATCAGGAGATCTTCACGGCCATCGAGACGCTGATTGACACGGGCAAGCCGGCTGATGTCGTTACCGTGCATGAGCAGCTGAACAGCAACTGGGTGTCGAATGAAAGGGGTTGGCTTGAGTACCTGAACACGCTCGCACAGTACGTCCCCAGCGCAGCAAACATTACGCGGTACGCTGAGATCGTCAAGGATAAATCCATCCTGCGAAAGCTGATTGCTGTTGGCGACGAGATCGTGGGAGAGGCCTTTGCTAACAAGGGCATATCGTCCGCAAGCTTGTTAGAACACGCTGAAGAAAAGATACTACAGATTGGCTCCCAAGGTATGTTGCGTGCCGACGACAAGATGCTCAGCACGTTGATACCTCGCTTTAACCAGATGCTGATGGATCGTTCTGAGAACCCTGGGAAGCTCGTTGGCTTGTCTTCCGGTTTTATTGATTTGGACTCCATGACCAATGGTTTCAAGAAAGGCAATCTGATCGTACTGGCTGGACGCCCATCAATGGGCAAGACTTCTTTGGCCATGAATATGGCGGAGCATTGCGCAATCAAAGAACACTTGCCGGTGCTTGTGATCTCCTTGGAGATGACGGCTGACGAACTTACAACACGCTTGGTTGGTTCAGTTGGCCGAATCAACCAAACAAACCTGGCCACCGCAAATCTTGCGGATCTCGAGTGGGGCAGGGTGGCTGAAGCAATGGAAACGTTGCACCCTACACCAATTGAGATCCAGGACTCAAATGTGAGCACCATCGGTGAGATACGCGCAATGGCGCGCAGGGCCCTGCACCGTCACAGACGGCTTGGACTGGTGATCGTTGACTACCTGCAGTTGGTAAAGGGAAGCGGGGAGGGCACACAGGAAAATCGAGCGACTGAAGTGGGAAATGTCTCACGCGGGTTGAAGCTACTAGCCGGTGAGTTGGTTTGCCCGATCATTGCTCTGTCGCAGCTAAACCGTGCCGTTGAGGATCGTCCGGACAAGCGACCAAAGATGAGTGATATCCGTGAATCTGGCTCTATTGAACAAGATGCCGATGCAATTCTGTTCGTTTACCGCGATGAGGTTTACACCAAGGATGCCTGCCGCACTCCAGGCATTGCAGAAATCATTGTTGCCAAGCAACGCAATGGGCCAACGGGAACAGTACGCCTGACATGGCAGCCTACCTACACTCGATTTGAGAGCTTGTGCCATTAACAAGGGATCAAGGATTATGCGAATTATCTTAGGGCTCTTGTGCAATTCACACCTCCGCATAGCTTCGTCCTACCCGTCGATGTTGGCGAATTTAAAGCAAGCCGCGGGGTGGGCTACAGCGGCCCCGCTTGACCTTTGTGTCACGCGGCGCGCTGGCACAGCGTTTTCTGATGCCCAAATGGGGTCGGTGTGGCCAGACCAAAAAACAACGCACATGCCAATCTCTGGAGTGAAGCGTCAGAAGTACTGGGTAAATACGTAGAGGGGGCAAGAACAGTTTCCACAACAACAATGTAGATGCCACAATGTTTGGCAAGACCTGCCGATCGCAGGCACGGCAAAGTGCATTAGCACTGCCGCAATAACAACTAGGAGATCGTATGGACTTAGATAGTGCTATTGGTGCGCATGCGCAATGGAAAATCAAGCTTCGGGCGGGTATTGACAGGAAAGAGCAAATGGACGCTCTGACCATCGGAAAAGACAACTGTTGCGAACTCGGTAAATGGATGTACGGCGAGGGCCGTCAAACTTTGGGCAGCAAACCGGAGTTTGTAACCCTCATCGAGCGTCACAAACTTTTTCACACTGAAGCCGGAAAGGTCGCCCAGGCCATCAACACGGCAAAGTACGAGCAGGCCGCAAAAATGATCGAATCCGGGTCTGCGTTCGCTTCTGCTTCTACAGCAGTTGGTGTGGCAATTGGAGCCTTGAAAAAAGTTGCTTGGATAAAGTAAGATCGAATCCAGCGATCAGCCTAGAATGAATCATGACCGGCCATTGCCGTAGTGATAGTGCATCTCACCGAACGGTTTCGCAATCGTTTGCAGAGGTGTTTCTCTGTTCTCTGATCGTTGTTTTCTTCGCATTCTTTCAATCAACGGTAGCTGCACAGGGCGCCGCCAGTCCGGTCACATCCAATGTGCGACCAGCCGCGCCACAGGCCACGCTGGTCGTCGGCAGTGAACAAGATTTCCCACCTTTTGCAACGGGCATGACCGATGCCTCTGCCGGTGGTTTTACGGTCGATTTGTGGAAAGCTGTGGCGACTGAAGCGGGTTTGGACTACGCCCTGCGGGTGCGACCTTTTCATCAGCTGCTCCAGGAATTCAAAGAAGGCAAGATTGATGTCCTGATCAATCTGGCGATGTCCGATGAGCGTCACCGGTTTGCGGACTTCACCGTTCCACATGTCACGGTTCATGGGGCCATCTTCGTACGCAAGGGGCAATCCTCCATTCAGTCGGAAAACGATCTTGCGACTAAATCGATCATCGTGCTGAACGCCGATCTGGCGCACGACTACGCGGTGTCCAAGGGGTTGGCAAAACAGCTGGTATTGGTGGATACGGCGGCAGATGGTCTTCGTCTGTTGGCTTCTGGTCGGCATGATGCCATGCTGCTGAGCAAATTGGCGGGTCTGCAAACCATGCAGGGTCTGGCACTGTCCAACATCACAGCGTTGCCAGTCAAAGCAGGGTTTTCACAGAAATTCGCGTTCGCCACGCAACATGGACGACCGGATCTACTGGCCAGACTCAATGAGGGCCTCGCTATCACCAAAGCAAATGGGGTCTATAACGCACTGTATGAGCGATGGTTTGGCGTGTATGAAAAAAAGGAAGTTGGCCTGCGGGATGTACTGGTCTACGTTATTCCTGTCGTAATCCTGTTTCTTCTGTGGGCCGGGTACTTGTTCTATCGAAGGCAGGCAGAGCGAAATTTGGCGGCATTGGCCATCGAGGAATCCCGGGACTTGCTCATGGCGGTCATTGATACGGCACCGGTACGGGTTTTCTGGAAAGACCGCGAGATGCGCTATCTGGGCTGCAACACTGCCTTTGCACATGATGCGGGAATGAAGAATCCCGAGGAGATGATTGGCAAAGACGACTTTCAGATGGGTTGGTCTGCGCAAGCGGAGCTTTACCGCACTGCTGATCAAGGGGTAATGGTCTCGGGTGTTGCCCAGCTTTTCTACGAGGAACCTCAAACGACACCTGATGGAGAGACGATTTGGCTACGAACGTCGAAGGTACCCCTCAAGACCCACAATGGTGAAATAGTCGGGGTATTGGGGGTATATGAGGACATTACCGAACACAAAAGAGACGAGGAATCTGTAAGAGCAGCCTCTCGCTATGCACGCAGCCTGATTGAGGCGAGTTTGGACCCTCTGGTCACCATAAGCTCGCAAGGAAAGATAACCGATGTCAATTCGGCGACTGAGAGGGCTACAGGGCTGGACCGGGGGCGCTTGATCAACAGTGACTTTGCCGATTACTTCACCGATCCTGAAAAAGCCCGCTCGGGGTACCAGCAGGTGTTCGCACAAGGCTTTGTTGCCGACTATCCATTGGCGATTCGCCATACCTCGGGCCGTGTCATGGATGTCCTCTACAACGCCAGCGTGTACCGAGATGGTGAGGGCAATGTACTTGGTGTTTTTGCCGCCGCGCGGGACATCACACAACGCAAACAAGCGCAAGATGACCTCAAGGAAAGCGAAGCCTTCAAGAATGCCATATTGAATTCCGTGGAGGCTGAGATTGCAGTGCTCGACCACGAGGGCTTCATATTGGCTGTCAACGACCCCTGGCGACGTTTTGCCCTGGAAAATTCCACCAGCCATGGCGAACCTCACGCATTTGTCGAAGTCGGTGCGAACTATCTGGCGACTTGTGACGCCGTGGTGGGGCGCGAATCATCAGAAGTCAGATCCACCATTGACGGCATTCGAGCCGTGCTTTCGGGAGACCTGCCGAACTTTTCCACAGAGTACCCCTGCCACTCACCAGCAGAGCAGCGTTGGTTCAGGATGGTCGTTACTCCTTTGGGCCACGGGAACAACGCGGGGGTCGTTATCACACACACGAATATTACCGACAGGGTTCAGTCAGAGCAGGAAAGTGCCGCGACGTTAACGCATCTCCAGAAGATTGCCAGCCGGGTTCCCGGTATGGTTTATCAATACCGTTTGCGACCCGACGGCAGCTCTTGTTTTCCTTTTGTGAGTGAGGCTATTCAAGAGATTTTCCGAGTGGGTCCAGAAGACGTTCGCCACGATGCGTCCAAGGTGTTTGCCAGAATTCATCCAGATGACAGGGATGCTGCGGTGGCTTCAATCAGAAAGTCGGCAGAAAGTTTAGCGCCTCTGAATCATGAATTTCGGGTGAAATTTGATGATGGCACAGTACGCTGGATGCTCGGCAGCGCCGTGCCGGAACGTGATGTCGACGACACCACGCTTTGGCATGGGTTCATTACAGACATCACCGAAAGGATTCGCAGCGCCGAAAAACTGGATCTCCTCATGCGTGAGCAGCGGGCGATGTTGAACAATGACCTCGTGGGCATCGTGTCAGTCAAGGACCGAAAAATTGTCTGGGCAAACCTCGCCTTCGAAAAAATGCTCGGTTATGCACCGGGGGAACTCGCTGGAACGCCAACCAGACAACATTACAGGACCGAGCAAGATTATGAGAAGCTGGGTGCTGCCGCGTACCCAGTCCTTACCGCAGGAAAGTTGTACCGAACGCAATATGAACAGGTGCGTAAAGATGGTGGAATTGTCTGGGTAGACATGAGCGGAGAGATGTTGAATAAAGCCACCGGCGAGTCGCTCTGGGCGTTTGTAGATATCACAGAAACCAAGTTGATGGAAGACAAGGTACATCAACTTGCGTTTCAAGACACACTTACCAATTTACCCAATCGCCGACTGCTTCATGACCGACTGAGTCAGGCGATGGCAGCCACCAAACGCAGTGGACGGTACGCTGCTGTGATGTTCCTGGACCTTGATAATTTCAAGCCTCTGAATGACGCGCATGGTCATGAAGTGGGGGATTTGTTGTTGATTGAAGCCGCAGATCGCCTGACAAGTTGCGTGCGTGAAATTGATACAGTGGCGCGCTTTGGTGGTGACGAATTTGTTGTGATGCTCAGCGACTTAGATTCCGACAGAGAAGAATCCATTGCACAAACGATGCTCGTTGCGGAAAAAATTCGATCTGCGTTGTCTGTGCCCTATCAGCTGACTATTCGACACAGTGGATTGTCTGATGTTCACGTAACGCACCACTGCACCGCAAGCATCGGAGCTACTGTTTTTAACGGATCCGACGACAATGAAGACGACATTTTGCAATGGGCCGATGCCGCGATGTACCTGGCTAAAGATGCAGGGCGAAACACGATTCGATTTCATGGGACGCAGCCTTGAGCGAAGTTGACCAAAGTCAAACATCGGTGACCCGGGGGGATGCGTCGCTCAATATGGGCAATTGAACCTTCTGAGATGGTCAGGGGAAGTGTTGGCAAAGACAGTTCCGCAAAGCCAGACGGAATGGTTGTAGAGAAAATTCGCGCTTAACAAGATACGCTTTACCAGTTCTAGGTGGTGTAGCTCAGCCAGAGCTACACCACGATCAAGTAGTAGTGCTTCACAGGCACATGTACAGAGGTGCTCGCGAGCTTTGAGGCCAGCCGTTCGGTTTCACGAAGCGGGCTGGCATGGCAATGTAAAATGCCCGTGAAGTCGGGCTCAATGCGATTCGGTTTCATCAGGGTAAATGAGCGTGCAGCCCGTCGCAGAACGGGCGCAAGCAGCTGTATAAATGGTAGCAGCCATGAATCTCAAGCACATCGCATTGCTCGTGCTTACCACCCTCCTCAGTGTCAGCCAGGTTTGTGCCCAACAGTATTTGCGCATAGGCACCGGTGGCACGGCCGGTACCTATTACCCAGTGGGTGTCTTGGTGGCATCGGTTGTGTCGCGGCCGGGCAAAATTGTTGCCACCGCCCAAAGCAGCAATGGGTCTTTGGGCAACGTGATCAGCGTCAGCAGTGGCTCGCAGGAATCCGGCTTCTGTCAAGCAGACGTAGCCAGCTGGGCGTATGACGGCACCGGCATTTTTGCAGGCAAGCCGCGCTTGAGCACGTTGCGTCTGATAGCCAATTTGTACCCCGAGAGCATCCAAATTGTTGTTAAAAAGGGCATGGGGATCAAAACCGTTGCCGACCTCCGGGGCAAACGCGTGGCGCTGGACGAACCGGGCTCAGGCACCCTTATCAGTGCACGCCAGGTGCTGACCGCCTATGGCCTGACGGAATCCGACCTCCAGCCCGAATACATCAAACCCAGCCAGGCGGGCGACAAGCTCAAAGCCGGCACGCTCGATGCTTTCTTTTTTACCGGTGGAGCGCCAGCCAAGGCGATTTCTGACCTGGTTGCTATCGGTATCGAATTGCTGCCTATCGACGGCCCACAGGCGCAGCACATGCGCAAGGCCAGTCCATTTTTGATCGCCGACACCATTGCTGCCGATACCTACCCAGGCATTGCTGCCACACCAACGCTGTCGGTCGGGGCGCAGTGGGTAACCAGGGACACGGTGGATGCAGAGCTGGTGTACCAAGCCACAAAATCTTTGTACAGCACAGCGGGGCAACAAGCACTGGCGCAGGGACATGTCAAAGGCCGCTACATCACATTGGCCAACGCGGTGCAGGGCGCAGGCATACCGTACCACCCGGGTGCACTTCGGTTCTACAAAGAAGTTGGCGCCTTGAAATAGTATGAAGCTCAAATATCGAATGACTCCGACGCTGGTGGCATTGGTCAGCGCGGTGCTGATGCTCAGTTACACAGGCTATGAACTGACTCGCGAGAGGGCCGAGACGATTACACGCGCCGAGCTGCAGACCCAGAATTTCGCACGGGTGTTGGAAGAAAACGCGCG
>Ga0116178_10002946_pt1 | contig 13078 bp, 6 predicted proteins | sample AD_STIC12_MetaG_FD_89880 | JGI IMG/M metagenome (GOLD analysis project Ga0116178, IMG submission 89880) | Active sludge microbial communities of municipal wastewater-treating anaerobic digesters from USA - AD_STIC12_MetaG | ecosystem: Engineered > Bioreactor > Anaerobic > Digestate | place: USA... | reverse complement strand
CAACTCCCTGAGCAAAGGCAGGATGCAGATCAACGTGAGCCTGTCTCCCTTTGTTCCCAAGCCGTTTACACCCTTTGAACGCTGCGCTTTTGAAGACCCCGAGTTGCTTTTTCAAAAGGCAAATCACATCAAGAGTGCCTTTAGCCGAAACCGCAATATCAAGATCAAGTATCACGACATCGAAAACTCCACCCTGGAAGCCCTGATCACCAGAGGAGATGAGCGTATCGGCGAGCTGATTTATGAGGCTTGGAAGCGTGGGGCGCGCTTGGATGGCTGGCATGAGGTTTTTGATTTTGGTGCCTGGCAGGATGCGATGCAAGCTCTGGGCATCAATCAGGATGAGATGTTGGGGGCGATAGATGAAGAGCAGGCTCTGCCTTGGGATTTTGTCGATCTGGGCATTTGTAGGGAGTGGCTGAAAGGAGAGTATGACAAGGCACTCAGGGCAGAAACTACGGCTGATTGCCGTGAGACTTGCACCCAATGTGGCATCTGCAACGCAGAGCTGCACACCGTAAGAGCGGAGCCGCTCAAGCAGGCGATTCAGATGGCTGAATTTAAGCCTAAAGAACAACCCTCTTTGCATGCACCGCTGTATAAGTATCGGGTATTCTATCAAAAGCTGGATGCGCTGCGCTTTATCTCACATCTGGATTGGATGCGGATGCTGTATCGGATCATCTCCAAATTAGAGCTGGAAACCGTGTATACACGGGGTTTCAGCCCGCGTCCGAAGGTGAGCCTTTCGCCGCCCTTACCGCTTGGGGTGCAAGGGGAGGATGAGTATTTTGATCTCTCCTTTTATACTCAGTATCAGAGGGAGCTGATCACTGAATCACTGGGGCTCAACAAGATACCCGGCTTTAAGATCAATAAGGTACAGCCTTTAGAAGCAAAAGCCAAGCTTCCCAAGGGGGAGGTCTATCATTTCGATGTTTCCGATGAGCTGAAAGCACAGGCCATCGCTGCAGTGGAAAGATTTGCCGCTACGGACACCTGGCAGATGGAGAAGACTACACCTGAGCGCAGTAAAACCTATGAGCTAAAAAGCATTATCGAGCAGTTTAGCTGGGATGAGCAGGGCTTGAACATCCAAAAAGGCTTGGAAGGGCCGTCCATCTGGGATATTCTGGCTGAGCTGCTGGGCTGTGAGAAAGAGGAGTTGTTTGGGGGTAAGTTGATCCGGACTGGGTTTGTGTGGTAGGGTCGTTATGGCAAGCGACCTTGTAGCCGGCGCTCGCTGTAGCGCCGCCATCAAGCGCAGCTTGATTCATGTGCAGGCTGCAGTTTTTGTGGTCGCTTCGGCGAGTGACCGTACTGCGGCGGTTCGGCGACCGCCCGTACAGAGTGCCGGCTACACGGGAATAATTGATAAAGTGGAACAATAAATGCTTTAAACAAATATGCAGTCCGAATCTGTGGTTTACCCCAGCTTGAGAGACGCACAAGACTATAATGGAGTATAAAATGGACAGAGAAATCGAGAGAAAGCACCCGATTAAAAAGAAGATAGCAAGGTATGGCGTTATCATTGCTGCCATAATTGTAGTGCTTTTATCCATCAGGTTTTGTGTTTTGCGATCGATCAAGAGGGCAACGGTCAAGCTTGAGGACATACAGGTCAGTGCTGTGGAGCATGGCGTCATGGAAGGGAGCTTCAAAGCTGAGGGGAAGGTGGTTCCCGTGCACGTGTATCAGATTGAAGCATCTGTCGCTGGCAAGGTAGAAATGCTGTATCATGCGGTGGGAGATAGTGTTTCTGCAGGTGACGTGATCCTGAAGCTCAGCAATGATGACCTGCGGCTGAATGTGCTTTCGCAGGAGACGGCCATCACCGAGCAGACCAACAATCTGAACAATGCGATCATTGCCGGCAACCAGAGTCGATTGACGAAACAGCTTCAGATAGAGGAAGCAAAGAAGAGACTGAATCGGGCCGAGCGTTCATACAACGCCAATACACTGCTCTGGCAGAATGAACATATTTCCCAGGAAGAATACCTGACCTCAAAAGAGGAATACGAGCTGGCAGGTTTCAGCTATCGTGCCAGAGTGGAAGAGGCGGTGTCTGATTCGTTGTTTAGAGACCAGCAGATCAAGCAGTTGCGCCAGTCCATCAATACCATCCGCCTTGGCCTGGATCAGATTCGGGCCAAGCTGAATGATCTGGAGATAAAAGCACCGATTGATGGGGTTATCACCGAACTGAACGTCAATCAAGGGCAGATCGTCTCCACAGGAACGACCTTGGCTTCTCTGGAGGCAACTTCGGCTCACTATATCCAGGCGCAGGTGAGCCAGTTTTATCTACCGAGGCTCAATGTTGGGCAAGAAGCCCGTTTTTATGCGGGCAATGAGGAGATTTCACTGAGGGTGGACAGGATAAATCCCAAGCTTACAGGTGATTACATCCAGGTGAATCTGATGGGTGAGATACCCAAAAGCTTCAGGTCGGGGCAATTTGTCTCGGTGGAGCTGCTATCTGACAAGCGGGCGGATACGCTCATTCTGCCACAGGGACAGTATCTGGTGGACAGTGCAGAGCGTTGGGTTTTTGTTTTGGACAAATCCGGAAAGAAAGCCAGCAGAAGGGAGGTCACCTTTGGCTTCAAGAACATCCGCGATATAGAGGTTTTATCCGGCTTGAAGGCGGGTGAGAAGGTGATCACTTCATCATACAAGGATTGGCTAAAGAAAGACTATATTATCATCAAATAAGGAGAGAGCTATGCTATTTAAAAACGTCCTTTTTGCGTTGAAAACGTTCAGGAAGAACAGGGTAAGCCTTGGCATCGCTATCATCGGGTTAGCGCTCAGCTTAGTGGCAAGTGCCCTGATTCTATCCTATTGCCTATTTTACTGGAATCACGACAAATCCGTTTCCAATCAAAGCGAATGGTATCGGCTGAGGTTGAGCCATTCTTTTGAAGGCATCGAAGTGCATGAAAGCGGGTTTTATCTGCAGACGGCCGGTATGATCATAGGCGAGCTACCGCAGATAAAAGACCATGTGATCATGCACAACAACATTCTGGATATCAGCCTGAAGTGCGATGGCAAGAGAATCGCCATCAATGACGAATGCAGGGTTACCGCCAATCTGCCTGAGCACTATAAGATGCGCATTATCTATGGGAACAGGGATTCGTTGCTGGTGGACAAATCAAGCATGATCATCAGCAAGAGCTTTTCGCAGAAGTACTTCGGGAATGAGAATCCGGTCGGCAAGCAGATAATGGTGAGAGACAGACCCCGTTATGTGATCTCAGGTGTATTTGAGGATTTGCCCCAGAATCTGCATCTGCGATCCGATATTTATACCCTGATTCCCAGCTCACTCACCAGTATTACCGAAGGGGATGATTACCTGTTGACGGGGCATATCCGGGTGAGAATTCCCAATCCCCAGGACGTCCCAAAGGTTGAAGCAGCCATCAATAAGATGTTAGCCAGCAATGCGGAGCTGAGCAACCCTGGCGGCAGGAAGACCGTAAGTCTTGACCCGATAAGCAAGATTCACTTTATGGGCAAGCTGGAAGAAGATCAGCCCACCGTGAATCTCATGAGTGTAAATGCCGTGATGGTGATCGGAGCATTGATGCTGCTGGCGGCTATCTTCAATTTTATCAACATCGTAGCTCTATCCTGGCAGCAACGCAGGGATGAGTTTGCCGTCAGGAGGTCAGTTGGCGCACTGCGGCAGAATATCTTCGCACAATTGCTGACCGAGTATATCAGCTATTTCTTGATCGCAATACTGCTGAGCGGTTTGTTGTATCTCTTGGTAGCCAAGGTTTTCTACAATCTGGTGGGCTTTTACACTAATCCCACTCTTGTCCAGACATTAGTTGCTGTGTTGGGCATGATTTTGGTGGTCTTTATATCCGGCTTCCTCTCTGCGGGACACTTCTCCAGAGGTATGCTGAGCACAGTAGAGGAGCGCCACAAGAAGCGTGCCGTAGGGATTAAGGCTATTTTGTATGCCGAATTGGCGATCGGTTTCCTGTTTATTTCCCTTGCCGGTGTGATCGGTGTGGGTTACTCCTCGATCCTGAATCGTGATCCTGGCTTTGAGGCAGATAACACTTTCCAATACAAGTATGTTACGTTGGAAGGAATCGAGCATCCGATGTTTTATGAAAGCAATGCCTTGCGGGAGAGGATCAGGGCAATCCCGGGAGTAACGCTTGAATCTGCTACGAATTACAGCGTTGTTACCGATAGGTTGGATATGAATTCTGGCTTTTTCGAAGCCTACCTGGAATTGGGAAGCACAAAAGGTCCTCAGCAAATTATGGCGTATATGGTTGGAGCCAGCGCAGATTTCTTTACCAAGCGAAAGGTTAAGATTTTAAGCGGATCGTTGCCCACTGCTGATAAGATGAACGCAGTAGTCGTGAACCAGAGCTTTGTGGAGCGTTATTCCCAAGCTGATTCACCTTTGGGAAAGACGATCAGGCCATTGGGCGGCGAAGAAGGTCTATTCTTCGAAATCGCTGCGGTGGCGAATGATGCCTGGTTTTTCCCGGCACATATCCAGATGATTCCTATGATCTATGAGGTCAATCCGGGGCAGCTTCAGTTTTTCCAGATAAGCTATCAACCGGGGCAGAAATATGAAGTGTGGAGCAAGCTTGATAAGCTGTTCGAGGACGTCAGCAGCAATGGAGTATTGGGGTTCCGCTCGCTGGATGTGGCTGAGGAGTTCAGCCGTTTTTACCAGCCGGACAGAGTTTATGTGACGCTTACCATCTTGTTTGCCATCATCATCTGCGTGGTGAGCATCATGGGCGTCTATGCCGTGAGTGCACAACAGTTTTACCGGCAGTTGAAGGACATCGCCATCAGGAAGGCTTGTGGTGCGGAATTCCGTCATATACTGGCCTTGCTGCTCAAGAGCTATATATGGCTGTTTTGCGTGGCGGGCTTGGTCGGATTTATCGGTTCCTATTACCTGACAAAGCTGTTTTTCGCCAGGTTTGCTCTCTCGGTTGCCTACCCGTGGTGGGTATTGCCGCTGTCCGTGATAGTTTTGTTTATCGTGGTTTTCCTGCCCTTGTATCTGAACAGTCGCAAGGCCTGGAAAGCCGATCCAATCAAATACTTACAATCTGAATGAAGGAGAATATCATGATAACCATTAGTGATCTTAGCAAAGTTTACACCACAGATACAGTCGAAACGACAGCCTTGGACAGGCTGAATCTCAGTATTGAAAAGGGCTCTTTTGTTGCCGTAAAGGGGCCTTCTGGATGTGGAAAATCCACCCTGCTCCATATCTTGGGCCTGATGGATACGCCTACCGAGGGAAGCTACGTTCTCAATGGAACCCAGACAGTGTCCCTCAGTATTACTGAACGTTACCGCCTCAGAAGAAACACGATCGTCTTTGTCTTTCAAAAATTCAATCTGATCGACTCTTTATCGGTCTATGAGAATATAGAGCTGCCCTTGATTTACATGGGAGTTTCACCCGCCCAGAGGAAAGACAGGATTCAGAAGGTGTTGGAAAGGCTGGAGATAAGCAACCGTAAGAACCACTATCCTTACCAACTTTCGGGTGGACAGCAGCAGCGGGTTGCGGTCGCCAGGTGCATTATCACCGATCCCATGCTGATCCTGGCGGACGAGCCCACCGGGAACCTCGATTCTCTCAATGGAGAAGAGGTGATGAGGATCTTTCAGGACTTGAATGCGGAAGGTAGAACTATCGTAATGGTCACCCATGACGATAAATACGCAAGCTATGCCCAGAGGATTATCAAACTCCACGATGGACGGATAGTTCAGGAAGAGTAAGGTTGTGGGGTCGGTCGCCGGACCGACCAGGCCTTCAAATGCGGCGAAGCAGCTCTCTTTGGTGCGCAGGTTGTGCGGAAATGGTTAGTTTTGGAGCTGGCTAGGAAATCAGGCTGCGCCTGCTGGCGGCGGTATGGCAACCGCCGGCTACCTTCTTCCTTACTTACCCGCAGGGCGATGCCACGGTGATACTCGGGATTTTCCCGGGAGGCACCGAGTAATCACCGGGCGGCTAAGTAGGGACGAAGCAGGTAGTGAGGCAAAAACTCAACCTCTATAGAAAGAGTCTATCGCAACACTTGAGTTGAAATACCATTTGACAGAAAATCAATGTTTGGTAACAATGCCGTCGGTCTTGCGCCAAACCTGATTTTGAAGAAACAAGGATGAGAACAATGCAGCTTACTAATCTGAGAAATAAGGACTTGGAGCGTCTATAGCTCCGGGAGATTTGCTTATGAAGAAGGATATTCGCCTCATTTTTTCCATAATCAACAGGTATTTCCGGCGGTACCGGAAGCAGGTTGTCTTTGTGTTGTTGCTCATGCTGCTTTCCTCAGCGGTGAGCCTCATCGTTCCCTACACCACCAAGTATTATATAGATAAAGCTCTGCCCTCCAATACCATATCCATGGTTATCTGGGTTTTGGTGGCTTACTTTTTGCTTTCTGCTTTGGTAAGACTGATACCTATCTGGTATGGACGCATCCTCTGGAAACTCAATTTTATTGTGATTATGAAGATGCGGAAGGACGTCGTGTCCCGTATCCACAGGATGCCCTGGCTCAAATTTCAGCAGTATACGGAAGAATACCTCTTCAACCGGACCATACAAGACACGCTTTTCATTCATGAATCCTTTATCACCACCGCAATCAGGATGATCCAAAATACAACCCTCATCATCTTTGGCACGGTGTGCATCCTGGTTTTGAATGTGTATCTGAGCCTGGTGGTGCTGGCTATCATCGGCCTCAACATCTTTATTTCTCAATATTTTGGCAGGATTTTGGCGCGTCTTCAAGAGCCGATCATCGAGACTTATACCGTTCATAACAGTACTATCCAATCCACTATCAAACATACCTTTATGGTAAAGATCTTCAATCTCTACCGCTGGATAAATCAAGCCATCGTGAGCAGCTTCAGAAAATACTACCGGCTTGGCTGTAAATCGCTCAATTGGCACTATGCCGGCAGCTTCGTTAATTCCGGATTGCAGACCTTCTGCCGCACCCTGATCATGCTGATTGGCGGTATCTGGATCATCCGGGGCAAGTTTACCATCGGCTCGCTGTTTGCCTTTTTGGCCTACTATGAGATCCTCAATGCACCCGCTCTGGAACTGGTGGAGAGCATCATCAGTTTCAAGAAAAACTTGCCCGTCTATGGCAGGATAAACGAGATGCTGAATGCGCCCACGGAGTATGCTCTGGAGCCCAGAGAGAGCGTCTCTTTTGAGAGCTGCGTTTCGCTCTGTAACGTGAGCTTTGCCTACAGCGAGGATAGCGTGATCCTGGATGATGTATCCGTGGATTTTGAGGTGGGCAAGATTAACCTGCTCAGTGGCTCATCCGGAAGCGGCAAGACCACCATTGCCTCGCTTCTGTTGGGGATAAACCGTCCTCAGAGCGGAAAGGTCACCTTTGACGGGATCGAGATGGAGGATAGCAGGATTGAATCCATCCGGGCACAGAGCGCCTACGTGGAGCAAGAACCCGTCATGATGCACGATACCATCTACAACAACATCCTGCTTGGCAACAGGAAAGCCGGCGAGGAGGAGGTGATGCAGGCGGCGAAAAGTGCCTATGTGGATGAGTTTGTCGTCAAACTGACCGATGGCTATCAAACCAAGTTGGGTGGCGACGGCATCACGCTCTCCACAGGGCAAAAACAGCGTATCGCTTTAGCTCGCTGCATACTCAGAAATCCCAAGCTGCTGATCTTGGATGAGCCGGTATCCAACGTGGATCCACATAGCGAACAATTGATCTACCAGACAGTTAAGACACTGGCACCGGATCGGATCGTGGTCATCATTTCCCACAAGCAGGAGACGCGAGCGATCGCTGACGTGGTTTACCAGATCAAAGATGCAAAACTGAAGCTGCTCAACGAGTAAAAGGGGCATCACGAACCAGAAAAGAGTGTTTTTAGCTTTTCTCATTGACAGCATTGCAGACATTATTATAGTGGCATTCAAACAGTTGGTGCTACTAAATAGGTAAAAGGGAATCTCGTGAGAAGCGAGAGCGGTAACCGCCACTGTAAGCGACATTTCAGGGCTTGATCCTGTCACTGAGCTGTTCAGGTTTGGGAAGACTGGGTCGGTAAAAGGCCGTCGCGAGCCAGGAAACCTGCCACCAAAGCTTTCTGATGCCATACGGTTTATGTGGCTGAAGGCGAAGTAGTTCCCCTGAGAAAAAACACAATTCAAGGAGAACTTAAAGTCATGAAAAACAAAAGACTTTTACTCACGCTGTTGAGCATGTTTTTGATGCTCCAGCTCGCTGCTGCCTACATTTATGTGATCAATTCGGAGTCACGCACCCTTTCGCGGATCGACACCGAAACAAACGAAGTGAACAACAACTTTGCCCAATTGGGGCTCACCGCCAACCTGATGGACCTCGATGAGGATCATATCTGGGTGGTTTGCAGTGGAGACAACGCCATCTTGGAACTCGACCGTCACACCGGTGCCCAAATCCGCTACATCAACGTGGAAGCCTCTTCAAATCCCTATGACGTCCTCAAAATAGGCGACTACCTCTATGTGACAGGTCTTTTTTCGGATAAGGTCTACAAGATCAGTTTGGTAAGCGGCAGTGTGGTAGCCTCTCTGACCGTGGGCTCTGCACCACAGGGCTTGGCGACAGATGGGAACTACCTCTTCGTCACCAATACCGGCGGCTATCAAAACGACTTTGTCGGCTCCAGCCTCAGTGTGATCAATCTGAACGACTTCAGCCTGCAAACCACCATGGACCTGTGGACAAATCCGCAATTTGTGATCGTGCACGGGGATAAACTTCATGTATCCTGCACGGGCAATTGGGGTAACATCGCTGGAAAAGTGCAGGTGATCGACATTGCCACTTTGCAGATCGAAGCCTCGGTAGACTTGGGCGGTCAACCGGGCGGTATCTGGATCGCTGACGATGAAAGAGCACTGGTCGGAAACGGTTTGGGATTGGGCTATTATCTGTATATGGCGGATAGCTATCAGGTGATCAATGGCTACACAAATCTCTTGCAGCCAGGCGCTTATACCGTGGATGGAAACAGCGAGGAAATTGCGCTGCTCAAGCAGAATTGGGGAGACAACTCCATCCTCTACCTGAGAAACTACGACCTGACTCCCAAAGCGCAATACACCTTGGGTCATGCGAGTTCAGATCTGAAGTTTTACATCCCGCCCACCAGCAATGACGACCTGGTGCTGCAGCCGAAGATGAACGTCTATCCCAATCCCGCGCTCAAAAACGGCATCCTGAACTTTGAAAGCGAGGCCAAAGCAACCATGAAGGTGAGCGTCTACGACATCAAAGGACGCAAGGTCTTGGAAACCGAGAGCCTGAGCGGCAATGTGTCGCTGGATTTGGCCGGCAAGGGCTTGAGTTCGGGCATGTATCTGTATAAAGTGCAACAAAGAGACCGAATCAAATCGGGTAAGTTTATCGTCATGTAAACTTTATGAATATGCGGGGAGACAATGGTTCTAACAAAAAAGGCCTCATGATTGCCTCTTACGTGTGATACAGGCGTGAGGGGTGGCCTGGCTCCTTAATACAGTCTCCCCGTTTTTCACAAATTGGTTGACTTATTTTGCCTTGTTTTAGACTTGGCCCCGAGGCTAACTAAGAAGGGGAGCCCGGTTTAATAGGCACTTTTCATTACCTTAATCGTGCAACAGTTGCGGTTAGGTTGCCTTCTCCTTTTGACGGGCTCCCCGTTCTTTTACAATTTCGTTGACGTTTTTTGCTGTCTGTAGATCCTGACCATAGCATATTGTAGCTAATCAAATATGGGGAGACTGCTTGGTCGCGACCAAGGGTGCCATTTAAATGGACGGTCTCTCCATTTTAAAAATGAATTGACGTATTTGGGCACTTGTTTAGGGTGGCCTGAGTGGATAGCATCGTTATCCTGCGGTGTCTATCCGCTTATTATAATTTAAAATAACGCCTCAGGAGGTCTGAGAGATGAAAGCAATATTCACAATTGATGTAGAGGACTATTTCCACACTGTGGAAGGCCCGAACGTGCCCACGCGTGAAGAGTGGGATGATCTGGATCACCGGGTGGTGAAAAACACGCAAAAACTCTTGCGTATTTTGGATGACTATGGTGTGAAAGCCACGTTTTTTATCTTGGGTTATGTGGCTCAACATCATCCCGAACTGGTCAAAGAGATCGACGCTCGGGGTCATGAAGTGGCTTCACATGGGATGTATCACAAAAAGGTATCTGAGATGACGCGTGAAGAGTTTGCCGAGGATGTGGCCGCCAGCAAGGCGCTTTTGGAAGGCATCTGTGGCAAGGAAGTGATCGGCTTTCGCAGCCCGGGCTTTTCCCACTCGGAAGATATGAACTGGATGATGGATGTGCTTTATGATCAGGGCTTTAAATATGATTCCTCCGTCTTCCCCGGCCTCAGGTTTGACAGCGGAGTCGAGAGTGATGAGCTCAATCCCCATTGGATCAAGACTACCAATGGTAAGCTGTTTGAGATTCCCATCTCCGTCACGCCTGTGATGGGCAAGAATATCTGCTTTTTCGGCGGTGGATATTTGCGGCTTTTCCCGCAGAAACTGATCCTGAAGATGGTGGACAGGCTGGAAAGTCAGCATCAGACGCCACTTTTCTACATCCATCCCCGTGAGATAGACCCTAAGCATCCTCGCTTTAAGATGCAGCCGGTCAACTACTTCCGCTCCTATGTCAACCTCGATACCGTGGAGAGCAAGATCAGGGCTATCCTCTCGCAAAACAGCTTCGTAACCTGCGGAGAATACATGCACTTATATGAAACCGACAAGGAGCAGCTATTCAGCGAGGACAAGACTGCCGGCTTCTTCGATGGCTATGCCGAGGGCTTCGATTCCATCTATGGTTCCAAAAACAATGCCTTCTGGCGCTTTATCAACAAGCATTTTCGTAAAGCCATGCTCTATCGCTTTCAGGATGTGATCAATGCCTGCGAGGCTGGAGCGGATAAAACGGCTCTGGATGTGGGTTGCGGGCCGGGACAGTATATGGTGGCTCTGGCGCAGAAAGGTTTGGGGCATATTCACGGTCTGGATTTTGCGCCACTGATGATAGATTTGGCCAAGGAAAACGTGGCCAAGGCGCAGGTGCAAGATCAATGCAGCTTTGAGGTGGCAGACTTTTTGACCTACAAGGACGACAAACAGTACAACTATATGATCTGTATGGGATTTATGGACTACATCAAGGAGCCTGAGCTGGTGATTGCCAAGGCGTTGGAGCTGACAAAGGAAAAGGCGATGTTCAGCTTCCCAAAATCCGATGGCTTCCTGGCCTGGCAGAGGAAGCTTAGATATAAGCTCAGATGTCCCTTATACTTATACAGCGATGCTCAGGTGCACAAGCTCTTCTCTGGCTATCCGGGCTGGAAATATCAGATCAAGAATTGTGATCGGGACTACTTTGTGACCATGGAACGGGTCTAAAGGGCAGCCAATCCACTCATAGAGATATTTGCAAGCAGCGGAACTTCAACTCATTACGTGAGTTCGGGCTTCTGCTTGCTCATTTTTATACTTTTTGTAGTTGACAGAAATCCCAATCCGTGAGTGGTGTGAATAATTATCTAAATAACACGAGGTAAAATGGCTCGACTCTTCAGTAAGGACTACCATGAACGCTCGACGTCTTGGTACTTCAATCATGCGATCATCGCCTTGGAAGCCGGAAACTTGGAGTTTTGGCACTCGGTGGATGAGAAGGGAAACTATCACATCCGCTTTTTCCCTATCGAGGCGATGCGTAGCCATTTTTCTGATCGTTTGGACGTGGTTTTTGATCCCAAAGCTGAGCGTGTGTTGGAGCATGACTGCTCGGAATGCGGCACTTCGGAGGATTGCCGTCATTATCTCTCCGTGCTGCGCTATGCCTACCATCACCTCAATACGGACGACTTCGATGTTCCCGCCGTGGAAACACTTGTGCGCCACGACCTTAGAGCCAGTGATAATTGGAGCAAGTCGCTGAAGGAAGCCAAGCTGGATATGGAGGGGCTTTACGATCCCAAAGCGGATAAGGTGCGGCTCTACTACAATGATTTCTCCTTTCTAAACATCAACCAGCTCATCAATCAACTCAAGCAAGAACCCGAGAAGCCACACAAGGACATGGATTTATATGCCCAGAATCGGGATGCGCTCAGCCTACCCAAGATTCAGCTTCTGTTGTGGCTGAGCAGAAACCGAGCCGCTCAGAGCACGGTAAACAAGTTTTTCTCTGTGGATAAAGTCTTGCTGCCTGAGCTGATGCAGTATATCGCCAGATGTGAAGACTTCGTGCGCATCAAAGAAAGCGGTGAGCTGCTGTTCTTCCATAGTAGACCCTATCCCATGAGCCTGCGCATCGAAAGAGCTGGCAGAAGCAACTTTGTGGTCAAGCCAGTGATCGTGGAAGAGCTTTCTACCTACGTGGTGGGCTTTCCGCTTTGGCTTTTCTTCCGCAATGATGTCTATCAGGTGCACCTACCCTTGGCGGATGATGTGATCGCTAACCTGATGCGGCACAACCTGATCATCGCTCAAAAAGACCTGGTCTATTACCGCACGGTAGTGCATAAGGCGCTGAGAAAGCAGGATATCTACCTGGATTTTGATCCTGACATCGCTCTGCCGCAAATCCTGGATGACGATCCCAAGGTTCGCTTGGAGCTTAAGCGCTTGGACGATATATACCTGATCGAAGGAACGCTCAAGTATCCCACCGGACACACCATCCCGCTCTTCGTGACGCGCTTCAACTGCTCGCTTGTGCGCTGTGACTACGAACTGGACGGCGTGAGTGGCAATGCCTGGTTCTATCTGCCGCCACGGGTCTTTTCTGCTGTGGAGAAGCTCTTGGAGCTCTTTCCTGATGCGGATAGAAACAGGGTGCAGCAGTATTCACAGATCAGCTTTAGCGGCGAGGATGTGTTAGCCAAGCTGCGGGAGCGTGTCTTTGCCATGGGAGATGAGGATTGGGAGCTGATCATTGCCGATGATCTGGGACATCTCTTTGTCCAAAAAGT
>Ga0116178_10002942_pt1 | contig 13093 bp, 8 predicted proteins | sample AD_STIC12_MetaG_FD_89880 | JGI IMG/M metagenome (GOLD analysis project Ga0116178, IMG submission 89880) | Active sludge microbial communities of municipal wastewater-treating anaerobic digesters from USA - AD_STIC12_MetaG | ecosystem: Engineered > Bioreactor > Anaerobic > Digestate | place: USA... | reverse complement strand
TCAGCAGGTTGCGACCGATTTCGCCGTTGCCCATGGGTACCACAATCTGGTAGCTGCCGGGCTCGGCAGCCGGATGCAGACGGAAGTTATAACGCGCGGGATCCGGTGTGTGCCAGTCCTGCGCGAACCACGCGCGGACCTGTTCCTGCCGCAGCAAATGCTCACCGCTAAAATTGGTGAAGGCGATATACACCGTGTACACTAGCGGCATCAGTACAAAGATGGCGAACGTGGCCAGCCCCGGCAGCAGGTAGCGCGCCGCGTGGGTGCGCCGCGAATTATAAATCCACGCCGCGCCGAGGCCCGCCGCCACAAACACCATGCCAAGCCATGCCGCACCGGCCAACGCCATTTGTACGGCCAGCCAACCGATTCCTGCCACCACGGTCAGCCACAGTACCCGTGCCAACCCGCGAAACATCATGGCGCCCCCCGGCGCATCCGTTGCGCGGCGTTGTCCAGCGCCTCCTGCGGCGTGGCCCGTCCGGCGGTAATGGTGGCCAGCGCCGATTCCATGGAACTCCAGAAAACGCCCATCTGCGGAATGTTCGGCATCAGCAGGCCCACCTCGATATTGCGCATTGAGCCGGCCAAGCGCGGATCATGAGCTTGGGCTTCGTAGGCCGCCATCAAGGCCGGCACGCCCAGCGGCACATGCCGGTCCATGGCGGCGAGACCTTGCGGCGTGATGAGGTAATGCTCCAAAAACTCCTGCGCCAAATCCAGATTAGGGCTGGTGCGGTTGAACACCGCGCCCACCACGCCGACAAACGGCCGCGCCGGATGCCCATTCACGCCGGGAATGGTCGTCACGCCAAAATCAATGCCGCTCTTTTTCAGGTTTTCCCAAGCGAACGGACCGGAAATGAACATGGCCAGTTTGCCCTGGTTCATCTGCGCCTCGGCGATGGAGTAGGAGAGGCTGCCCGGCAGCACCTTGGCGCGGATGAGGTCCGTCACCGCCGTCATGGCCGCCACCGCCGCCGGGTGGTTCACCCCGATGTCCGCAAGGTCATACGAACCATCCGGCCGCTGGCCGAAAATATAACCGCCATCCGCCGCCAGCAGCCCGAACGAAAAATAGGCGTTGTTGTAGTCCCACATGATGGGCGCTGCGCCGCGCGCCTGCAGGCGCGGCGCCAGCTTCGCGCAGTCGGCCAAGTTGGTGGGAATCTCGTCCTCACCAATCAGCGCACGATTATAGATCAGCCCCGGCGACTCCATGGCCAGCGGATAGCCCCACAGTCGCCCGCGGTGGGTGAAGGCCTCCCACGCCTTGGGAAAAATCCGCGCTTGAAATGCAGGGTCCGGATCCACCGGCAGCAGCAGCCCGCTATCCGCCCATTCGCCCACGCGGTCATGTGCCCAGATCATGATGTCCGGCCCTTTGCCGCTTTTGGCCGCGTGGAAAAACTTGTCGGTGGCGCCCTCCGGATGCTCGACCACCACAGGGATGCCGGTGTTTTGCTCAAAAATCCGGCCGATTTCCGCGATACCCTCGTAGCCCTTGTCGCCGTTGATCCATACCAGCAACTGCTGCGGCTCCCATGCCGGCGCGCTTAGCGGCAGCGCACTCAGCGCCAAGCACCATAGGATGGGGCGAAGCCACGTCATGGCGCACACCATACCCGCCCGCGGAAACTCCGCGCAACGGAAAACCATGTCGCCGGGCCGACTCGCCGGCCCGGTGCGCGTCACGCCGTCGGCGCAGCCGCCTTGCGGCTTTTGCCCTTGAGCCAGATAAGCCCGCCCACGGCAACCACCAGCAGCGGAATGCCCACCAAAGGGCGATAGGTCAGCCACGCAATGGCAATCCACACCAGCGACCACGCGCCACCCAGGACAAGGCTCACCAAGGTGATCCCCGCGCCCACAATTGTTCCCAGCGGTGGAATCACTTTGGCCAGCGCTTCCAAGATGCCGAAAATGCCGCGCAAACCGCCGCACACCAGCACCACGCCAAGCAAACGGAACAGCCAGGTGAAGATACGGTTTTCGGATTGCGCGTGCGCAAACATTTCTTCAGCGCTGACCATGCCGACTTCCAGGCGCGAAACGGTGCGCCCATTTTTCGCCACATACTTTACGAAGGTGTCGCCCTGAACCCGGCCAATCAACGACACCTCTTTGGGAGGCACTTTGCTGAACGTGACGCGCACATCGCCGATGGCCGGCGTGGCGGGCTCAAGGCCGAAATATACCGTTGAGCCATCCGTGTGCACCCACTGCGCTGGCGGCACAGTCTCTTCGTCATCGGCATTATCAGCCGCGGGGGCGTGGGGGTTCTTGGCGATGGTGGCCGTCCACGCCGCCGTTTGCTCAGCCGTTGGCTGAACCTGCGCACTCTCCGCGCCGGTGATGGACTCCACAAAAAAGTCCGGCAGGACATACGCGCCGAAAGTCACCGTGTCGGCATACTGGGTTTGCTCGTCAAACCGGAGCCATGTCCAATTTTTACCCTGATAGGCCGGATCGTGAAACTCCAGCGAGTCCTCCGGATCGGAACACCACTTTTTCTTATAGGTATAGGTGGTGATTTTTTCCTGGCCGCCGCCCATTTTGTCGCGGGTTTCCGTCTTGGACTCCTCGACCCACTGGTAGTATTCCACCTCGCGGGCCAGTGCGATGGCGTTTTCGCTCACGCCAAAGGCGGAATCGGTCAGCACATCGGCGGTATTGGCCTTGGCCGCGGCATGGATCAATTTGCCTTCCAGTTCAGGGGTCCGGGTATCCACGCTGGCCACGGACACCACGGCGCCTTCCGCTTCCGTCAACGCCCGCTTCGTTTTCACAAAGTTGCCCTCGTTCCAGAACAGCAGCACGGTGCCGACAACAAAAGCAATCAAGCCAAAGACAATTCCCTTCAAAGAGTTGCTCAATCGCGAACCGTAGGTCGTCGTGGTTTTTTCCTGATAGGCCATGGCATCCTTTCTACACTTGGCGTATTGTTCCGGCGCGTTCTGCCCGCTCGGGCCAAATCGCGCATGGCCGAATTTTATGCGCTTTCAGCCGGGAATACGCAAGCCCATCCCGGCTCCCGGCCGCGCCACCCGCGGGGTGGAGGGGCGGGGGTGGGGGGGGGCGACGAAAAAAATCGCCCCATCTATTGACATACATACAACCTTTCTGGCATATTGTATAATTGCGTCCAAAATTACCCTAGAAGCGAAACCCTTGCCCTTATATGTCCAGTAAGAAAAAGAAAACGTCCACGTCTGCCAAGCCGAAAGCCAAAAAGTCCGCTAAACCCGCCGTCAAGCCGGCCGGCAAACCCGTAGCCAAGCCGGCCAAGAAGCCTGCCGCCAAGGTTGCCAAGCCTGTCAAGACGGCGGCCAAACCGGTCAAAACCGCCAAGCCCGCACCCAAACCGGCCAAGTCGGCCAAACTGGCAGCCAAAACCGCCAAGGCTGCCAAGCCCGCGGCCAAACCGGTTTCGAAAACCCAACCAACCAAGAAGTCAGGCGCGAAGCCTGCCGTAGTCGCCAAGGGCGCCAAAATTCCGGCGCCTGCCCAAGCAAGCAAGCCGGTCAAGGGTGCACCACGCGGCAAAGCCGCCCAAGGTGCGCCACCGGTCGCTGCGCCGACGCCCGCCGCCGTGCTGTCCGGCAAGAATGCCCCGGACTATATGCTGCAAATCATTAGCTACGCCCGCGAGCGTGGAAACAAAATTTCCAGCGATGAACTTCACGAGATTCTGCCCCCCGAAATCATCGGCGTGGAAGAGATTGAGCGCATCGAAGAAAAACTGCGCAGTTTGAACATCGAAATTTCCCGCGATGGTGGCGATCTCGAAGGGGCCATCCAAGCCGACAAGGCCACCCCCGCCACGCGCGCCGATAGCTCGGTCATTGATGACCCCGTGCGCATGTACCTCAAACAAATGGGGCAAGTGCCGCTGCTCACCCGCGAGCAGGAAGTTGAAATCTCCAAACGCATCGAAGAAGCCGAACAGCACGCCAAGCGCCTGCTGCACCGGTTCGGCTTTGCCACCAAGGCCTATTTCGACATGGTGGACCGCCTCCAGACCTCCCGCGAACGCTTCGACCGCGTGATCGCCGACAGGCCGGAAGGCGACAAAGGAGCCAAGCCGGAAACCGAAAAACGCGAAATTGGCCGCGACAAATATTTTGGGCTGATTATTCCCAAACTGACCAAGAGCGTGCCGCAAACCCAGGCCGTGGTGCGGGAACGGTTCCGGGCGCTTTCCGCCAGCCGCCTGACCATCGCCGAGCAGGAGCGCCGCAAAAAATTGTTCGTCCAAGCGCGCGAGCGCCTGGCCAATATGCTCAACGAGTTCTACTTCAAGCAGAAGGCCGTGGAAGATTTCGTGGTCTACGCCGATGAGCTGGCCCGCTCCTTCGAAACCCTCTGCAAGCAAATCCGCGATGCCGAAAAAAGCAGAAGCCCGGCCAAGAAACAGCATTTGCGCGCCCACAAGAAAGCCCTGCGCGAGCTGGAAGAAGAACAATGCCTCTGCGTGGAAGAATTCCTGCAGCAGCACGCCGAGCTGAAGGATTGGCTGCGCAAGGGCCTGCGCGCCAAGTCCGAGATGGTCGAAGCCAACCTGCGCCTGGTGATTTCCATCGCCAAGAAGTACACGAACCGCGGGCTCTCGTTCCTCGATCTGATCCAGGAAGGCAACATGGGCCTGATGAAAGCCGTCGAAAAATTCGAATATCAACGCGGCTACAAGTTCAGCACCTACGCCACCTGGTGGATCCGGCAGGCCATCACTCGCTCCATCGCCGATCAGGCCCGCACCATCCGCATCCCCGTGCACATGATCGAGACCATCAACAAACTTATGCGCATCTCCAAGCAACTGGTGCAAACCTATGGCCGCGAGCCCACCCCCGAAGAAATCGCCGAGGAAATGAACCTGCCGGTGGATCGCGTTCGCGCGGTCATGAAAATGTCCCAGCAGCCCATCTCCCTGCAAAGCCCCGTCGGCGATAGCGACGACACCCACTACGGCGACTTCATCGAGGACAAAACCGCGGAAAATCCCAGCGAAATGACCGCCTACAGCCTCCTCAAGGAGCGCCTCTCCGATGTCCTCGGCACCTTGACCCCGCGCGAACAGGAAGTATTGACGTTGCGTTTTGGCCTGGGAGATGGTTATTCTCGCACGTTGGAAGAGGTCGGCAAGAAGTTCAAGGTCACCCGCGAACGCATTCGCCAGATCGAAGCCAAGGCCCTGCGGAAAATGCGGCACCCCACCCGCATTCGCAAATTGGAAGGCTTTTTAGAAAACGATTGAAAAAACGACCAGAAGCCCTGCCCGACAACCCGGGACCCTGTCCCGCAAAGGAGACCCCATGAGCACAACCATCAAGCAGATTGTCAAGCGCGACGGCAATGTTGTCGCTTACGACCGGGATCGAATCGCCACCGCCATCTTCAAGGCCGCCACCGCCGTCGGCGGCAGCGATCGCGCCGAAGCCGAAAAACTCGCCATGCAAGTCGAGCAGCAGTTGGAAGCCAACTTCAGCGGCGGCACCCCCTCCGTGGAGGAAATCCAGGATATCGTCGAAGAAGTCCTGATCAAAAACGGCCACGCCAAAACGGCCCGCGCCTACATCCTCTACCGTCACAACCGCGCCATGGAACGCACCCAGCGCGCCTACAAGTTCGAAGCCACCGACAACATCCCCTACAAGAAAATCTACGAAGTTCTCCGCTGGAACATGGACCACGGTTGCGAAACCGTAGATGGCCTCAACGACATCATCGCCCGCGGCAAGCTCCCCGAACTCATCGCCGCCTGCGAAGAACGCTACGACAAGGAAGTCCGCGCCGGCGCCGAGAAACTCATCGAGCGCCTCCCGGAAGTCCGCGTCATGTTCATTGCCGGCCCCAGCTCATCCAGCAAAACCACCACCACCATCAAGGTCAGCGAAAAACTCGCCGAAGCCGGCCATGAATTCCTGGCCCTGAACGTGGACCATTATTTCTTCAACCTCGAGCAGCACCCCAAGGACGAGTTCGGCGACTACGACTACGAAACCCCGCAGGCTCTCGACCTGAAGTTGATTGATGAACACGTCGCTGCGCTCCTCGCCGGCAAAAGCATCAAGACTCCGCACTACGATTTCAAAACCGGCCAGCGCACCCTGAATGTCTACGACATGCAGCTCGCCCCCAATCAGATTCTGCTGATTGACTCCCTCCACGGGCTCTATCGCGACATGACCCAAAGCACCCCGGACACGAAAAAGTTCAAGCTCTACATCGAGACCCTCGGCCAAGTCCGCAACCGCGAAGGCATGTTCATGCGCTGGGCCGACAACCGCCTGTTGCGCCGCATGATCCGCGATAGTTGGCACCGCAACTTGCAGCCCGAGCAAACCCTCACCCACTGGCACTACGTGCGCCGCAGCGAACTGCGCAACATCATCCCCTTCATCGGCACCGTGGACTACCTCGTCAACAGCGCCATGCCCTTTGAACTGCCGATCCTCAAGGCCCGGCTCTTCAAGTATTTCCCGCCCGCCATTGAGAAATTCAAAAACGAGCCCAAGCGCCAGGACGCCTACGTCCGCGCGAAGCGCGTCTATGAAACCCTCAAGGACCTCACCCCGGTCGAGGACGACAGCCCCGTGCCGAAAACCTCGCTCCTGCGCGAATTCATCGGCGGCAGCACCTACAAATACTAATCCCCGCCCGCGGCCATCCCGCCGCGTTCGCGTGTTTTCCACGCTGTGGAAAATTAATTTCCACAGCGTGGAACTTTTGCCGCCGATTTGCCGCTTCGCTCGCTACGGCTCGCTTGCTCGCCCGGCTGCGCCGGTCGCTATAGAGCTCGCGTTCGCCCATCGCCCTGCGGGCTCGGGCTCGGCACTCGCCTATTTTCCACAGTGTGGAAAAACCTTCGCAAAGTTGTTCCATTGTGTGGAAAAATCACGCAAACTTTTTCCATTGCGTGGAAAAAATCCGCCGCCCAAACCCGAATTTTTCCACACCGTGGAAAACTTTTTTCCACACTATGGAAAACTCGCCCATGCGGGGTAACCATTTTTCCACACTGTGGAAAATCTTTTCGGCTGCGCCCAACTTTCGTGCCTGCAAAGCAGCGGTGGAATTGGGCTGAGATCAGATGGTCGGGAACCCGATGCCCTGAAGATATTTGAAGGTCGGGTCGTAGTATTCCGCGGCGCGAGTTGGGTCGGACGGGTCACCTTCGGGGACTACGATCACCATGCCTTGCCGAGCGCGGGTCAATAGGACGCGGTACGCATTTTCGAGGTATTTCTGCCGCTCCGGTTGCTTCACCCGATTCCAGCGTTTGCCGACAAATGAAAAATGCCGCCACTGCTCGCCAGTCAACCGCAAATCACCATCCCACGTAACACAAATCCAATCCAACTCAAGGCCCTGAATGTCAAACTCGGTGGCGACATCTTCCAGATAGTAGGAGGAGCGGATGTCGTCCTTGCCTGCCAAAAACCAATGGATGGGATTCATCGGTGCTTTCACATGGATGCACTGTGGTCGCAGGCGCTCGGCGCTGGAAGAGGCCACCAAGCCATACCGCTCGCTGCCCCGTGCCTGTTGCCGCAGCCACTCTTTGGCGCGGTGAATGTTGCGGGTGAGGACAATCGGATAGTTTGCGCTGATCTTTTGCAAGGTGGCCCGGGCCTCTGCAGGATGTACATCCAGAATTTCTTTGACCAGTTGTGACACATGCTCCGCTCGGTAGGAGCGCATAGATACGCTCAGGTGCAGGTCATCGTGGTAGGTCACATGGTCTCGTTGCGCAATTTCCTTCAAGACCCGCTGCGCATCATATTCTTTATCCGTCAGTCGCTTGGAAATATGAATGTGCCAATTTCGAAAACGACGATTGAGCGCGTCTATCCATTCTGCGATGCCGGCTTCACCCGTGTTGATCTCTTGGCCGCCACCCACCAGGCAAATCACCACTCCCCAGTCTGGGTGGCGGTCCACGCAAGAAATCAAAAATTCCGGTTCTGACTGGTCAAAATCCCCGTGGCCCTTCTTTTGCCTCATGAATTTGCAGGTTTGTTGCTTATTCCACGCGCGTTGAGCTTCGTCGAAAAGCGCCACATGATCGGCCGGCGGCAGCGGATTGCTCACACAATCATCGCGATAGTGATGCACGTTTTGCACGAAGGCGCGAACCCGGCTGTGGGCGACGCCTTTGGTGAGCATTTGGCCTTGCGCTTTAGCCCGGCAAATTTGATCCCGGGCCAGGGCCTCTTGCAACACCTTGACCAACGGGTCGTTGCCGGAAAGAAATACGCTGTATAGTTGATCCGCAGCGTCGAGGTGTTTGGTGGCAATATTGAGCCCCACCAAGGTTTTGCCCGCGCCGGGAACCCCCGTCACAAAACAAATGGCCTTGTGTCCTTTGGCCTTGGCGTTGGCAATAATGCCGGAAATGGCCTGGGTGGTTTCGCGCAAATTGATCGCACCGGCATCGCTCCGCGAGATTTCCGCCACTTGGTGTCCCCGATATAGCGCTATGGCGGCCTCAATAATGGTGGGCGTCGGCCAGTAGCGGCCTTGCGCCCAAGTTGCCGTCTCAAGCGGGGTATCCTGAACTTCACGCAGGGTCAGCGTAAGCAAGTCGTGCAGCGTCTCGGCATTGCATTTGACAGGAACAAAAACTTTATCGTTGTGCACACCTGATTTGAGCTGCAGCGGCTGAGATTTGGCCGCCGTGGCCACCAAAATCGGAATAATGGGGGCGTTGTGGGAAGTCTCGTGAAAGTTTTTCAAATCTAGCGCATAATCCCACACCTGATCCATGGCATGAGCGGAGTATTCGGTTTCGCCGACCTTGAATTCCAACACGAACAAACAAGCACCAATCAGCAGTACAACATCAATGCGCGCCCCCATGCGCGGGATGGAATATTCAAACAGAATCTGGCCCGAAAAGCCTTGCAGGGTAGCCTTGAGAATAGCGATTTGTTCGCGCCAGGCGTTGCGCTGCGTCACCAAGATTTCAAACTCGGAGTTCTCAGCCAGTATCCCGATAAGGTGAGTGGTGTCCGTCTGGAGAAACTGCTCAATGCGATCGGAATAATAATACCGATTCATGGTGCCACTCTAAATGGACACTCAAGATCCGACCAGGAAATAAATGCCGACCTGTCCGGCGCGGGTGGCCGGCAGGGGTGACAGTCGTTTCTCTTGGCAGAGGGAATTAGGTGGTGAGGTGGCGGAGGACGTAGGGGAGGATGCCGCCGGCGGTGTAGTAGGCCACTTCGATGGGGGCATCAATGCGGTTCTGCGCGCGGAAGCGAATTTCGCTGCCGTCGGTTTTAACCGCGGTGACTTCGTGCCAACCGCGCGGCGCCAAGGGGCCTTCGGCGCGAATGGCGTACGTTTCGGTACCGTCGAGGCCGAGGTCTTCCGCGGTTTGGCCAGTCGGAAATTCCAGTGGCAGGATGCCCATTTCCACAAGGTTGGAGCGGTGGATGCGCTCAAAGCTTTCGGCGATGACTGCGCGTACGCCCAGCAGGAGGGGGCCCTTGGCGGCCCAATCGCGCGAGCTGCCGGCGCCATACTGCTGGCCGGCCAATACGATGAGCGGCGTGCCGGTTTGCTGGTAGGCCATGGCGGCATCAAAGATGCTCATTTCGTCGCCGGCGGGCAGGAGGCGGGTCCAGCCGCCTTCGCGGCAGACGAGCCGGTTGCGCAACCGCACGTTGGCGAAGGTGCCGCGCATCATGACTTCGTGATTACCGCGGCGCGAACCGTAGGAGTTGAAATCCTTGGGGGCAATGCCGCGTTCCAGCAGGTAGCGTGCGGCGGGGGAGTCTTTGGCGATGCTGCCGGCGGGGGAAATGTGGTCGGTGGTGATGAAGTCGCCAAAGTAGCCGAGCACGCGCGCGCCGGAAAGATCGGGGTTGGGCGGGGGGGCGTCGAGGAACGGGGGCTCGCGGATATAGGTGGAGTCGGGCTGCCAGTCGAAGACGGGCTTGCGGTCCACGGCGATGGAGTTCCATTCGGGCGTGTATTGGTTCACGTCCTGATAGGTTGCGGCATAGAGCGCGGGATCGTTGGCGGTGGCGAGAAGCGCATCAATTTCGGCGGCGGTGGGCCAGATGTCCCGCAGAAACACGGGCTGGCCGTCGGCGCCAGTGCCGAGGGGTTCTTCATCGAGGTTGATGTCCACTCGGCCGGCGAGGCCAAAGGCCATGACCAGCGGCGGGGAGCAGAGGTAGTTGGCTTTGCATTGCGGATGCACGCGGCCTTCAAAGTTGCGGTTGCCGGAGAGTACGGCGGCGACAACGAGGTCTTGGTCGCGCACGGCTTGGGCGATATCGTCGCGCAGGGGGCCGCTATTGCCGATGCAGGTGCCGCAGCCGTAGGCGGCAACGCCGAAGCCGAGCTTTTCCATTTCGGGCAGGAGGCCGGAGGATTTCAAATAGGCGGTGACCACGCGCGAACCGGGAATGAGCGAGGTCTTGACGTGTGGCGGCACGCGCAGGCCGCGCGCGACGGCTTTTTTGGCCAGCAGTCCGGCGGCGAGCATCAGCACGGGGTTGGAGGTGTTGGTGCAGGAGGTGATGGAGGCGATGGCCACGGAACCGTGGCGCAGCTCATCGCCACCGGCGAGGAGGGCGGCGGCTTGCTGCCGCTCGGCGGGCACGCCGAAGCCGCCCTTTTCCGGCGCGGCACCCAGCGCGGCGAGGAAGCGCCTTTTGATTTCGCCGATAGGTTGGAAATCGTGCGGGCGTTTCGGGCCGGCGATGGCGGAGACAACGGTGCCGAGGTCCAGTTCGATCACGCGCGAATACGCCGGCTCGGGGGAGTCTGGCTCCTGGAACAGGCCTTGGCGACGGGCATATTCCTCGACCAGTTCGCAATGCGCGGCGGGGCGGCCGGTCATGCGCAGGTAGGCGATGGTTTCGGCGTTCATGGGGAAGAACCCGGTGGTGGCGCCATATTCGGGGGCCATGTTCGAGAGCACGGCGCGGTCGGAGAGCGAGAGGCTCGCGCAGCCGGGGCCGAAGTATTCCACAAACTGGCCCACGACATTATGTTGACGGAGCAGTTGGGTGATGGTCAGCGCGAGATCGGTGGCGGTGACGCCGGGGCGTAGCGCGCCGCTCAAGCGCACGCCGGTCACCACCGGGGTCAGCAGGGCGATGGGTTGGCCGAGCATGGCGGCTTCGGCTTCGATGCCGCCCACGCCCCAGCCCAGTACGCCGAGGCCGTTGACCATGGGCGTGTGGGAGTCGGTGCCGACGAGAGAGTCGGGATAGGCCAGCCAGGTGCCATCGGCTTGTTCGGCCACGTGGATGCCATCGGCCAGAAATTCCAGATTCACCTGATGGCAGATGCCGACGCCGGGGGGCACGATGCGCAGTTTTTTGAACGCTTGCTGGCCCCACTTCAAAAATTCGTAGCGTTCGCGGTTGCGGCTGAATTCGATTTCGATGTTCTGGTTGAGCGCATCGGGCATGGCCCAGCAATCAATCTGCACGGAGTGGTCCACGACCAAATCCACGGGGACGAGGGGTTCGATGATGCCCGGGTCGCCGCCGTTGCGCACCACGGCGCTGCGGAGGCTGGCGAGGTCCACCACACAGGGCACGCCGGTGAGGTCTTGCAGCAGGACGCGCGCGGGGAGATAGGGGATTTCTTCCTGCGCGGCGGTCTGGCCCGGCCGCCAGCGCGCCAGCGCTTCCACCTGCCGCCAGTTGTAGGCGGGGTGGCCCTGATTGCGCACGGCGGATTCCAAGAGAATGCGCACGATATAGGGCAACTCGGCGAGGGAGGAACCGCGCAGTTCGGTCAGCGCGGCCAGGCTGTGGTAGGCCACGGTCCGGCCGTTGTGGGTGAACGTCTTCAAGGTGGCGATGGGTTGGGACATCTGGCTTTCCTCCGTAAACATGTGTCCGCCAAAATATCGTGTGTGAGCGGCGGGGGCAACCCCATTTGCCATGGCAAAAAAAACCGCCTTGCGGCGGGGGTGTCCGGGATTTGGTGGAGGGTAGGAGGTTCGAACTCCCGACCTCCTGAATGCCATTCAGGCGCTCTACCAACTGAGCTAACCCCCCAAATCCTCAGACGATGACAGGCTTGTACCACGCGCCGGGGGTGGAGTCAACCCACCCGGGCAAAAAACTTTTGCGGCGAGGTGTTGACATTGCCGGAGGCTTTGCGTACGGTGTCGGCCTGTTTTGTGGAACAGGGGGGGATAGGCCCCCTCCAGAAACGAGGATTCAGATGGAAGCGTATGCAGTGATTGAGACCGGTGGCAAGCAGTACCGGGTCCAGAAAGACGATGTGTTGTCCGTGGAACTGCTGGCGGATGCCAAGGTTGGCCAGCAGATCGAGCTGGGCCGCGTGCTGGCGTTCAACGATGGCAGCGGACTCAAGATTGGCGCCCCGGAAGTGGCCGGCGTGAAGGTGGCCGCGGAAGTGGTGGAAGAATACCGCGCGGCGAAGGTCGTGGCGTTCAAGAAGAAGCGCCGCAAGGGCTATCACCGCAAAGTGGGGCACCGCCAGAGCCTGAACAAAGTCAAGATTGCATCCATCGCATAGGGAAGGAGGCCGGAAATGGCACATAAAAAGGGACAAGGCAGCAGCCGCAACGGGCGTGACAGCCACGGCCAGCGGCGCGGAATCAAGCGCTTTGGCGGCCAGACCGTCACCGCCGGCAGCGTGCTGGTGCGGCAGTGCGGCACCAAGAAGGCCCCCGGACTGAACGTGGGCATGGGCAAGGACTACACCCTGTTTGCGCTGGTGGATGGCGTGGTGTCATTCGACCGCGGCGGCAAGCGGGTCAACGTGCAAAAACTGGCCCAAGCCTAAGACGCGTTGCGCGCCGGATTGACGCAAGGGGCGGCCCGCAAGGCGCCGCCCTTTTGCTTTGGGGCATTATGAAAACTCTGACGTTTGTGGATCGCGTGCGCATTCAAGTTTTCGCCGGCAATGGCGGGAACGGGGTGGCGTTGTTCCGCCGCGAAAAATTCATTCCGCACGGCGGGCCGGATGGCGGGGATGGCGGCAACGGCGGCAGCGTATTTTTGCGGGCCTCGAAGGATGAGGCCTCGCTGTTGGATTTGCACTTTGCGCCGCTGGTGCGCGCGGAGCATGGCGAGCATGGGCG
>Ga0116178_10002934_pt1 | contig 13111 bp, 12 predicted proteins | sample AD_STIC12_MetaG_FD_89880 | JGI IMG/M metagenome (GOLD analysis project Ga0116178, IMG submission 89880) | Active sludge microbial communities of municipal wastewater-treating anaerobic digesters from USA - AD_STIC12_MetaG | ecosystem: Engineered > Bioreactor > Anaerobic > Digestate | place: USA... | reverse complement strand
TCTCTGGCAGACAGCGGAATTTTGTAACCCAATCAACGGCATGTTGGGTATTTTTCCGCGCGGGTGGGGCGCTCTTGTCTCCATGCATCGGTCAGTTGTTGTAACCAACCGGCTGAAAAGGAGAAGAACCGCCCAGAACGAATAGGTCTGCCAAAGAGGAAAAGCCAGTCCACGATAAACCAACCTGGTTCGTGTTCCAGCCTCTACCCAATGTAAGGAGCTTTAGCTCCTTGTCCAGTTGTCATCAGCGTTCCCAAATAGGGAGATCAATACATACTGATAACTAACTACGCTGGACAAGGAGCCAGCTGTCTAAGCGGTTTCCCGCTTTCGACAACTAAATATAGTAGCACATTTTTAAAATATTGTCAAGGCCTTTTAGTTTATTTATTTAAAATTTAGCTAATTTAAGCTAAAAATTTATTCACAATCAATCTAACTTTTTTTACTATTATTTTTTAAAAAAATATTTTGTGCCCCCATCTTAAATATGGTATAATTAGAAACAGAATTATAATTTTATGGCTATTAATAAAACACCAAACCAAATAGAAAATGAATTATTGGATAAAAAAAACGCGGAAAATCTAGAAACTGCCAGCTTACCCAGTGCCGAATTTAAAGAACCAACCGCTGAAGCTAAAGAAACCGGAGAAACTAGAGAAACAGAAACCCAAGCTGGAGAAGAAAAAATTGTCGAGCCAGGAATAATACCAGTTAAATATGCCCCCCTGCCTCCTCGGCCAGAACCAAAACCCATCAGATTAAAACAAGTGGAAAGTATTTTATCCGAAGATCTACAAGAGGCTTTTTTAAATTTATCACCCGAACAACAATTAAAATTTAAAGCCGAGGGAGAAAAAACCGCTGCAACCATCTACCAAATGTTAGAATCAGCCAAAGTTCAAGTTAAAAAAATCGTAGAACTTATTTCTAAATGGCTTAAAAGATTACCCGGAGTCAATAAATATTTCATCGAGCAAGAAAGTAAAATTAAAACTGATAAAATAATCAATTTAATTAAAAAAGATGGACAATAATCTTGTTTTGCCTAACGCCAAAGATTTACAATCTCAAATTACTCAAACTGGAGAAGACTTAGCTACTACTGCCGCTTCGTCTCAAGTTTTTATGTTCTATTTTTGGATCGGCTTAACTATCGGAGTAGCTATAATTTTATTATTTTTACTGCGCCTGTTTTTGCATCATCGCGAAAGACTACGCTATTCATTTAAAAGGAAAATTTATTTAGTAATTTTACCAAAAGAAGCGGAAGAAGAAGCTAGAAAAAAAGATACAACTGATCAAAAAAAGGATATCAAAGAAGCTGTTGCGGTTATGGAAACCTTATTCGCTTCTTTTACTGGTATTAGCAGAACTAAGGATTGGACTTATCTTTTTTATAAAATAAAAAAATTCTGGATTGGGTCACATCGTTATTTATCTTTAGAAATCGTCCAAGAAAAAGGTTTGATTAAATTTTTTATTGTCGCCCCGCAAAACTTAGGAGAATATGTGGAGCAACAAATCAATGCCGAATTTCCCAACGCTGAAATTGAAGAAGTTACTGATTACAACATTTTTCAACCCCAAGGGGTAATTGTGGGAACCTATCTTAAACCAACCAAAAGTAATTATTTACCCATAAAAACTTACAAAAAATTAGATGGTGACCCCACCGAAGGCTTGCTTAATAATTTAAGCAAACTTCAAGAAGGTGAAAGTGCCACTATTCAAATTTTTATCAAACCAGCTAGTCAAAAATGGCAAGGCAAACTTTTAAAAATTGCTCACGAATTACATTATGGTAAAAAATTAGGCCAAGCTCTTAACAAATTTACAATTAGTAATCTGCTGGTGAATATTATACTTTTCCCTTTCAAATTAATTGGTAAAATTTTTACCGCCTTAACCGAAACTAAAAATCAAAATTTAAATGAACCTGATAACAAAACTGCTCCTGTTAGATTAATGCAGCGTGAAGAGGAAATTGTTAAATCAATTGAAGAAAAAATAACCAGAGCAGCTTTTGAAGTTAATATTAATATTGTAGCTTCGGCAGAAAACAACTTTCGAGCCAAACAAATCTTATCTGGGATCATTGGTTCTTTTGCTCAATTTACCGCTCACGAAAGTGGCAATGCCCTAAAAGAACAGGTTATTTTTTTCAAGGGCATGTTTATTCGTGATTTTATTTATCGCAATATCCGTTCTTGGAAAAAATTTATTTTAAATACCGAAGAATTAGCTTCTATTTATCATTTTCCTCTTCCTTCAGCTAAAACTCCCAATATTTTATGGTTACAAGCTCGCAAGTCACCTCCCCCGGTTAACTTACCAGAATCTGGATTACTGTTGGGCAATACCGTTTATCGTGGGCAAGAAAAGCCTGTTTACATGTTACCCGAAGATCGTCGACGTCATCTTTACATTATTGGTTCTACTGGTGTAGGTAAATCTGTTTTGTTATCCAATTTAATTATTCAAGATATTGAAAATGGCCAGGGCGTTTGTGTAGTTGATCCTCACGGTACTTTAATTGATGATATTCTACCACACATTCCAAAAAATCGCGCCGATGATGTAGTTATTTTTGATCCTTCTGATATTGATCGACCAGTTGGTTTAAATATGTTAGAAGCTGATTCCCCAGAACAAATGGATTTTGCTATCCAAGAAATGATTGCCATTTTTTACAAATTAGTTACTGACCCTTCCATGATTGGTCCGATGTTTGAACATAACATGCGTAATGCCATGTTAACCTTAATGGCAGATAAAGAATACCCCGGCACCTTGGCTGATATCCCCCGTATTTTTACCGATCCAGAGTTTCAAAAATATAAACTAACCAAAGTTACCGACCCCATGGTTAGAGCCTTTTGGGAAAAAGAAATGGCCAAAACTTCCGATTTTCATAAATCAGAAATGCTGGGTTATTTAATTTCTAAAGTGGGGCGTTTCGTGGAAAATGAAATGATCAGAAACATTATTGGTCAGCCCCGCTCTGGTTTTAATTTACGTGAAATCATGGACAACAAAAAAATCCTTTTGGTTAATTTAGCCAAAGGTAAGGTTGGTGAAGTCAACTCTAATCTTTTAGGTTTAATTATTGTATCTAAATTACAAATGGCAGCCTTGGCTCGCGCAGATATGCCCGAAGACAAACGCAACGATTTTTTTCTTTACATTGATGAGTTCCAAAACTTTATTACCGATTCTATCGCTACTATTTTAGCTGAAGCCAGAAAATACCGCTTAAATTTAATTATCGCCCACCAATATATTGGCCAGTTATTAACAGGTGGAGGGGTTGAAGGAAAACAAGGATCAAGTAGAATAAAAGACGCAGTTTTTGGCAACGTAGGTACAATAATTTGTTTTAGAATTGGCGTAGATGATGCGGAGACAATGGCCAAACAATTTACACCAGCCTTAAACGAATTTGACGTCATGAATATAGAAAAATATCATGCTTATATTCGTCTTTTGATTAAAAACTCCCCTTCCCGACCATTTACCATCAAAATGCCCCCGCCAAAAGTTGGTAATATGGAAATAATAGAACCGATTAGACAATTATCTAGACTAAAATACGGACGCGACCGGTTGTTGGTTAACGCGGAAATAATGGAAAGAAGTCGATTGGGAGAAGTTTCTAAAGAAGCTCAAACCTTACCCGCTGAAAGATCTCTTTAAATATTTTTATAATCTGAGGGAGGCTTACGAACTCTTAATTTTTAATTTACTTATGGAAACACTGTATCGCAAATATCGTCCGCAAAACTGGGCTAGCTTAACCGGTCAAGACCATGTTTCTTTAACTTTACAAAAACAAATCCAAGGCAACAAAGTTGCTCACGCCTATCTTTTTTCCGGACCACGCGGCAGTGGCAAAACTTCCACCGCTAGAATTTTAGCCAAAGCACTTAATTGCCAAAACAAAAAAGATAGTTCTGCCGAACCTTGTAATAATTGCTCGTCGTGTTTGGAAATAACTGCCGGACGCTCTTTAGATGTAATAGAAATTGACGCTGCTTCTAACACCGGAGTCGACAATGTCCGCGAAAACATTATTGATTCAGCTCGCCTCTCTCCAACTAAAGCAAAATTTAAAATTTTCATTATTGACGAAGTCCACATGCTTTCAGCTTCAGCTTTTAACGCCTTGCTTAAAATTATTGAGGAACCACCCAAGCACGTCTTTTTTATTTTAGCCACCACCGAACCATTTAAAATACCTGCTACGGTTCTTTCTCGTTGCCAAAGATTTGATTTTAAAAAAGTGGAAAATAGTAAAATTAAAGACAGATTAAAAATGATTTGCACTCAGGAAGGTGTGGAAGCTGAAACTAAAATTTTAGATAGAATTGCTCATCAAAGCGACGGTTGTTTAAGAGATGCCGAAAGTCTTTTGGGTCAAATTTTGGCCTTAGGGGAAAGCAAAATTACCGAAAAAGAAGCGTCTTTAGTTCTACCGCGTTCTGATTGGCAAAAAATTATTGAATTGCTTGATTTTTTGATTAAAAAAGAAGCTAAAGAAGCTATTATTTTAACTAATAATTTAGTTGAAGAAGGAATTGATCTATATAATTTTACCGAGGATATTATTCGAGCTTTGCGTTTATTATTATTAACTAAACTGAATGCTGATTTAAATTTATTAGCCGAAGAATTAGAAGAAGAAAATGCTAAAAAAATGCGTTCTTTGGCAACACATATTAGTGCTTTAGAAATTAGCCGAATGATGGAAATTTTTATTAAACAAAAAAGTTTGTTACGTTCCACTCATATCCCCCAATTGCCTCTAGAAATAGCTGTAGTGGAAATTTGTGAATTTGCTGTTTCTTCTACCGCCGCACCAGAACCAGTAAAACACACACCCTCAACAACACCTAGCCACCAATCCCAGCCACCCAAAACAGTCGAAAAAAATATTCCAGCTAAAGAAGAAGGTTTAGCAAAAAAAACAATCTCTAAAGTTAATTTTACTTTGGATCAGATAAAAGAACGTTGGGAAGATTTTCTTAAAAAAGCCCAAGAATACAACCACTCTCTGCCTTTCATTTTAAAAATGGGAGAACCGACCGAAATTGTTGGAAGAACCTTAAAAGTATCATTTCGTTATACCTTTCATCGCGATAAAATTAATGAAACAAAAATTCGCACTTTAGCAGAAAAAGCCTTAAATGAAACCTTCATTGAAGGAAACTTGATTTTAGAAGGAATTTACAGCCCCCAAGGAGAAAATACCCTAGTTGACAAACCGACCGAAAAAGTTAATAATGAATTGGTCGCCAATTTAATTGAAAGTTTTGGCGGACAATTGGCAGAATAATTCTACTTTATTCGGGGATCGTCTAATGGTAGGACGCATGCCTCTGGAGCATGCTATCTTGGTTCGAATCCAAGTCCCCGAGTTTTTAATTTAAAAAAAATATGTCTGAACTACAAATAGAAATTTTAGCCGCCAGCAATGGAGCTGAAGCTCAAAACGGTCAAACTGTAACTGTCCACTATACCGGTACTTTTGAAAATGGAGAAAAATTTGACTCCAGTATTGATCGTGGTGAACCGTTTTCTTTCAAATTAGGTGCAGGTATGGTTATTAAGGGTTGGGATTTAGGAATTACCGGAATGAAAATCGGCGAAAAAAGAAAACTAACTATTCCCTACGATCTCGCTTACGGAGAATTTGGCTACGGCCCCATTCCTCCTAAGGCCACCTTAATTTTTGAAGTAGAATTATTGGATGTTAAGTAAAGGAAAAACAGAGCCCAAAAGCTCTGTTTTTTGTTTATAATATGATAAAATATAGTTATGAAATTTCCTTATAAAATAATTTTATTTTGTCTAGTTGTTATCGTTTTAGCACCTCACTGCGCTTCGGCAATCATCTTTAATGATTACTTGGAATATTTTTATAATCGTTATAGCCAACATTTTGATACTAACGGATTAAAATATGCCGTGCCTGATTATGGAATTAAAAAAATGACCTTCCCTGCCGCCCCTAGAGAAATAATCGGCTTAGCTTCTTATTATAAATTTCGCGCTTTAAAAAATGATCTATCAGCTCAATTTTTAATTAAAAATCAAATAATAAAAAGTTTAACTCTTCTAGAAACACAAACACATTTTTCCTTTAATGACAGCGAAGCGTTGTTTTTAAGTTACATTTTAGATAAACAAATTACCAATCTTCTTTCTTTTGAAGAAAAAGTCCGACTAAACCAAACAATTCTATCTCTTTTAGAAAATGGCCTATTAGCCAAAGATACGGAAAATCGAGCGTTTATTTCTGCAGCTCATTTTCAATTTTTAATTAATGAATTTTATAATAAAGGTTTAATTAATTCAGCTGAAAAAGTAAAACTTGATCAATTGGCTAAAGAAAAAACCGATTCGGCTATTAAACAAAGCATCTCTCCTGCTGGTTGGTATCGCGAAAACAAATTATTTTCAGCTCACTATCAAGCCGTTAGCGCTTACATGTTATTAATCTACAGCCAACTCACTAAAAATTCAGAGTATCAAGCTTTGATCTATAAAATGTACACTAATTTAAAATCTTTAAGTTTTGACAATGGTCTTATTGAAGCAAAGATTGGCCATCGTCCAACTGGTTTAGGCGCTCAATTTTACCTAATGATGGGACTAATAGGCACTTATTTTCAAGACGAAGAAGCCAATACTTTTTTATCTTACTCCCAAGGAAACACCTTTTTTCGAGATAAAAAATATCCTAATAGACTGGAATATCATTGTACAGCCTGTTCTCAATCTTCTAATTTTCACGATGACTACGCTTTCTCTGATGTGGCTGAATTATCCCTTGTACTACTTAGCCCAACTTCCTCAATCAATTTAAGTACTAAAAATAAAATTTCTGTTTTTAATCTTGATGATTCAGAATTTAAGATAACTCATCAAAAAAAAATTATCACAATCAAAGATAAAATTAAAAGAAACAACCTAATAATTAAACAAAGCTCATCAGAAAAAAATTACCTAAAAAAATACTTTTATTAAAAAACAACAGTTTCTTTCAACTGTTGTTTTTTAAACTGTTTTAATTATTATCATTATACTCAAAATCGTCCATATTATCCTCTAAAAACCCTGTTTCATCGTCGTCTCTTTCACCCAGGTCTAAATCTTTATCCCCAGTTTCTTTTTCTTCTTCATCATTATCTAAAATTTCTTCATCGTCTAGATCCGGGTCATTATCTAAAATTTCTTCATCATTGTTTTCGTCAAATGTAAACATATTTATTGTTTAAATTTTATTTTTTACAGCCGTTAAAACGGCTAATTAAATATAAACTATAATAACAAACCCAAAAAATTAGGCAAGAGTTTAAAAATATTATATTTTAGCCATTTTTTCTTAAAAAAGTTTTCCACAGATAAACTTATCCACAACTAACCCAGTTTACAAGCTAAAAAAATGAACTGTCAATTTGATTTTAAATTTAAAAAATATTATAGTAGATTTTATGATTAACTGGAAAAAAACACCCCATCCAATTATTGCTCTCGCCCCTATGGCTGATTTTACCGATAAGCCTTTTTCTTTGATGTGTAAAAAATTTGATGCTCAAGTAATTTTTAGAGAAATGGTTTCAGCCGATGCTATTGTTCACAGCAATCTTAAAACTTTAAAAATGATTGCTGTTCATAAAAAAGAACGACCAGTTATACAACAAATTTTTGGTCACGATCCGCAAACCATGGCTCGAGCAGCGGAGATAATCTATAAATTAGTAGAGCCTGATGGAATTGATATTAACATGGGATGCCCAGCTCCCAAACTAATCAAAAATTTTCACGGTTGTGCCTTAATGAAAGAACCGGATAGAATCATTGCCATTATTAAGGCGGTTAAAACGGCAGTTCCCTGCCCTGTTTCGGTTAAAACTAGATTGGGTTGGTCTAAACCTGATGAGATACTTAAAATAGCCCCAATTATAGAACAAGCGGGAGCCGACTTAATTTCTCTCCACGGTCGCACCAAAACTCAAGGCTACGCTGGAATAGCCGACTGGGAAATGATAGGACGAGTTAAAAAAATAATTTCTTCACCACTTTTAGCTAATGGTAGTATTTTTGAAGTTGCAGATATTGAAAAATGTTTAGATATAACTAAAGCCGATGGTGTTTTAATCGCGCGTGGCGCTCTAGGCAATCCTTGGATTTTCCATGGTATTGATAAATCCACCTTATCTGTTGACCAGATTAAAAAAACTATTTTAGAACATGCCGAACTTCAAGCCAAAAACTATGGTGACTACGGTTTAGTTTTATTTAGAAAACACTTAATGTTTTATCTCAAAGGTTTGGCTCAAACTAAAGAATTAAAAACAAAATTGACCCAAATAGAAAATCTGGATCAATTAAAGAAAATTTTACTAGCTTGGCATTAAAGGCTAATGGCTAAAACTAAATCACCCAAATTGGTTCCGACATAGCCTGTTTTTATCAAACCACCGGTGATTTTAAAAAAATAATAAGCATCATTCTCTTTTAGAGCCTTAAGTGGATTAAGTGAAAGCTGAGTTGCTTTTTTAAAAGTCGCCAAACTAACCAAGGCTCCACCGACCCTCTCTGGCCCCACACCATCAACACCATCAGAATCAAAGGCTAAAAAAAAGTCCTTTGAATTTAAGTGTGGTAAAACTGCCAAGGCCATTTGTTGATTACGTCCTCCCGGTCGTTTTGTTTTTACTTTAAAAGTGGTTTCTCCAGCTGCTATGTAAAGACAATTTTTTCTCTTACGGCGATGAATTGTCTTAATAATTGCCGGACCAATTTTCTCGGTAAAACCTTGCATTACATCAGTAATTATTTCTGTTTTAAAACCTAACTGAGTTGCTTTTTTGGCGGCGGCTTGGGCCAAAGTTTTATGACTACCAATAATTATATTACTTATATTAGAGAAATCTCTTTTGGGTGTTTCTGCATAAAGTCCTTTTTGACCGTCTTCTAAATATTGTTTGACTTTTGAAGGAATCTGCTTGAGTATTTTGTATTTCTCTAAAATTTTTAAAGCTTGGGAAAATGTGGTTAAGTCGGAAATAGTTGGACCGGAAGCAATGGTTGATAAATCATTACCCACAACGTCCGATAAGTAAAAAGAAACCATTTTAGCCTGAGAGGATAAATTCTCGGCCAAACGCCCGCCCTTAATTTGCGATAAGTGTTTTCTAACACAATTTAAATCTTGAATTTTAGCTCCGGAACGCAACAAGATTCCAGTGGCCTCAATTTTATCTTCTAAACTGAGATTATCAGCAGGAAAACTCAAAAGAGCCGAAGCACCGCCAGAAAACAAACCCACCACCAAATCATCTTTTTCAGCTCGACGAACCATAGCTAAAACTTTTTTTGCTCCATTAAAACTGCCTGGCGTAGGAAAAGGATGTCCGGCTAAATTAACTTTTATTTTAGTCAGCTGTTTACCTTTTAATTTTTCCGGAATGCTAATTACTCCCGCTGTAATTTTATTTTTTAAAACTTCCTCGGCAGCTAAAGCCATTCTAAAGGTCCCCTTACCAGCACCAACAATATAAATTTTTTTATATTTTTTAAAATCTATTTTCTTCAACTGATGTTTAGTTAAAAGATAAGGATCAACCTCTTTTAAAGCATGCTCTAAAATCATCAGGAGTTTTTGATGCATTTCCTGATCTCGTTTAGTTAAACCAATTCTGATTAGCTCTGTTTTATTTTTAATCATAAAATCTGGTTTAATTCTTCTTAAGATGTTTTTTAACAAACCAAATAATTCCTAAAATCAAAATTAAACCAATCACTAAGTCAAAACGATGAAAATAGACCCTCAAAGAAGCCCAATTGGGTCCTAATTTAAATCCAACCCAAGCTAAAAAATAACACCAAGGCAAAGCACCAATAAAAGTAAAGAATGAAAACTTACCAAAATTCATTTTACTAATACCAGCGGGTAAGGAAATAAAAGTTCTAATAACTGGCAACAATCGGCTGAAAAAAACTGTACTTTGACCATGACGATTAAACCAACGATCAGCTAAATCCAAATCTTTTTTATTAAGTAAAATATACTTGCCATATTTATCAAGAAAGGGGCGACCACCATAATACCCAACCCCATAAGCCACCCACGAGCCGAACAAATTACCCAAGGCGCCCCAAAGTGACACGACTAATAAATTAAATTTGCCGGAATAAACTAAATATCCGGCAAAAGGCATAATAATTTCACTAGGTAAAGGAATACAAGCACTTTCAATGGCCATGGTTAAAAAGACGCCACCATAACCTAAACTGTTGATGAGATTAACAACAAAAATACCTAAAATTTCCAATAAATGTGTAAACATTAATTATTTAACTAATTTATTTAACCCGGAGACATTAATATTTTCTCCATCCATTTTACCCATTACATTCACTAAATCGCCAGTTTTATATCCCTTACCTTCAAAGATGGAAAGGGTGTTTCGTTCTAAAATTTTTAAAGTATAAATTTTTTCTCCCACGGTCAAAGTTGGGGGCTCTGCTAAAGTAATGGTGCCAGTCCAAACTTCCAAACCATCCGTCCGGCTTTCAGGAATAGTATTAGTAGTAGGTGGCTCTGTATTTTGATTTTCTGGTTGATTAGTTGCTGGGTTATTAGCTACCAAAGGCACCTTAAATACAAAACGAATAATTAAAATAATTGCTATGGAAACCGCCACTAAAACTCCAATTATGATATAAAGTTGTTTTTTGATCATAAAAAATTATAAATTAAAATCTGAAAATATTATAACAAATTTTGCTAACAAAAACAAAACACCCGCCAATAGACGGGTGTTTTGTTAGATAAAAATTATCTCTGATAGCCACCAGTTCTAGGAGCTCTCGGTTGGAGAGGTCTAGCCTCGTTAACAGTGAGGTTGCGGCCATCTAAATCTTTGCCATTCCACATGGAAATAGCATTGTTGGCTTCTTCATCAGAAGACATTTCCACGAAACCAAAACCTTTGGAACGACCGCTGAATTTATCAGTGATAATAGCAGCGTCAACAACGGTACCGGCTTGGGAAAAAGCACTCTTAATATTTTCAAGAGTGGTTCCGTAGGATAAATTGCCTACGTATAACTTTTTTGCCATAAAAATCAAGAAATTTTTAAAGTAAGGCGACCTTCTCGCAAGTTTCTTAAGTTCTAAGGCAAATCGCCTAAAGGCTAAAGTGAGCTGAGCTTAAATTAGCTAAGAAAACGCTTTGAGAAACACTTACTACTTAAATTAAAGTATAGCATACTTTTAATATTTTGTCAAGGGGTAATAAAAAACCGCGGAAGTTATCCCGCGGTCTAAACTCACTTAAAATGAAGGTCCTTCAAGAACTTTTTGAACCAAGGCTGACGAAACGCCGGTTTTTTTAGCGTTTATCCGATAATCTTCTGGTGACATAACTCTGTCAAACCAAAAATTACATTTGCCAGGGCCTTGATTAACGCTACAACGAACATATACAGATCCTTTCAGGAAAAAAGCTTCTTTATAATCGGCAACAAAAATGTGATTCTTGCCACATCTAGCGCAGGAAATGTTGCCTGTTGTAACTCCAACCATGTTTTCCTCTTCACAATCTGTCATATTTTTACCTTAAAAGAGCTGCTTATTTCTTACCATAAATTAATTTTAAAGTCAATATTTTTTATCCCTAGCAATAGTCTAAACTATAAAAGCCGCTGGTTAAGCGGCTTTTGTTTAAATAATCTTTTTAATAATGGCTTCGGCTGAAATCTCTTCATAAGTCAATAATTCCTCACTAGTACCACTATGTGGACGTTTTTTAACTGCTAAAGAAACCACCTTACCAGCTTCTTGGCCTAAAGAGCTTCTGACAGCTTCGGCAATTCCACCTTCAGCATAATGGTCTTCAACCACAACAATTTTTCCCGTTTCTTGAGCTGCCTGACGCAAAGCCGCCCCATCAATTGGTTTGATTGAATATAAATCAATCACCCTAACGTCGACACCTCGCTTTTTTAATTCTTCATAAGCTTTTAAAGCTTCAAAAACTGTTATACCAGCAGCCACAATAGTTATTACATCTTGTTCGCTTGATTTTAAAATCTTAGATCCACCAATTTTAAATTCTTCTTCTGCTTGATAAATAACTGGCAAAGCTTCCCTAGTAGAGCGTAAATAAACCAGACCGGAAAAACGCGCCATTTCTTCTACCAGCTTCTGAGTGGCTACAGCATCGCAAGGATACAGCACCACCGAACCAAAAACTGAGCGAAATAAAGCAATATCCTCCAAACCCATTTGCGACACACCATCTGGTCCGATAGAAACCCCGGCATGTGATCCGCAAAATTTAACATTGCCTAAGCTATAAGCTGCCATTCTAATTTGATCAAAACCACGAGAAAAAAAGGCGGCAAAAGTAGAAACAAAAGGAATTTTACCCGCTCGCGACATACCCAAAGCCGTGCTAATCATGTTTTGCTCAGCAATAAACATTTCAAAAAATCTTTTAGGATATAATTGTTTAAACTTTTCTGCTCCGGTCGAATTGCTAACTTCCGCATCTAAAACAACTAACGAAGGATACTTTTGAGCCAAGATAGCTAAGGTTTCTCCGTAAGCTTCTCGTACCGATTTATTTTCTCCAATCTTATAATCAATCAAGGAAGTTGATTTTGTTTTTTCTATTTTTAAAACAGCTTTTTTAGGTTTGGCAATTTCTCCACACCAAGCAAGATCAAGTATCCCCAAGTCTTTTATAGCTTTTTCTGCCATTTCCGGCGACAAACTTTTTCCGTGCCAACCTTCTTTATTTTCTACCATTTTAACGCCCTTGCCCTTTAATGTTTTAGCAACTATAGCTACTGGCCGTCCCTTAACTTTTAAAGCCTTGTTATAAGCTTTTAAAACTTGTGACAAATTATGCCCATCAATAACAATCGTTTCCCAACCAAATGCCTTTAAACGTTTTTGATATTCAACCACCTTATGCCCCAACATAGTTTCCCCTCTTTGACCCAAACGATTAATATCAAGAACAGCAATTAAATTATTTAATTTGTAATAAGCTGCGATCTCTACCGCTTCCCAAACTGAACCTTCGGC
>Ga0116178_10002929_pt1 | contig 13120 bp, 9 predicted proteins | sample AD_STIC12_MetaG_FD_89880 | JGI IMG/M metagenome (GOLD analysis project Ga0116178, IMG submission 89880) | Active sludge microbial communities of municipal wastewater-treating anaerobic digesters from USA - AD_STIC12_MetaG | ecosystem: Engineered > Bioreactor > Anaerobic > Digestate | place: USA... | reverse complement strand
TTATGTAAACTTGTAATGTTGCTATATAACAATGGAGAACTCAAAGCATCACCTATTAAATATTATTTTGGAACATTGGGGTTATCACCATCTTCAGTATATGGAAAACGCACGTGGCCGAATCGCACGGCGAGTACTGCAAGCGCGATAATCAATACCGCTGTCGCAACGGCTAAAATATGCTCCGGCGTGAGTGTTTTAACTTCCAGCACCAAATAGCGCGCCAGTGCCACAATACCAATATAAAGCGGATAGCGTACGGGCAACTTTCCGGAACCCAAATATTGCTTCACCATCGACAGCACTTCAAGGTACAAGAATAAAAGTAGCAAGTCGCCAACACCAACCTTCGATGTCACCCACATTTTATAGATTTCATCAAATGTGGCATAGACAGTTGCCATACCAATCACCACAAGTACAAGCTGCTCGACATATTTAATCGCCTCTTGCCCGGCTTTTCCTATTTGACTGCTCGTTTTCACAAAGTCATCCTTTATCTCAATGAGTACAATTATAACTGACCGTAATCACCTATATTTTAATTTTTTTGCTCACCAATTTTTACGATCTTTAGCGTATTAGTGCCGCCCGGTGCGCCTATAGGCTCACCAAAAGTAAATAACACCAAGTCACCCGTACTCACAGCTCTCTCTTTTAATAACACTTGCTCCATTTCGTTCAGCACTTCATCCCGTTTTTTACTGCCTTGCTCAATGGGAAAAGGGTACACACCACGGTGCAACGTCAATTTTCTACGTGCAAATTTATCAGGCGACAATGCATATATCGGTACTTCTGCATCAGCGCGAGATAACCATTGTGCCGCGTTACCCGATTGCGTCAACGCTGCAATGGCTTTCACTTTTAAGTGTTTTGCAGTATAGATTGCCGCCGCCGCAACCGCTTCATCCGTTTTCATAAACACTTGATCTGACTTCTGCGCATGATATTGATTAATATACTCTTTTTCAGCCTCCATCACCACACGATGCACGGCTTGTACAGTTTCTAACGGGTATTGCCCTGCGGCTGTTTCAGCCGAAAGCATGACAGCATCTGTACCATCCAACACCGCATTTGCAACATCAGACACTTCCGCACGCGTTGGAATTGGGCTGGTAATCATGGACTCCATCATTTGCGTGGCCGTAATCACTAATTTATTTTGTGCGCGCGCCATACGTATCATCCGTTTTTGCAATCCCGGTACGGCGGCATCTCCCACCTCTACACCCAAATCGCCTCGGGCAACCATAATGGCGTCGGATGATTCAATAATCGCCTCCAGATTTTCAATCGCCTCAGCCCGCTCAATTTTGGCAATAATGCTGGAATTTCCGCCGGCTTTTTTTACCAAAGTTCTTGCCAATTCAACATCAAGGGCATTTTTTGGAAATGACATCGCAATATAATCTGCTTCTAACTTTACGGCGGTTTTAATATCCTCACGGTCTTTTTTAGTTAAAGCGTCAGCTGACAAGCCGCCGCCCTGGCGATTGATACCCTTATTATTACTCAGCACACCGCCATTGAGTACCAAACAATGAATTTGATTCCCTTTAACCCGATCGACTTGCATGGTGATGCGACCATCGTCCAAAAGCAACACATCGCCAGCCGATACTTCTTGTGGCAACGCCTTATAGTCTAGGCCCACATGATCTTGATTACCCAGCTCACAATCAGCATCAAGAATAAATATATCCCCCATCTTCAAGGCAACTTTTCCTAGCTCAAACTTGCCGATCCGAATTTTTGGTCCCTGCAAATCACACAACACACCTACCGGGCGCCCCAACTTTGCCGCAATGCTGCGTACAATTTCAGCACGCTTAATATGTTCCTCGGCTGTGCCATGAGAAAAGTTAAGCCGCACCACGTTAACGCCTGCGGTAATCATACGTGCAAGCATTTCTTCGCTAGAAGAAGATGGGCCTAATGTTGCTACAATTTTCGTTTTTCGTAATGTCAAATTTTTACCTTATTTCTGTAGCGTAAATGTAATGTATTTTAAATATCGTTAGCCACCATGTCGCCAAACAAAAATGGGGCGAATAGCCCCATTTTTAAAGTGCTAAACGTATCGGGCTACTACCTTTTTGCGCGTTGCTCTAATATGGCGACTGCAGGTAATTGCTTTCCTTCCAAGAACTCCAAAAATGCCCCACCAGCAGTTGAAATGTAGTCTACTTTATCTTCAATACCATATTTCTGAATGGCTGCAATCGTGTCTCCGCCACCTGCCAAAGTAAAGGCCTTAGTAGTGGCAATCGCATTCGCAATCGTTTTGGTACCTTCACCGAACTGGTCAAATTCAAACACACCAACGGGCCCGTTCCAAACCACAGTCCCAGCATTTTTAATAATCTCCGCTATTTGACTAGCAGATTTCGCGCCAATATCAAAAATCATATCGTCAGCAGCCACCGCAGCCACGTCTTTCTTGATAGCTGGCTCATTTGCATCAAATTTTTTGCCGCAGACCACATCTACCGCAATAGGTACTGCTGCACCTCTTTGGCTCATTTTATCCATTAAAGTGCGCGCCACGGGAACGAGATCATCTTCACACAAAGATTTACCAACTTCATTTCCAGCGGCTTTTAAGAACGTATTGGCAATACCGCCACCCACCACCAGCTGGTCGACTTTTTCAGACAAACTTTCAAGCACAGTCAACTTGGTAGAAACTTTACTACCGCCCACAATTGCTACCATTGGGCGTGCCGGACTAAGAAGTGCTTTTGTGAGCGCATCTAATTCATTCACCAACAGAATACCCGCTGCTGCAACAGGTGCGAATTTAGCTACACCATGCGTTGAAGCCTCAGCGCGATGTGCCGTACCAAAAGCATCCATCACAAACACATCACACAGTTTGGCATACTTTTGTGACAATTCATCAGTGCTTTTTTTCTCACCTTTATTAAAACGGCAATTCTCCAAAACGACCAATTCTCCAGCCGCTACATCAAAGCCACCTTCAAGCCAATCTTTGATTAACCGTACCGGTTTCCCAAGTTTGGTAGAAATTACATCAACCACGGGCTTGAGAGAATTTTCTTCTGAATAAACGCCTTCTTCTGGACGACCCAAATGGGAAGTCACCATGACTTTTGCGCCAGCTTTGAGCGCGTGTTCAATCGTTGCCATGGATGCGGTGATGCGGGCATCAGAGGTTACTTTTCCATCAGCCACTGGCACATTTAAATCTGCACGAATCAGCACACGCTTTCCGCTTAAATCCAAATCGGTCATTTTGATTACTGCCATCACATCACTCCTTTATTTATTTTGCAGCCATCATCGCCACAGCATTATCCAGCATACGGTTACTGAAACCCCACTCATTGTCATACCATGCACAAACTTTAACGAGCAGCCCATCCTTGGTTACTTTTGTGAGGGTGGCATCAAAATTTGATGAGAAATTGGTATGGTTGTAATCCACTGAAACTAATGGCGCCTCGTTGTAAGACAAAATACCTTTTAGCGCACCACTGCCAGCGGCTAAGTGCATGATGTGGTTTACTTCTTCTTTAGTGGTTGGGCGTGATGCGGTAAAGGTTAAATCCACCAAAGAAACATTAATGGTCGGAACCCGAATCGCAAAACCGTCTAGCTTACCGTTTAACTCTGGCAATACCAAACCCACGGCGGCGGCGGCGCCAGTTTTGGTAGGGATAAGCGAAGTCGTTGCAGAACGTGCCCGACGCATATCCGCATGGTGCGAATCAGTGAGTACTTGGTCGTTCGTGTAAGAGTGAATGGTATTCATTAAGCCATTCACAATACCAATTTTTTCATGCAAAGGTTGCACCATTGGCGCCAACCCATTGGTGGTGCAGGATGCATTTGAAATGACGGTATGGCTGGCTTTAATCACATGATGATTCACGCCATACACCACCGTTGCATCAATATCTTTATCACCCGGCGCTGATAACAATACTTTTTTTGCGCCTGCATCAAGATGCGCTTGCGCTTTAGCCTTACTGTTAAATGCGCCCGTGCATTCCAACACAATATCAATGGCTAAATCACGCCAAGGCAGTTCAGCAGGGTTACGAGAAGCAAAAGTTTTAATTTTTTGGCTGCCGATAATCATATCGTCACCATCCACACCTACATCAAACGGAAAGCGGCCATGCGCACTATCATAACGCGTTAAATGTGCATTGGATTCTGCATCACAATCGGCACTGTTGATGGCGATAATTTCGATGTCTTTTCGCCCAGACTCATATAGCGCTCGTAACACCATGCGCCCAATGCGCCCATATCCATTAATTGCTACTCGGATTGCCATGAAAATTCCTAAATTAAACTTTTTACCTAATTAAAAGAAATAAGGCACCCCTAATGAGGTGCCTTACTAAACTTACGCACTTTCAGCCCTAGGGCCGAATTAAGTGCGCATTAGTCAAACTGCAACACCTTGAACTACAGGACTGATTTTACAGTTGCCACCACATTTTCAACCGTAAAGCCGAAATGTTTCATCAACGCGCCGCCTGGTGCTGACTCGCCAAAGGTATTAATACCAACAACCGCGCCTTCTAAACCTACATATTTACGCCAGAAATCAGGATGCGCCGCTTCTACAGCCACACGTTTAACGCCTAGGGTCAATACGCTGTCTTTATAGGCTTGGTCTTGACGATCAAATACGTTGGTAGATGGCATTGAAACCACGCGAACTTTAGTACCTGCAGCAGTTAATTCTGCCGCCGCTTTCACTGCTAAATCTAATTCAGAGCCATTGGCAATGATAATCACATCGGCTTTACCGGCAGCGTCTGAGAATACATAACCACCCTTACGGATTAAATCAAAATCTTTGGCATCGTGCTTAACACCCGCCAAGTTTTGACGTGAAAGTACCAAGCTGCTTGGACCATCTTTACGTTCAACGGCTGCAACCCATGCCACTGTCGTTTCAGTTGCATCAGCTGGACGCCATACATCCATACGAGGAATGTAACGTAAGCCAGAAGTATTTTCTACTGGTTGATGGGTTGGACCATCTTCACCTTGGCCGATAGAGTCATGTGTTAATACATAAATCACGCGTTGATGCATCAATGCAGACATACGCATGCCGCTCTTCATGTAGTCTGAGAACATATGAAATGTGCCGCCGAATGGGAGTAAACCACCGTGCAATGCCATACCGTTCATAATGGCTGCCATACCAAATTCACGCACACCGTAAGAGATGTAGTTTCCTGGGTTTTTAGCATCTACGTGTTTAAAGCTACCGCATGAGGTTAAGTTAGAACCTGTTAAGTCCGCAGAACCGCCTAAGAATTCTGGCAATAATGGTGCTAATGCGCCGATTGCATTTTGTGATGCTTTGCGGCTTGCATTGCCTTCCGCTTTTTCGTTCACTGCGGCGATAATTTTATCTGTTTCTGCTTTCCAGTTAGCTGGCAAATCACCTGCCATGCGGCGTGTGTATTCAGCCGCTTCTGCTGGGAATGCTTTTGCATAGGCTGCAAATTTATCATTCCAAGCCGCTTCAGCAGCTGCGCCTTTCGCCGTTGCATCCCAACCAGCATATACATCTGCTGGAATCACAAATGGCTCATGTGGCCAGCCGATGTTGGCACGTGTCGCTGCAACTTCTTCTAAACCTAATGCAGAACCGTGGCAGTCGTGTGAACCAGATTTGTTTGGTGAACCCATACCAATGACTGTTTTACAGCAAATCAATGATGGTTTGTCTGTTACTTTTTTAGCTGCAGCAATTGCCGCGCCAATTGCAGCCACATCGTGACCATCAACTGACTGAACGTGCCAGCCGTATGATTCAAAACGTTTTGCTGTATCGTCTGTGTACCAGCCTTCAATGTGGCCGTCGATAGAAATGCCGTTGTCATCCCAGAATGCAGTTAACTTACCTAAACCCCATGTGCCCGCTAAAGCACAAGCTTCGTGAGAAACGCCTTCCATCATACAGCCGTCGCCCAAGAACACGTATGTGTGATGGTCAACAATGTTATGGCCTGGTTTGTTGAATTGGTCAGCCATTAATTTTTCAGCCATTGCAAAACCAACACCGTTTGCAATGCCTTGGCCTAGTGGACCTGTAGTTGTTTCAACGCCTGGCGCATAACCGTACTCTGGGTGGCCAGCACATTTTGAATGTAATTGACGGAATGTTTTTAATTCATCCATTGGCAACGCGTAACCTGTAAGGTGCAATAATGAATAAATCAACATTGAACCGTGACCATTAGAAAGCACAAAACGATCGCGATTTGACCAGTTTGGATTTTTTGGGTTATGGCTTAAATGGTGATTCCAAAGCTCTTCAGCAATTTCCGCCATGCCCATAGGCGCGCCTGGGTGGCCAGAGTTAGCTTTTTGTACCGCATCCATCGATAACGCGCGAATAGCGTTGGCTAGGTCTTTACGTGTTGCCATAGTTTTCTCCCTAATGATTAACTTGAAGTCTTATTATGAAGTGCAATAAAACTTTGATTGAATTCTTTAAAAAGCCAGTCAAATTACCGCTTTTAATGAAAGACTAAATTATTGCTTAAATAGCCTATTTCAGCAAGGGCTTAGGGGGCTATTGACGCGCAAATAATTTACGTAAGATTTGCCAAAAAATTATACCAATGCGAAATGTTCGCTTTGTAATCGTAGTGGTAGCCAATAAAAAATCACTTCTTTTTCTCACCTAAATTTATTCAATTTTAGCTTGATTTACCTCACAACCTTTTTCGATGCCCTGCGAGCCTTATAAATAAAGGCTCGCAGGGCATTATTTTTTCTCGAGGTTTTTTTGATGCGTTTGACTGTTTTTTTATAGCACTAACATTAGGCGCTTTTTAATTGGCAATTTCCACTTGATGGCCGCTTGTAACGGCCTGTAAAACCGCCTCAATGGCTTTGCAATTTCCTTGAGCGTCGGCAAAATTTAAGCGTGGCGGCTTATCGTTGAGTACGCAATCACTAAAATGCTCAATTTCTAAGGTGAAGTGGTTGACGGGCGCAAAACGTTCTTCTGAATACCGGCCATCTTCTAGCGCCCAGCTAATCACCGGCACATCGTTTTGAAACACCCAAACCGCGTGACATTTCACCCAGCCTTTGCTGCCGATGATTTCATATTCTGATTTGCGGCTACGCTCAAAGCTCACATCAAAATGGCCAAAACGTGCGCGGCCTTCTGCATCTGGGCCAAAGTCCAGCACACCGCTGGTGACAATATCTGCGCCAGCTTCATTAAGCTTGGCGTGCGCAATAACAGATTTAGGCTCCGCAGGAATGCCGTTTTGCGCAAAACACCAGCGCAAACTATGAATCGCGTAGGGTCCAATATCCCACATGGCACCGCCACCGTTAATCATGTTGCGATTGATGCGATACATGCGCGACGCTTTCATTAAAAATGAATAACTCGCACGCACCGACAACACGTCGCCAATCAAGCCAGACGCAACAATATCTTGCACTTGCTGGTGCTGCGGATGAAAGCGGTACATAAAACCTTCCATCACCTTGACCTGATATTGATTTGCCGCCGCATAAATCGCGTTAATTGCCTGCAAGCGAATCGCCATCGGCTTTTCTATCAACACATGTTTGCCTGCTTTAATGGCTTTAATCGCCCATTCCGCGTGTTCTTCATTGGCCATTGGGCAATAAATCGCCTGAACATCCGCATCTTGAATCAAACTTTCTAAATCATCATAACATTGCACATCGCGCTGTTGATGTGGCGCATATTTTTGCAACGTTGCCAATGCCGCGCCCGCTCGACGGCTAGCAATCGCCACCAGACGTGAGTTCGGTGCTTCAATAATCGCCGGCAGTAAACGCTCGTTCACGCGTGCGGCGCCAAGGATTCCCCAGTTCAGTTTTGCTTCGCTCATGTTCACCACCATTTTTTAATGTACATATGCAGATATTATACTGATTTCATCCGTCGTTGCTGCATGCATTGCACTCACGCGGCGACAAGCTTATGATTGGCATCTTTGGGTAAAAACCCAAATTCCCGAGGCACTGCCATGCAACAAAATATTTCGCTCAATGAAATTGGTCACTCAAAAAAGGCGTCTCAAAAAAATGCATTTTTTAATTTAGGATTCAGGCCGTTTTTCTTAGGTGCCAGTATTTTTTCGATTGTGTCGCTGACATTATGGATGGCGGTGTATGGCAGGCACGTACAGCTTAGCTTAACAACGGTGACGCCCGCGCAATGGCATGCGCACGAAATGCTCTTTGGTTACGCTTTTGCTGTGATTGCAGGGTTTTTACTCACCGCCGTTAAAAACTGGACTGGCATACAAACATTACACGGCAAACCGCTATTTGCGCTTTTCACTTTATGGTGTTTTGCGCGATTAACCATGCTCATCGCACCCAATCTTATTGCCGTTGCGGCAGCGTTAGACATTGCATTTAACCTAGCACTGGCTTATGCCGTTGCCGTGCCCATCATCAAAGTAAAACAATGGCGTCAACTAGGCATTTTAGCCAAAATTGCCATACTAACCTTAGCCAATGCGGCCTTTTATGCCCAAGCGCTGGGTCTTTTAGCCAATGGTGCGCATATCGGCATTATCGTTGGTCTGTATTTAACCATCAGCTTGATTTTAGTCATCAGCCGCAGAGTGGCGCCCATGTTTATTGAGCGTGGTGTCAAAGAAAAAGTGGTACTCAAGCAATTTAAATGGCTAGACATCAGCATCATGCTCTTTTTAGTAGCATTATTATTTAACGAGCTTGTTACACAAAGCGCCCCAGTTAGCATTTTAATGGGCATTTTATTATTTTTAGCCAACGGTGTCAGGCTGTTTAATTGGCACACAAAGGGCATTTGGAAAGTGCCGCTGCTATGGAGCTTGTATTGCGGACTCTGGCTCATCAACTTAGGCTTTCTGTTGTTAGCACTTAGCTATATTACCAGTGCGGTTAGCATAATATTTGCCATGCATTTGTGGGCAATTGGTGGCATTGGTTTAATGACGCTGGCGATGATGACGCGAGTCTCATTAGGCCACACGGGCAGAAGCATTCATGAACCGCCAAAATTGATGGCTTACGCATTCGGAATCATCATCGCTGGGGCGCTGATACGCGCAGTTTTACCGATTTTCGTGAGCCAATATTATCTCGCTTGGGTCATCGGCGCTTATTTTTGTTGGGTGATAGGATTCGCGCTATTTTTCATTCAATATTACAGAATACTGACAAAACCGCGCATAGATGGCGCATTTGGCTAATAATTTACATTGCACGAACACCAATAGGCGCCCAACGCACAAGCATCGGGCGCACTTTTTTTAAATCAAATCGAATCTTCTGCAAACCATTTAATACTGCAACCAATGCTGGCAATTTGCTCTTTTGGGCCCTCGCCAGTCTCAGCGATTTGCTTCATCGCATTAAACAAATCACGTTTATTGTTTTGATCAGCAATTCTGCGGCCTGCAGCATCAAAACGGCCACGGTATTGCAGCTCTAAATTGGCATTAAACCCAAAAAAATCTGGCGTACAGACTGCACCATAAGCTTTGGCGACTTCTTGCGTATCATCCAGCACATACGGAAACGAAAAATTGTAGAGATTTGATTCTTCGCGCATGCGTTCAAAAGAATCTTCCGGATAGTTTTCTGTATCATTACTTTGAATCGCAATGGTGTTAATGCCATATTGCAATAACTCGCGACAGTCATCCACCAAACGCGTTTTAATGGCTTTAACATAAGGGCAATGATTGCAGATAAACATCACCAACAAACCGTTTTTACCCGCACTGCTAGCCAGGGTATGACGTTTACCATCAACACCCAACAAGTTAAAATCCGCTGCGCGTTGACCGAAATTACAGACAGGTGGATTGAGAGCGACCATGTTATTCTCCTCGATTTCGTTATAATTATTGATGCGCTGATACTAGCGTTTATATTATCACTTTTTAACCCTTTGTTAAGCGGAAGACTTCATGGCAAATTTGCGCTTTTTTACTGACCACGCACTCACCTTGGGCGCCACCGTCACGCTTTCAGAAAGTGCGGCTGCGCATGCAACTCGCGCACTCAGATTAAATGTGAATGATTCAGTGATTATCTTTAATGGGGATGGTTTTGATTACGATTGCACGTTGGTTACGGTCAACAAAAATGCCGCCGTTGCCAAAGTGGCCGGACAACGAAAAATTGAAAACGAATCACCACTGCACATCACGCTTTTGCAAGGCATCTCAAGCGGCGACCGCATGGATTTCACCATCCAAAAAGCCGTTGAATTAGGTGTAACTAACATACAGCCCATTGCCACAGCACGTAGCGTGGTAAAACTCAGTGTTGATCGTGCACAAAAACGTACCGCACATTGGCAAAACATTGTTGCGTCTGCCTGCGAGCAATCTGGCCGCGCGTTTGTGCCGCAAGTTGGCGCGCCAATGAGCCTGCCGCAGTGGCTTACCGCCAATCCGCAATCTAATCAAACGCGTATTTTACTTAACCCAATAGGTGCCACACCGCTCAAAAGCATGCCGAAACCAATGCATGAAATTCAATTGCTGATTGGTGCTGAAGGTGGACTGAGCCAACACGAAATTGACACAGCGCTTGCACAAGGGTTTCAATCGATTGTGCTTGGCCCGCGTATTTTGCGCACAGAAACCGCAGCCCTTACAGCCATTTCCGCCATGCAAACGCTTTGGGGTGACTTTTAAAAACTCATCCAGAAATCTACATTAAACCTGCTTTTAACATGCGTTTAAAAACCGTTAATTTTAAGCTTTTTTAAGCACAACCTTTTTCGATGCTCTGGAAGCCTTGTAAATAAAGGCTCGCAGAGGCAAAAAATTTCCTCGTACAAAATTTCATGCTAAAAACGCGTTTTTGCACATCTGTTTTTCTGTATTATTTTGCTTCAACCGCAGGCGCGTCAACAGCAGGTTCTGCCGATTTTGTCGCGCTTTTAACATCCAGCGTCAGTTTGGTGTTAATCGCTTTTGTTTTACTATCAGCTTTAATGACTTCCGCTTTTTGAAGACGCACACGTTCTGCCGCAACGCCTGCATCCAACAAGGTTTTTTGTATCGCCTCGCCGCGCGCTTTTGCCAGTGCTTGCAAGTCGGCTTCTTTGACTTCAATACTTACGGTGAGTTTTTCTTGCGCTTCTTCAAAATGCCCCGCTTTAGGTTTTTCAAATTTTGCAGCCAGTTTCTTGAGCATGCCCTTTTTAGTGAGCGTGTCGTGGAGTGCATCAATGGCTTTTTGCACTTTAGGATTTGTTAAATCAATCGGGCCCGCTTCTTGTCCTTCAGCCAACTTTAACCCAATTTCCTCTGCCACTTGGCGGCGAAGCGTGGCTTCTTGAATTGCGCGTGCATCTAGCAACGCATCGTAGCTCGGCACAACACCTAAGGCCAACCCAGGCCGCTTAGCAAAAGCCTCACTCACGGCCTTGAGTTTTTCAAGTTCAGGCGGGCTAATGGCTGCTTTGCCGGCCTCAAAGGTAATGGCTTCTAACTTGTCGGCGCCACTGCCAAATAGTTTACCCAATGCGCGAAACGGCGCGGTTACAATTTTACCCAGCACATTACGGATGGCTTTCCAGACGATGCTGCCATAGCTGAATTTTGGGTCATCCAAACTGCCCGTGATAGGCAAGTCGAGATCTATCACGCCATCGCTGTCTTCCAAAATCGCAATGGCTAAATCCAGCGGCAAGTTGGCGGCTTCGGCGCTATCTACTTTTTCGCCCAATTTCAGCTTGTTAATGACAAACTTATTTTCACCCGACAATTGCCGTTGTTTAATTTTGTATTCTAAATCTACCGACAGCTTGCCAGAATCAATACGCCTGCCCGCAAATTTACCTGAATATGGTGTGAGACGATTCATTTCTAAGTTGGTAAAGGCTAATTTTAAATCGGTGAAATTTGTCGCTTTAAATGGCTGCACTGCGCCACGAATGCGTGCCGCACCATAATCATCCACCTTACCATCTAGCTCCACTTGCGCAATTGCACTCGGATTTGTTGACACACCATTGATGACCCCCGTGAGCAAATGAATTTGGGTGCCAAATTGCGGCTTGAGCGAAAGGTCAGCAAATTCTAGCGCCGCATTTTCAATACGCACGGTTTCAATGCTTACAGGAAATGCCGCTGGCGGCGTATCTTCAGCTGGCATTGGCGCAATTGCGGCTACTAGCGTTTTTTCTTCGACTTTTGGTGCTACTGCGGCACCGATCATCTCTACAGGTTTAGCGGTTTCAATGTTACTTGTATCCGCCTTGGCTTCTAGCGCTTCTTTTGTCTGCGCGGCTCTATTTTGCTCTTCAGGCACGCCTACATTGACCTGCGCTTGACTTCGCAACACGCGGGTAATGTTCATGCTTTTATCTTCGTGAATAATAAACTTGCCCGCAGGTTGAGTGATTGTTAATGCCGCCATGTGAACGCGGTTTGGCGAGAGTGACAACTCCAAACTGTCACTGGCGAGTTTTTCCCAAGCTAAAAATGGCGCGTCACCGGCTTCTTCAAGTAAGGCTAATTTATCGACACTAAAGCCGCCATTAAAGGCCACTGCTAGCGCTTTTTCGTCTTTAACAATGAGTTTTCCCGCAACACTTCCAGCACCCTCATTGAGCTTTAGCAAGGCAAATTGATTTAAATACGGTGAAAATGGTTTTAAAGTGAGTGCGGCCAGTTTGAGGTCTAAGTTCGCCTTCAACGGCGTTGGCGTAACTTTACCGAATGCTTCAAAACGTCCACCCTGCTTAATATTAAAACTTGCTTTAATTGGCACTGCGCGTGATAAATCCAATGTGGCATCACGTGCTTCTAGTGCCAACTTATCCACATCTAATACCACTGGCACAGCATTACTTTTATCCTCAATATGCAGTTGGCTATTTTCCAGCGCCAGTTTTTTTAAATTAAGCGACCAATCGTTATTTTTGGTGGGCTTGCTTTTTACTTGCGTTACTTTTTGCGGTGTATTTGCGTTTGCACTCAAAATTGTTTGCCAATTTAAGGGCGCATCAGCCGGCTTAATGATTTCTGTTTTAAGTCCAGACAACTGCAATGAGGCAATATTCACTTGCTGTTTATCAAGCAAAATTTCACCTTGGCTAAGT
>Ga0116178_10002922_pt1 | contig 13151 bp, 14 predicted proteins | sample AD_STIC12_MetaG_FD_89880 | JGI IMG/M metagenome (GOLD analysis project Ga0116178, IMG submission 89880) | Active sludge microbial communities of municipal wastewater-treating anaerobic digesters from USA - AD_STIC12_MetaG | ecosystem: Engineered > Bioreactor > Anaerobic > Digestate | place: USA... | reverse complement strand
CTACCGTAGTGGAGGCAGCATTCCCATTATCAGCACCTTTGAGGAGAAGTTGGGGCTGAAATCCATTCTCATGGGGTTTGGTCTTGATTTCGGATGTGCCTGCGCGGCTCCGCTCCTTCGTCAACCCGCTCGATCTGGTGGACCCCTCCGACAAGGCCGCCCGCGAAATGGTCCGCATGATCGCAGACGGCTGCGTGATGCGTCACAAGGCGACAGATGGCGAATGGTATGACGGCGCGGTGTCCATCCTTGCGGGCTTCATGGTTCACGCTGTCACGAGCGAACTTGCTGCCTCGGCGGGCTGGTCAAACTTCTATGGCGTCCACCGCATGTTATCGCTCTCGGGCGAAGCATGGGACGGCCTCATGGATGACATGCGGGAAAACCACGCCTGCGGCGGACTCGCTGCGGCGGCGGCGGCAATGCTCGTCGGGACGTCCGATCAAGGCCCCTCTAAATCGGCGCGCGAGTTCCTGTCGGGCGCGCGTAGATCCATTGAGCCTTTCGCATCCGAAGCCATGCGCGAAGTGATGTCGGAAACAACCTTCCGCCTTCGCGATATCAAGCACACGCCGACAACGGTTTTCCTTGCGCTGCCGTCTGACTACATCGAGGACCACGGCCGCTTTCTGCGGCTGTTCGTGCGCCTCACACTCTCGGCCATGGAAAAGCCTATCGACGGCGCGCAAGGGTTGGCGCGTCGCAAGGCGGTCCCCTGCCTCTTCCTGCTCGATGAATTTTACAGCCTCGGCCGTATGGACGTGATTGTGAAAGGCGCGTCCCGCATGCCTGGCTATGGCGTCCATCTGTGGCCGATCCTTCAAGACCTCGGCCAGCTTATCGAGCTTTACAACCTCAATGGCGCAGGCACGTTCTTCGGAAACAGCGACGCACATATTTTCTTCGGAAACACTGACTCGCTGACCCTGAACCACATCGCAAAGAGTCTAGGAACAGTGACCGTCGAGGAAACAGGGGCGGTGCCGCCTATCTCCGTCGCCGTGCCGCCGAACATGGTCAACGTCTCGATTGATCCTAAAGACACGCGCAGGGAAGATGCCAACGCAGAATTGCGGGCGGCCGAGCAGGCGCGCTACACGAACGCCCGCGCGAGCTATGACCACGCCATGCGCAATGTGGGAAAGTCGCGTCTGCCTGCCGAGGAAATCCGCGAGCTGATCGGCAAAAAAGACGGCGATGAAGTCGCGCGCTCCATGATCGTATTCGGCAAGGGCGGCGATGTGTTCAACCTTCGGCTTGCCCCGTGGTGGGTCAACACGCGGGAGTTTCGCGCGCACGCCGACAAAAGGAATGGCGAGCCCGATAGCCTGAACATCGACGCATCATATATGGTCGCCATGAGGCCCCTGACGATGGAGCAATCCAAGCTGCCATGGTCGCGAAGAAAGCCGCTAATGATGACCGCCGCCGTAGCGGCCGAATACACACAGGCCGAAAAGGCAAGGGAGCTATGGTCGCGCGCGCTATGGAGTGGCGGCTTCGCTCTCTTCGCGCTGCTGGTTCTTATCTACACCCGCTCACCCTTCGCCTTCTATTGGTACGGTGGGCTTATAGTCGCGGCGGCCGTCTGCATGTTCGCCATAAGCGATGCTCGCAAGACAGAGTACACGCTTTACCATCTGCGGCGTTTTCAAAGAGTGTGGGGCGCGAAGGGTTACGGCGAAAGGCGTTTGCCTGTTAAGGTTGAGAGGCCCGCGCCTGTGCAGCCAGCAAAACAAGCCGCACAACCGAAACACGCGGCGAGCGCGAAGCCAGAGGCAGCGAAGCCCAAGGCGGACGCCCTGGGCGAAGCGGCGGCGGTCGTTGGCGATGCTGAAGAGAGGGCGCGCGTAAGACGCGCAAGGCAGGTAGAGAAGTTCCGCGCGCGCGCAGCGTACTACTCGCAAGACTAGGGCATGAAATGCGCGCTAAGGGCTAGGCAGGCATGGCGCGCCCGCTTGCGACGCCTTCCATGCTTCATAATGGAAACGGTACCAGTCGCTTGAATCCGCGTCTGGCTCTGGCACCTCATCAACGCCGCCGAGCGAACGCATGAACTCTCCGAAGTCCCTGAATGCCCCGTAATATTCCTGTACTTTAAATTCGTCTGATAGTTTCATGGGAGATATTTATAGATATCTCAGGAAGATTAGTCAAATTTTGCGCGAAATGTGATTTCTACGGCAATAATTTGCGCGCCGCTCTCATGCCCCTGAACGGCTGGATTCCATCGCGTGAACGCCGCTCGGGCGGCGTCCTCGGTCGGGCGAAACGTTCCCCAAATCAGAGGGCCGTCTGGTCGCTCGATAACAGCAAAACCCTTGAAACGCCTAGCTTTCACGGCTTGCAAGGCTATCATAGTCGGGTCCGTCCGCGTTACGGTCCTTGCGGCCCTTGATGACAATGCGGCCTGAAACGCTTATCCCTTCGGGAATTATCGCGCTCATGCCGTCGCCGTCTTTGTTTTCAAAGGCAATTCCGACGCGGTGAAAGCGTGTTTTCACCTCGCCGCCGTCTGCGGTATATTCTTCTACTTTTAGAACGTCATAAGGTTTATTTTTGTCGGCCATAATATCAGTTTCCTTTCTATGAATACGGTAAGCGAATTTTGGTAAATATACGCTTAAAATAACACAAATACCGTTATTTATTCATTGTCCTTGGTGTTCTTTGGGCCGCCCGATAGCTTAACGGCCTGCTCGCTCTGGCAAGGGGTGGGGCCTCGCCATGCTCGGGCTTCGCCCTGTGCGTGGCTGCGTTTCCCGCGCCTGCGGCGCGCCCTTGCCTGCCGCTGCGCCTGCCGTTGTCGCTGTAGGCGTCGGCTCCAAAGGAATGTCAGGGGGTAGGTGTCCGCCTGCGGCGGTCCTCCTAAGGAATAGGCCAACGGCCGCCTTGAGCGGCCCGCCTGAAAAATCGCATAGAACCCTGTTCGATTCGGCCCGAAGGGCGAAGCGACAAGCGGCAAAGCCGCGCCCCTTCAAAGAACCCTGCCCCGATGCCGTCAGGAGATCGTCACGCGCAGGGCGCAGCACCCACAGGGCCGTAGCGAAGCGAAGGACGCGAAGCGTTGCGCGCCCGAGCATGGCGATAGGCTGAACGGATCAACGGCAGGAACACCCGCGCGCCTGGGCGACAAGCCCAAGCCGCGCGGACTGCCGAAAACGAACGATTTTGGCAATTATCGGTGGACTGAATGAAATCAGGGGATTCCGATTGCCGAAAACCACTGTCAAAATGTTCGCATGAAAATCATCGGATATGCCCGCGTCTCGACGCTCGATCAGAACCCAGCTTTGCAGCTCGATGCCCTGAAGGCGGCTGGATGCGAACGGATCTATTCGGACAAGGCGAGCGGTGCAGACCAAGCCCGCACGGGCCTGGGCGAAGCCCTAGCCGCTCTAGAGGCTGGGGACGTGCTGGTGATCTGGAAGCTGGATCGGGTCGGCCGCTCCCTCGCGGACCTCGTAAAGCTTATGGACGACCTCGGCAGGCGCGGCATTGGCCTGAAATCCATTTCAGAAGCCATAGACCTCACCACGGCCGCAGGCCGCATGTTGTTTGGCCTCGTTGCCGTCTTTGCCGCCTTCGAGCGCGATATGATCCGCGAGCGCACTTCCGCAGGACTCGCCGCCGCAAAGCGGCGGGGCGTCCGTCTAGGACGCCGTAGGAAGGTGACACAGGATCAGGCTCGCCATGCCGTTCAGATGGTCGCCAAGGGCGAATGGACAACAGCGGAAGCGGCTCGGCATTACAGGGTCGGCCACAACACCATGAAACGGGCACTGGCCCGCGAAGGATCGTCACCCGAAGGGACGAAACCCGCAGGGGTTCGGGGGGCAGCCTAGAGCCTGACCCGCAAGGGGCGCGGCTTATCCACAAGGCGAAACCAGACTAACCCGTGTTAAATATAGTTAGATTCAGTGTTAAGCGATTCTGGTCGCCTTATAACGCTTTGATTTGTCTACGAGAATTGGCCCGAATTTCCGTAACTGGTGGGCAAACCCCCGAAGAGTGGTGTGTAAACCCCCGAATCTGGGTGGGTGAAACCCCGAATCCGTACTCGCCTATTTGGGTAGGGCATGACGGTGGGTGAAACCCCGAATTTTCTTGCAATCGGTGGGTGAAACCCCGAAGCTATCCACATGGTGGGTGAAACCCCGAAACAGACGCGCGAACCTCTGCTCCCTCTTCGGCATGAAGAGGGCGACTTGTTCTTATGCGACATGCTGGAAGCCCCGTTCAAAGACGATGTGGCGAGCATGGAGCACCCGATTTTTTCGCTCTCGACCAAGCCCGACACTCGGCCGCGCCGCTATGAGCACAACGGCAATATTCTGGAAGTGCTGCCGTCCTCGATGGGGTTGGCGACGATTCACGACAAAGACGTGTTGATCTACGCGGTGTCGCATCTCGTGCAGGCGATAAACGAAGGTCGGCCGCTCTCACGCACGGTGCGCCTTCGCGCTCACGATCTGTTGGTGAAAACCAACCGTCAGACGGATGGCGACGGATACGCGCGGCTGAAAGACGCTTTCACACGCCTGCGCGGCACGACGCTGCGCACGTCGATAAAGACAGGCGGCGAAGAAACGACTTCGATTTTCGGGCTGGTCGACGAGGCGAACATCGTTCGCAAGACATTCGACGGCCGAATGGTCGAGGCCGAAATCACACTCTCCAAATGGCTGTTCCGCGCGGTCGCTGCGCGTGAAGTGCTTACGATCCACCCCGATTATTTTCGCCTTCGCAAGCCGCTAGAGCGGCGGCTGTACGAGCTGGCCCGCAAGCATTGCGGGCAGCAATCGTCATGGCTGGTAACGCTTGAAGTGCTGCAAAAAAAATGCGGCTCGTCCTCGACGTTGAAAGAGTTTCGCCGCCTGATCGCAGCTGTGATCCAGATGGATGGCGAATACCAACACATGCCAGACTATGCCGTGCGGTGGCGAGATGAGACGCAAGACGCGGTGATGTTTGAGCGGAGAGATACGGCGCGCCTGGGCGATAGCCCAAGCCGCGCCCGCGTCCATCTAAGCGCAGATGCGATAGAGAAGGCCCGCGGACTTGCCCGCGGCTGGGACGTGTACGTGATCGAGAACGACTGGCGCGTGTGGATGGCCGACAGCGGCGGGGATCCTCCGAAAAATCCCGACGCCGCGTTTCTCGGCTTCGTGAAAAAATGGGTGGCGCAAAAGAAGGCCGCTTAGCGATGGGAGAGCGTTTCAAGGCCCAACCAGCACCTCATTGCTAATGCGCGGAGGACTTCGAGAAGAGGTTCAAGACAACCACGCCGGAGACGATCAGACCCATCCCCAAGATTGCGGGTACGTCGAGCTTCTGCCCTTGGAAAATCCAGGCGATAGCTGCAATCAGAACAACGCCTGCGCCAGACCAGATCGCATAAGCCACGCCCGTAGGGATGGTGCGGAGCGTCAGCGACAGGAAATAGAAGGCCGTCGCATATCCCACGATCATCACGAGAGAGGGGACAAGTTTGGTGAAGCCCTCCGAAGACTTCATGAAGCTTGTGGCGATCACCTCTGCAGCGACTGCGATAGCGAGATATAGGTATTGCATGTGTTCAGCGTCCTTGCACAAGAAGCGTCTGCGAAGAGACGCTCCGAAGTTGACATGACGCCGTGGCTGGGAAGAACCTTTGTCAGGCGCAGGAGACACCACCCTGCAACTCTATTTTCGGCGTGCTTTCTATACCATTGTTGCCGAAGGCTTTCAATAGAATCGTTTGCCGCATTGTCCGCTTTGGGCAAACTTACGCCCCTCGCCTGCGCTCTGGGCTGACAAGCCGCTAGGGGGATCGGATGAAAGCTGTAACGCTCGGCTGCGCGCTCGTCCTGCTCGCCCTTGGCCGTGCAGATGCGCAACCGATCCAGTCTCGATATCTGGGCGAAGTGAGCTGTGGCGCGTGGCCGAAAGCAAAGCCTGTCACTGACATTGAAAAAGCGGTGCCCCTAAATCTGGTCCTCGGCATCCTGTTCGGCCGTGCATCGCAGGATGGGGGTTTTGACTCACTCCTGCGCGCCGACGTTTATCAGGTGGCGGCGTGGATGGACAATTACTGTGCGGCCAATCCGCTTGATACGATCATCACGGGCGCCATGAAGCTCGAAGAAGAGCTGATGGCGCGGGCTGCGCAGTAGCGCGCCTGGGCGATAGCCCAAGCCGCGCCTTGTCTATGCGCAGCGGGAATACTCCCCGCCTCTAAATCCTCTTGGAGGGTCAAACTCCATCGGGAAGCCCGCGCACTCGGTGCGTTGGGCCAGCCGATTTTGAAGCGCCTCATGGCGCCACCCGAGACACCAAGGACGCGCTCAATCCGCGTGGTCCCCGCAGGTGGGTAAATAGGGGTGAAAGACGGCGTATCGGAGTAAAAAATGCCAGATTGGTTTCAGAATATAGGGATCGCTCTAAACCTTGTAAAAATATGGGATTTTCTAAAAAATTGGTCCCAGAAAGATAAAAATAATCAGCCACGGCGCGTTCGACGGGAACGAGAATGGAAAAATATATGGGGGAGCGGAAAGGACGTGCAGGAAATTGAATATTTCCCACCGACAAAAACCAGCAAAAAATCCAAATAAACTGGCTTTTCAACCCTGCTTGACGTAAAATCGTAGGTGATGAAACCCGATTTCACATTGCTGTCCGCCTTCGAAGTTGAGGCCGCGCGCGTGCGGCGACTCGAAGGTATGGCCGTGCAGGAGATTGAGGAAAATCCTCTGTCGGCCGACCAAACCGCCATGTTCGAAATGTTCGAGCGCGAACGTTGGTCCCATGCTCGCCGTCGCGAGCATCTTGCAGCCCGTGTTGTAGCTGAATCTGCTACAATGGCTGGGTGAGCGAAGATCCCTATCTCGACCCGAAAACGGGCGTTCTAAAAAATAAGTTTGGCATCACAGACGCCAAGCGGCTCGATTATATCGAGCGCGAATGGGTCGTGCAGCGGATTGCGGAAGGCTGCCCAACGGGGAAGTTCGACCTCGCCCATTTGCAGGCGATCCATCGGCACCTGTTCCAAGACGTTTATTCTTGGGCTGGCGAGATTCGAACCGTCGAGCTGGCGAAGAACGGGGATCAGTTCATCCCGCGCAGCCGCATCGTTATGGGCATGGCGGACGTCCACAATCGGTTGGCAAAGGACAAGTTTCTAACTGGCCTGAAGCCGCCAGCCTTCGCAGAGAAGGCGGCCGAAATTATCGGTGATGTGAACCACGTTCACCCCTTTCGCGAGGGCAATGGCCGCACGCAACTGCATTACCTTCAACAGCTTGCGCGCCACGCAGGTCATGACGTCGATATCACCCAATTCAAAGATGGATGGATCGCAGCCTCGCGTGCGTCACACCAGGGTAATTACGGCCCTATGGCGCAAGAGATTGGCAACGCGATGACGGCGCAGGGCGATTGGTCAAAAGAGCTGGACGGCGAGATCAGACGATTACAGCGGAACATCTTGCGTGCGCTTGGCAAGGACGATCCAGAGCGTGACCGTTAGGCTCGCGCAGCCTCAATCAAGGCGTTCTGACGCGCCAGCCATGCCTTTCTGGCCGCCTTTCCGATGTTCTGGCTAGGGCTGCATCTCTTGCGAAACGTAGGGCCGTAGGAACCGAAGTGCTTGATGTTGAAATGCTTCCGATATCGAGCATCGACGTCCTTCAGCAGATAGGTTTCTAGCCCCCTAGGCCGCGTTGCTGGATCGACCTTCACCACGCACTGCGATTCATCGAGCTGACCCCCGATCTTGCGGACCCATTCAAGGACCTGTTGCGCAAACTCGTCCGCCAGCTCGGGCGGAACGTGTACGGCCCAATGAACGTGCAACAGTAGGCGGTCTTGAACCTCGCTCGGCGCGTTTTCCCAAGCCCATAGGAAAGTCGGCGGGCCGTAACGTTTCTTAGCCTTTTTGGCGCGGTAGGTCAGCCAATGCCGAAAATGGACCGTCCGCAGCCGTGTGAAGGCATGCCAGGCCTCTTCGCCCTCAAGGCTGGTATAGGCGAAGTTGATGGTCACATGGGTGTTTAATGGCAAGCCGATAGCATCAGCAAAAGCGGCTGCTCCGCGTGCGGACTCCGCCTGCTTCCGACTAATGGCATTCGCTACGCGCGGCGGGCGAGCAACCACAAGATCTGCCTCCAAGTCTGGGGCAGCTATACTACATATGTGGGGGTGCGTCAGCTCGACGGGCTAAAGAAGCCCGTGGCTTGTGGGAAAAATGCCATTTTGTTCACTGCCGCGATTCTCCAAGTTTGGCGATCCAGAACAAAGGCGGGGTGCGCCTGGGCGACAAGCCCAAGCCGCGCCTATTTGATCTGGAAGGTTGCGCCTTCTTCGGCCAGCAGCTTGTTGACGGCGCGCAGGATGAAAGATTCCATCTGCTCGTCTTTGTGGACGATGCAGAACGCTTTCAGCTCCTTGCGAGCCTCGGGCATCATCCAGAGCGTAAAGCTCACCATGCCCTCGCGGCTACGCTGCGCCTTCGCCTTGCCCTTCTGGGCCTGCTCGGGGTGGGCCTGTTCCAAAGCGCGGGCCAATACGTCCACGCGGTCGTGATGCTGCCCTACGCGGTCGCCTGCTGGCTGCGCAGGCTGCGCCACACGCGGTTTCAGCATCGAAAATCCAGCCCGTTCCTTAGCCATGCGCGGCCGTCCTTTCTTTAGCTTCGTTGCGCTCGGCCGTGCGAAGCGACGCCTTCACCCATTTCCAAAGCGCGGTGATCTCCTCGGCCGCCTTTGATGCAGGTTCGATCTCGAGCACGCCCTGCCCGCTCGTCGCGGAATGAACAAAGGCCGTGCGATCGCCAATTGCCTGCGGGGCAACGGGGAACTTGTAGGAATCAACAATCAGCTTACGCGCCTCTTCGGTAAGGTTGCCGTGATGCTTGCAGGCATTCAGCACGGCGACGGCGGGTCGGCCGCTCATGTTGGTAATGTTCAACGTCGCTTGGATCGCCTCTAGGTCCACGGCGGACGGCCGCACAGGCACTAGGATCAGGTCGCCCGCTTGGGCGATATGCACGGCGTCACCCGATACGTTGGGCGGCGTGTCGATGATCGCGATCTTGTAGCCGTCTGTTACGGCGTCGCGCAGGCCGTGGGGCAGTCGCACGGGCTGAACGCTGACAACCTTCGGCTGGTCGGGATGCCCTGCCCCCACCCGCCTGTCATGCCATGCGGTGGCGGACGCCTGTGGGTCCAGATCGAAAACAACGGTTGCTTGACCATCGAGCGAGGCCGCGATGGCAAGGTTCATGGCGAGGGTGGTTTTACCAACCCCGCCCTTTTGGCTGGTTACGGCGATGATTTTCATGGTTAGGCCCCCGAGCCTAATTGTTAACGCAAATTAACCATGCCAGTATTCGCCTTAGCATTCAAGAGCGCATGATATCTAGCGTTCTAGAATGCAAGATTTCTAGAGTTCTTAATATCAAGATGGCAAGAGTTCTAGAGTTCTAGACATCAAGCCATCAAGCACTCTAGCTATCTTGAAGGCTTTTAACGGGCGGTTAAGCACGAGCGGGCACGTTCGGCGCATGACCTCGGCGCAAAAACTCCACCCCGTGGCGGCCGTCATCGTTTTCGGCCTATCGCTGCTGCTGGTCGCGGCCCTGCTGGTCGTGTCCACGGTGGCGAATGTCGCCGTTTGGTGGAACAGCGCGGAAGGCTGGCACCGCTATGTGTTTTCGGTGATCGGCATTGCCTCGGAAGGGTGGGGCGCGCTCGGCCTTGTTCTGCTGACGCTGCGCGCGGCGCAGGGCCAATGGCTCAAGGCGGCCGTGTGCTTCGCGCTCTGGCTGCCTGCCGTCGGATTCAATGGCTATTCCTCGTATCGGTATTTCATGATCGAGGCGGCCGCGTCCGAAGTCGGCACGCTCGAAAGCCAGACCAAGGCAGGGCAGGCAGACGCGCGGATCGAGGAATTGACCAAGCGCATTGATGCGCTCGGGGTCACGCGCGCGGCCGATGCCGTCAAAGCTGAATTGGATCTGACGCCCGAAAATCGGGTGACAAAGCGAAGCCAGCTCGCGGCCGAGCTGGCGAACGCAGAAACGGCGGCGAAGCTGGAAGCGGAACGCGAGGGCTGGCGCACGGCGAAACTTGAAACCATCGGCGCGACGGTGAAGCCCGCCGAAGCCTCTATGTCGGTTGAATGGGTGTTGGCCGCGCTCGTCCTCTGGATGGAAGCCATGAAGGCGGTCGCGCTGTGGGTGCTGTTCGGCCGTACGAAAGGCGCAGCGGTCGCGGCGCCAGAGGTAGCGCAGCCCAAGGCGGACGCCCTGGGCGAAGCGGCCCCCGAGATTGTCGAGTCACACGGTACACGGATAATCGAAGGCCCTGACGGCGCGCGCCGCGTCGTGCGGTTGCTGTAGGCCGCGCGGAATTATCTTTCGCGGTCGAAGTCTCGATCTTTATCTTTAGCACGGTCGCGCGGCGTCTGCCTGCGGTCGCTCGCTTTCGTCCAGTCCTGCTTAGGTTCGGCCTTCGGCTGTTCGGCCGCCTTCGTCCAATCCTTGCGCGTAGGCGTCGGCGTTTGTTGGTCGGGGCCAACTTTCGGCTGTGCCGGCGTCGCCGGCGGGCGATAGTCGGCCGGCGCGCGTGATCGCAGGCTATCGGGCGCGGCCTTCTGCGTCTGTTGGGAAACGACGCGCTGCCCCTGTGCGGTCTTCGCCCAGTCAGCCGCGCGGTCCACCTTGGGGACGTTCTGCGGCGCGTGTGATGGCCTCGGCACTTCGCCCGAAGGGGAAGGGGCGGGGGCAGGCGTTGGCGCGCTCACGGTGCGCGTAGGGGCTGGCGGTGCATGGTCCTTGCGCTTCTGCGCGTCGTCCCACTGGCGTTTGTAGTCCATGGCGGGTTTCTCCTGCCGTGCAGCGACACTCTGCGCCGCCGCGTGGCTGCGGTCCATACGGCGGCCGTGCTTAAAGTTCTGGCCGCTGCGCCATGTCATGCGGTTGCGGCTCTGGTCGCGCGCAGCATCGAGCGCGGCCGATTTCTCGCGCTCGGCGTACAGGTCGCGCCATGCCTGCCGAACCTGTGCGCGCTCGCCGTCCTGCTTCGCTTTCAAAGTCGCGCGCTCTGTGGTGTGGGCCGTGCGTACTGCATCCATCTTTGCAGCATGCCCCGCCTTTGCCGCTTCAATCTTGGCATCGAGGCGGGCTTTCATGTCGGCCGAAAAGTGTTCCTTGTCGGTCGCCTGAAAAGCCGTGAATGCAGCGTGCCGCGCGTCGCGGTCCAAGGTGTTCTTAAACGCCTTGCCCAAAAGCCCGCGCTCGCTCGGCGCGCCACGAAGTTCAAACTTCGCTGCGCTGATCGCATTCGAGACGGTGCCGACAAGGGTTTTTTCAGCGGCATGGAAGGCGCGCCGCTCGGCCGCCTGCGTCTTGCCGAACGCGGACCATTCAGCGCGTGTGTCGGCCTTATGCTGCGCGATAATGTCCTTGAAGCTCGGGCGGTCTTTCCATGCCGCCTCGTGCTTCGCTTTATGATCGGCGGACAGATCAGCCCACGCCTGCTTGTGGGCGTCCTTCATGGCGGCCGCGTCCTGTGCCAGCTTCGCCGCCCTGGACGGCTCGCGCGGCTGGTCGGGCTTGGGGGAAGGGCGCGCCAGGTCGTCAGACCTAGCCGCGTCCCGCTCGCGCTCGTGCCGCTTCGGGGTGAGGATGCGGCCGCGCGCTTCCTCGTAGGCTTTCGCCCATGCATCAAGCTGGCGATGATCGTTCTGAAAGCCGTGCATGCGCCCTGTGTTGGGATCGACACGGTTGACGATGACATGAACGTGCGGGTGCCCTCGGTCGGTGTGGGCGACTATGACCGCCTGTAGGTGATCGGCTCCGAGAACCTTCAAACTGGCGTCGGCCGCGCGGACCATTTCCGCACGGTCGAGGGTGGCGGCCTCGTCGGGGTGCCACGACAGGGAATAGGCGTAAACGTGCGCCGTCGATTTCCGCCCCGTGGCCTTCACGCCTGCCTGCGCTTTCAGCTCGTCGGCTTGGCTGGCGGTCGCGATCATGATGCGCTTGGCAGTGTGCGGATCGTCGGTGATGAGGTTCCGCGTCTCCGTCCATGCGACGCGCTCGGCCGTGTCGGGGTGCGGGCCTTCGCCCTGCCGCTTGTCGTGCAGGTAATAGGCGAAGGCTCCCTTGAAGCTGTGCCCCTTCTTGGCGACGTCAGGAACCACGGGCCAGCCCCTCAACGGTCGCCCGCAGGGCGGCCAGCTCGTCAAGAACGGCCGTAAGGCTGTGGGGCATGTCGCGGCCCGCGTTCATGGTCTTGGCGATCTGGTTGAGGTTCACGCCCACGCGGTTCAGCTCGGCAAGGAGTCGGTCGTCAGCGGCCGTACGCTTCGCCGTGACGCTGTGACCGAGGATTCGGCGGCGTTGGTACTCGGTGACGCCCAAGCCCGCCTTGGCGGCCTGGGCGGCGACGTGGACGCGCTCGGCTTCCGTCACCCGAAGGGGCGGAAGCTGGGCCGTGCGCCGCTCGTCCTGCGACTTCGTAGGGCGTGCCATGTGGTGAACCCCTCCAACGGTTCGCCGCGTTTTTCGAGGGGATCAGGGGGGCCGCTAAGGCCCGCCCGACAAGCGTTTTTGCATAGCAAAAACATAGCTTGCTACCCCTCTAATTTCCAGAATGCCCTACGCGCTCTTAAGGTCAAGTTAAGGCTTCGATTTCGCCGCGCTCAATCTTCAACACGGCGTGAATCCGCAACAGAATAGGGAATGGTCTTGCAGTCGCTCGTGAGGGTGTGAGGTACTCAGTTAACGGCTGAAAAGGGGATGGCTATGCGCTTCACTGACCCCACCATCTCGCCCTATCGGGAAGGCGGATTCTTCCTCGGCCTCGATGCCGAAGATAGAGAAATCGGCATTTCCACGGAACGCCATCTCATCACGATAGCGGGCGCGCGAGCGGGTAAAGGTGCAGCCCTGATCGTGCCGAACCTCGAACGGTGGAAGGGGTCTGCCGTTGTCATCGACGTGAAGGGAGAGAACGCCGAACTGACATGGAAAGCGCGCGAAGCCATGGGGCAGGCGGTTCACGTCATAGACCCTTTCATGATTTCGGATGTGCCTGCGCGGCTCCGCTCCTTCGTCAACCCGCTCGATCTGGTGGACCCCTCCGACAAGGCCGCCCGCGAAATGG
>Ga0116178_10002918_pt1 | contig 13158 bp, 12 predicted proteins | sample AD_STIC12_MetaG_FD_89880 | JGI IMG/M metagenome (GOLD analysis project Ga0116178, IMG submission 89880) | Active sludge microbial communities of municipal wastewater-treating anaerobic digesters from USA - AD_STIC12_MetaG | ecosystem: Engineered > Bioreactor > Anaerobic > Digestate | place: USA... | reverse complement strand
TGCTACAGCCCGGGCGAGCTTTGCCCTCTACAATACGCTCGAGGAAGTCGACGTGTTCGTGGAGGCGCTTTCCAAGGCCCGAGCGATGCTGTCATAGAGTGATTATGGCTGACGACCTGAAGCATCAGATGCCCGAAACCGCCGCTCCTGAGGGCGACGCGAAGCCGTCCGCGATTCCGCAGGACGAGCTGGATACGATCACGGACAACCTGATTCAGGAGCTCAAGAAGGTCTACGACCCGGAAATCCCGGTCGATATCTATGAGCTGGGCCTGATCTACAAAGTCGACATCAACGACGATCGCCATGTCGATATCGAGATGACCCTGACTGCCCCGGCATGCCCCGTCGCGGGCGAAATGCCGATCTGGGTGGAAGATGCCGCCCGGAGGGTGGAGGGGGTTAAATCGGCCAAAGCGTCCATTGTGTTCGATCCGCCATGGGACCCCTCGCGCATGAGCGATGAGGCCCGCCTTGCCCTCAACATGTTGTAAGCTGGTTTCAGGGTATCCATTTTAGCCATATGGCCAGACGTCCTCGCCCCAAGGTTGTGACCCTTACCGACGCCGCAGCGGCGCAGGTTCGGGAACTCATGACCGAAAACGGCGTGGGCTTCCTGCGTGTCGGCGTGAAGAACGCCGGCTGCGCGGGAATGGAATACACGATGAGCTATGCCGACGCGGCCGATCCGATGGACGAGCGCGTGGATGACAATGGCGTCTCGATCATCATCGACGCCAAGGCCGTTCTCTTCCTGCTTGGCTCGGTCATCGATTACGAGATATCGCCGATGCATTCGAAGTTCACCTTCTCGAACCCGAACCAGACCGACGCGTGCGGCTGTGGCGAGAGCGTGACCATCGTTCCGGCGCAGGCCGCCGAGTAGCGCCAGCCTCTGGCCTTCCAATCTGTTGTGCGCGACAACGCAGCCATGCCGCTGTCGCCCGGATTTTCCGATTATGTGCTCGAGCTGATCGCCGGCTTCGGGAAGGTCGAGATCAGGCGCATGTTCGGCGGCGCCATGCTGTCGCGAGGCGGCGTGGGCTTCGCCATCCTCGATGACGACACTTTCTTCCTGAAGGCAGACAAAAGTCTTGGAGTCGAGCTTAAGGAGCGGGGCTGCAAGCCGTGGTCCTATTCCGTGAAAAAGGACGGCACGGTGCGCGATATCGCCTACTGGAGCCTGCCGGATACCGCAGCAGACGATCCGGATGAAGCTGCGGCGCTAGCCCGTCGCTCGTTTGCTATCGCGACGCAGGCGGCGAAGGACAAGCCGAAGAAGAAGGCCGCCAAAGCGCCAGCGCAGAATGCTGCCAAGCCGCGCGCAAAGAAATGAGCAACAGGCGTCTGCTGCCGTCAGTCGCTACGCTGCGTTTGTCGCGGCGGGTGGCGGCATCTGCGTTTCGAGCGTGACGCGGTTACGGCCATTGCGCTTGGACATGTAGAGGCACTCGTCCGCGCGCGTGATGAGTTGTCCCACAGACTCGCCAGCCGAATAAAGCGCTGCGCCGAACGACACTGTTACCGCACCAATCGTCTCGTTGGTCGAGCGACGAACGAGGCGTTTGGCTTCGATAGCGCCGCGGATCTGATCAGCAATGCGGCCCGCATCCTTGAGCGTCGTGCGCGGCATGACCACGGCAAACTCTTCGCCGCCATAACGTGCAACGAGGTGGTCGGGCAGGGCGAATTTGGCCAGAGCCGAGGCGACAAAACGAATGACCTGGTCACCGGTCTGGTGGCCCCAGGTGTCGTTGAACGACTTGAAGTGATCGATATCGCAAAGCAGCAGCGCGAGGTCCGTTTTCTCGTTGTCGGCCTCTTCCTTGCGCAGACGCAGCGTCTCGTCGAACAGCTTGCGGTTGGCGATGCCGGTCAGGGCGTCGGTCAGCGCTTCGGCGCGCGCCTGGCGCAGCGAGGTGCGCAGCTTTTCCATTTCCTGCGATGACGTGGCGAGCTTCAACGAGAGGTTGGTGTTCTGCTTCGACATCTCGGTCGTGGCCGAAGCAAGCACATTGATCAGCCGTTTGAGCGCATCGCCGTCAATCGTTGAATTCTGAAGGCTGTCGGCGGCGACGTTCAGTGTCGCGCCGTAGCGCTCGGTGGTGGCGCCGGCTTTCTTCAGGGCGTCGAGCGCGTCTGCGATCTCGTGCGCAATCCGCGAGCCCGTTTCCATCACCTGCGTCGACAGGTGGGTGGTCGAGAAGAACCGCTCGTACAGCAGTTCCATATCGTCGCCGGTAAGCGGCTTGCCTGATGCCATCAGCTTGTCGAGCGCGGCGCGCAGGTCGGGCGAGGCATGGGTGAAGTAGGTGAGCCAGACTTCGTAGTTCTGGGGGCTGACCGGCAACAGCTGGCGGCCCATCTCGTCAACCGTACGGTGACCGAGAGCCTGGCCTTCCGGCCCAAGCAGTTGGGTATTCAACATTCAACGCCCCTCACGACACGGTTGCGTCTGCCGCCCATTGTCTTGACGAAACAGTGAACAAAAGCCGTTACCGATTGGCTAAAATCGGAGACATTGCCTTAAGGAGATGCTTACCAAAGACCGCCGAATTCTTAGGCGTCTTCGCGCTTTCCAAGTGTTCGCAGGAGAAACGCGGGGACATGGTCTCCCATTCCCTTGAACTTTTCATCGCCACCTTGGGGATCGCCCGGCGTCAGTTCGCCACGGCGATTGCGTCCGCCCCTGTCCTGGCCACCGCGTTCCTGACCGCCACGATCTTTGTCCTTGGCGTCCCGATCCTTGCTGTCGCGCGATTCGTCCCGGCCACGGCTGCGATCTCGATTGCGGCCGCCACGGCTGCGTTCGCGGCGGGGTTGTTCTTCGCGAGCTTCAGTTGCGGGCGCTTCGGCCTCGAAAGCGGCGGGGGCGTCCGGTTGGAAATCCTCGACCTGAGGTGGAATGAATTCGGGAGCCGCGATAGCGACGGGTTCCGCGGGCGACTCTTCACGGGGGGCAGGGCGTTCGTCACGACGCTCGCCGCCACGGCTGCTGCTGCGTTCGCCGCCACGTCCGCGTGCACGTCCGCCACGGCCCTTGTCGAACCGGTCGCGTCCCGTCGCTGGGCCACGGCCACGGGCTTCGCCCACGGCCTCATCCAGACCTTCCGGCGTGTAGGCTTCGACATCCTTGCCGATGCGCTTGAGCACGGCTTCCCACAGGCGCGCGTCGCCCGGCGAAACGATCGTGAAACTCTCGCCCAGTCGCCCGGCGCGGCCGGTACGGCCGATGCGGTGAACATAGTCGTCGGAGTTCGGCGGGGGAGCGTAATTGAAGACCTGGCTCACTTCGGGAATATCGAGGCCGCGCGCCGCTACGTCTGACGCAACCAGCAGTTTGAGTTCCTTGTTGCGGAAACGATCGAGCGTTGCAGTGCGAACGGATTGCGGCAGATCGCCGTGGATCGGCGCGGCGTCGAAGCCGTGGCTGGCCAGCGACTTGGCGACGATATCGACTTCCGTCTTGCGGTTGCAGAAGACAATGCCCTGATCGGTCGATTTCGCCCTGATGATCGTGCGCAGTACGGCGCGCTTCACCGTGTCTTCGTTCGACGGGCAATGCGTGACGTATTGCGTGATGGTTGTTGCGGCCGTGGCGGGTCTCGAAACCTCGATCCGCACGGGCTCCTTCTGGAACTGCTTGGCCAGCTTGGTGATCTCCGGCGGCATCGTCGCGGAGAACAGCAGCGTCTGGCGCGTCTTGGGCAGCAGTGTGCAGATCTTCTCGATGTCCGGGATGAATCCCATGTCGAGCATCCGGTCGGCTTCATCGATGACCAGCATCTGCACGCCGGTCATCAACAGACCGCCGCGCCCGAAATGGTCCATCAGGCGGCCGGGCGTGGCGATAAGCACGTCGGCGCCTGCGTTGAGTTTCTTTTCCTGGTCGCCGAACGATACGCCGCCGATCAGCAGCGCCATGGTCAGCTTGTAGCCCGCGCCATACTTCTCGAATTGCTCCGCCACCTGGGCGGCGAGTTCGCGCGTCGGTTCAAGGATGAGCGAGCGCGGCATGCGCGCCTTGGCGCGGCCCTGGCCCAGCTTGTGGATCATCGGAAGAACGAAGGCGGCTGTCTTGCCCGTTCCGGTCTGCGCGATGCCGGTTATGTCTTTTCCGCCGAGCACGGCAGGAATGCCCTGTTCCTGGATCGGCGTGGGCGTCGTGTATCCGGCGCCCTTCACGGCGGCCAGGATACGGGGGTCGAGGCTCAGCTCGTCAAACGTCATCAGGGTGTCTTTACTTGCTCGATCGGCCGGGCCGCGAGCGGGAAACACGGGGCTTTACGGGAATGCCGGAGGAATAGGCCCCCCCACGTCTTAGTCAATCCCGCAGCCTGTCACGGACCATATAAAGGGCTGATTCCAAGACGTTTCGGCGTCGGTTTAGGCCATCTGCCTGGGCACGTCGCGCCGGGCTATGTCGGCGCGTCGGCGGTTGATCGAGCGTCGATCGGGGCTTGGAAAATTCGCCTATTACGCGTATTTTGTACCGCTTTTTACGCTCGGCGTCATACTTCGTCCGGCGTATCAACCCCATCTGAGGCCTGTGCGCGAACGATCCGCCGCCGTTGGGGGAACTTGGCTTGGTCATTGCTGTAGTCTTCCCAACAACGTCCGTTTTGGTCCTTCGGCACTTGGTGAAGCGTGAAAGTATTCGTTCTCGGTGGTGATGGGTTCTGCGGATGGCCAATCGCGCTGCATCTGTCTGCGCGGGGCGATGATGTCACGATTGTGGACAATCTCTCGCGCCGGCGTTTGGACCGGGAATTAGCGGTCGGATCGCTGACGCCGCTCGCGCCGCTGAACGAGCGGCTGACCGCGTGGCGCGAGGTTGGCGGCCACGAAATCCAGCACGCCAATATCGATCTTGCGCGAGACTATGATGGTTTCGTCGACCTGCTGCGTGCTGAGCGACCGGATGCGGTGGTTCACCTCGCCGAGCAACGGTCAGTTCCCTATTCGATGGGCTCCACGCCGCGCCGCCGATACACGTTCGAGAACAATCTCAATGCCACGCACAATGTGCTGGTTGCGCTGGTGGAAAGTGGCGTCGATGCGCATCTCGTCCACATGGGTTCAACCGGCATCTATGGCTATGAATCGATCGGCTACCAGCTTCCAGAAGGTTACGTCGAGGCAGAGTTCCAATCGAAGAAAACGGAAATTCTTCACCCGGCCAACCCGCTTTCGATTTATCACCTGACCAAGGCGCAGGATCAGCTGGCCCTGGCGTTCTTCAGCAAGCATGAAGGCCTGCGCACCACCGATCTGGTGCAGGGTGCAGTGTGGGGTACACAGACGGATCAGACGGCTCGGGACAAGCGTCTCATCAACCGCTTCGACTATGACGACGTCTATGGAACGGTGTTGAACCGCTTCATTCTGCAGGCCGCGCTCGGGCATCCTTTGACGGTGTATGGCCGCGGCGAGCAGACGCGCGCCTTTATCCATATCTCCGATGTTGTCCGTTGCGTGACGATCGCGCTCGACAACCCGGCGGTCCGTGGCGAACGCATGCGCGTGTTCAACCAGATTGGTGAATCGCGTCGCGTGATCGATCTGGCGCGCCTTGTTGCCAATGTCTGGCCCGGGGTGACCATTTCCAATCTGGATAATCCGCGTCAGGAACCAGCCGCCAATGATCTCGACCTGTCGAACGAGAGCTTGCGCGCGCTTGGTCTGACACCGAAACTGATCGCCGATGGCGTGCTGGCGGAAATTCGCGACATTGCAGCGCCTTACGCGCATCGCGCCAATCGCGCCAAGATCGACCCGCCGTCGCAGACAGCGTTAGCGGGCGGTCATCAGGCCAACGAGCTTCTCAGCGTCCTCTCCGGTATCAAGAAAAAGGTCGGGCCCTAGGCTCACGACCCGCTCGCGCTCGCGGACATAGTCATCCCACGACAGGTTGGTGAGGAAGTCGCAGATCCGATCCGTCGGCGGGTCTTCGAACACGTGGCCAATGCCATGCGGCGCGAGGAAGCGCTCCATCTCCGTGCCAGCGGACACAAGTGGCACCGCGCCGTAATAGCCTCCCTGGTACATGCGGCACGCCAGCAGCAGCGGCGAATTGCCGTTCGGGTCGAGGTAGTCGAAGCACCAGCCGAAGTGAACGCGACCATACATCGAGGCGAGATCGTCTGGAATCTTGTACTCGCCACCATGACGCCAGTTCGGATGGCGGTTCACGATGCTGAGGAAATGTTCGACGCCGGTTTCGGTCGGGTGACCACGCGTCTGGATTTCGACGCGATCGCCAAGGCGCTCCGCGATGGTGGATAGCATCTCCAGGCTGCGACCGCAGCGAAGCGTCCCGTTCCAGCCGATGATCCATTTGTCGCGAACTTCGCGCCAGACGTTTGCATCCGGCGCTGGTGGAGGCAATGGCCGCTCGAGCTGGATCTTGTTCTCCAGAACGAAGGTTGCGCCTTTGTATTTCTGGGTCGGTTCGAAATAGCCGCGCAGGAAGCCTGGCGACATCAGCACCAGCAGATAGGTGCGCACAAGCACGCGTCTTTCCAGCCAGCGGAAGATCGCGGCCGTGAGTCTTTTCTCGAAGAAGATCGCCTGCACGTCTTCGACTTCGTAGACGAAGCGCGCTTTCGAGCCAGACCACCATTTTCCGAATAGTGCGAGCAATGCGACGTCAAACAGACGCGCGTAGATGAAGTCGGCGTTTCGGAAATCCTCGCGATTGCGGGCGATGACCATGCACGCGCGCAACAGGGCAGGCAGACGCAGGATATAGTTGCGGTCCACGGTTTCGCCGAGCGGCGTGTTCTTCCACGCTGGCTGGAAGTCCGTGTTGAACTTGTGGCGTCGGAATGTGAATGCCGACACTTCGCATCCGGCCCGAATGAACGAGTTGATGCGCAGAATCACAGTCGGATTTGTCGTGTCGCCAGCGAGATAAATGCATCGCGGTGCGGCGCCGGTGGCGGCTTGCTTCGAGGGCTCAGTCAAACCGCATATCCGCTGTTACAATAATGTAGTGGGCGGCAATACGGTATTGGGGCGTGGCTATCTACCCCCTTAACGAGCACGTGTTGTTTTGCTCTTTCAGCGGTCCGAAACTATTGCGTATTCCGCTGCCTGAAAGATTTTGGCACAGGCTGCCGACGCAGCAGCCTGCAATATCAGCCCCGGCTTCCGGGGAGGCGGAAGTGGCACTGCACGAGGCAGACGGGCTTCGCTTCGTCGCGCTGCCAGGCTTCTGCGTGAACGGTTGCAACACGGCGGCCCATGAGCCGGATTTTGGCGCGTGCATAAGTTGCTTCAGGTCGACCCGGTCGAAGGTATTCGACGCTGAAATCAATCGTGCGCGCAGGCGCAGTTGATCCTGTCTCGTGCGCAAGCTGCAGCAGACAAGTGATTTCCAGAAATGCCGCGATAGCGCCGCCGTGCAGAGCCGGAATGCTGGTGTTGCCGATCAGATTGTCACGCGCCGGCAGGATGGCGAGTACCCCTTGCTCATCGATGCGCGTCTCGATGCCCATGAAGCGGCCAAAGGGCGAGCCAGAGATGATGTCGTGAATATCTGGCATGGCCTCACCCCTCGCGGCGATTGAGGATGAAGGCCGCCTGCGCCGTGGCGATCGGATCGTCCGGCGATGCGTCCCACGCCTCTGCGCGGAGGAAGGCGATGGTTTTTGTGGCCCGGTAGCAGTGTGCTGCGCAGGTGATGTCGGTATGCGGGGCGGCTGGGCGCATGTGATCGATCCGCAGGTCGAGCGTGGCGGGGTTCGCCGCCATGCCGAACCCGGCCATGATGGCGAGGCCGCAGGTGTGATCTATGAGAGCCGTGACTGCGCCGGGCGCGACGATGCTGCTGCCGTCAGTGCCTGCGAGGTCTGCGCGCCAGGGCAGCAGGATCGAGCCACGGCCAGGCGAGGACGATAGATAGCGCATGCCGAGCGCCACCGCGTAGGGCGCGTGCGTGACCATCTGCGATGCATGCGCGCCGGCCCAGTTTGCGGCAGCTTCTGGTAACTCGTCGTTGCTGTCGCGTGTCATCGGCGCGCGATCAGACGTCCAGCTCATCGACGAACTTGGCGTTGTCCTGGATGTATTTGAAGCGCAGCTCCGGCTTCTTGCCCATCAGGGTCTCGACCAGTTCCTCGATCGCCTTGGGCGACTTCGGCAGTTGCACGCGCGCCATGGTGCGCGTGGCGGGGTTCATGGTGGTTTCCTTGAGTTGAGCGGGCATCATCTCGCCGAGACCTTTGAAGCGGCCGATATCGGCGTTCTTGCCCTTGAACTCGGTTTTCAGCAGCTCGTCCTTGTGAGCGTCGTCGCGCGCATAGACTGACTTGCCGCCATAGGTGAGGCGATAGAGCGGGGGCATGGCGAGGTAGAGCCGGCCTGCATCGATAAGGCCCGGCGTCTGGCGATAGAAGAAGGTGATCAGCAGCGCCGCGATGTGCGCTCCGTCCACGTCGGCGTCGGTCATGATGACGATGCGTTCGTAGCGTAGGTCTTCGACCCGGAAACGATGGGCGAGGCCGGTGCCCAGCGCGGTTGCCAGATCGCTGAGTTCCTTGTTGCCTGACAGCTTGTCGTCGCCTGCGCTGGCGACGTTCAGGATCTTGCCGCGCAGTGGGAGCACGGCCTGTGTCTCGCGGTTGCGAGCCTGCTTGGCGGAGCCGCCGGCCGAGTCGCCTTCGACAATGAAGAGTTCGGTGCCGATGGCCGATCCGTTCGAGCAATCCGCAAGCTTACCGGGCAGGCGCAGCTTCCGCGTGGCGGACTGGCGCGCGACTTCCTTGTCCTTGCGCTTGCGCATGCGGTCTTCAGCCTGGCCGATCGCCCACTCAAGCAGGCGGTTGGCGTTAGCCGTCGACGCAGTCAGCCAATGGTCGAACCGGTCGCGCATCGCGTTTTCCGTGATGCGGAAAGCGTCCTGCGTCGAAAGCTTCTCTTTTGTCTGGCCGACGAATTCCGGATTGCGGATGAAAACCGAGAGCAGGGCGCCTGCCGTGCCGAGCACGTCATCGGCCGTAATCAGGCCCGTCTTCTTGTTCCCCACCATCTCGCCATAGGCGCGCAGGCCTTTGGTCAGCGCCGAACGCATCCCGGCTTCGTGCGTGCCGCCTTCGGGCGTCGGGATGGTGTTGCAATAGGTGCGCGAGAAGCCGTCAGCTTCACCGAAGCCATTGGTAGACCAGATGACAGCCCATTCAACGGCGCCGCCGCCATTGACTTCGACACGGCCGGTGAAGGGTTCAGGCAGGACGGTCTTCGTCTCTGTCGTCAGCTCCTTGAGCATGTCGGCGAGACCGTTGGGGTACGACAACACGGCTTCCGCTGGTGCCTTGTCGTCGTCCTTCAGAAGCTTGGGGTCGCAACTCCAGCGGATCTCCGCGGCGCGCGAGAGATAGGCTTTCGAGCGCGCCATGGCGAAGAGGCGCGAAGGGCGGAAGTGCAGCTTCTCGCCGAAGATTTCCGGGTCGGGGTGGAAGCTGATCTGCGTGCCGCGCCGGTTCGGCGCCGCGCCAACCGCCGCGAGCTTCGATGTCGGTTTCCCGCGCGAGTAAGTCTGGCGATACAGCTTCCGGTCGCGCGCCACTTCCACGACCATCTCGTCCGACAGTGCGTTCACGACCGAGATGCCGACGCCATGCAGGCCGCCGGCGGTCTGATAGGCCTTGTTCGAGAATTTGCCGCCCGAGTGCAGCATCGTCATGATGACTTCGAGCGCCGACTTGGTCTTGAACTTCGGGTGGGCGTCGATCGGGATGCCGCGACCATCGTCGCGCACGGTCAGCATGCCATCGGCATCGAGGCTCACATCGATGCGGCTGGCGTGGCCCGCCACGGCTTCGTCGACGCAGTTATCGAGCACTTCGGCAAAGAGGTGGTGATAGGCGCGCTCGTCCGTGCCGCCGATATACATCCCAGGGCGTTTGCGAACGGGCTCAAGGCCCTCAAGAACTTCGATGTCCTTGGCGGAATAGCCCGAGCTATCGGATTTGCCGCCATCGAACAGCTTCGCCTGGTTGTTCTTCGCCATGGTTTTCCTGAAGACCGAATCAACGCCGGAATCTTGAGCCCGGAGCTAGCCCGAAGCCCGACGAGTGGACAATTCCGGCGATTAAGAAAGCCTTGTAATCCGCGCCCCCTGCGGCTTCAAAGCGCTTCGCGCAGTGGATGATCCACAGGCGATGGGGGCCGTATGGTGCGTATCTGCCGCGCTTGGATGGGCCAGCTGGGCTGGTGGACCTAGAACAGGCCGAGGAATTTCTGCGGCTTCAGTGCGTCACAGGTGCTGATCTGGCTTTCATAGCGGGCAGCCTGCTGCGCAACGCGCCCGGCAGTATCGACCAGCCAGCCCTTGCTCTTCCACGTACCCTTCAGATAGCCCGTCGCGCCTTCGTGGTACGCCAGATAATGTGCCTTGTAGTCGTACTGGCCGAGGCCGGTGCGCTTCCCGGTCGTGTTGTAGTACCAGCCGATGAAATCTGAAGAGTCCCGGAAGTCATTGCGGTTTGCGCCGCTCCTGCCGGTCTCGCGCCTGTACATGTCCCAGGTTCCGTCCAGCGCCTGACTGTAGCCGGCGGCGGATGAAACACGCTTGCCTTCGACCAGCCCGAACCACTCACGCTCGCCACGCGGGGCGAGGGCACGGCTGTCAAAGCTGCTCTCCTGTTTAATGACCGCGAGCTGGAAGCCCATCGGAGCGCCCCACTTGCGCGCCGTCTCGCGCATCACATCGTGCCACGGCATGTTCTCCTTCAGGAGCAGGCACGCATCCGCGATTTCCGCGTTCGACGGTTGCGGCGCGCTGGCGCAGGCAGTGGCGCCGAGCGCGGCCACGAGCGAGGTGACAAGGTACCGACCCATGCGCGCACCATAACCGATCACGGTTAAAGCCGCTTCAACCACATGCAGTAACCGGGTTCAGTTCGTTTCCGAAATCTCAACGAGCGCGGCGTCCATCGCAGCGATTGCTGACCCCGCCCCGGACGGCCGGTCATTGGCATAGGCCGAGAAAATCAGCGTCTTGCCGCTCTTCGTCAGCATGAATCCCGACAGGGCGTTCACGCCGTTCAGGGTGCCGGTCTTGGCGAAAACCCGCCCTTCCAGCGACGTGCCCGCAAACCGGCGACGCAGCGTTCCGTCCACCCCGCCAATAGGCAGGGTGGACCTGAACGCTGCGCCCCAGCTCTGCTTCGACGTCCAGCGGAGCAGCCCCGCCACCATGCGCGGCGTCACCCTGTTGTAGATCGACATGCCCGAGCCGTCGGCAAAGTCCCACGCATTCCGGGGTGCGCCTGCCGTCTCCAGCATCTGTTCGATGATCGCGAGCCCGTCCTTGATCGACCCGCCGCCCTCGACGCGCCCGAGCCGCCGCAGCATCAGCTCCGCGTGCAGGTTCTGGCTCTGCTTCATCAGGAAGGTCGCATCCTCGACAAGAGGCGGCGGCAACAGCCGCGCGATCTCTGTCCCTTCCTGACGAGACGAGGGAACAGGTCCGCCCTTCCGCACATCCGGATCATCGATCAGCTGCGCCGGCCGGTGCGATGTCATGGTCGCGCCATCGATCACGACGCCGCGCTCTTTCAGCAGGAATGCGAACCGCCACGCCGCAGACTCCGCAGGGCTTGTCACCGCCACCGGCACGATGCGCGGCGCAGCGGCCAGCGCAACCCGTCCAAAGGCATGCACCGACGAATCCTGCAGACGCTCGATGCGCACAAGGTCTTCGTCGTCTTCAATGGAGGCGACCGTCACTACCTCGCTGCGCAGATCGTATGGATGCCGGCCGTCGAGCACATCGCTGTCACGCCAACGCACGTCCGCTGGCTGTCCAATGGTCGCAGCCGGCGTGACGACCAGCGCAACCTCGTTGTTGTTCACGGTCAGCGCTGATGTCGCCGCGCCAGAGCGTGTCACCAGATCTTCCCAACTCCAACCCGACGCCCATGGCTGGTCGGGGTAGAGTGCATCATCTCCGATCACGTCGTTGATCCGCGTGACGCCGTTTGCCGCCACCATGTCTGCCAGATCGGACAGGCAGTCGCGCACGCAATCGGCGGCATCGATCAGCATCGCGTCGCCGCCGCCTACCAGCACGAGATCCGGCGGGCCCTCCGCACGGGGCACGAGACGCACCGACGCCCCCATGGATGGATCAGGTTGCGTCAGGTCGCCGAGCCGGTGAAAAGCCGCCGCGACGGTGAACATCTTGGTGTTGGAGGCAGGCGTGAACCGCTCGTCCGGCCGGATCGCAAGCAGCTCCTTGCCCTCCATCGTCATGACGACGAGACCCCAGCGCGTGCCAGCAATATCGGCGGCATTCAGCGCGTGGCTCGTCCGATCCGCCAGCGTGCTGCAAGCAGAGAGGGAAATGGCCGTCAGGGCAGAGAACAGGATTCGCATTGTCCGAACCTAGCGGCGCTTTCCCAAACGGAAAGGTGCTGAAACGGAAAGCGACTTCGTGCGTGAAGGACATGACCATGTCATCCGAACCCGCTAGCCTGCCGCCATGACCCAACTCGATCGCCGCCGCCTTCTCGCCCTCGGAGCCGCAGCCCTTACGCTGCCGCCCGCCATCCAGAAGGCATGGGCCATCGACGCCAAGGTGAAGACCGGCACGATCAAGGACATCGATCACGTGGTGATCCTGATGCAGGAGAACCGGTCTTTCGATCACTATTTCGGTGCGATGAACGGCGTGCGTGGTTTCGCCGACCGCTTCCCGATCCCGCTGCCCGAAGGCCGCACGGTCTGGCGGCAATCCCATACCAAGGGCGGTCCCACCCAGATCGCGCCGTTCCCGCTCGATTCCGCCAACACCTTCGCCCACATGCGCGTCGAAGGCACGCCGCACTCATGGCCAGATGCGCAATACGCCTGGGATCAGGGTCGCATGACGAACTGGCCCGACCACAAGAACCCGCATTCGATGGGCCACTTCGTCGAGGCCGACATCCCGTTCCAGTTCGCGCTCGCTAACGCCTTCACGCTTTGCGACGCCTATCATTGCTCCTTCACCGGCGGCACCAACACCAATCGCCTGTTCCTGTGGTCGGGCACGAATGACGGGCTGGGCACGCGCGGCGGCCCTTCGATCTCCAACTCGCACGACACGCTGCCGGACAAGCAGCCGATCGCCAAAGACCCCTACACGTGGACGACCTATCCCGAGCGTCTCGA
>Ga0116178_10002913_pt1 | contig 13174 bp, 8 predicted proteins | sample AD_STIC12_MetaG_FD_89880 | JGI IMG/M metagenome (GOLD analysis project Ga0116178, IMG submission 89880) | Active sludge microbial communities of municipal wastewater-treating anaerobic digesters from USA - AD_STIC12_MetaG | ecosystem: Engineered > Bioreactor > Anaerobic > Digestate | place: USA... | reverse complement strand
CGCCGGGCAGAATCCAATGGGCCGGAGAAGACATCACCCTCGTGGAAATTGCCGAAAGGACGGGCAACGCGAACGCGCACTACCTGGACGGCCTGCTCGCCGACGGAACGATCTCGACGAGGGGTAACCTGGTCTGGACGCAACACGACCGTGATTCCGCGGAGAAAGCGGAACAACCTGATCCTCACACGCGCTCATTGCGGTTGCGTGCCGCGCTTGCACACCTGCTTGCGGAGGGGCGGTCACTGGGGGTCCGAGTAGATCGAATGCGTCGTTCCTTCGACGAGTTGTGGCCGGAAATGGCCACCGGCATTCTTTCCGTTATTGAACCGGACGAGTATGTCCCGTTTGACCTACCTGCGCTCGTGGGGCTTCAGATTCTGGGCGTTTCCCGTCGATGGAGAAACAGCACCGACGACTTTGTCGCGTACTGCGATCTCGTCAAACGGGTTCGAACGGCAGGGGATTTGCCCGATCTCGCGTCTACTCACGTGTTTCTGACCTGTCTTGGAAATCGCAGTAGTGGCGCTGATTTGGCGAAGCCTGCGGATGCGATGCGCAGGACGCACTCTGAAGACACCGCGGGACACGCAGGTCGCCGTTCGCGGGCTCCTGTGCCGGTAAACACACCGGCGCACCTTCCGACGGAAGGACAGGCAGTTTTCTCCGTGTACCAGAGTCTCCGTCATCGCGGAGTCGTGACGACACTGGCACAGGTGATTTCGCTGTATCTTTCGGTAAAAACAGTCCCTTTCGTTTGTTTTGAAGGAGTCTCGGGGAGCGGGAAGGGGCACCTGATTCGCTCCTTCGCGCGCGAGATCGGCGGGCGGCTTTACTCCTGCCCGTTGACAAACGAGAGCGTCGGCGGATCCTCGGACGCGCCCATCCGCTTTCGCGACCTTCTCGGCATTGTCGACATCCCGGGGCGCCGTTTCTATCCCGATGTCATGTACCGTGCACTGTCACACGCGCACGAATGCCCGTCGGATCTCGTTTTCGTGTTTGTCGACACGCCTGATGGTTGGCAGGAAGACGGGTGGCTGGCGGAATACACCAGACTCATGGACCTGGGGGCGGAACGCGATGTCGAGGGGTGTACTGTTTCGGTTCTCCCTTCGGGCGGGCTTCTGGGAGATAGTGACTACCCTGCGGAGTACCCCTTCCCGGGCAACGTGGTTCTGGTCTTGTCGGTTGCAGGGCACGGGGCGTGCGGAGAAATCGCTTCTGAACGGGCAAATGTTTTCACGCTGGGGATGCCAGATCTTTCGCTTGAAGCTCTTGTCGCCGGGCCCGCACCTGAAGGCATCTCACCGACAACCCTCGCAGCTCTTCTCGCAGAACACCATCGAATCCGGCCAGCCGTGGCTCCTGATTACGCCGCACTGGGAGTATGGAACTGCGAAATCATCCATATGAATTCGTTCCTGGAGCCGCTGGGGATACCGGTGGGATACCGATTGCGGAATGAAATACTCCGGTTCCTCGCTTACTCCGCAGAATTGAGCGCTCAGTTGCCCTACGGCGTCAAATACCCGATCGAGACAGCGTTTGATCACCAGATATGCCAGCGGATTCTTCCGCGCGTTCTCGCACTCCTCGAAAAAGACGAGCAGGTCGGGGATGTTGTCGGCGAACTGCTCTCGTACGCACAGGGCTCACGAGGGCCTACGCCACGGTTTCCCCACGCCGCTGCGCGCTTGCAGGCGGTGCAGCGCAGAATGGAGTGAACGTTGCCATGTCAGACAGCGCTGCGGTTCCTGCGAAGAAGCACTCAAGCGCTTCGCTGAGAGATATGAAAACTGACGGAACGAAGATCACCATGCTGACCGCGTACGATTTTCCTACTGCGCAGTTCGTCGAGGCCGCAGGGGTGGACATGGCGCTGGTGGGCGATTCTCTGGGGAACGCAGTGTACGGTTTCCGCACAACGCGCGAGGTGACGATGGAACTCATGTTGCCTCACGTGGCCGCGGTGCGGCGCGGAGCACCAAATACGCATGTTGTGGCAGACATGCCGTTCCGGAGCTTCGACACGCCTGAACTGGCCGTGGCAAACGCGCGCCGTTTTGTGGGTGTCGGTGCTGACTCGGTGAAAATTGAAGGCGCTCTGACGGACGTGGTCGAAGCGCTCTGCGACGCGCGGATAGATGTGATGGGCCACGTCGGTCTGCTTCCTCAGACGGCGAAGGACTTCAAGGCGCGGGGGCGCACTCAAGAGGAGGCGGACGCCATCTGTGCTGACGCCCGAGCTTTGGAACGAGCGGGATGTTTCTGTGTGGTGTTGGAACATATGCCTCTGGGGCTGGCGCACAGGATCACCGAAGAACTTTCAGTGCCAACTATCGGGATAGGGGCGGGACCTCATTGTGACGGGCAGGTACTTGTCATCCACGACATGCTGGGGTTTTTCTTTCCGGGCGGTCGCTTTCAGCCTCCTTTTGTGAAGCGGTACGCCGCCATTGGTGAAATCGCCGTGGAGGCGTGTAGACGCTACGTGGAAGAAGTGCGATCGGGGGTTTTCCCCGACCTTGCTCACAGCACAGGATAGAGCGTCGCAATGGTTGACCGAAATATACGAATGCGTATATTAATAGACTTGTTTGTTTTTCCGCGCTGTCCATTGACATGAATGAGGGATACCGATGAAGCCAACATTCCAACCGCACGTTCTGCGCAGGAAGCGGACCCACGGCTTCCGCGCGCGCATGGCGACGCCCGGCGGGCGCAAGGTTCTGAGTCGCCGCCGTGCCAAGGGCCGCCTCCGGCTGTGCCCGTAGATCACTCGCGGGCCAGGGCACGTCACGGGTAGCTGCGGTCCAGTCGTTTCAAGAACTTGTCAGGCGGCTCGAAGCCCACGAGCCGCTTTTCTTTTTCCTCCACCCCATTCTCGTCCAGCACTAGAACCGTCGGCAAGCCAACGATACCATACTTCTGCCGAAGCTTCTGCGTTTCCGGGGTTGTTGCCGTGAAATCCAATTTCACGGTAACATACGAACGCAAGCGCTGTTGCACGCGAGGATCGGCAAACGTGATCGCGTCCAGTTCCCTGCATGCGACGCACCACTCGGCGTACGCATCTATCAGGACTGGTTTCCTTTGCTCTCTCGCACGGGCCACGGCCGAGGCCTCGTCCGACTCCCACGATACGCTGTTGGCCGTTGCGGCTTCCTTCGCCGGAGCGGCGGTGACCACCAGAACAACCCCGTATATTCCTGCGACACAGAGTATTATGCCTGCAGCCTTCCGAGATCGCTCCCACATCGTCGGGGGGGTCTCGGGGTTTCCTTCGCGGTCAAATCCGGCGCGGAACCGGAGGTGGACAGCTCCTACCAGAAGACCGAGAAACGTGAGAGCCAGTGATAGTGCGATGCCGAGGGGACCGCTCAACTCAGGCGAACGAGGCGTCAGGAAAATCCCTCGAAGGAAATAGACTGCCATCGCGAGCATTGCGATTCCGAACACGCTCTTGATTTTCTCGAGCCACGGTCCGGGCTTGGGCATAAGGCTGGATGAAAAGGTTCCGATGACGACGAAGAGTAATCCCATCCCGAGCGCATACACGAATAACGCGACAAATCCGAACGGTGTATTGCCCGTTGTTGCAACGTATGTCAGGACTGCACCGAGAACCGGTCCCGTGCATGGTGCGGCAACAATTCCGGCGACGAGACCCGCTGCGAAAACGCCGGTGAGCCCGCCCGCGCCACCGATCGCAGAGAGCCGCGTCTGCAACGAGACCGGCAGCGCGATCTCAAATGCACCGAACATGGAGAGCGCAAACGCAGCGAACAACAGCGCGACCGCCCCAATCACGACAGGGTTCGCCATCACCGCGCCGAAAACGGCCCCTGTTGCCGCAGCAAGGACACCGAGGAGGCTGTACATGGTTGCCATGCCAAGAACGAACACTGCGGACAACAGGGGACCCCGAAGGCGCGGATTTTTCGCTCCGCCACTTCCCTTCGAGGCAAAGAAACTCACAGTGATAGGGATCAATGGATACACGCACGGCGTGAAACTGGTGAGAACCCCGCCCAGAAAGATCAGTCCGAGCGCGAACAGGAAGCCTCGTTCAGCCAACAAGGAGCCGAGATTGAACCCTTCGTTCCAGGCGGGGCGAGATGCCGAATCGCCGGCCTGCGCAACCGGGGCCGCGTATTTCGCGGGCTTTGGTGACGACGGCACTATTTCCTGAGGCGCCCGACTCGCCGTTCCCGCTCGCGGGACCACTGTAATTGCTGTCGCAAGTACCTGTCGCGACGGGAAAAAGCACATTTCTTCGGAACATCCCTGCGTACGCACCTCAACAGGGATGGTCAGCCTTCCGGGATTCGCGGTCTGAGTCAGGAACAGCGGGGTACGAAACTCAAAACGCCCTTTCAATTTGGGAACTGGTTTCCCTTCGAAGCGGTCGAACGCAGTGTAAGGCGATGGCGCCAGCGTTCGGCCCACTCTGAATCCAAGTTCCGGTGGAACCCGGACGTCGGTACGTTCGGCATACACGAAGTGTCTGTCATCGATATCCAGTCTGGCGGACACCCAGACCGTATCTCCCGGGCTTGCCGTGGCGGGAGATACGGTGACGGTCCACCGAAAAGGCTGGGCAGGGGAATCCTCCGCGATCAATTGTCCGCGGGAGAGGTTGACTCCGAACAAAACGGCAAAAGCAGCGGCAAGACAGACACCCGGCTTCACGACGGCCACTTAGCTCCCCTTGGTTACAGCTTCAACCCGTTTCTCGTTTTGCTCCCTCTCCGCGGGCTATGCTCAGAGCTTCGTTGTACGCTTCCGCCAGACTTGAGATGAAATCGTATGAACCGATCACCACGCGTTTCCCCAGACGGCGCTCGAGCTCATCCACGTGCATGTCGTCAAGGAAGAGGTTGTCCCGGTTCAAGACATTCGGCGGCAGCAGCACGACCTGGCCACGCATTCCGTCTTCGTGGAGGGTTTGTTCGATATCCCGGCCCACAAGAAGGCCGCTCACGGTGATGCTTTTGCCGAACCACCTGTTCTCCACGACGTGGGGGAACAATGAGATGTCCGGAATTCGTTTTCTGATTCGGGCAATACAACGGGTGATCAGGGGCCGCGCGAGAACGGACGTTACCAAGTCAACTCCAACATGCCGCCCGGCATCGGGGAAGTGTTTCTCCAGCCCACGCAACCTTTTTCTGAATTCATCGAGGAATTGCCGCGCCATGCCTATCCCGTTGCCGATTTGCGGGTAGCCGCAGTAGAACGGCGCGGAGGGAAATGATCTTTCGGCGATCACATAGAACTCGTCAGATGCAAACACAAAACGGGTGCCGAACTGTTTGATGAACGTCGCCTGTCTCGCTTTCAACCACGCCAGCAGAGCCTTCGCGCCCGCCGGCGTGAAGGCGGCCAAAGGATGCAGACCTTCGCGGTGCCGGGTGAGGCCGACCGGAACGATGCCTACGGAACGTACCCACGGAAAGAGCCCCGCGAGGTCATGCACTGTTTGTTCGAGGTGAACACCGTCGTTGAACCCGGGGACAAGAACGATTTGCGCATGCATTTCGATGCCATTCTGCCCGAGTCGGCGCAGGATCGGAACGATGTCGGGCGCCCTTGAATTTCCGAGCAGGCGGCGCCGCAAAGTCACATCCGTCGCGTGCACCGACACGTAGAGAGGCGAAAGACGCTGCTCTATGATGCGTTCGAGGTCAGATGAGGGTGTGTTCGTGAGCGTGACGAAATTCCCGTAGAGGAACGAAAGCCGGAAATCCTCGTCTTTGAACCTCAATGCTCGCCTTACTCCGGGGGGATTCTGATCCACGAAGCAGAAGACACACTTGTTGTTGCATCTGCGGAACTTCGGTTCACGCAGGCGGACGCCCATTTCGTCGTCGCAATCCTTTTCCACGACCACAGAAAGACGCTTTTGCGCGCGCGAGATCTCGATGCTCAGTTTCTCCTCCGCGATCAGGTAGCGCCATTCCAAGGGGTCGCGAACCGCGTGACCGTTCACTGCGACGACGGTATCGCCTTCGCGCAGTCCCACCAGAAACCCGGTACCACTCCGGTCGACGTGTTGGATCTGCGTCGTCATCGGGGTCTTCGATGGTTTGCCGTTGGTATTGCTACGAGCGCGGCCTGCGCCTCCGCATGGAGGGAATCGCCCTCCGGCGTCATCGCGAGCACACCGCGCCAGTGATCACCGGCCCTGGACGAGTCTCCCTGCATCTGATACGCGCGGGCCAACAGCGCCCTCGTGAGGGGCGAATATGGATCCATTTCGTATGCCAATTCGAGATGTCTGAGCGCTTCACCGGGTCTTGCACGTGCCAGCAGAATCCGTCCCAACGCGCTTCGTGCCGTGGCATTCCGGGGATCAACACGTACCAGTCGGGCAAATGCGTGTTCCGCTTCGTCCAGATTGCCGATGGATTCTTCCAGTTCGCCGAGAACCCCGATCACGTCTGGATCGGGCGGGTCCATCGCAGCCACGCGCCGAAACGACCGGATGGCCTCTGGAATTTTGTTGCGACGCATGAGGAACTCCCCTGCCGCTGTTTGCACGTCGCGTGACCCGGGCGCAGCTTCGGCGAGGGCGATCAGCCGACTTTCCACGCTATCGAGAACACGCGAAACAGCCTCCGAGTTCGATCCCGCAGTCCGGGCTTCCTGGGCTACCCATCGCGCGCGGGCTTCGTCCAGTTGAATCAACCCGAGTAACGCTGTGGGGTCCGAGGGATCGTCTGCAAGGGCCTTCTGAAACCATTCGTTCGCAAGATCCAGCCTTCCCGCGCGCAGATATGCTCTGCCCAGCCTCACCTTCTGGGGAACAGCCTCCTCCCCTGGCACCTGTCGAGACTGCACAGTGTTGGCGGAAGCCTTTGGCGGGATTTTCGTCGTGAACTCATACAGCACGGCGGGTGCAGCACCCGAAACCGCAGCGATCGGTTTTAGAAACGGAGGGGCGTTCCGTGGGTCGAGCAACGGAGTGAGTGGTGGACGAAGGGCAGCCTCGATGGCGCTTACAAACAGGTATTGAGCGTGGTGCTGCAGGGCAATCGCCGGCAGCTCTTCAATGCGATCCATGAACGGAATGCGGACGAATTCCGTGCCGGTGAAATACGCGATATGTGGCTTCCTTGCGAGTACCGCGGAGCCTTCGGGAAGAGAACGCCCGACGGCTCTGGCAATTGCGGCTACCTCTGAAGGCTGAGTATCAATCAACTTCGCCACCTCCTCCTTTGCGGTCGCTATCCCGCCCCATAGGAGAAGTGCCCCGCAAATCGCGGGGACCGCGGCAAGTCCAACGGATCTGGAGCTCACCCTGAACCCGCCTGTCACCGCTGCCGCCGCCAGAACAGCATAGATCGGCACCATGGGGAGACTGAACCGTTCGCCGTAGAACACAGGAACCAACACGCCGTACGCCCCGACCCCCAGTACGATCGCAGGCCATGCGTGCTCTCGCTTCATCATCACCAGGTGGACGAGGCCGTAGACTATCATCACCAGCCAACCAACCGCCAGTGGCATAACCCAGGGCGCTGTTCCCGAAACAAGGACGCGACGCATATCCCACCAGAGGTGCTCGACGCTGTTGCGCGCCAGCATTGCGACAAATCTCCCGAGGTTACCACGCACTACTTCCCCAAAGGATGTGAACGCAGGGTTGAAATACTCCCAGAACTGGTCCCACGACACGGTATCTCGTCCGAACATTTCATACGCGATGTTCAGGTGATTCGCGTTGAAAAAGAACCCGAGGCCCTGGTTCCACGTGTAGATTGACCAAGGTGCGAACACCACCAGAACCCCGCAGACAAACGCTGCGGTCCTGAGAAGACGCTGCCTTCTGCCCAGTGTGTCACGGTCCGCCAGCGCCATTATTACGATTCCAGCCAGCGTCAGAAACACACCGTTGTACCGCGTGAGATAGGCGAATCCGGCGAGCAAACCTGCCGCAACAGACCGTTGCCACCCCCCTCGGTCGAGAATCAGGGTTGCCGCAGCAAGCGCGACCGCGAGGAAGAACATGTCCGTGCCGACCTGTATCGTGAAGAGAATGAACTGAGCATTCGTGGCGACAAGCAGCATGGCTACCCACGCCGTGCCAGTTCCCAGGGAGCGTTGCACAAGGCGGAACAACAGCCAGAGGACGATCGCGGACGACGCCAGAGCTACGATTTTTGCGGAGAGGAAAAGGTCCCGCGCGACGAAGCTCACGAAAGCTACTGCAATATGATATCCTGGACCTTTGAACCCATCGAGCGGAGTGAATTCGCCATGCAACATCTTCCTGACTTCGGGGAGAAAACTCCCGAACGCGTCGGTTTCGACTCCGTATCCCCCTACCGTCCAGAAACCAAAGCTGAAAACGCTCCACACGATGACATACGCTACAATAATGCCGATCGGAACGAATGGAGAGCGTAACCACGCAAGTCGCTGTTGTGCAATGTTATAGGGCGCAGGTTTGTTTTTCGCCACGGAGGAAGATGGAGGTGAAGATTTCGTTTTGTGGTGTCTGGAAGGCGGTACGCGACTCGCCACGGTTACCTCCCCTCGATGGGTAGCGCAACAGATTCTGGCAAACGTGCTTGTTCGAACGGTTCAAAATACGGTACGACGGCGGACGGTGTTCGCCAAGCACAGGAGCCGCAGACTTCTTCACGAGCAGGGGGACAAAATCGCGCGTTGGGGAATCAACCGCGCCTGGTCCGCGTACACGTCGAACCGCGCCAAACAGCAGCAGGGCTGTGCCGAAACAGGACACCGAATCTGAGGGCCGGCTGAACATGGCTGAAAAATTGCGTCTCTTACGCCGTTTCGAACCTTCTTCAGGGGTTTCTGTCCGGCATACGATTTGCGATATTGTACAATCTACCCATGCGCTTTTCACGTCCCGACGTGATCCGTCGGGCACACACTGCATCAACCGCATCACACGTTGATGCCTTTCTCCGCAGGAGGAATCCTCCATGTCATACCAGTTGCCGGCGATAGATCGGCTCGGTTTCTGTAACGTGTTTCTTTCCGCCATCGGTGGTGACGGCGCGAACATGTCCGCGAAGTTGCTGTTCAAAATCGCCGTGACGGAGCTGGACCTGGATGGGGCGTACGACGCGAAATACGGGAGCGAGAAAAAAGGCACTGCAACCGATGTATCGCTCCGCCTTTGCTACAAAGGCACAGCCGTCCGGACGTCGGGTCCCACCACCACGCCGCACATCCTTGCGATTTTCCGCCCGGGATTGATCGAAACACTTCAGCTGAACCGCGGGCTGCAGGCCAACGCGACGGTCATCGTAAACACCACGCAGACACCGGATGAGATCCGGGATCGCCTCAAGATGCATTCGGGCAGAATCGTCTGCGTCGACGCGGAGACAATTGCGGAAGAAACCGGCTCGCGGCTCAACATGCCGATGATGGCGCTGGTTTGCCGCGCGCTCCGCTTTCCGCAGGAGCAAGTTGAGGCCGTTATCGCCAAAACATGGCCCTATGCGAAGGATGCCAATCTCGGGGCGTTCAAAGCGGCGTACGACGGCGTTAACGAAAAAGAGTTCGCTCCCCGGGCCGATTATCCGCTCCTTCCGCCAGCCCTGGTTGCGCGAGGCCAGATCGGGTACCTCAACATGCTGAATGGCGGCGCTATTGACGCGATGACCCATTCCACAGTCAACCGGAACAACCAGGTTGCCGGGTACGGGTTTGTTCCGACATTCGACCCTTCGGCGTGTACTGGTTGCGCCGTGTGCATGACTGTCTGCTCTGACCCGGGTGGGATCGTCTGGAAAGACGGCAAGGTAATCGGCCTCGATTACGCATTCTGCAAGGGGTGCATGAGGTGTGTTGAGGTATGTCCACAGACCAAGAAGGGCAAGGCCCTTAATCGTCCAGAGATTGCTCAAGTAGCCTGAACGTTTTTTCCGGCTCGGACAGGCTTGATCCCTGCTCCGACCTGCAATAAGGGAGTGGCACACGATGGTACCCCAGAAATCGCTTATCGCGAATGGCAACGACGCTGTTGCCCAAGCGATTGTAGACATTGGCTATGACGGTGAGGGCTACTACCCGATCACACCTTCATCTGACGCAGGTGAACGCGTCAGCGAGGCACTTGCCGCGGGCAAAACGGATATCAATTTCGTTATAGGAACGTCAGAACTGGCAGTTGCCGGCATCATCACAGGAATGGCGGTTGCGGGCGGCAGAGCTGTTGACGTTACCTCGGCGAACGGTCTTCTCCTCAAAATGGAGGAGCTTCCCTGCATCAGCGGACTGGGCCTGCCGTTGGTCATGAACATCGCAACCAGGGACGTCAGTGGTCCTCTGAACATCAAGAACGGACACAGCGACCTCGCGGCGGTTCTGGGCGTTGGCTGGCTGATTTTCCTCGCGCCGACCGTTCAGGCTACGTATGACCTGAACCTGATTGCGCTGAAGGCTGCTGAGGCAGTCTCTTTGCCGGCATTCGTGGCGTACGACGGCTTCCACACGAGCCACGGTGTTCGGCGAATCAACGTTTTTGCGAATCAGGAGGATGCCCGGGCGTTCGTTGGGAAGAAACCCGAAATGCTGAATTTGCTGGATGTACACCATCCGCACACCTTCGGGCCATACATGAACGACGACCTGATCAATACGAAGGTCCAGCTTGACGCGAAGATGAGGAAAGCGTATGAGCTTCTGCCCGGCATCTTCAAGGAATTCGAGGAGCTCACAGGGCGGCACTACAGCTTCGTGGAAAGCTACGGTTCGGAAAACCCGGACGCGGTGCTTGTGGCCCTGAACAGCGCGGGTGAGGCAGCCAAAGTGGCCGTTGACGACATGATTGCGGACGGCAAGAAGGTCAGGGTGGTCATCCCGACCGTACTGCGGCCCTATCCCAACGACGAATTCGTGGATGCCGTCAAAGGTGCGAAGACGATTGTCGTGGCCGAACGCGTTTCGCAGTATGGCGCAGGCAATTATCTGGCGAATGAGCTGGGCGCTTCCCTGCAGAGAATCGGCTCCAAAAGCACAATTCTGAGCCGGGTGTACGGCATTGGAGGTCTTAATTACCTTCCCGAAGACGGCGTACACATGCTCACTACGGCGCTCGCTTACCCGAACGTTTCGGAAGAAGAGAAGAAAATTCACGCGTACCATGGCGCGTGGCCGGGCGATCCCAGTTACAAACCGCTCCCCACTATTCAGCCTCTCACCGAAGAGGAGACGACGCTGAACGCGGGTGAGGAACGCGTGAACCTCCGCAAACTGGCTGAGATGCCGACGCGGATCGAGAAACACTCGGCGTGTCCGGGATGCGGGATTTTCACAAATCTGAACCTGTTTCTCCGCGGAATAGACGGGCACGTGGTCCTTTTGTTCAACACCGGTTGCGGGATGGTGGTTACAACAGGATATCCGCTTACGAGCTTCAAGGTTCCGTATTTCCACAACCTGTTCCACAACGGATCGTCTACGGCCACCGGTGTGGTGGAGATGTACCACCGCTTCAAGAAGCAGGGCAAGATCAAGGATGACATCACGTTCATCGTTGTGTCCGGCGATGGTGGCGATGACATCGGGATGGATCAGGTGATCGGTTCAGCGCTTCGTAACGACCCGTTCATCATGCTGGAGTACGACAACAAAGGCTACATGAACACCGGCGGGCAGCTCTGCTACACCGGGTTCAAAGGCCAGCGCAACTCCAACGCCCCGATTGGGCCCGCCCTTCGCGGTAAGAAGACGCATCACAAAGACGTGATCGAAATACTCCGCGGAACGGAATGCTCTTACCTTTTCCAGGCGGCTGAGTCGAACGCCCGCGACATGATTGCCAAAGCCCGGAAGGCGCAGGCGACGGTGCGTGCCGGTGGTTTCGCGTTTGGCAAGGTGTTCAGCGTCTGCCCGCTGAACTGGGGAGCGGATGAGGCGAAGGGGAATGAGATTGTCGAGAAAGTGGTGGATGCGTGCATGCATCCGCTGTACGAGATCGAGCACGGCGTGACACGACTGAGTTACGACCCGGAAGAGCGCGGTAAGAAGATCCCCGTCAGCGACGCGTTCCGCGTCATGGGACGCGCATTCGGGCACCTGCTCAAGCCGGACAACGCCGATCTGCTGCAGGAGGTTCAGGACGAAGTGGATCGTCGCTGGGAACGCCTCAAGGCGATGAGCGCGGCAGAGATTCTCTAAGCACGGCTATCCTGTCTGCGGAAGGCCTCGGGGTTCAGCGATTCCCCGGGGCCTTACTCATTTCTGCCAGTTTGCACCGCGCGACGACGTAATCGCCTCGCGTCCGAGTGCAGACGCCAGGCGCGGGATCAATCAACGAAGCCAGAACGGGGTCTTGCGTTGGGCTCGCGCGCCTTTGAGGTAACACTCAGGGTTTCGCTGAGGGGCAGAGATCGGCGAGCAGGCACTCGCCGCACTTCGGCTTGCGCGCGTTGCAGACGGCGCGGCCGTGGTCAATGAGCTGGTGGGCGAGCAGGGTCCAGCTTTCGCGAGGAAAAAGGCGCATCAAATCCTGCTCGATCTTCAAGGGATCTTCCGAGAAGCTCAGGCCGAGGCGTCGCGACAGCCGCATAACATGGGTGTCCACCACCACTCCTTCATTCATCCCGAACGCATTGCCCAGCACGCAGTTGGCTGTTTTGCGGCCTACGCCGTCCAGTTGCACCAGGTCATCCATGTTCCGAGGGACTTCGCCACCAAAGCGCTCCGAGATGGTCTTGCAGCAATTCTTGATGTTCTTTGCCTTGTTGCGGAAGAAGCCGGTTGGTCGGATCGCTTCCTCCAGTTCCTCGATTGATGCTTCAGCGAAATCGCGTGCGGTACGGTACTTCTGGAACAGGTTTTTCGTCACTTCGTTCACGCGGACGTCAGTGCACTGCGCCGAAAGTATGGTTGAGACGAGAAGCTGAACCGGAGTTCTGTACTCGAGGGCGGTGGTAGAACGGGGATATTCCGCGTTGATGCGGCGGTGAATTTCCGCGACGCGTTCTTTCTCGGCGCGCGCGCTCCTTTTTCCGGTGGCCATGGCTCCCCTCATCCTTCTTCCACCTGATTCTTGTGCCGATACAAAGCTTCTGGACCCAAGTGCTTCTCAGATGCCAACCAGCCAACTGAAAAGCCAGTTCATGAGCGAGATTACAACACTCCCTTTCAGCGCCGCGACAAAACCGTCCACCACGAGCATCGG
>Ga0116178_10002907_pt1 | contig 13196 bp, 9 predicted proteins | sample AD_STIC12_MetaG_FD_89880 | JGI IMG/M metagenome (GOLD analysis project Ga0116178, IMG submission 89880) | Active sludge microbial communities of municipal wastewater-treating anaerobic digesters from USA - AD_STIC12_MetaG | ecosystem: Engineered > Bioreactor > Anaerobic > Digestate | place: USA... | reverse complement strand
GCCATCGCGTGTGCCTATGCATTTCGCAGTCTGTGCCTATCCTTGGCAAAATGACATCCCGCCAATTCAACAACTTGCGTATTCAACCCCTGCCCAAAACCCTCCACAACTGTCGAACGCGGGGCTGGGGAGGACTCCCACCGACTGGCAACCGCCGTTTGACACGATAGCCAGGCCGCGGATAGGCTCCCCGGCGATGAAGCTCCATACCCGGATCCTGATCGGCCTCGTCGCTGGCGCCACGGCGGGAGTCGCCACCAACCTCCTCATCGGTACGGGGCCAATGACGCACAAGGTCGTGTCGTTCGTCACCGAGCCGATCGGCAAGCTCTGGCTGGCGGCGCTGATCATGGTCGTCATCCCCCTCATCCTTTCGACCCTCTCGGTTGGCGTGGCAAGCCTTGGGGACCTCAAGCGCCTGGGAAGGATCGGTCTGGTGACGGCCGGGTGTTTCCTCGGGCTGACCGCACTCTCGACCAGCCTCGGCCTCACCGTGATGAACACCATCGCCCCGGGCCGCTCGCTGCCGGAGGAGGTCAAGACCGAGCTCATGGCCACCTACAAAGGGCAGGCCGACGAAGCGATGGGGCTCGGCTCGCGTGCCTTCAACATCGACCTGCTCTACTCGGTGATTCCACGCAACCCCGTACAAGCAGCCGCCTCCGGCAACATGCTCGGAGTCATCTTCTTCGCCGTCATGCTCGGGGCGGCGATGGCGCTGCTGCCAGCCGAGAAGGCGGCCCCGCTGCAACGCGTCCTCGCCAGCCTCGGTCACGTCACCGTGGCAATCATCGAGCTGGTCATGAGGGTGGCACCGGTCGGCGTCTTCTGCCTCATCTTCTCGGTCACCGCTCGTTTCGGGCTTCACCTGCTGGTCAGTCTCTCTGCCTTCGTCGTCACCGTGGTCGGCAGCCTGGCGTTCTTCCAGTTTGTCGGCTACACCCTGGTCCTGTGGCTGGTGGCTCGCCATCCCCCGCTCGATTTCTTCCGCAAGGCGCGTCTGGTGATGATCACCGCCTTCACGACCTCGTCGAGCAACGCAACGCTGCCGACCACGATGCGGGTCGCGGAACAGAAAGTGGGGATTCCGAGGGAGATCTCGGCCTTCGTGCTGCCGCTCGGTGCGACCATGAACATGAACGGTACGGCGCTGTTCGAGGGCGCAACCGTGCTGTTCCTGGCCCAGGTCTTCGGCGTCAATCTCGGTCTCGGCCAACAGGCTGTCGTGGTGTTGATGTCGGTGGTGACGGCGATCGGCGTCGCCGGTATCCCGGGCGGCTCGATCCCGCTGCTGATGATGGTCCTCGCGATGGTCGGCGAGCCGGCTGAGGGGATCGCCATCGTCCGCGGGGTCGGCCGCCTTCTCGACATGTGCCGAACCGTCCTCAACGTCACTGGCGACCTGGTCACGGCGACGATCGTGACGCGTGCCGAGCGGATGACGCTACAGCCGGACCCGCTCGCCCAGGAGTGAGGCTCAGGCGCGCTCCGCCAGGTGTGTGATCAGCTCCGTGACCCGGAACGGCTTCTGGAAGAACCGGACACCTTGCAGGCGAAGAGCCGAGAAGCGCTGCGTCTCCGTGTAACCGCTCACCAGCACGGCAATCAACCGCGGCCGGATGTCGAGCAGTTGCCCGAGGAGGGCGCAGCCGTCAAGCCCCGGAAGCCCGTAGTCGACCACCGCGGCAGCGAAACTATCCGGTTCGTCAGCGAACGCCGCCAGCGCCTCTTCGGCGGACTCACAGCACAAGACCTCCGCGCCAGCCTCCCGCAACAGGTACGACACCCCTTCCCGGATCATGGGCTCGTCGTCCACGAGCAGCACGTGCATCCCATCGAGGTCGGCCGCTGACGCTGCCTCGACCATCGCCTGGCATGGGCCGCCCGGGCCGACGACCGGCAGCGTGATCGTGAACGTCGTGCCACCACCATCCACGCCGGACTCCGCCACCACGCTCCCCCCGGCTTCAGAGACGAGACGGTGCACCACTGCGAGCCCCAGCCCGGTCCCCTCCGAGCCCTTGGTCGTAAAGAACGGATCGAAAACGTGCGGCAGGTCCTCCTGCCTGATCCCGTGCCCGGTGTCGCGCACCGTCACCTCGACCCTCGGCATCCTCCCGACGGTGCTCCGCCTCGCTTCGACAAACAGCTCGCCGCCGCTCGGCATGGCATCCCGCGCGTTGGTGGCGAGGTTCAGCAAGATCGAGTGGAGGGCCGCCGGGTCGAGCGCCACGAGACCGAGATCTGACGCCACCTCGGTGTGGATCCTGATGTTGCGTGGCAGGGTGCTGGACAGCACCTCGACGACCTCGGTCAGAGCCTCGCCGATCGCCGACCGAGCGTCGAGGCTCGTACGCTGGCGCGACAGGGCGAGCATCCTCCGCGAGAGGCGGCCGGCTCTCTCGAGTGAGGCATCGAGCTGCCCGAGCGCGTGCGCGTCGCAGCGTGCCTGGCGCCGCAGCCGCTCGACCGCCGGACGCATCCCCATGAGGATGTTGTTGAACTCGTGCGCGACCCCACCAGCCAGCGTCCCGAGGCTCTCGAGCCGCGCCTGCTGGGCGGCACGCTCCGACAGCCGCCGCTGCTCTGTCACGTCCCTGACCACGTGGAGAAAAAGCCCCGTGGCACCTGCCACCGCTTGCACCGAGCACTCTCGCCACCGAGGGCCGTCGGAGCTTTGCTCGCGCACCACCGACCGCGCTGCGCCCGCCCGCCTCGCCGCCACCAGCGCGCATCCCTCCTCACCACAACGCGGCACCGGGGTGCAGGCAGCGACCATGCCGCACGCCTCGGCCGGGGTTGCCACGCCGCGAATGTGTGCATAGGGACGGTTGCAGCGCACGACGAAGCCCTCGGCATCGACCATCGCAACCCCGTCAGGTTGGGTGTCGAAGACGATCTCGAGCTCCCGCTTCGCCTGCTCGACCACCTGGAAGAGCTCGGCCGCCTCGGCCAGCGTCGCCGCCACTCGTGCGAACTCGCCCAGTACCAGGGCATCCTGCCGCGACCAGTGCGGGTGGGGACGGCAGAAGTCGATACCCACCACCCAGGCCCCCGCTTGGCGCTGGCCCGAAACAGCCACCTGCACCGTGACCTCGACGTGGTAACGCCGCAGCACGTGCTGCGCTGCCTGATCGAGCTCGGCGAACGGCGCTACAAAACGCAATGGTGAGCCGATTCGAAGCAGCGGCTCGGGCCCCGACACGAGAGCCGGAAGAGCTGCTGGCTCTCCACAGAGCATCGGGCCCGGAAAGCGCAGGTCGCTGTCCTCGGAATGGTATAGGCTCGTCCACCCATCGCCCGAGCGCCGGGCGAAAGCGATCCATGCGCGCTCGGCTCCGAACCCTTCCCGGGCCAGTGCCGACATGCGCCGCAGCCTCTCCGGAGGAGCGAGCCGGGGATCCGCGCCGGCGACCGTGGCGGCGTGCAAGAGCCCCGCCCTCCGTAGACGAACCGCCGAATCGCTCCTCCGCTGTCGCCGTTTGACCTTTTCTTCGGTCCTGGTGGTCGCGTGGTTACGGCTCACCGCGCGATTATACTCACGGCACCTGCTTGCTGACGTTCACCATCCGCCCCGAAGGCGTTATCTACCCCCCGGATCGGGTGAGCGTCACCCGCCGATCCCCACCCGGTGCAGCACCTCCGATCGGAACGCGAGCGGTCGCAGATCGGGTCGTTGCCGAAACGCTGGAGGAACCTGCTCACCCCTTCCGGCCGGGACAATTCACCGAACCGAGGACGTATTCACGATCCGTCCGCAGCATCCGTACAATGCATGGGTGGCCGAGCACGCACCGAGCACCCGCGCCGCAGACACGAACGTGGGACCCACGCCCGCGGTCTCGGTGATCGTGCGCACCAAGGACCGCCCCGCGCTCCTCGCCGAGGCGCTGGCGAGCGTTGCGGCTCAGACCCTGCGAGGCCTCGAGGTCGTGGTGGTCAACGACGGCGGCGAGAGCGTCCGCGACGTGGTGGACGCCCTCCCGCCGACACTCCACCGCTCCCTGGTCGACCTTCAGCCCGGACGCGGGCGCTCGGCCGCGGGGAACGCCGGGATCGCCGCAGCGAAGGGGAGCTTCCTGCTCTTCCTCGACGACGACGACCTGCTCCTTCCCGACGCCGTCGAGCGATTGCTGGCAGCCGCGCCGAGCAGCGAGGCGGTGGTCTACGGCGAGGTGGAGGCGGTGCGCTACCCGGACGGCGAGCGTAGCCAGGGCACGCCGTGGCGCCGCTTCGCGGTCCCTTTCGACGCCACCGGCCTGCTGTTCGAGAACTTCATCCCGTTCAACGCTGCCCTGCTTCCCACCCGGGTCGTGCGCGAGCTCGGCGGGCTCGACGAGTCGCTCGAGTGCTTCGAGGACTGGGACCTCTTCCTGCGCCTGTCCGACCGCCTGCCGTTCGTCCACGTCCCGGTCCGGGTCGCCGAGTACCGCATCCTGGGCACCGCGTTCGTCGACGGCCGCGGCGGCGAAAAGCGCCAGCTCCGCGGGCGGGCCGCCGTCGCCGCCAAGCACGCCGCCCGTTTTTCGCCCGAGGCGCTGGCCCGTGTCACTCACTGGGTCAAACACAACCTCGTCGAGCGCGAGCTCGGCCAGCTCCTCCCGCCGCTCGAGCGGCGAATCGCCGAGCTGGAAGCCGAGCGGACCGCGCTCTCCAGGGCCCTCGCGGCATCCACGGCTCCCACCGTGTCGGTCGTGATCGTCACCCTCGACGGCCGACACCACCTCGAGCGCTGCCTGCCCGCGCTTTTCGCAACCACGGGCGCGCGCCTCGAGGTCGTCGTCGTCGACAACGGCTCGCGCGACGGCACCCTCGAGTGGCTCGAGGCGAGCTGGCCGCAGGTGAAGGTCATCCCGCTGGCGAATAACCTGGGGTTCGGCGAGGCCAACCGGCGCGGGATCGCGGCCGCGAGGTCGGAGTGGATCGCGCTGCTCAACAACGACACCGAGGTCGAGCCCGGCTGGCTCGAGGCGCTGCTCCGGCCCATGTTGACCGATCCGTCGATCGCCGCCGCCTGCTCGGTGCTCGAGCTCATGCACCACCCGGGCGTGCTCAACGCCCACGGCGGCGGCATGTCCTGGCTCGGGTACGGCTTCGACCGGGCGTTCGGCAGGCCGCTGTCGATGCTCGCGGACGAGCCGCTGCTGCACGACGTGATCTTCCCAACCGCTGCCGCCATGCTCATGAGAAGGAGCGACTTCGACGCCGTCGGCGGGTTCGACCGGGCGTTTTTGATGTACCACGAGGACGTGGACCTGGGGTGGCGCTGGACGCTCGCCGGCAGGCGCGTCGTGGTCGCGCGCGACTCGCGGGTGCGGCATGCCTTCGGCGGGACCACGGCGACCCGCCACGGCGAGGCGTGGCGCGCCCGCATGGGAATGCGCCACAACCTGCGCTCGCTCGTCAAGTGCTTCGGCGTAGGGATGCTCTTTCGTGCCCTGTGGAATCTTGCCAAGCTCTGGTGGCGCCGCCGGGCGTTCCGCGAGGCGGCGACTGCCGTCGCCTGGAACCTCGTGCACCTCCCCGGCACGCTGGCTGCCCGGTGGCGCGTCCAGCGCCGGCGGCTGATGCCGGACGGGGAGCTGTTCGCCCGCGGCCTGATCTCCGGCGCCCCCATCCCGCCGCTTCCGCCGGAGCTACCCCGACGGCCGGCCTGGGACGACCTCACGGGACTCGTCGAATCGTCCACGCTCTTGCCGGGCCACACGTCTGCGCTCGGCCGGCTCGGCCCCGGTTGGTACCCGCGCGAGAACGGCGAAACCGGGTGGTTCCGACGCACTTCTCCGCGCGCCGCCGCGGTGCTTCGCGTCCGCCCAAGGGCCACTGGCCGGCTGACGCTCCGGCTGCGCGGCGCCGCGCCCAACCAGGCTGTGGAGATCTTCTGCAACGGCAGGACGCTCGAGACCGAGGTCTCCCCGGGCGGAAGGGACGTGCGCCTCCCGGTGGCGGCCGACGCGCACGGTGCCCTGCGCGTCGAGCTGCGCAGCGTCGCGGTGGTGCCGCACGAGCGTTCCAGGAACTGGGACTTCCGAGAGCTGGGCGTGGCGGTCGAGGCTATTGCCTTCCGGGACGACACGGCCGCCGAGCCGCGGCCCGCCGCGCGCGTGTCGGTGGTGATCCCCACGTTCAACCGCTGGGAGATCCTCCAGGAGACGCTCGCGGCCTTGGCCAGGCAGACCTATCCGCCGGCCGAGGTCATCGTCGTCGACGACGGCTCCACGGACCGCACCGGCGACGGGCTGCCGAGGTGGGCCGAGGCGCACCGCAACGAGTTGCCCGTCACCGCGCTCCGGCAGGCCAACGCCGGCCCGGGCCGAGCCCGCAACCTGGGCGTTGCGCACGCCACCGGCGAGCTGGTCGTCTTCATCGGCGACGACACGATCCCGGAGCCTGACTTCCTGGCAGAGCACGTCGGCGCGCACCGAGGTCGATCCGACCCAGCCGCCGTCGTGGGTTTCACCGACTGGGACCGCGACCGCATGCGCGTCACGCCGCTGCTCGAGCTCGTCAACAGCGAGGGGCACCAGTTCGGCTACGGCCTGCTCACCGATGGCGAGGAGGCGCCGTACACGTGCTTTTACACCTCCAACATCTCCGTTCCGCGGGAGGTCCTCGGCCCCGAGCCGTTCCACTCCGCCTTCGCCGAAGTGAACTGGGAGGACACGGAGCTCGGATACCGCCTGAACCTGGCTGGTGTGCCGGTCATCTACCGCGTGACTGCGCGGACCCGGCATTGCCACAGACTCGATGCCCGGGCGTTCGTGCGTCGGCAGCGCCGGGTCGGCAGGCAGGTGGATACCCTCCTCCGCCTCCACCCCACTCTGGCCAACGACCCGGCGATGGGCCTGCCCAGCCCACCGCCATGGTCCTGGCTGGCCCGCTGCGTGGTTTCGGCGGTCGCTCCTCCTCTCGCGCTGGCCGACCGCCTTGGCGTGCCGGTGCCCCGCCGGGTCTGGCGCCGCGTCCTTCGGGCCGCCTTCCAGGCCGGCCGGGCAGACGCCGAGACGGCGCAGCACCGGGCGCCGGAGGCGGCGGGGTGAGCACAGGTGGGTGCCGGAGTGGCAGGGAGTCCTCTCGGTGCGAGGCTCGTCTCTGGCTGGCCAGGCTCGAGCGAGCGTTCGGTCGACGCGATGTCACCGGCGCGCTGCGTCGCACCGCGCTGCGCGTCCTTTCGGGCCTCGGCCCGCGGCGGCGCGAGGCGCTCGGCTACCGTCTCTGGATCGCCGAGCATGAACGACCTTCCCTCCGCGAACCCGTATCGACCACGGCCATCCCGAAGGTCTCGGTGGTCCCCACGCACCCGACCGTCGACCTCCGGAGGCTCGCCGGCGATCTCCGGCGGCAGGTCGATGCCGACTGGGAGCTCTGCCCGCTCGCCGGCCAGGGGCTACCCGACCTCCCGGCCAGCCGTGTGAGAGTGGCCCCGCGGTCGGAGCGACACCCACTTGCGGCCGCCGTGGAGGCAGGCACCGGCGCGATCGTCGTCCTCGTCGACCCCCGCACGCGGCTGGCCCCCGACGCCCTGGCCGCTTTCGTCGATACCTTGGCCGCAACACCGGGTCTTGCCTACGCCGACGTCGACCACGTCTCGGCGGGCGGACACCGCCGTGCCCCCTTCTTCAAGCCCTCCGTGCCGGGTGCGATGCTCTGGAGCCTCGACCTCATGGCACCGCTCACCGCCGCCCACCGCAGCCTCGTCGCCGAGGCTTTGCCGGCGCTCGAGGGCGATGCGGCGGCGTTCGCCCTGCGGCTCGAGCTGGCGGGCACTGCGACGAGTATCCGCCACGTGTCCCGGGTCCTGTCCCACCGCGAGCTACCACCGGGAGCTGAGCCCACCGACTGGCGCCTTGCAGGCCCGGCGGTGACGACAGCGGTGCGCCAGCACCTCGCGCGGCGTCGTCCGGGCTGGGAGGCCACGGAGGGCCATGGGGGGCGGGTGCACGTCCGCCCTCCCCTGCCGGACGACACGCTCGTCTCGATCATCATCCCGACGAGGGACCGCGCCGAGCTGCTCCGGGCCTGCGTCGCCTCCATCCGCAGGCACACCGAGCGTCCTGCCTACGAGCTACTCGTGGCCGACACCGGCAGCACCGAGCCCGCCGCCCTGACGCTGCTCGCGGAGCTGGCGCGGTCGCCCGACGTCCGCGTCCTCGAGTCGCCGGGACCGTTCAACTGGTCCGCCACCAACAACCTCGCGGCCCGGAGCGCGCGTGGGAACGTGCTGCTTTTCCTCAACAACGACACCGAGGTGCTCGACTCCGGGTGGCTCGAGGAGCTGGCGCGGTGGGCGCTCGTCGACGGCGTCGGCACGGCCGGTGCCCTGCTCTGCCGAGCCGACGGCACGGTCCAGCACGCCGGCGTCGGCATCGGCTTCGGGGGCCTGTGCGCCCACCCGTTCGAGGGGCTGCGGCCGGAGGGCGCGACGTTCGCCGGGCCGGTGATCGCATACCGCTCCTGCGTCGCGGCTTCCGGGGCGTGCATGGCCGTCTCCCGCCACGTCCTCGACCTTCTCGGGGGGTTCGAGGAGCGCTTCCAAGTGCTTTTCTCCGACGTCGAGTTGGGGATCCGTGCATGGGCGGCCGGTCGTCCCAGCGTCATCTCGCCGCACGCCCAGCTGCTTCACCATCACGGCCGGAGCCGGGGGACCGACGAGCTGATGATCCCGAACGACATCCTCACCGCGCACGAGCGCATCCCCCGGGAGCTGGTGTCCTCCGATCCCTGCTGGAGCCCCCACCTCTCCCGCTGGGCGGCGATCCCGCGGCTCGCACGGCTCGGCGAGCCGGCACCGCTCGCGGTCATGGACGACCTCGCGCTCGCGCTGCGCGACACCTTCACGGCAGAGCAGCTCGCGACGCTCCAGCCGGTCGCGCCGATCTTCGGAAAGGTCTGGGATCGGGCTGCGGCGCTGGCTCCGGGAGGGCGGGGTTGACCGCCGTATTCGAAGCGGCGAGCCGAGGCGCCGAGGCGCCTCCCGAGCTCTCGATCCTGCTCGTCACCTGGGAGCCGGGAGAGGAGCTGCTCTCCTGCATCGATTCGCTTGCCGTCGCCCGCCACGGCTGCGGCGTCGACCTCGAGCTGGTGGTCGTCGACAACGGCTCGCGCTGGTTTCCCCAGGCCGAGGTGCGCCGGGCATGGCCCGACGCGGTCGTGATCGCGAACACGGACAACCGCGGCTTCGGCCCGGCAGTGAACCAGGCGGCCCGGGTCGCAAGCGGCCAGGTCCTGCTTCTCCTCAACCCGGATACGCGGGTCGACGGCGACCCCTTCACCCCGCTGGCTTCGGCGTTCGGTGACTCGCACGTGGTGGCCGTTGCACCCCGCCTCGTCGAGACCGGCGAGGTCGACGACGTCGAGCAGGAGGTCTTCCAGCTCCGCCACCTCCCCACCCTCTGGGCGGCGCTGCGCGAGCTGTGGCTGATCGACCGTCTCTGGCCCGACAACCGCTGGCTGCGGCGCGACCGCTACCTCGACCGCGCCCGCGAGCAGGCGTTCGACGTCGAGCAGCCGGCTGCCGCGGCACTCGCCGTCCGGGCGTCGACGTTCGCCGCCATCGGTGGGATGGACGAGCGCTTCCGGCCAGCGTGGTACGAGGACGTGGACCTGTGCGCGCGCCTCGGGCGGCTCGGCCGGCTCGTGTACTGGCCGGGCAGCACGTTCCGCCACGTCGGCGGCGTCTCGGCGCGCCGCCTCGGGTACGACCGTTTCCTGCCCATCATCTATCGCAACGCGTGCCGCTACTGGCGCAAGCACCACGGCCTGACAGGGGGACTCAGCTTTCGCGCGCTGCTCGCCAGCGGGATGCTGCTGCGCCTCGTCACGCTACCGTTGCGCCGCCGGGTCCCACGCCCCCGGTCCGAGGCTGCCCGCGCCTACGCACGCACGCTGGCCGTGGCGCTGGGCGGCGAGGCCCCGCGGCCATGGGATGCCTCCCGCGGGCCTTGCGCACCTGCGCGACGGCCCAGCGCAACGGGTTCGTGAGCCGCCAGGACCACGACTCCACGACGAGGAAGAGCTCACTCTCGACCTCGTTGGCCCGCCGCTCGACGCTCGCCAGCGCCTGGGCGAGCCTGCCCGCCGCGTCCTCGCTCGCGCCGAGCCTGGCCTCCAGCTCTGCGACCTGACCCTGGAGCACCTCGACGTCGCTCGGTCCGGGGCGGCCGCCACCGGTGTCCGCGTGCGACCTGCCGGAGGATCGACCAGCTAGCACGCCGAGATTCCAGCTGAAGGTCGAACGCTGACCCGGCGAATCGACCCCGCCGCCTTCGCACCCCTCGCACCGTGGGACCGGAGCGTAGCGCGACGGGCTACAATCCGCGATGGAGGGTGCATGACCAACAACCCGCAGGGGCAGCTCAAGATCGTGCTTTCTGACCAACTGGCGCTGGGGACGTACTCCAACTTCGTATCGATCGTCCACAACTACGCGGAGTTCGTGCTCGACTTCGGGCGCATCGTGCCGGGGCGCGAGGACGTGCAGGTCGTGTCGCGCGTGGTCATGACGCCGCTGCACGTCAAGCAGCTCCTGCGTGCGCTGACGGAGAACGTGGCGATCTACGAGCGCAACTTCGGCGCCATCCCGGACGGGCCGGCGCCGCCGGTCGAGCCGGCGCGTCCAATGTAGCCGGCCGATCCCCCCAGCACCTCGCTTTCAAACCCCGAGTCGGGGATGATCCACCCGCCGCCGAGAACGCGCTCAGCGTCGTAGAACACCGCCGCCTGGCCCGGCGCCGGAGCGGTCACCGGCTCGTCCAGCTCCACGACAGCCGACGCATCGCCGCGCATCACGACGGTGCCGGCAGCAGGCCGAGCCCTGGACCGAACCTGCACCGCGCACCCAACCGCACTCCCGGGCACGTCGTCCGTGAGCCAGCTCACTTCGGCGAGATGCAGCCGCCGCTTCGGCAGGTCGCGCTCGCTCCCGACGATGACCCGGTTGCGGGCGTGGTCGAGGTCGATCACGTACATCCGCCGGCCCGTGGCGATGCCCAGCCCCTGGCGCTGGCCCACGGTGTACAGGTGCAGCCCGTGATGCCGCCCCAAAACCGCACCTCCCGTGTCGACGATCTCCCCTGCCGGCGGCAGACGGTCGCCAGCCAAGACCTCGAGCACGTCGACGTAGGACCCTCCCGGAGGCACGAAGCAGATCTCTTGGCTGTCGGGCTGCGTGGCGCTCGCGAGACCCAAAGCCGCTGCCTCGTCCCGCACATCGCCCTTGCGCGCCTCGCCCAACGGCAGCACGAGCCGCGCGAGGTGCCTGCGCTCCAGCTCGAAGAGGAAGTACGACTGGTCCTTGTCGCGATCGACACCGCGCCACAACGCCGAGGTGCCGTCACGTGCCGGGGTCACGCGGGCGTAGTGGCCGGTGGCCACGGCCTCCGCCCCCAGCTCGTCCGCCAGCGTCCCGAGCGCCGCCAGCTTGACCCGCGAGTTGCAGCGCACGCACGGGGACGGCGTCCTCGCCTCGAGGTAGACAGCGACGAAAGGGCCGAGTACCTCCCGCTGGAACGCCTCCCCTGTCTCGACGACGTGGTGTGGGATGCCGAGCTGCCAACACACCCGGGCCGCCCGCTCGAGGTCGCCCGGGCTACAGCACCGCGACGCACCGAGGCCACAGGTCGCGAGGTCACCCAGCCGCAGCGTTGCGCCGATCACCTCGTGCCCCTGGGCCACCAGCCGCGCTGCAGCGACCGCCGAGTCCACCCCCCCCGAGAGCGCGGTGACGATCTTCATGCGCTCGTCACCTGAAGGTGCGAATCGGTCCGATGCCTTGCAGGCACGATGTGCTCATCTTTCGCTTCGCTGTCCACGGATAGCCCGGCGGGGGAAGCCAGCCACCGGTCAGTGCCAGAACGCTACGCGCCGGTGGGATCCGCCGTCTCCGTGACGATGAACATGAGCGTCGTGGTCCCGAGGCTGAACTCCTGGTGGCTGGCGAGCGGCGCCCGCTGGATGCGCGTGCTCTCCATGAACGTGCCGTTGGTCGAGCCGAGGTCGACGAGCATCGCGTCGTCGCCGCGCACCTCGAGCATGGCGTGGCGCCGCGATACCTCGCTGTCCTGGAGCTGGATGTCGCACCCCTGGCCGCGGCCCATCACCACCCGGGCCTTGGTGATCGAGTAAATATGTCCGGCGTTGGCACCCAGGATCACAGCCAGGGAGTAGCGACGGTTGGGCGGGAGCGGGGCGAGCTGGGGGAGCGAGGCCTCCTCCTCGGGAATACCCAGAGCGCCCACGTCGAACTGCTTGGTGGTCTCGTCGGGCTTCTGACCGACCACGAACGTCGACTGCCCGGACTCCACGGCACCCTCGGGCGGCCGCGTGACATCGAAAACGGTCGAGCACTTCGAGCACTTCAGGCGCTTGCTGGACGCATCCCCAAAGCGGGACTCGTCGTACTGGTACTTGGCCTGGCAGCTCGGACAACTGACGATCACAAGACACCCCCTCGAAGCTCTCCCCCGTTTCTCACCCGGGCTTTCCTCGTGCCGGTTCGGCCCCGTCACGCTACCTCACGACAAGTGTACGCCTTCGCCCGCCCCCAAAGCAGCTCGGGCGACCTGGTTTGACCGCCGATGATACCTCAAGCTTCACCTTCGAGACACCGCGACCTGGGGCGGGTCTGCTCCTGCCTGGCACTTGGCGGCCCCGGCCAGCCCCCGTGTTAGCATTCGCGGATGGCCGAGCGCCTGCACGGTGGAGGCCCTGCACGTGGCGGCGGGGCGGGTCGGGGAGATACCGAGGCTGCGCCTCCCCCCAGTGTCCTCCACATCCCGGCTTCGGCCGCCGCGGAACGCGCTGTCCTCGGGGCCGTGCTGGCCGACTCCAACTGTTTCTATCGCGTCACCAACCTGATCACCACCGAGGATTTCTACCACGACGCCCATCGCAGCATTTTCGGCGCCTTCTCGGCGCTCGCCAACCAGAACCGCAACATCGATATCCTCACCACGGTCGACCAGCTCCAGCACGAGGGGGCGCTCGCCGAGGCCGGTGGTCTCTCCTACCTCACGAGCCTCGCCGAGGCGCTCCCTGACGCCGCCAACGTCGAGCACTACGCCGAGATCGTCCGCGACCGCGCGGTCAAGCGTCAGCTCCTCAAGATCTCCCAAGAGCTCCTCGCTTCCGCTACCACCGACGAGGGCGAGGCGATGCAGGCACTCATCGCCGCCGAGACGCAAATCCTGAGCGTCGCT
>Ga0116178_10002902_pt1 | contig 13212 bp, 10 predicted proteins | sample AD_STIC12_MetaG_FD_89880 | JGI IMG/M metagenome (GOLD analysis project Ga0116178, IMG submission 89880) | Active sludge microbial communities of municipal wastewater-treating anaerobic digesters from USA - AD_STIC12_MetaG | ecosystem: Engineered > Bioreactor > Anaerobic > Digestate | place: USA... | reverse complement strand
CCACGGGTTAATCGCAAGCCACCATTCCTCCAACCCTCTAAACTTCTAATCATCTAATCTGCTAACTCTCCATCTCCGGCCCGCTAAAGCAGGCCACCCCTGCCGCCCCCCCTTCGACAAGCTCAGGGTGAACGGGGGACAATAAGGATGCGCTTCGCGCCTTGAGCCACTCTCCCCACCCGGGCCGCAGTCGGCCAAGAATGGTGAATCGGCGGTGCCTTATCCTTCTTCCTCTGCAGGCACGTGCTAAATGATCATTTCGCGAATTTTTTCAGATAATTTATCTGCTTTGCCGAGAGGTTGAATTTTTTCATGATGTAGTTGTCCAATTTATCGAATCCTTCCCTGTTTTCCATTATTTTATCAACCATTTTAACAATTGCACCAAGGGTTCTTTTGTTCCATAACGGCAGGGGCATTTCTTCAAGGTGGCTTCTTAAGACTTTTATGCTGGAATACTTTTTCTGAAAGATAAACTGATAGATTGTCGAATTAAAGAGCGCGGCGATTACTTTGAGCGGGTAATCGGGAATTCGAGGGATGACGATGTTGGCGCTGTTTAAAGTCAGCCTCTGTTTATCATCGTAGGCAAAAACCAATTTTCTGGAAATGAAACGATAGATCAGTTTTTCTTTTGCGCGATACATTTCAACCGGAGCCGTCTGTTGAAATTTTTCCGGCGTAAAGCGCACAAACCCAGACGGCTCCGACAGTATGAAATTTTGCACGTCTTTGCCTTTATAGATCGGCTCAAAATCACGCCTTGGTTTGTCCAAGATCAATTGCCTGTTGTTTCCTGTGACTATTCCCAGTGCCCACTGCGCCCTGTTTTTCAGCGTCGTTATTTTTGTTTCATATATTTTATCGATGATTTTCGCATCGGAGCTGCCCGTATGGATATCAAAAATGTAGTCGCGGTTCTTCAGCCAGCGGCTTTGCCGGATGTGGCAGCTTTCATTTTCTTTTACTATTTTAACTTTGCTGTTTCCAGGACAGTTATTTTTGTGCAGATCCAATCTTATAACCGGCGTGAAAACATTTTTGAATATGCGGCCAAGTGGGATTATTTTTTTAATCTTTGTCTGTTTTAAAATAATTTCCCTGATGTCGCGGTGTGTTTTTACGTACAAAATTGCTTCGGGTAAAAGATAGGATAGCGTTGCACCGTCGCGTAGCCGGTCAATGCTGTTGTTCAGGAAATAAGCAAATGATTCGCGGGAAATAATCGCAGGGTGTAATTTTTTTAATCTTTGCGCCTCGGTTTTTGTAAAATGAGCGCCCCACGGTGGATTGGTGGCAATGAAATCAAAATCCCGGAAGATGTCATCATGCAGGTCAAGCGCGTTTCTACACACGATGTTGGGCACAAATTCTTCGTTTTTAAATTCTATTAAGATATTCAGGCGTGCAATCCGCACGGCAATTTTATCAAGATCCACTCCATATATGTTTGACGGATTTTCTACGATTTCGGCAAAAGCCAGCAGGAATTGACCGGTCCCGCAGCAGGGATCAAAAACCTTTGCATCCCTTTGGACATAATCGGCAACAAGCTTGTCAACTATCACGCGCGGCGTGTAATATGATCCATTTTGAGATTTGTGTCCCTCAATCAGAAATGATTGATACAAAAAACCCAGGATGTCTCTTTGTTTCGGGATGTCGCAGTTGAGCAGGAAAGAATAATTTCCTTTGATTAAATGAGAGTCTGTTTCAGAAATCCACTGGTTGATTTCTTCTTTAATTTGCCGGTTGGCAACAGGTAAATTTCTTTTGTGAATAATGTCGTCCAAACTGACGGACGAAATGATTTTTTCTCTTTGCAAGACATTCAGGCAGACAAGTAAAAGAGCAGACAACGGTTCTACGTTATTCGTTTTTACGAAATCGATGATGGCGTTTAACTTCGAAAGCCCGGCTTTATCTTCTGCATATTCGTCGGGCATGAAAGTCCGTTTCGCTTTTGCCTTGTTCGCCCTGGTGTTTAATTTTTTCCACTCACCACGGGAAATTTCGGCTTTCAGGTTCTCAATATCCCGCTTATGAAAAACATGCGGCGAATTTCCGCCGATCGTCTGTAAATGACCGCATTTGACCCAGTTCCTCACCGTGGCAGTGCAGACGCCTAAAAATATGGCTGCCTTTTTAATATCAATCGCCGTGTGATTGTTGTGTGTCATGAAATGCTCCACAAAGTCTATATGATTTTTATGTTTCGCCCGTGCCGGTGCTCTTGAACGCTTGACCGGTGGGTTCGCCCGTTTACGGTGGTCCTGGACTGGTGGGTGGGTTTTGCCGGTCAAATCAAAAAGCCCCTGTAACAACAGAGGCTTTCGAATTGTTCTGGCGGAGGGAGCAGGATTCGAACCCGCGAGACTTTCGTCCAACGGTTTTCAAGACCGCCGCCATCGACCACTCGGCCATCCCTCCATGATTATTTCTACGGCTGTTTGCCGGTTTTGCTCAGGCGGTGATCCTTTCCAGTCCCCGCATGTACGGACGGAGCGCTTCGGGAATGACGATACTGCCGTCGGCCTGCTGATAGTTTTCCATGACTGCAACGACGGTGCGCCCCACCGCAAGGCCGGAGCCGTTGAGAGTGTGGACGAATTCGACTTTGCCGCTGTCTTTGCGGCGGAAACGGATTGCCGCGCGCCTGGCCTGAAAATCCTCAAAGTTGCTGCACGACGATATTTCCCGGTATGTATTCTGCCCGGGCATCCATGCCTCGACATCGTAGGTCTTCGCCGACGAGAACCCCAGATCTCCCGTGCACAGGCAAACCGTGCGGAAGGGGATGCCCAGGCGCTTGAGGATTTCTTCTGCGTTGGCTGTGAGCTTTTCCAGCTCATCATAAGATGTTTCGGGCTTGCTGAATTTGACCATTTCGACTTTGTTGAACTGATGCTGTCTGATCAGCCCTCTGGTGTCTTTCCCGTACGAGCCGGCCTCGGCGCGGAAACAGGCGGAATAAGCGACAAAATAAACGGGCAGCATGTCTTCGTCAAGAATTTCATCGCGATAGATGTTGGTGACCGGTACTTCCGCAGTCGGAATCAGGTAGTATTCCATGCCCTCGATTTTGAACAGGTCTTCTTTGAATTTGGGAAGCTGCCCCGTGCCCGTCATGCTTTCGGCGTTGACCATAAAGGGGGTGAAGACTTCCGTATAGCCGTGTTCGGAGGTGTGCAGATCCAGCATGAAGTTGGTGATGGCACGCTCCAGTTGGGCGGCTGCGCCGCGGTATAACGTGAAGCGGGCGCCGGTGATTTTTGCACCCCGCGCAAAATCGAGGATGTTGAGGTTTTCGCCCAGGTCGAAATGCTGTTTGGGTTCAAAGTTGAAAAAAGGTATTTCCCCCCAGGTGCGCACCACCGCGTTGTCCTCCGGATTACTTCCCACGGGCACGGACTCATGCTGCACATTGGGAATGATCATGACAAAAGCGCCAAGTTCTTCTTCGGTGGCTTTGAGGCTCTCGTCGTATTCCTTGATTTTTGCCGACACCTCGCCCATTTTGGCAATCAGCCCGGAGGCGTCTTCTTTTTTCTTTTTCAACTCACCAACCTGCTTGGAGACGCTGTTGCGTTCGTTACGCAGCGCTTCTACCGCCTGCAGGATGTCTCTTCTTTTTGCCTCCAGATCCAGAAAGCGGCCGAAGTCGATTTTCTGGCCGCGCTCGTCCATTTTCTTTTGGACCAGTTCGATGTTCTGTCGTAAGTATTTGATATCCAGCATAAATCACCTGTTTCTACTTTCGCTGTTTGCATCTTAACAAGTTGCGATTTTCTACCACTTCGGTGTTTTGAAGTCAACGCTTTTGTCTGTTTGCCCGCATCAGGAGGCCCTTTTCCTGTCTTTTAGCCTGCTTATAAGTGCCTGCATTTCCGGGCTTTTCAGAAGGTAGGCGCAAAGCAAGTAAGCTGACCCGCCTGCTGCGACGGATGCGGCGAGGTGAATCAGTCTCGTTTTAAAGGCGGCGTTTGTCTGCCAGGTCATGAAGTACTCAATGGCCCCGATGGCGGCCAGCATCGCCAGCGAGGAAATCACGATTTTGAAGAAGGAAACGTAAAAAGTGCGGTCCAGATATATACCGATTTTTCTTTTTAAAACGAAAGCCAGAATCGCCACATTAACCATTGCGGAAAGTGAACCGGCCAGCGCAATGCCGTTATGCCTGAGCGGAATCATCAGCGCCAGACTAGCCAGCACATTGACAACAAGCGCGGCGATGGCGGCCTTCAGCGGCCAGCGTGAGTCCTGAAGGGAATAAAACGAAGAAACAAAGACACGCAGTATTGAATAAGCCCACAGTCCCAGAGCATAGCAAAATAGCGCCTGACCAGTTTTAACGACAGCCTCTTCGTCGAATGCTCCCCTTTGGAACAGTACCGAGATGATCGGCAAATGCAGCGCCATCAAGGCCAGCATCGCAGGAATGGTCAGGAAAAGCAAAAGCCGGAGGGAAAAAGAAATTCCGGATTTCAAATCGTCCATACGACCTGCCGCCACATGGCTGGAAAAACTCGGCAGTGCCGCCGTCCCTACGGCAATGGCAAAAATGCCCAGCGGAAACTCCATGATGCGGTCGGCATAAAAAAGATATGTGACGGAACCTCCGGGTAAAAGTGATGCGAGCACTGTGCCGATAAATACATTTATTGTGCCCACGCCGGCACCTAAAACCGCCGGCAGCATGAGCAGGCCGATTTGTTTGAGGCCCGGATGGCGCAGGTTAAAACTGAATTTCAGCTTCACTCCGAATTTGACAAGTGCCGGCCACTGCATGGCCAGTTGCAGCGCCCCGCCCGCCAGCACACCGATGGCCAGAGCGGTAATCGGGTAAGCAAAGTAGGGGCGCAAAAAGAAAGCCGCGGCGATCATGGCGATGTTGAGCATGACCGGTGACAGAGCGGGCATGGTGAAGTGTCGAAAAGAGTTGAGAATCCCCATGCACAGCGCCACCAATGCGATGAAAAAAATATAGGGGAACATCAGACGGTTCAGAAAAACAGTCAGGCCGAATTTATCCGCATCGGCGACAAACCCCGGCGCGATGAGTGTGACAATCAGGGGAGACAGGACAATACCCAGGATGGTCACGGCGGCGAGAATAGCAGACAGAATCGTAAAGACATTGTTGGCCAGCTCCAGGGCATCGTGGCGTGATTTAGTGTTTAAGTATTCGGTGAAAACCGGCACGAAAGAAATGGTCAGGGAGCCTTCGCCCAGCAGACGCCGCAGCATGTTGGGAATACGAAACGCCACCCAAAAGGCGTCGGTCATCCAGCTTGCGCCGAAGAAGGCGGCAATGACTATATCGCGGGCGACACCAAAGACCCGGCTTACCATTGTGGCGCCGCCGACAATTCCGGCTGCTTTGGCAACCCTGGCATTTTCCGATTTCTGGTTGTGGTTTCCCATAATTATAAGTGCGCGTCGCTTTACGCCTGGAAAAAGCTAGTCCCGGTCTTCAATCGACAGTGCGTCAATCTTTCGTTCGAGTTCTGTACGGGAAACGCCGCTCACGACGATGGACTTTTTTCTTCCTCTCGTTCCTGCGGCGATGGCCATTTGACTTTTTTTCAAGCCGAGTTTTTTGGACAAAAGGGCGATGACGGCATCGTTGGCCGCCCCTTCCACCGGCGGTGCGGTCACTCTGACTTTGAGCAGGCCGTCCGCGATGCCGGCTATTTCCGCCCTTGATGAGTGTGGATTGACCTGGATGCCGAAAGAAAGGCCGCTTTTCATTTCGCGAATCAGAAGCGTCTGGGCCAATTTACAAACCTTTCTAAATGCCGCCGGCGATCTGTATCATCGTCTTCACAAGAAACTGCTGCAAAAAAATGATGACCAACAGGACGATCAGCGGAGAAAAGTCCACAGGCAGAGAGTGAGCGGGAATGATTCTGCGTATCGGCGCCAGCAGCGGCTCGGTCACACGGTACAAAAAGATAACGATTTTGTTGTAGGGGTCGGGATTCACCCAGGAGATCACGGCGCGCGCGATAATAATCCACATATACACGGTAAGTATTATATCGATGACTTTTGCAATGGCAACAATCAGATTGCCGGTGGCGATATTCAACATAATAAGAATTCCTTCGCTGCGGCCGTCAACAAGGAGGCGCAAAGATTTCAGCCGCAAAATCGAGCAGCGCCGTATTGAAGGCGTCGGGCTGCTCCATCATGACCATGTGACCGGCCTCTTCAATAATGACAAGTTTTGTGCCTTCAATGGCCGCCGCTATCGCTTCCGACGCAGCCGGCGGCGTCATTTTGTCTTCACGTCCGCAGACAGCCAGCACCGGCACGCGAATGTTTTTTGCCTCGCGGGTGATATCGAATCTGCTGCAGGCCAGCATATTGGCGTACACCACGCCGGGATCCGCCTCGGCGAGCCGGGCGCGTGCCGTGTCATATAGCTTTGCCCGGTTTTGTCTGGCCAGAGAAAACTTGCACATCATATCCATGACCAGTTCCGGGTTTGTTTGAAAACCGCTTAAGATGTCCGGGTTGACGGGCATGGCCAGCCCGCCTCCCACTGCCGCCACACCGCTTGGTTCGTCGGGGTGGTGCAAGGCAAATGACAGGGCGATGGCGGCACCCAGTGAGTGCCCCACCAGCAGGGGACGCGACAGTCCCGCCGCGCCGATAATTTCCCTGAGGCGTGCAACGCATCCGTCAATGCTTTGTTCGGCTGCTCCTTCTGATTTACCGTGACCCGGCAGGTTCACGGCAAGGATGTTAAACCGTGTATGCATTTTTGAGTATTGCATTGTCCACACATCGGATGTGCCGCCCGAGCCGTGAATGAACACCAGAGACTGAGCGTGTGCGCCGAAATCAACCGGATTGACCCAGCATGCTATTTTTTTGTCGTTCACGTTGAAATATTTAAGCATTATTTATCTCCGCCATGAGCCTGACTATCACAAAAACGATTTTTTATGCAATGGAAGATTGGATTTATATTGACAGCACAAGGGTAAAAAAGGCATGTATCAAATTATTGGCAAGGGGGAGGAGACCATGTTTGCCGGCAAAAAAATAGCGTTTATCGGTGGCGGGAAGATGGGGAGCATTCTTGTGCGGGGAATGATCAGGCGCAGAATAGCCCCTTCGAAGAGCATCACCGTAACGGATATCGACCAGCCGAGGCTTAAAGAACTTGCCACTTCTTTAAAGGTGCAGGTAAGCCGCGATAACAAAAAAGCGGTCCAGGAGGCGGACATTATTGTGCTGGCCGTCAAGCCGCAGCAGTTTGAGAAAGTCCTGAAAAATATTCGCCCTGCGGTCAATGCCGGTAAACTCTTTATTTCCATCGCGGCGGGTGTCTCCAGTGATGCCATCGAAAAGCTTTTGACCAAAAAACCGCGTGTTGTGCGTGTAATGCCCAACGTCAACGCGCTGGCGGGTCAGGGAGCCGCCGCCGTTGCCGCCGGCAGGTATGCCAAAAAGGAAGACGTAAATTACGCTCTGGCCATCTTCAACGCGGTCGGTCTCGCGATGGAGGTAGATGAAAAAATGATGGATGCGGTCACCGGCTTGAGCGGCAGCGGTCCTGCCTATTGCTTTGTGATGATTGAAGCCCTTGCCGATGCCGGTGTGCAACTGGGCCTGACGCGAGAGCTTGCCGAAAAGCTGGCTGCCCAGACCATGCTCGGCGCGGCAAGTTTGTGCTTGATGGGGGCCAAGCACCCGGCGCAGCTCAAAAATATGGTCACCTCACCGGGAGGGACAACCGCCGCCGGCTTGAAAGTTCTTGAAGAAGGTAAAATCCGGGCCACTTTGATCGACGCTGTCGAGGCGGCGGCAAAGCGCGCCAAAGAGCTTGCCGGCAACCAAAAAATGTGATTGGCGCATGAGATTTCGCCAATCATCACTCAAGAGTTAGATGCTATGTGGCACAAAAAATGATCGACAGTCCGTTTTCATCAGCTTCAGAGAGCTTTGCCAAACCCTGCCAACCGGCAATGTCGTCATACAGGCGAAAGCCTGTATCCAGTGTTATCAAGTGCTTTGGGGATTCCGGGTCAAGCCCGGAATGAGTGGAGGAGGTATTATTCAAAGATCTCATGCTTCGACACGCTCAGCACGAACGGTCAATAAAAACGCGCAGCGCATCCTTCGTGTCCCCCGCTCGCCCTGAGCCTGTCGAAGGGTGGCGAGGGGTGGCCTGCCCTAGCAGGCCGGGGGTGGACGCTGGTGAATGGTGGATGGCTCATGGCTCGTGACAGATTTGCCAAACCCTGCCAACCGGCAATGTCGTCATACCCGCGCGAAGGCCTGCCTGCGCCGGCATGACGAATAAGAGTAGTTTTTCAAAGCTTTGCTTTTGTAAGCGGGCTGATGTTGGATGCATCAGGCGAGAAGCGCGGGGGGAGCAATCACCGCGATGGAAAAATAAAGAAGTGAGGATATGAAATGGAAATTAAGGGAAAAATAATTATTGTGACAGGCGCGGCCTCCGGCATCGGCCGTGGGTTGTGCCAGAGGTTTGCCAAAGAAGGCGCCCAAGCCGTTATTGCGGCAGACGTCAACGAGGCGGGCGCGAAAGAGACAGCGGCTGAAATTAAAGGAGATGCCCTGCTGTGTGATGTAAGCAAAGAAGATGATGTGATCCGACTGGCAAAATTCGCCCGGGATAAATACGGGCGGGTGGATCTCGTTTGTTCCAACGCGGGAATTCTCGGTGCACCCGGCGGCTATGAAGTGGCCAACGATATATGGCAGCGCATCTGGGAAATCAACGTGCTGGCGCATGTATTTGTGGCACGTGCGGTTATCCCGGATATGATCAGACAGGGAGGTGGCGCGATCATGATTACCGCCTCGGCGGCTGGGCTTTTAAGCCAGATCGGTTCTTTACCCTATTCGGTAACGAAGCATGCCGCTGTGGGGCTGGCCGAGAACCTCTCTATCACTTACGGGGATCAGGGTATTCAGATATTTTTGCTGTGCCCGCAGGCGGTCGAGTCGGAGATGACCCGCGGCTATGCGGGCGGAGGAGTAGCCGGCGTGGATGGACTGATGAAAGTGGAGCAACTGGCGGATGCGGTGATGGAGTCATTTGCCGCCGATGAATTTTTGATTCTGCCCCATAAGGAAGTCAAATCCTATATGCAACGCAAGGCGGCGGATTACGACCGGTGGCTCAAAGGCATGAGAAGCCTGCAGCAAAGGTTTGTATCAGGAGGGCCCCTGAAAAAATAAAAGCAGTGCAAAAGACCCGCCGATGCGCGTCGGCCGGACTCGGCGCGCATCGGCTGAACAGTGTTTTACAGGGAGGCACAGATGAACCGGGACGAGTCGTGTCCAACCGTCGATAATGTAATCGATCTGGAAAGGGCGCTTGCCGGAAGCCCCAGGGTCGTCGCCATGATTTACGTCACATGGTGTCCTTATTGCCGCAAGGCGCTGCCGGTGTTTGAAAAGCAAAGGCTTGCGGGCGCGGACAATCTGCTTTTGGTGATCGATGATGAGGAACGTATCGCCGATTTATACGGAATCGATGTTTTTCCCACGCTTGTGCTTTTTGAAAAAGGTATGATCGTCAAGCGTCTCGACGGCAAGCCTGGTCTGGGGCTGAATGAAACGCAAATTGCCGATTTTGTCTCTTCCTGTGCAAAACTCTGACGCAAAAAGACAAAAAAGCCATCGCTGTTTTGGCCGCTATGCGGCGGCTAGCCCGGCCGTCTACCGGCGGTGGCATGCATAAAAACCAAATCTCTGTTTTTTCCTTTGCCGCAGTCAAGCAATTTTTTTCTTGACAAATCTTTTGTGACACATTATTTAACCCCTCACAAATAACAGTAACAGATTCAACACTTACAATTTGCAGCGTGGAATCATTGCGTCAGCGCCTGGTGTTAACGCATTGTCATTGCGCGCGGCTTAATAACACTTTGCTGCTTAGCCAAGAAAGAGAAGCATTATGCCACCAATCTTTTACAGATATGATCCCTTCAGGGAATCCGAAAACAAGAAGCGGGCTGGACAGGTCAGAAACGCCCTGTGGTTTGCCGGCAACGGCAAGGTAGAAGCGATCGTCCGGCGCGAGACAGGTGTCCTGCTGCCTGTGGGTGAAACCACACCTGCCTTACTTCGTGTGCTGGCCCATAACATTATGGAAAACCGCATTGGTTTCGGTTCGAGTTGGCATCTGAATCGCCTCGGTCTGCGCGAGCCGCTTGTCGCGGTGGTCCGTGTGCCTTCTCATGCCTTCTGGTCGGGAGACTGGATTCGCGAGACGCTTCGATTGCCCTTCACCGGACAGGAAATGGGCCGGCGCTTGCGGGAAGCCTCACACAGTCTGGAACGGGGCGTGAGCTATGCTTGGGGGCAAACCGATGAAAAAGACAACGACTTCAGATTGTATGGTGACGGCGATGTATTTCTGGCGTCGGAGCGTCTGGCCGAAGGTCTGGCCTTTGTTTACCGCGGCGTTCTGGAAGCTTCCGTGCGTCATTTGGAAACCAAAGGCGAGGCAGGCGTTGACGAACTGGAACAGGGCCTCAGGCAAAGCTCTCTGGGCGATGACTTTGCCCAAACCGTCTCGAAAAACCGCGAAGCCCTGCTGGAAAACCCCATACTGAAACGAAACTACAGTACAGGCACAACGGCTGTTAAACCGGCTGTAGCAGCCCCGCTTAAGTCCCCCCAGGAATTTGTTCCCGAATGCAGCATTACCGCATTCAGCCTGCAATGCGGACACGGCGATCGCGGCTACGTCCTGGACGTACTGGGCGGCCGACCAACGGATGGGGCCCGCTACCTCTTGCAGGTGGTATCCGAGCAGAACAAATTTGACGAAATGACTGTCAATTTTGCCGGAAATTGCGGTTTCGGGAAAAGGGGCTGTCCCGCCATAAAGGTAAATGGCGGCGAGGAAACCTGGAAGAGCCCGCACCAGTTCAAAGTAAAATACAAAACCACTGAAATGACTGACCGCTTCGGTCTTTTTATAAAGCGCTTCCTTGTCCCTGACCTGGATGCCCTGGTTCCTGAAGAATACATTATTTCCGCGCGGGGATGTTCCGCCGGGAGCGCCCGTCGCGCTACGATTCATTCCTTCCCGCCTTTCAAATCGTGGGGAAAAATCAACTTCGGCTACAATCCGGACAAAGCAAAGACTAAATCCGGAAATGCAGAAAGATTCCTCGACGCCTGGTTTCTGGAAGGCGAGTTGGGTTACTACGTCGGTGATTCAACCTGGAAATTCAACAAAGGCAGGATCGAGGACTATTTTCCTAAACTTGGTGCAGCTGCCGGAAGTGTTGCCAGGGGAATCGACGCCCTGACCAGTGAAGCCGAAGAAGAAAACAAGAAATACGGGAAAATCGTCAAAGTGCAACTTCAATCAAAAGTGGCCCTGGGTGCCAATGTCGAATTACTGGAGTCCAAGGGCGATTATGATGTCGATTTCGGGGGGAAAATCGAGTTTAAGCTCGATCCGCTCATCGGCGCTGATGTCCATGTTGATATTCTCCAGCTGCTGATCAAACGTGCGCCAGGCATTTCCTCGTTTCTGACCATGGTGCGTGAAAGAGCAGCCCAGGGCATCGGAAATAATAAAGTGGCAGCCCAAGCGGTGGTTGAACTCAATCTGATCATTTCCGGTAAGGCGGGGGCTTCGCTGGCGTGGCAAAAGAAGGCGAAAGACAAATGGCTGAGCATCGAAGGAGAAAAAACCGCCAATCGCTCCGTCTCCCTGACGGTGAGTCTGATAGGCAAGATTAAGGCGAAAGCCAAAATCTTTTATGTTAAGATCACGGTCGGCGCCGGCTTCGAGCTCAAGGGCGCGCGCAGTCAGACGGAAGGCATCGGCGGTGTCATGGACCTCTTTGCCACTACCGCCGAAGGAAAACCAGCCGTCGGCGGTGAATTCATCTTCACGGGTGCAACGATCTACTATCTGTATTATGCGGAAGTGAGTGTGGAAGAAAACAAAAACGGCAGCAAAAGCAATGGGGGATGGGGAGGAAGCGGAAAAAAAGGTAAAGGAACCAGCACAAAAAATAAAGTTTTTACTCGAAGAGAAGAAAAAAGCGGTAAATATGAGCTCTTCAAACCGCGCACGTGGCCGGAATGGAGCAGCGAAAAAGATAAGCAGAAAGGGGCTGGATTTGAAAAGCTCGATATCTGAGAAAGAGAGAAACACTGTGCATTTGCTCGCGCTGCTCGTCGCAGTAATATTGTTGCTGCCCGTGAGCAGCGGATGTACAAAAGCGCAATCAAAAGAAAAGATGAAAGGCAAAACCATGAGCATCCTGCAAAAAAAACCTGTGTACACACTGAAAGTAGAGACATTTGGTGTTTCCCACTTTATTAATGTAAATGACTGCACTGTTATTTTTGATGTGGACGACGAAGGTCAATCAGCGGTTGTAGTGCCTATCAACCACTGGATGCGATCAGGGGAAAATACGATCAGCTATGATCTTTTCCCTCCCGAGCCGGGTAAGCCGTTCAAACCCGGGAGTTATGTTCGGATCACCCTGATGGTTCATGAGCTTTCCGATCCAGAAAAGGAATATACGGTTGCGACCCTGCATTTCAGCGCCACAAAGGACGAGCATCAATCTCACACGACCGGCAGCAGTCCCTCAGGTATGTATAGCTCTCTCAAAAACTTCGCGCCGGACAAAGCCGGCGATATCGAGGTCTTTGACGCAACAGGCGCTCCGATGCCGGCAGACGAAGATTTTGCAGGCGCAATGACTTTTAAACGCAAAATCAATATCCCCTCATCCCTTCCGCTCTGGACCTTTTTCCAAAGCGAAGAGATGCCGGATCATAGAATGAATTCCCGGAGCGATGATGAGTATGAGGCGGCTATGGCACCCCTCTTCGCTGAGTACCGAAAAGTGCATGACGCCCTGGCTAAAAAAGACATTGACGCGATTCTGCCGATGTTTGAAGAGCGCAACCGCGAGACGGATATGGCGTTTTACATGGAACCTGGCACTACAGCTAAGCGTATGCGGGAATCTCTTATGAGCACCTTGACAGATTTAAAAAATGGCAATCTGGAATTACTTGAATTAGGCCCTCGCAATGTGGACTACCACCTAGAAGACAACAAGAAGATCGTCAGTTTACGAAGAACAGGGCTGGATCATGCCATCATATTGAACTACGTCAATAAGAAAAAGGATCTAGGATCGAAAAGCTACCCCATGCTATTCCGCTACCAGAACGGCAAAT
>Ga0116178_10002897_pt1 | contig 13221 bp, 10 predicted proteins | sample AD_STIC12_MetaG_FD_89880 | JGI IMG/M metagenome (GOLD analysis project Ga0116178, IMG submission 89880) | Active sludge microbial communities of municipal wastewater-treating anaerobic digesters from USA - AD_STIC12_MetaG | ecosystem: Engineered > Bioreactor > Anaerobic > Digestate | place: USA... | reverse complement strand
CCACCAAGAAAAAACTGGACGGAAAAAGAAGCCTTCTGTTGCCGATTTGGATTTGTTGGGTGATAACCGTCCACTCGCAGAAATTATTCAAGACAAAGAAAAACAAATGAAAGAAGCAGCTAAATCCTTAGAATTTGAGTTGGCGGCTATTTTACGCGACGAAATAAAAGAGTTAAAAAAAACTCAAACAAAAAAATAATATGAACTGGCGACAACGTTGGTTAGAAGAAAAAAAAGAACTTTTTACTTTTCTTCCAGCTGACAAAATAAATTTGCATGATAAAATCTTAGCTAAAAGTTTTCTTAAACTTTTGCCGCCCAGCATTACTCCAAATCAGATTTCTATTTTCCGCTTGTTAACCACCCCCCTAGTCTTTTGGTTAACTTATAAAGAAAGCTACATTTTAGGAATTGCCGCTTTTTTACTGTTAGCTTTTTCTGATGCTTTAGATGGTTCTTTAGCTAGAACCCAAAATAAAATTACTAAATTTGGCATGCTATTTGATCCTCTGGCTGACAAAATTTTAGTTGGTTCCATGGTCCTAATTTTAGTGTTTCGTTTTTTAAATCCTTGGCTGGGTATAATTATTATTGGAATCGAAATTATTTTTGTAATTAGCGCCTTGGTTTACAAACATAAATTCAAAAAAGTAAAAATGGCCAATTTGTGGGGAAAAATAAAAATGGTCTTACAAGTGGTTGCTATTTTCTTAATTTTACTTGGGTTACTTCTTAATTATCCTGTTCTTCTAACTATAGCTTCGGGCCTTTTTGGTTTAGTTATTGGTTTTGCCTTGGTCAGTCTTTTTACCCATGGTTTATAAAATAAAAAAGAGGCAAATTGACAAACGGCCTCTTTTTTGATACCTTAAAAGCAAATCTAATTTTCTATCACCCCCCTAGAGCAAAGCCCTAGCGGGGATTTTGCGCTTATTATGCAAGACAAAATTACTATAAAAGGAGCCCGAGAACACAATTTAAAAAATGTTAATTTGGAAATTCCTCGAAACAAAATGGTGGTTTTTACCGGTCTGTCCGGTTCAGGAAAATCATCTTTGGCTTTTGATACAATTTTTGCCGAAGGGCAACGCCGCTATATCGAATCCCTGTCTTCTTATGCTAGGCAATTTTTAGGCGGAATGCAAAAACCCGATGTTGATGAAATTGAAGGTCTCTCTCCAGCTATTTCTATTGATCAAAAAGCTCATAGTGCCAACCCCCGTTCTATTGTGGCGACTATTACTGAAATTTACGACTATTTAAGAGTCTTGTTTGCTAGAGTTGGCCAACCTTTTTGTCCCGTTTGTGGCGGTAAAATTGAAAAAATGACTACCGACGAAATTAATCGTCACATTCATAAAAAAATTGAAGTCCTCAAAAAAAATTCGAACAGTGCGAGGAATTTTTTGGAATTGACAGTTCTCACCCCTGTGGTCCGTGGTCGTAAAGGCGAATATTATCAAATGCTTTATGACTTATATAATTCGGGTTATTTAGAGGCGAGAATTGATAATCAAATAAAATCGTTGCGAGAACAAATCATTATTGATAAAAATCAAAAACATACCATTGAGATAATCATGGATCGAATTCCCATGCAAACTAAGATGAAACAGGTTAAAAGTGAATTGGGAAAATATCAAATTGAAGATAAGGAATCGGAACGACGTCTCAGCGAAGCTATTGAAAAAGCCGTAGAGCTATCTAACGGTCTTGTTACTATAATTTTTCCTGATAAAACCGAGGAAACTTACAGTACACTTTATTCTTGCCCTCAAGATGGCTATAGCTTTCCAGAAATTGAACCTCGTTTATTCAGTTTCAACAGTCCTTATGGTTACTGCCCGGCTTGTACTGGTTTGGGAACTGAAAATTTATACAGTGAAAAAATTTGTCCTGATTGCCAAGGCAAAAGACTTAACAATAATGCTCTCAATGTCAAACTTTTGAAAAAAAATATTTGGGAAATAACTAACCTAACCATTGCTGAAGCCAAAACCTTTTTTGCTAACCTATCTGACCAATTACCGCCAGCAGCCCAAGAAATTTGTGGCGCGGTTTTAAAAGAAATTCAGAATCGTCTAGATTTTATGTTTAATGTCGGTTTACATTATCTAACTTTAAATCGTCGAGCAGGAACTTTGTCTGGCGGAGAAGCCCAAAGAATTCGTTTAGCTTCCCAGATCGGTACCCGTTTAGTGGGTGCACTTTATGTTTTAGACGAACCCACGATTGGTTTACATCAAAAAGACAACGAACAATTAGTTAATACTTTGCGCAATTTATGCGATATCGGCAACAGTATTATTGTAGTAGAGCATGATGAAGACACAATTTTAGCCAGTGATTGGATGGTGGATATTGGCCCAGAAGCCGGCAAAAATGGCGGCCAAATTATATTTTCTGGGCCAACTGATTTATTACTCAGTGGTAAAAAAGGTAATCAAACCAAAAAAGATGATTGCCTAATTATTGGTGATGCCCAAAAATCTCTAACCGGACAATACTTACGAGGAGAAATTAAAATTCCCACCCCCAAAAATAGACGCCAAGTTGATAAAGGTTCGCCTCAGCTTAAAATTAAGGGAGCCAAGGAACACAATTTAAAAAATCTTAGCCTAGAAATACCCCTGCGCCGGCTTGTTTGTTTAACTGGAGTATCTGGATCTGGTAAATCTACCCTGATGCATGACATTATTCATCAGGCGGTTGCCTCCAAACTTTATGGTTTTAAAAAACTGGATAACTTTTCTTCGATTAACGGAACTGAATATTTAGATAGAATTATCGTGATTGACCAGTCGCCCATTGGCCGGACTTCTCGTTCTAACCCAGCAACCTATACCAAGGCCTTTGATGAAATCCGAGAACTTTTTGCCGCCACCCCCGAAGCCAAAATGCGCGGTTTTGGACCTAGCCGTTTTAGTTTTAATGTCCCAGCCACTCCTCCAGAAGCCGGTAGCCGCCGCAATATTGGTGGGCGTTGCGAAAACTGCGAAGGTAAGGGGGTGCTGGAAATTGAAATGCATTTTTTACCGAGTGTAGAAATTGTTTGTGATGTTTGTAAGGGTAAGAGATTTAATAATGAAACTCTACAAATTCATTACAACGAAAAAAATATTGCCGATATTTTAGAAATGACTATTGCCGAAGCTGAGATTTTTTTTCGCGATATTCCTTCTATTTATGACAAATTGAAAATTTTAAATGAAGTTGGTTTGGATTATTTAACTCTGGGCCAATCAGCTTCCACCCTTTCGGGAGGAGAAGCTCAACGCATCAAACTTTCCAAAGAATTGGCTAAACGTGGCACCACTAAAACTCTTTATCTACTCGATGAGCCAACTACCGGTTTACACTATGAGGATGTCAAAAAATTATTAGAGGTCTTACAACGTTTAACCAGCCAAGGTAATACGGTAATGGTTATTGAACACAACCTAGATGTGATTAAATGTGCCGACTGGCTTATTGATTTGGGGCCAGAAGGTGGAGACAAGGGAGGAGAAATAATCGCCCAAGGCACGCCAGAAGAAGTAGCCCGAACTGCGGGCAGTTACACGGGCCAATATTTAAAAAGAGTGTTAAAATAAAATTATGATCAGCCTCAAACTCCAAAATCTACCCGATAATCCTGGTATCTATCTCTTTTATAACCAAAAAAAAGAGCTGATTTATGTTGGTAAGGCCACCTCTTTAAAAAACCGTGTTAAAAGTTATTGGCAAGGACCAAAAACTTCTCGACCAATTGAAGAAATGCTCGGCGAAGTAAAAAATATTAAATGGATTACTACTGATTCGGTTTTAGAAGCGATTATCTTAGAAGGTAGCTATATTAAAAAATTCCAACCTATTTATAATGTTAAATGGCGTGACGATAAAAGCTGGAATTATTTAGCTCTCACTCAAGAAAAATTTCCTCGTTTGGAAAATTTACGTGAGCATGAAATTATCAATCAAACTCTTACCAAAAAATATAAAAAATTTTTTGGTCCTTATCCCCAACTTAAAATCGGGGAGACTTTAAAAATTTTAAGAAAAATTTTTCAATATTCCACTTGCCAAACAGGACAAACTCGTCCGTGTTTTTATTTTCAAATTCACCAATGTTTAGGAGTTTGTCTTGGACAAATCAGTCCTTTAGATTATAAAAATAAAGTAACCAAACCCCTGATTCTATTTTTGAGTGGCAAAAAAACCCAATTATTAAAGCAACAGGAAAAATTAATGCGAGCAGCCAGCCGCCAACAAAACTTTGAAGAAGCTGCCAGATTACGCAATCAAATTAAAAATTTAAAAACAATTCAAGACGCAGCCCTACTGAATAAAAGTTTTATTTTGGACACTATCAATCTAAATAAAAAACAAATGATTATTGAAGGCTATGATATTTCCAATCTAGGCGCAACCGGGCAAGTAGGCAGCTTGGTGGTTTTTGACGAAAGTGGTCCGATAAAAAATCAATATAAAAAATTTAACATTAAAAAAGTAATCGGCCAAAGTGATGTTGATTGTTTAAAAGAAGTTTTAACTAGACGCTTCCAACACTCCGAGTGGCCCTTGCCAGATTACTTGTTAATTGATGGTGGTTTACCGCAAATTAATGCCATCCAACAAATTTTACAGCAAGAAAAAATTAGCTTACCTCTTATTAGTATTGCCAAGGGTCCAGAAAGAAAAAGAAACGATTTTTTCTATAAAAATCTAACTTCCGTCCAAAAAAATTGGGTTCAAAAAAACAAAAATTTACTTATTCAAGTGCGTGACGAGGCTCATCGTTTTGCAATCCAATTTCAAAGAAGCAAAAGAAAAATCGCTAGATAACTAGCGATTTTTTAAAAAATTTTGTACTAACTTTTCCGCTGCAAATTGCTCTGTAACCCAATGAATATTTTTATCCTTCTTAAACCAAGTCAGCTGCCGACGGGCATAATCGTGAGTACGAAATTTAATCAATTCTTTGGCTCGCTCTAAAGAAACCTCGCCGCGCAAAAACATACCAATTTCTTTATAACCAATACCTGTCATAGACGGCAGCGACCATTTATGCCACTTCTCCACTATCTTTTTGGTTTCTTCTATTAGTCCTTGTTTTATTTGCTCTTCTACCCGATCATCAATTCTTTGGTACAAAATTTCTCGTGGTTGAGTAATGCCAAGAGATAAAACTTCAAATTGTTTTTCTCCTTTTTGCCAATTACCTGCAAAAGATTTGCCAGTGCTTAAAACCACTTCCAAAGCTCTAGCAACACGACGCTTATTTTTTAAATCAATTTTATCAGCCGAAACAGCATCAAGTTCTTTTAGTTGATTAACTAATTCTGCAAGATCTTTTTTTTCTAATTTTTCCCGCAAGGCTAAGTTCGGCGCCAATTGAGGAATCAAAAGATTTTCCACAATCGCCTGAGTATAGAAACCGGTACCGCCAACCAAAAACGGCACATGACCTCTTTGCAAAATTTCGGCTATCCTTTTTAAGGTGTAATCTTTAAATTCTGCGACAGAAAAAATTTCACTGGAATCAATTAGATCTAAACCGTAATGCGGTATACCTTCGGCTAAAACATAAACCTGACCATTTTCATCAACTTTTGTCTCCCCTTCTATTTTAGCTGTACCAATATCCATGTCTTTATAAATTTGCCGTGAATCAACGGAAATTATCTCTCCAGAAAATTTTTGTGCTAAAACAATACTCAGGGCAGTTTTGCCCGAAGCAGTTGGACCGACAATCGTAATAATTTTAGGTATGGTTTTAGACATTTTATTTGCCTCGCAAGACCCAAGTACTAGCTTCTTGGACTTTCATTTTTATTATTTTTCCTATCAAATTTTTGCCACCAGTTAATTGCGCAAACTTCATTTCATGAGTATGACCAGAACACCAATTTTTTTCGCAGCGTTCCACTAATACTTCTACCTCCTGATTAGCATAAATTTTATTTTTTCTGGCGACAATTTCTTCCATTAAATTTTGCAACACCCACCAACGTCGGTTTTTCTCCTCTAAACCAACATCGTCTTTTAAACGAAAGGCCGGCGTGCCGGAACGTGGGCTGTACTTAGCGTTATAAGAGATATCAAAATCCGCTTGACGATACAAATCAACTGTTTGTTCAAAATCAGCTGTGGTTTCACCAGGAAAACCCACAATAATATCAGTGCCTAAAGCAATTCCCGGACGGACTTGTTTAACTTGATTGATAATTTCTAAATATTTTTCTCGAGTATATTTGCGATTCATTTTGACCAAAACGGCGTTACTGCCAGCTTGAACAGGCAAATGGAGATAATTAACTTGTTTCGGTAAGGCCAAAGATTCAATCACTTCTGGAACCATATACTGAGGATCGGCTGCAGTATAATGGATCCATCTGATTCCCTCTATCTGATTTAATTCCCAAAGCAAGGCGGCAAAATGATTTTTAAAAGGATTGGCAACGGAAAAATTTTCAGAGTCAGGAGCTTGATAACTATTAATAGTTTGGCCCAACAAAGTAACTTCCAAATATCCTCGACCAGCCAAATCTTTAACTTCCTCAATAATACTTTGAAGCGGCCGATTTTTTTCTCGCCCACGACTATAAGGTACGACACAATAAGTACAAAAATTATTACAGCCTGTTTGGATGGGAATATAGGCTTGAAAATTATTAGCGTATTGCGGTGGACAATCTAAATAATTATTTAGGGACTTGTGGGGCGATGCTTTCAAACCTAGCTGATTAAGCATTTCTGGCAAACGAATAATTTCTATAATAGGAAAAAATAAATCCACCCCGGGTAACTTCCGACGCAACTGATTATTTTTATCTCGACCGGGCATACAACCAGTAACCGCAATAACCAAATGAGGATTAGTTTTTTTTAACTCTACTAAATTATTAACTTCACCAAACACCCGATTTTCTGCGCTTTGACGAACGCTGCAGGTATTTAAAATTATCAAATCGGCTTCACTGGGGACCCCTGTTTCCTGCCAACCCAAGCCAATTAAAAAACCGGCAATTCTTTCCGAATCGCTTTTATTCATCTGGCAACCATAAGTAATTATCTGAAACTTCATAATGGTTCTAGTTTAACAGATTGTCTTTAAAAATCAACGGCTAAATAAAAAAGCGCCCGCTGGTTACAACTGACGCTTGTTAAAACTCAAAAAGCATTGTTCCCCACCTCATATACGGATTTCTCCGTAGAAGGTCTTAAAAATCACTACCGCGGGATTGTCAAAAACATAATCCCACGATGGATCCACTCCATTCAACCTATAAACCAATACAACCATACCGGGTTGCAGTGGTAGTTCCGCTGCTTCTGTGGTCATGCCACTTTCCTCAAGTGAGACCCCAGCAATGGGAAATTTTCGCCCGGCGATTTCTACTTCGTCAATCCGGGCTGCCTTAAAAAAATCCATTTTCCTGCCGTCGGCGGCAAAAAGAATGGTTAATTCACCATCGCGAACGACGGCTTTTACAATCTTCCGCCCCTCAAATTCAGGGGCAAGGGAATTAATCAGGGGGATAACAAATTTACCATCTCCCCCCTCTCCATGGGGAATGGTCATTTTGAACTCCATGTTAAAGAACATTTTATTCTAACAAATAAACCTATTTTTGTCAAGTTGGGTTGACAAAAGGCCTAAAATATGCTATAATTAAAATATAATTTTTAATCTTAAATATATGCCACGTGGTGAAAATGCAGCTAGAAAAATTGAAGGACCTTTCAACCCTCCAGAAAATGAACCAACTTTAGCAGACAAAAAAGCCCGGGAAACAATGGCAGCGGTTGAAAAAAAATCTGACGATAGAGCTTTTTTTATGGATTTTTCTAAACTTTTCGAAAGTTTTGAAGCCGCTAGCAGTTTAGATAGCGAATTCACCCCCGAGGATTTAACTAAGGACACTTGCCCAGATGTAGCTAGAAATGTCTTTAACGAAGTTGTCTCTAAATATAATACTTTTACCATTAAAGAAGCTTTTGATTTACTTGGTTCAAAACTTTTAGATTACAAGGTTCACGGTTTAACCAATGAGGAACCAGATGCGGCCAAAGTAAAAATGATGGGAAAAATTGAACAAAACATGAACAAGTGGAGATCTAGAATGGAAGCAAAAAAGGCCACGGCCAAAATAAAACAAATTAAAGAAAGCCTTAACGCTAATAAATCTCCTGAACAAATCCAGTGGGAACAAGAAATGCAAGTAGCTAGAGAAGCAGAAAAAAGGACACAAGCGGCAGCTAAAAAAACTCAAGCTGCTGAAGAAAAACAATGGGAAGAAGGTAGGGCAGCTGCAGAAATTAATACGGCTCGCTCAATGAATCAAACCCAAAACAAAGAGGGTCTTTGGTCAAAATTAAAAAATTTCCTTTCCGGACGTTCCCGAGAAAACATCTCTAAACAAATTGACACGGTTTCTCCTTTCTTAGCTAAAAACAACGAATTGGGAATTACCGAACCAGAAGCCAATTTAATTAAAGAGTTATTAAGCGGTAAAAAAACAACTCTTGAATCTAAAACCGATAAAAAACTTTTCGAAACAGCTTTAGATAAAGTTTTAAAAACTTGGAAAACTAATGAGAGCCAACAAATTGAGGATGTTTCTGATGTTTTTGTAGATTTAGCTAATAAATTAGGCGTGAGAATTGGTACTAGCGCCTATGCCTCAGAAAAACGTTTCCAACAAATAAAAGAAAGCCAGAGGCGTGATAATGATGCCACTGGTGGAGCTGGTGGTTTTGGCTGGCGTTAAATAAAAACAAAATTTAAAACCCCCGTAAAAAAACGGGGGTTTTAAATTTGTTCTCTATTGGTTAACTTTTAATTTTACTTTATTCATTTCTTTAGGTATACAATTTATCCAAGAGGGGGAAAGTTTAATCTCAGCTTTTTCAATCCAAGAAAGAGAAGCAAAATATTCTTCAACAGCAGTTTTTTTCTGTCCTAAAATTTTACTTTTATCAATCACATCTTCTAAATAACTTACTTGGATTAAGGCATCTTGAGTTACTTTTAATACAGCAGAATTATCAATATTAATTTTGCTAATCTCTATTTGAGGAGTAGAAGGTGAACCGACCACCACTTCATTATCATTTAAAGAATCACGCAAATTGTTTTCTAAAATCTTATTTAATTCTTGGCTAGAGTAAAAAATACCTGTTATTTTTACTTCTGCAGAAATTCTAAAATTATCCGCTTCTTGTCCAGCCTTGGCTTCGGTTTTAGTAGAAACTACAGTAGAAGTAAAAACGGAAGCATCCCAAGAACTTGTAACATTGCCTTGAATCATCTGGGTGCGGCCTTTTTCTATTAATTCCTTAACCAACTCATCTCCAGCAGTCTTAATATCATCTTCTGTTAATTTCCTAGTATATTTTATACCGCCGGTCATTTTTTCTTGACTCTCTGCATAAATTACTTTTTGGAGTTCAGCTGACAAGCCCGGAATACTAAACTTAGTGGGGCCAATTTCACTCTCCACACCTAATTGGTCGGCATAAACTTCTGATTCTACACTACCCTTAGCTGGAACAACTAAATTTTTTTTCATTCTGAACAAAACATTTTCCGGAGATAGTAAACGAGTTGTTGCCACCAAGGTTTGATTTTTAACTGTTTCATTATAGATAATTACTTTACCCACAGCATAACTAGGGATGCCAACAGCATTTTCACCATTTTTTTCTAAAGCAACATCTTTTTGGCCTTCCAAATCAAGTGAAACCACCGTGCCAGAAATTTGCTTTTGTTCAGAATTTTTTTCATTTATACCAACTAAAAAGTCGGCTTTAACATTTTTAGGCTTTAGATACAAATTGATTTCCGCCTTTCCTAAAGTAAAATAAAAGACCCCTAAAATCAAAGCCAAGGCCACACCTAAAAAACTTAAAGCAATGGTTCGGTAAAACCTAGGTGTAGGATAAAATTCGCCTGGGGTAGTAATTACGGGTTTAGAACTAACAGCTTCTTCTTCAGTCACGGAGGCCATAGTTGGCGGGACAATAATCTCCGGCTCAATAACTTCTGTGACTATTTTTTTCTTTCGCGGACGAGGCGTTTTAGCTGTGGTAGCAGTAGTTGTTTTGCGTGGCGGCATAAAAACAAAGATCAAATTTAATACTTAAAAAAATTTTATTGGGTAACACGAAAAACTTCTTCAACTGAGGTAACCCCCTGTAAAGCTTTCAGGATTCCATCTTGTGCCATGGTAATCATACCATTTTTAATGGCCAAATCTTCAATCACAAAACTAGAAGCTTCACTTTTTAAAATTAATTGCTCCAGTTCTTTATTCATTTCCATCAATTCATAGATGCCCATTCTGCCTTTATAACCCAAATTGTTACACTCCGCGCAGCCTGGGGCAGTAAAAAATTCCAAATGTTCAAGATCAATCTGATGTTTAGATAAAAAATCTGCTGGTAAACGTTTCATTACTTCTTGAACCTTTTGCTTTAATGTTTCTTCTAAAACAACGGGTTGTTTACATTTTTGACATAAACGACGCACCAATCTTTGACCAATAATCGCGTTAAGAGCAGGAGCTAATAAAAACGGTTTAACCCCCATTGACAAAAAACGAGGAATCGCCCCCGCCGCGCTATTAGTATGAATAGTGGAAAGCATAAAATGACCAGTCAAAGCGGCTTGGATAGCAGTTTCGGCGGTTTCTAAATCACGAATTTCACCAACCATCACGATATCGGGATCCTGACGCAGGATAGAGCGCAAACCTTTTGCAAAGGTATAATCTTTTTCCGCATCAATCTGACTCTGATTAATGCCAGACAATTTATATTCCACTGGGTCTTCCAAGGTAATAATTTTTACTCCGGGTTCATTTAATCTTTGTAAAATAGCATAAAGAGTGGTAGTTTTACCGGAACCAGTCGGACCAGTCGTTACCACCATACCAGTTGGCTTAACCACTTGTTTTTTAAGAGCTTCTAAAACGGAATCTTGCAAACCCAGCTGATCAAAAGTTAAAGAAGCCATTGGTTTTAAAATACGCATAACAACTGATTCGCCATGGACAGTAGGCAGGGCTGAAACACGAACATCGGTTTTTTCTTTTTGCAAAATAATTGTAAAACGACCGTCTTGTGGTTTATCAGTAATATTTATTTTAAGTCCAGCCAATAATTTAATCCGCGAAACAATTCTAGGCCACAAATCTTTATTTAAAAAACCAGTTTCTTGCAAAATACCGTCTAAACGATAACGAACCACAATCTGTTTTTCTTCAGCTTCGATATGAATGTCAGAACTGTTATACTTTAGGGCTCCCGCGATCATTAAAACTACTAAATCAGAGATATTAGTCAGGTTAGAAAATTCTTTTTTCAATTCTGCTAAAGTAGCAATACTGGAAGAAAAACGATTTAATTCAGTATCAGAAATAGTTACATCTTTGCTAATGGGCTTGATTACTGGCAAAGTAGCATAAAATTTAAAAGCTTCTTGTAAGCTGTTCTCACTGATGATATAAAGAGCAGCATGACTATGATGTCTTTCTTCTAAAGTATGCACTAATTCTTCCACCTCGGTATTTTGAGGATCAACTGCGCCCAAACGTATTTCCGAACCGGTAAATAAAAAACAAACCACTTTTAACCTTTCAGCCTCGGCTTGAGGGATTAATCCAATCGCTTCGGCTGTAATAGGAAAACGCACTAAACTCAAATAAGGTAAACCCAAAACGGCCGCTTTTTTTTGCGTTTCATCTTCTTTTTCTTTAATCGCGATTTTTTTCATCTTGTCGGCAAATTTAGCCGATGATTCTTTAGATGAAATTAATAATTCCTCAACAGACATAATTTAATTACGCTTTAATTGATTAACTAAACGATGTAGCTTACTTACAGCAGTCCCCTTTTCCATTCTTTTAAATAACAAAGACCAAGCGATAGTATGAAATGAACCAACAAAACCGGCTGTCCACATTAACATCACTAAACAAATTAAACTACCAATCACAATCGCGGTATTAGACAAAATTGGTAACACCATAAAAGCCCCCAGAACTACAAACAAAAATGTGGGTAGGGCCACAATCACGGTTGCTGCAACATAAATTAAACCAAACAGCATATTAACCAAAAAAATCACTAAGGCCATCTCCAAACTAACCAGCCAGTTACTTAAAAACAATTTCCAGGCCATTTTTAAAGATTTGCCAAAAGAATAACGTTTCAAAGTTAAATAGGCCGCGGTAAATACCATTAAAAATGAAGCAACTACGGCTACAGCCATTCCTAACACAAAAATTAGTGGATACAACCAGACCCAACCTTGCCAATTATTACCAGTCCAAATAAACCAAAGGGGGAAAGTGCTTAAAAAACCCGCACCCACAATAATAACCTTAAATAAAACCACTTCTCCTAAAACACTGCCGAAATTTTTTTCTCCAGCTCGCCAGACTTTATTTAAATCTACTTTTTCATCAGTCTTGTATTTATCAGTGGCAGTAATCAAAGCAATAAAAGAACGAACGGACATGAAAACTAGAAAAGCCACCAGTCCTAAAATTAATAAAATCAACATTATTAACATTGGCCAAAAAGAATAATCCATCTTCCAAATCAAACTGCCACTATTCCAAAAAATAGGCAAATGAGGAGTAAACACCCAATTCAAATTACGACTAAAAATTTCTAAAGCCCCGCCAGTAGCAATTAAGGCTGAAAATAAACCAAAAATCCACATGTTTTTTTTATGCCAAGCTATCTTCCAGGCCTCACGAATAATTTGACGATACAAAGGAACACTTTTTTCAAACATAAGAGTTTAAAAAATTAATTTAATTTTAAAGCTGAATTAACTTTAATTTATAAATCATTATTTTAATTAAAGTTGTCTTTAAAAATTATACCAAATTTTGAACAACCGGTCTAACAATCAAAAACCACCCTTATCCAGGGTGGTTTTTACTGGAACTTTTAACCTTTCATTATTTCTTTAAATTCATCTTGCTCAACAGTTTCTTTTTCTAATAACGCCTTAACTAGTTTATCCATCTGTACACGATAACGAGTAATTATTTCCCCGGCTCTATTTTTAGCTTCTTCCAAGAAAGAATTAATTTCTGAATCAATTACTTCGGCGGTTTTTTCACTATAATTTTTCTTAGAATGAATTTCTTGAGCCAAAAAAATTGTTTCTTCGTTATCCGCAAACATTCTAGGACCTAATTTATTGCTCATACCAAAACGCAT
>Ga0116178_10002894_pt1 | contig 13235 bp, 10 predicted proteins | sample AD_STIC12_MetaG_FD_89880 | JGI IMG/M metagenome (GOLD analysis project Ga0116178, IMG submission 89880) | Active sludge microbial communities of municipal wastewater-treating anaerobic digesters from USA - AD_STIC12_MetaG | ecosystem: Engineered > Bioreactor > Anaerobic > Digestate | place: USA... | reverse complement strand
GGTTTGGCGCGCCAAGCCTTGGAAAGATGATTCGGTCAAAAGACCCCGGATCAAGCTTCCCGACGAACGGAATCCTGTCCTTTTCGTGCATTTCTACCCTCCTCCCGGTTGCGGGAATTCCAGGGAAGGGCCGGTTCGACGTAAATCTGTTTGGAAATCATCTGGCCTCCCTTCGCCGGCATTACCCGGATCAGGTTCAATGGGTCGATGCTTGAAGCATCCTCTCAGCCGATACCCACCGGCTCCCCAGTCGATGCCAAATGTAATACGGACCAGATGGTGATGCAACCAGGGATCGGAACCGGTGGCTGGAACCGGTGGGCTGGATCCGGTGGCTGGAACCGGTGGCTGGAACCGGTGGCTGGAAGCAGAGGCTGGAAGCGGGAGAAGACGCCAGGCCATCCATGCGGTGCATGCACGCCGGAATTTCGGCTATAATCCGCGAATCTCGCTGCGGATGAAATCCATGAAACCGATGCTTCCGATTCTGCTTGTGGCCGCCATTCTTGCCGCCGGCTGCGGTGACGACAATCCCGGCCACGGTTTTTACGACGACGGCACGCCCATCTAAGACACCAATACGCCGCCGGAAGACGCAAACACGCCACCGGGCGACGACGGGAATCCCGGCGAAGACACCGGCGTTTCAACCACTTGTCTGCCATCGACGGGAACATCGGGGACGGCCACCGTTGAACCGGGAATCCCCGTGACGCTGGCAACATCTTCGGGCAAGGCCATGAATACGACGGAATTCGGCGCAAGTCCTATCCCGCCGGAACAGGTCGGCACAATGGCCAGGGGAACGGGCGACTGCGGCACGGTTGGAATCCTGCTGATGAGTCCAGCAGGAAGTGGCGGGGAACTGACAAGGTTAATGTACCAGGACATCACGAACATCATGGGGGCCGGGCCGACCGCACTACCCGAACTCGTAATCGATGGACTTTCCCCGCCCATCAACAACGCCAGCCTGTTCTTCGCGGCAAACTGCATGGCGACCGTCATGCGACCGACAAACACCGGATACATGCAGTACGACCGCAGTGAAGGCGGTATCTGGGCCGGCAGGATGGTCAAGGTGGCCGGGAACGAGATCGTGACCGACATCACCACGCTTGCCGCCTGGCAGCAGCCCGACGGAACGATGAAGCTGATTGCAAGGGCACAAGTCGGCAGCGTCACCAGGGGCCTTATCGGAACCAGGACAATCGAACCATACAGCACATGGAACTTCACCCGGTTCGACCTGCCTTCCGTCACCGACCTCTTTTCCATCAAGGAAGCGCCGGACGGCACCATTCATGCCGTTTACAGCAAGACAAGCATTCCGTGCGACCCGTGCGACATGGGGCTTTACCACGGCACCCTTCCGATGGATGGGCAATGGAGCGAAGATCTGATCCAGGAATCGAAATGGGGCGATCCCAACGACGAATACGCCACCGACGCGGCCCTGGCGATCGATTCGAACGGGCACCCGCTGATCGCGGCCACATACTTTGTTCGGGCAATCACGGGGTCAATCAAGTCGGCCCAGCTTCGCCTTTACGGCAGCGGGCAATCCGGATGGTGCAACGAAACCGTCGTCACGGAAGTCGATGGGTATGCCGGTTCGGACGGAACAAAGATGACCGGAATCTCGCCGTCAATCTTCATGGACACCTCTGACCGCCCCCATGTCGTCTTCATGGACAAGGCCCAGTGGCACGACGGCAACAACTGGGCAAACGCGATCGACGGTCAGATAAGGTATGCGGTGCGAAACGGCAGGAAGTGGACCGTCAGAACCCTGCTTACACAGGATGGCCAGACGATAAGTCCAAGCCCGCTGATCGGTGCACTGCCGCCGTCCCTGGCGATATCGCCCGACGGCACATCGATTCACGCGGCAACGGCAACGTTTGAATGGGACACGGACAGCATCTATCTTCAGCAGGAGACCGACATCACCTTCAAGGCAACCGCGATCCAGGCCGAATCCACACTTCCCTGACGGGCTGCGGATGCCGGATAACCACCGGCTTCGAATGCGCGACCACAAAAAACTGATCAGAATGACTCGACTGGTTCAAGCGGGACTTCGGGCCAGATCTGGCCGTGGCACGGGGGCATCGAGTTATAGACCCAGTCGATATCGACGGTGCCTGACTGAAAGACGGCCCGCCGCGAAAGGCCGTTGAAGGTTCCACGGACAAGGATGCTCTCCATCATCATGTTCATGGCGAAAACGGCGACGGTGGTGCCAACCGGGATTGACCGAAGCTGCGGCCCGCCGGCAATCGTTGAAAAGGCAAGGCGGCCGGCGTCGGCTGCCTGGCACTGGATCACGGGAAACATCTGCGGCATTCCAGAATCATCGACGTATGCCATGAATTTCAACGAATCCAGCCGGTTGAAAAGGTCGCGCGCCATCTGTGTCAGGGGTTGCGGCCGGGAACCGTCGGCAAGGACGCCCTTTACAAGGCGCGTGATTATGGCCGCGGGAACGATTCGTGACATTGGCAGCGGGGCAACGTCGGCCGCGTCCAGCAAATCGAGATAATGCACCGTGTTTATTCCGAAATATGTGTTGTACCGAAACATCGGCTGCATGTTGTAATGCTCGTAATCGGCACCTTCACGGACACTGTGGGTGTATCTGCCGTGGCCTGACAAAGTCTGTTTGTCCAGAGTGACAGCGACAAAGGCCATCAACGGGTTGGATCGCAGATGCTCTTTGGACTTCCCGGACGAAAACTGCCCGAACATCAGGTGGTTCGGATCCTTCGCTTCCAGGCTTGTCATCAGGGTGATATGCGGAAGACCGGCAGGATCGACGGTCGCGATCAGGCCAAGCTTCGTCCCCGCATTCAATGCCTTCATGGCGCCTTCGGACAAGGTGTTCATAATCATCCCCCAATCATTCCTGAAGCCTGGTGGCACCGGATGTCCGCACAATCGCCGGATCGACACCGGACGACTGCGCCGCCGCCTTCATTGCATCCAGTTCAGCAGCGGTCATCAGAGGCATATCCCGATACTGCCAGTCGATTCCCAGTCGGACGTACTTGTCCCGTCCAAGATGGTTGAACGCGCACAGGTCCCAGCGGGAAACGGACCCCGGCGGCAGGGTCGCCAGGAAGCCCCCGACGGCCTTCATGTTATCAATCGTCGCGGTCGCCCCGGGGATCAGCGGGGTTCGCACCCACAGGCTTGTTGCCCCGGCGGACTCGACAACCGCACGCGCGACAAGGCGCAGGTTTTCAAGGATGACTTCGTTTGAAGCCCCGCAGAACTGGCGGTGAAGGTTCGAATCGATCATCTTGACGTCATAAAGAACGACGTCGCACAAAGGCAGCATCGCCTGCAATGTTTCGGGCCTGCAAAGGCCGCATGTGTCCAGTGCGGTGTTCAACCCGGATGCGCGAAGCCCGCGCAGCACGTCCATGCAGAATTCCGACTGGGCCGTCGCCTCGCCGCCTGAAAGGGTGACTCCGCCGCCGGATCGGGAAAAGTATGCGGCGTCCTTCGCGACCTCGCGGACAAGGGCCTGGGCGGTCATCCGGCGCCCCCAGATCTCCAGCGCGTTGGTCGGGCAGGCATCGGCGCAGGCCCCGCATCCGGCACATGCACCCCTGTCGATTACCACACCTTCGACACCGCGTGACAGAGCGCCGCGGCTGCAAAATCCAACGCACGTTCCGCATTCGATGCAACGAACCGGAATCCACTGCAACTCCGGCTGCGGACTGATGCTTTCCGGGTTGTGGCACCACGAGCAGCGCAGCGGACAGCCCTTCAGGAACACGGTTGTCCGCAGACCGGGCCCGTCTTCCGTTGACATCCGCTGGATTTCAAGCACCAGGCCATCCTTCATGATTTCATCCGACACAATTGAAGCGGACCCATCCAGTCCGCCCATACAAGCCCCGGGGCACCTGGGTTCCTAGAAGCGCTGGTGACTCATCCTGGCAATCACCTCGTTCTGCAGTTCGCGCCCGATGCTTACGAAGTACGCGTTGTACCCGGTGACGCGCACAAGCAGGTGCCGATAATCCTGCGGATGCTTCTGGGCCATCCTGAGCATGTCCGGATCCAGGATATTGATCTGCAGGGCCGTGCCGCCGTTTTCCATGTATCCGTGCAGGAACGACTTGAACTTTTCGCAATGCTCCGGATCCTGGATGACGGCCGGGTGGAACGTGATGGTGTGACTGGCGCCGTTTGGCAGCAGGTTGACGTATCCACGGTAGTTCCCGACCTGATCTTCGGACTTTCCGCCCAGGGCCTTGCCAACGCTGTTGCTGTTCGAGGTCGGCCCGTTGATGTCGGCCCCGTTGCTGGGACAGATCGCGTTTGAAAGGAACTGTCCACGCGGGCGACCGTCCGGGGTGGCAACGACCACATACCCGTCCCCGGCCCAGTAATTCCATGAAAGCATCCCCGGGCGGAACCGCCGGCCGGTGGATTTCGTGACATGCTTCCATGCCCCGTCGCACCACAGGTTCATGACACGAACCGCCATCGCATCGGCTTCGTCATCGTCACGACCGTACTTGGGCGCCTTGTTCCTGGCCTGTGCCTGAAGAACCTCGTGCCCGGCCCAGTTCGCGCGCAGGGCATCGATCAACTTCCCCATCGTGCAGATCTTCCGATCGAAGACCAGGTACTTGACCGCCAGCAACGAATCGACCGTCGTCGCGAAGGTGACGGCTTCCAGCGTGGTCAGGTTGATTTCGGCGGCACCCTGGTTGATGTCACGCCCCTTTTCCGCGCAGCCGGCCACCAGGCAGGACAGATAAGGCGTCTGAAAGAATCGGGCCCTTACACTTTCCGACGCCTCGTAAGTGCTTGCGCAACGATCAATGATATAGGCGGTCTGCCGCTCGTACGCGGCCCAGAATTCCTCGAAATCACTGAAAGTCGTCGCATCTCCGGTATCCGGCCCATCCTGGGTCACCGGTTCCGCGACGCCTGTTATCTGGTCAACGTAAGGCAGCAGGTCGCGCCCGCCATTAATGGCCAGTTCGACCGCCTTGACCAGGTTCAGGTTGTTGTCAACGGTCCCTGACCGGTCGTTGCCGACCATCGTGTTCTCCAGACACCCGACCGGTGCATATTCGTGGACGTTGTCCAGGTTGATCCTGTCCTTCATGCCTGCAAGTTCAGCCTGGCGAAGCATTCCCGCCATGGAACGTTCATCGAAATTCAGCAGGAAGGGCGCGCCCTGGCTGTCCGAAATCATCTGGACGACCTTGTCCATCAATTCCGGCGGCGTACCCCGATGCAGCCTGACGTTCGGCTTCGGTTCAAGTATCGGGGACATCTCGTCGATGACTTCCAGGACCGCGTAAGTGAAGTCGTTCGTCATGTCCCGGCCGTCGGCACCCATTCCGGACAGAGTTATCAATTGTCCGAACCCGGCCGTGATTCCCTGGTTGCCGCTTCTTATCTGCGCATCATAGGCCGTGTTGCAATGAACCCAGAAGCACTTCAACAGTTCCTTGCCGAATTCGCGATCCATCCCTTCGGCAATCGATCGCTGCCAGTACGGCAGCATGTACTGGTCAAACCTGCCGAACGACACGCCGGGACCGGGATAGTTTTCATCGCTCATTACCAGCATGTGCCCAAGCCACAAGGCCTGCAGCGCCTGCCAGAACGTCGTGGGCGGTTCCCAGGGGACGTGGTCGAGGTTGGACGCCATGGCAGCAAGTTCCGCGCGCCGGCCTTCATCCGGTTCGACGGCGGCCAGTTCCCGGCAACGCGCCGCATACTTCACGCCGACGTCACGCGGCATCGTGGCGGCGGTCATCATCGCTCGAAGCTGGCAACCCCGGGGGCCGGCCTTGTCTTCCGGTGAAAGCGCCTGGTAGTGCCCTTCGATCTCCTGATGAATCCCACGCCAGCCGATCTTCAGCATCCTTTCATATCCGGGAACCAGGTGGCCGCTGGTCGCGCCGCTGTTGCCATACCCGTGGTCGTGAAAGCGCTTCATGGTGGCGCGGGCACCGTTCGGACCAAGCAGCAGCCTGTCGTATTCGGCCGCCTCGTCGCGGTTCAGGCACAGCGACGTCTGGATGTTGAACCGCGCCCCGCAGACAAGGTCCCCTGGAAGGATCTCCTGCGGAACCATGTCAACCATCACCTTGCGGACGAACCACGCCCGTCTTTCGGGAAGGCTCCAGCTCCAGAAGTCGGCATCAAGGGGAACCTCCCGCGCGCCCTGGCGGTACGAGCCACGCAAGGCCTGCATCAGGAAATAGACCTCGGGAACGATGTAGTACGTCATTTCCTGAAAACAGACGTCCCATGGCGTCCCGGTCGTCCACGCCGTGAACTCGTTGTTCCACTTGCGATCCGTGCCCTTGAAGTAATAATCGCGCAGCCACCCGATCCTTGGTGACAGGTTGTACGGCTCCTTCAAGCCCGGCCTTGATTCGTTGATGGCTGCCATGAAACCCCCTGGGATTGACCGTGACCGCACGATTGTAATACCCGGAAGCGCAGTGTGCTATGCTGATTCGGCCGGCCAGGGCCGTACCGAAGGATAAAGGGGGGACTCAAGTGAACAAGACCTTGCTGCTGCTGATGCCTGCCGCGACCGCCATCTTCCTGGCATGCGATAATGGTGTCCATTACTGCGATACCGATCTGGAATATCAATTCCATCAGTTGCTTCCAATGCCGGACGAAGGCTGGATGGCGGACCCGCACGTCATTCGCGTCGGCTGCACATGGTACCTTTACGCGACCCATTCCCAGGTGGATTTGCAGGTCTGGTACTCGGATGACCTGACAAACTGGATCCAGGGCCCCACGATCTGGGCGCCGACGCAGGACTGGCAGACCGAAGGAAACCTTTGCGGCATCTGGGCACCGCACGTGGAGCCGGCCGGAGACAAATTCTTCCTGTACTACTCGGCCAACTGCCGCATTGGCGTGGCGGTCGCCAACGACCCGCTGGGGCCATTCGTCGATGTATATGACCATCCCCTTGTCGGCAACGGATATGGCGGGGTCGGCGATGGCCAGCTTGTCAACGATCTCTTCCTTGACTACGACGACCTGGCCATCGACGCCTTTGTTCTGCAGACGGCCGGCGGCCAGAGAATCCTTTTCCATAACGCCTTCACGCCGGCTTCAACCGTCCATGCCCAGGAAATGCCCGATTTCGTGTCGGTTTCCGGCAAGCCGCTGGTCATGATTGAACCTGACCTGAATTCGTGGGAAGGCTTTATCCGGGAAGGAACCTGGGTACTGGAGCATGAGGGTGTTTTCCACCTGATGTATTCGGGCAACGACTGCTTCACCGCCGAATACGCGATCGGCGTGGCGACCGCCACCAATCCGATGGGGCCGTATGTCCGCGATCCCAGGAACCCCATCCTGCAAAAGAATCCGGAAAGCGAATTCTGGGGCCCGGGGCACCACAGCGTGACTTATGACGCGACGGGAAAGCCATTGATGTTCTATCACACCAAGACAACCCCCGCTCAGGGTGAAGACCGCCTTGTCAGGTACGGTCCGCTGTGGTTCGACGAACTGGGGCGCGTCAACGTCGAGCAGCCGTGACCACCCTTGATTCGCATCCCGCTGTCTGGTAAAACAGACCTGACATAACGCTTTCGGCAATGTCAGGCCCCCTGGCGGGCCATCCAGCCAAAGGCGCGTTTTTACGCGTTTTCTTGAAACGGATGGTTTGTCATGTCAATTTTTTCAACCAATTCGAAAGATCAAGCCAAAGGTGCCGTCGATTATCATGATGACCGGCCTGAAGGTTCCCAGTTCTGCGAGCATGAAGGACATCTTCGGGGCCGGCACATCGAATTCGCTGTGCGCCGCCCGGGGCTGGCGATAATTGACGCCCAGCGCATCTTCCTTGATCCGATTTCGCCGGCCAGGCTTCATGGCAGCGATCACGTCATGGCCAACATCCTGCTGCTTGCAGCAACCTTCCGCGCCCTGGATCTGCCGGTCGTCTTCACCAGGCATATCGAAAGACCGGATCGTCCCCGGGGGACAATACCGGAGTTCTTTCCACGCCCCCTGGCCCCGGACGACCCGCTTTCCGAAATGATGCCCGGTCTTTCCGGACACATGAAAGACGGACAGCCGCTTGAGAAGTGCCGGCATGATGCCTTCTGCGATGGCATTCCCGATGTGCTCGCCGGGGTCGATGTCCTTTTCGTGGCGGGCGTCCAGACAAACCTGTGCATCCTTTCGACCGCGCTCGGCCTGGCCCGTCACCGAATCGTGCCGGTTGTCGTGTCCGACGCCTGCGCGGCCCGTGAGCGCGCGGATCACTGCGCAGCAATCAGGTGCCTGGGCAGCGGCCACGCTTTCATAAGGACAACCGACGAAACGCTGCGATTCCTGATTTCCGGTTTCAAGGGTTCCGATGAAGCGTGAATCGGTCGATATCGCCATCGTCGGGGCCGGTCCGGCCGGGATTGCCGCCTGCCTGGAAGCGGTTCGCCTGGGCCTTTCGCCTTTGCTGGTCTCGGAAGGGCCGGTCGGCGGGCTTGTACACGCGGCAAGACGCCTTGACAACCTGCCGGGATACCCGGGCGGGATATCGGGATCGGAATGGGCGCGTGCGTGTGAAATCCAGCTTGAGAAAGCCGGGATTCCGCGCCTGATGTCGAAAGTGCTTGCAGTTGCCGGAACGGACCTGGACTTCCTGATCACAACTTCCCGGGAAATCGTTTCTGCCCACGCGGTCGTGCTTGCCGTCGGAACCAGGCCCAGGCCATTTCCGGTTGCCCTGCCCCACGGCCCGTTCATCCGGCGCGACGCCGCCGGTCTTCCATCGCGTCTTGAAGGGCTTCGGGCCGCTGTCGTCGGTTCCGGCGAAGCCGCCGTGGATACCGCGCTGAACCTGGCCGATCGCGGGGCGGCGGTCACGCTGCTGTCGCGGGCCGAGGCTCCCAGGGCATGCGCGGCCCTGCTTGGCGAACTCTCGACAAGTGAAGTTCGGGTGCTTGCGGGCACCGCCGTCTGCCGCGCGGCCGAGGACGCGGGTACCGTCAGGCTGCTTCAGGAAGATGGCGGCGAATGGACCGGCAACCTTGCCGTATTCTGCATCGGGCGCGAATCAAGAATTGACGAAATCAGGCTCGACTGCCCGCCCGGCACGCGGGGAATCCTGACGGCCGGCGACATGAACCGAACCACCGACCGATATGTGCTGCCTGCCATGGCGGATGGCCGCGCGGCAGCATTTTCTTCATTTATATCAATAACCAGGGAGGCATGATGCAGTTTGGGCAGACGGTTGACCAACAGACACCAGTTAACTTCAACGATAGAAAGGACTCGGAAGGGGCCGTTTCAGAAGGCAAAGCGTTCAATCGAAAGGGACTGGAAGTGGCATCCACGTGCGGAGACCCTTCCGTTGCAACGATATTTGTTGCCAGGACCCGCCCGGGTGACGACACGAGCATGATCGAATTCGTCGATGGACTGGACTGGAACCATCCACGCCATGACAAGTGGATCATCAACGTTTCAACACAGTTCGGCTGCCCGGTGGGGTGTCGCTTCTGCGATGCTGCCCACCGATACCACGGCAACCTGTCGGCGGACGAGATGCTGGCCCAGGTTCGACATGTCACCGACATCCATCCGGGACTTGCCGAAAAATGCCGCAAGCTGAAGGTACACTTTGCCCGGATGGGCGAGCCGGGCCTGAACCGCGCCGTCCTGGACGCCATTGAACGACTTCCCGCGACCGTGAATTCCCCGGGCTTGTGGGCCTGCGTGGCGACAACTGCGCCCCGGGGCACCGAGGACTGGTTCGAACGCCTGATCGACGTCCGGGACAGGCTTTTTCGCAAAAGATTCCAGCTTCAATTCTCGATCAACACCACGGATGAAGACTTCCGCCAGGACATGACGGCGGTACGCCTTCTTCCGTTCAAGTGGATTCGTGACTACGCGGCGCGCTTCTTCCGGGACGGCGAACGAAAGGTCATCCTGAACTTCGCGCTTGGAAGATCGGTACCTTTTGACGCGCACGAAATCCTGCGTCAGTTCGATCCGGTTACCACATGCGTGAAGCTGACCCCGCTGAATCCGACGGCCCGCGGGGCGAAAAGCGGAATGTCGGGCATTAATCGCGAAGACCTTGAAAGGATTGCCACAATGCTGAACGAAAAAGGCTTTGACGCGGTGCTTTCGATCGGGGATCCACGCGAGGATGATATCGGAAGCAACTGCGGCCAGTCGGTCAGGAGGCTGTCTGATCGACGATGATCGTGCAGTCGATGTGGTCGGTGCCCCTGACCACGACACCGTCCGCCTGAAATTCGACGGTTCCTTCGGCACATGCGGCTTCGGTGACGACCGCCCCCCGCATTCGAATCATGACGCCGAATTCGTCCATGGACGGTCCGGTCGAACCCTGGTGAAGTTCGAAATCCGCAACGACATGCCTGGCACCGTCTTCGCCGGTCTGAACCGACATGGCATCAAGACGTCCAAACGTTGTCGGCACGCGTTCAAACACTATCGGGGACCCGACCACATACCATTCCGGGGGCACACCGCCAAGCAGTTCGACCGTGACTCCGGTCGAGGGATCGACCAGGGCGGCGTCCGCGTCGGGAAGCGGCGCATGAACCTCGCGCACCAGCATGGACCGAAGCCAGGAAACATAATCGGCGGCCGCCCATCCATGCGGGGAGTCGCCACGGCCCTTGCCCGTGTTCAGGTACTTTTCCTCCCACCATCCGAAAACCGGCGACGCCTGTGCGCGGAACCCGTTCATCAGCGTCCAGGCCCGTTCCCACTCGCCCCGTATCAGAAGCGCCTGCGACCACTCGGCGGCCATGTATGTCCAGATGCGGTTGCCGTCGTCTTCAAAGCGGTACTGATCCTGGGCCCGGTTTTTCCACAACCATTCAAAGGTGTTGCCCACTTCCGGGCTTAACGGATCCATTATCCTTGGTGGAAAGACCGTCCTGATCGAACCCCAGGCCCGCTTCGATTCCGTTCCAACCGCGGACGCGATGTACCCGGATTCCGAATCCCCCACGTATGCATCCAGCGCCGCCTGCCGCACCCACAACCTGAACTGGTCGGCCTGGGCACCCCACAGGGCGGAATCCTCGGGCCTGCCGGCCTCGGCGGCCAGCCACGCGGCCTCGTCAAGCCCGAGTACGCCCCAGTAATTGTGAAGAAGCACGTAATTCCAGGTGTCAAGCGTCTCGCCATATCCGGAAGGCAGCAGGTTGTGACCGCTCGGCCTGGGTTCGATGTTGTCAATCATCCAGTCCATGGCCAGCGCGATCGCGGGATAGGCATCTTCAAGGAAACCGGAATCCCTGGTGAACCTGTAATGGCTTACAAGTGCCCATGTCACCTGGCCCTGCCCGTCCCACTCGTGGTTCGGGCATTCCCAGCGGCCGTCCGACTTCTGCTCGATCGTAGCGCCCCAGGTTCCCTGGCTGTTCACGACATCCGGAAGGGGTCGCCGCCAGAAGACGCGCATGCTCTCTTCCGCCCTTTCGTGAAGCCCCAGAAGATCCATAGTCCTTGTGATGAAAGCGGCGTCGCGGTTCCAGAACGAGTTGTATTCAAAGGCGCCTGGCTTGACCAGGAAGAGGTCGTCGAAGCTGTCGCGAAAGATATTGATCAGCCACGCGGAAGAGTAGAAGGCGAACACATGCCACTGATCCGGAAGCGAAAGATTCGGCAACCGATCCATGAACGCCTTAAGCGCCGCCTGTTCGCCGGCAAGCGCGGCGTCCCTGTCGAAGGTGACGCGATCCTGCTGATCACGGGGAAGATCCTCCTCGGTACCCGGAACGATCTGCAGATCAAACGCCACGGACTGATCCGGCCCGATCTGGAACCGGCATTCAAGAACACCCCCCAACAGTTCGCAGTCCTGCGCCGCGGCCGACGCAGGGACGATGAACGCACCTTTGGCTGCCTGAAAAGCCGCGGGGTTTTCTGGTGGAACACCCAGCCGGGCGGACCGGGCCGACAGATCGGCCAACAGATCGACCGGCTCGCCGTCAACCTTGTTCATGACGTGAAATCGGCCGACGGCACCGTCGTCGCCAAGAACCGAGACCCGCACCATCTGGGCGCGCTGGGCGACATCGCTTCGTTCGACGGTCGAAAACGTTTCGACCACGTATTCGATGCCGCCTTCCGAAAACGTCATGACCTTCCGGACATCGAACGGATCCGAACACGAAAACTCCCACTTCGCGACCCGGCCGTCCGGCCGGATCTGGAAAAGATTCCTGTCGGCATCGGTAAGCGTGAACCGGTTAAGAAGCACTATTGAACCGTCTTCGATGACGGTCGTCTTCATCAGATCCATCACGCCGGTGACGGCCCTGTGCCTGGTCTGGCGATCCATGGCCGAATCGGTCACGCACCAGGTCTGCCGGTGAACCGGTTCTTCCGTATCCGGCGCGCAGCCGAACATGGCGGCCATGGTCAGACAAATCCCCGACAGGGCAATCGACTGGTGATGCACGGGCAACCTCCTGATTTCAGGCGGGAAAACGACGGCGGAACGAAACCAGGGCAAGCATCAGGGTCGCCAGCAGCAGCGCAAGGCCGGACGACGCTCCAGCCCCGCCGGAAGCCCCGCTGCACCCGGCGATCGGCATGGGAACGTCACCCTGACAGGTGCCGTCCTTTCCGCATTGGTCATCGACGGTTTCCGGATTGCCGTCGCTGCACGTGGCGCCGGACTCGGCAAACAGGTCTTCGGGACACTGCACGCTGGTGCCGGAACACTTTTCCTCGCGATCGCACTGACTGGCCGCGGCACGACAGACAAAACCGGCACCGCGAATCAGGTCAACGGGACAATCCACGCCGGTTCCGGCGCACTTTTCGGCAACGTCGCATCCACCGGCCGCCTCGCGGCAGACGAATCCCTTGCCCTGAATGTAATCCGGCGGACATGTTGCCGACAACCCGTCACAAATTTCTTCCCGATCGCAACCACCGGAGGCCTCGCGACAGACCGAACCGCTTCGCTTCAACTGATCCGCGGGACAGGACATCGAGCTTCCGTCGCAATACTCTTCCTGATCGCAGCCGCCCGCCGCCTTGCGACAAACTGTTGAGGCTGAAGCCGCCTTGTCCGTCGGGCAGTCGGTTCCCTTGCCGTCACACGTTTCGGCCGCGTCGCAAAGGTCCGTCGATTCACGACAGACGTGGTTCTGATCGGAAAGCTTATCCGACGGACAATCGGCACCCTTGCCGGTGCAGAATTCGGCGGG